>Ga0123355_10009375_pt1 | contig 14863 bp, 10 predicted proteins | sample TergutEmb28metaG_3_FD_89872 | JGI IMG/M metagenome (GOLD analysis project Ga0123355, IMG submission 89872) | Embiratermes neotenicus P1 segment gut microbial communities from Petit-Saut dam, French Guiana - Emb289 P1 | ecosystem: Host-associated > Arthropoda: Insects > Digestive system > Gut ...
AGGAAAAAAAAGAGAAAAAAATTCCTAAACACCCCCCCAAAAAAAAAAAAAAAAAAAAAAAAAAAATTAAAAATAGAGAAAATTAAATTTTAAAAAAAAAAAAAAAAAAAAGGAAAAAACTGTAGAGCTGAACAAGAATATCAATATTACGTTATGAAATATGCAAATAATTTTTGACAATCCTGAAGAAATTGTATAATGTAATTAAATGAACATTAAGAATTATCTGTGATCCCATAAGAATGTCAGCTGACAAGGGTATAAGAAACAAAAAAAAATCTCAGAATAAACCACAATCTGATGAAGCTGGCAAAAACATCAGTATCAAAGGTGGAGACCTGAACATAATGGTCTGCCTGCTGGTGATCCCCACTGTTTTGTAAACAGATCAAAAAATAACTTTTGTGACCTATTAAATGTTCATACAATTGATGAACTTTGAGAGGTCCAGAACCAGGGCCTTATCAGTTGAAGATGATACTGAGTAAATTTAAAAATTAAAGTGGCTCTAAGAAAGCAACATTCACAGAAACTTCCTTAGGGATTATAGAGTTTCTGGTATCACCACCAACTCTGATCATTGACTCTACCCAAATGAAACAGACCCAGTTTTCTGCCATTTTTCATACAACTGTAACTGTTTAAACATGTGAATCTAGAAACTGTGTATGAAATTTAAAAGTATGTGTAACATAATACCATTAAACTCTTAATGAGGAATTGTGTACCTAATCATGGTTGGACACAACCACAAGGAATGTTTACAGCTGATGGCTGCAAGACATTTGTAGCCAGAGTTGCAGTCTTGCAAAATACACAGTTTACCACTCATAGGTCACTCTCTGGGCTAAAGATGATATCATAGTACAAGAAAAGCCATTTACAAAGCCAAAAAATGTTTGGTGCAGTACCCTGACAGTGGTCAACCTCACTATAACTCCATACCATATGTTCACAAGAAGAAAAAAATTCCACAGTGTTATGAAATGTAATTTGAACAGACACTTCCGTTTATGGATAAAGGCAAGTGCACTTTTATTAACAATCTCTTAACGAAGTTTATCACTTAATTTTGTACATTATAAGGCAGTTAAAACCTTCCTACATTATTCTTGTAATAAATGAATAACAATGCAATATACATAAAATAATACCAATTTAAATCCATGGAAGACAGAATCACATGGTGACTGCCACTGTGACCTTTTACCACATTTACCTTCATATGAGATGATAATTTTTTTTAAATTCATTATATGAAAAATGAAGGGATGGGAGGCCCACCCTTATAAACACATTCTGCACATGTATTATCCTGAAAATTGATGACATTTCAGTAAATATGGTATATTCACCTCAGACCACTGTGTGAAGACAATGTGTTTACACTAAAGTGTACTTTTAACAGATGCTGGCAAGTGTTAGGGTTGTGTTAAACCACAGCAGATACCTTCCTTAAAGCTTGCATGCAATCAAAAGACAAACATTGGTAGAAACATAGGGAAGCATATGACGGGTAGACCTTGGGGACTACTGTGACATAAGATGAGGTGTCTGGAGGACACACCAGTGTCAGTCAGCACATACATTTTGGTAAAAACATTTCAGTTATGGGCATGGAATACAATAATAACAAAAATCAAATAAGATGTTTATGTTTTAACACATCATCATAATTCATCCCTGTCTTCAAATTCATAGTCATCCATATCTGACTCCATGTGGGAACACAGTTTTGCCTCATTAGAGCAAAGCTTGATGTCGATATTGTCCACGTCTGCCCCAAACAGTCGCAGAATATTCTCCTCAAACTCCTCCACAATGCCTTCACACTGGAATTATAAAATACGGACACAATCAATGTTTATCAAAGTCTCAAGTTGCATGCAAAATATACATACATGCATTATACAGGGTTATTCATAAGTCCGTGAAACATTTTAAAAATTTGAAACAAATAAACTACTCAACGGATCATGGCAGTTCTTACGCCGATAGAGAGAGAAACTCTCCAAGTTTTTTACATATTTCACAGATGCTCAATGTGTCCACCTTTGGTAATACGGCAGAATCTATGCGACAGTCCATCTCGTTCCACACGTGTGTCAGCATATCACGGTCGACCAGAGCCACAGAAGTGGTGATACGGTTGCAAAAATCTGGAGATTAGCAGGGAGTGGAGGCACAAAGAGTGTCCTTCACAAACCCCCATAAGAAAAAGACGCACGGGGTTAAATCCGGGGACCGGGGTGGCCACCACATTAACGCGTCGTCTTCTTTTCCTGTGCATCCTATCCACCTTTGTGGCAAGTTTCAATTCAGACACCCTCGCACATCTTTGTAGTGAGCCGGAGAGCCGTCTTGTTGAAAGATGTAAACATTACCGTCTTCATTCAACTGTGGCATCAGCCAGTTTTCTAACATGTTTCATGGACTTATGAATAACCCTGTACATTCCATGGATCCAAAAATTTGGTGAAAGTGACCACAGGATGTGGAATAAGTAAAAAAATACAAAGTTCAAAACATGCAATACAAAAATAATGTAAGTATTTAATATACAGTATTCTAATGTTACACCAAAATCAAGAATAATGATAGGGTTGCTAACAGGACACTCTCATTGAATGGGACATCTATTTAAACTGGAGCTGGTAGACAGTCCCAAGTGTGATAGATGCAAACAGGCAACTGAAACAGCCTCACGTGTCTTCTGTGGCTTAGAGACACAAGCAATATTAAGATTTAGGCACTTGAGCCATTTTCTTGAAACCAGGTGACTTTGCTGATATCACCATCAGCAAGGTACTGAACTTTGTTCAAAATGCAGGGCACCGAAACACTTATGCAAAGGGTTGCACAAGTTTGGAAAGATCAAGGTGTAGATGTCACTGTAATACCCGCCCTAATGTATTCTAGTCTACTCTACTGTACACCAAATTTGATACATACAGCTGAAGATAAGATTATGAGCACTTTTTAAACATAAGAAATTCATCAACAGAATACAAGGGGTGTGTGTTTATCAGTAAATATCATCTTAATGCTACTTTAAATTGAGCATCTGCATTAACCTTTTGGCGCCGGAATTGTTTTTTTAATTTTAGCACACCTGTATATAGAATGTGAATAATACAGGAACCAAATACGTTAGATTTATGATACAAACTGCATTTTGAAGAGGAAAAAATGGACAGTATATACCGTGTTTAAAATATTCAGTACCTATATTTGTTGAATAAATATATAAAATGCAACGTTTAGAAGTTAGCGGTGCAGTATGACCACTATAGTCGTCGTTAGGCATCAAAGGGTTAATCTGACTCGTTGGTCTACACGGTAAACTGTTGAATATTTTGACAGCAGCATAGCATGTACTTTTCTCAAAACATTATAAAGATTGGCAGTTGGTCTGTGAAGATGGTATGTATGTATTCCTTGTATTAATGTTATGTAATGCTGAACTGATTTAAAATTTTCTGTGTTACTGACAATAAAGTACATTAATGAAAATATGTATGCACATGGGAGAGGTAAAATGTGTAATCTCAGAGAGAGAGACCCTTATATGAATTTCTACATTTTGCATCAATCATAATTCTAATAATTTTCTTTTGTAGAATAAATATTTTTAATGTAAAGGCAAATTATGTCGCAAAATTGTTCCATATTTCATTCCAGAGTAAAAAATGTAAAATATAATTATTTTGAGAGTATCTGTGGTGCTGATGTAAAACACAGACCTGAAATGCAAACATGGCTCACATAATTTAGTAATCATCTAGTCAATATGCTTCTTCCATTTCAGGTGGTCATCAATTTTTAATCCAAGGAATACAGAATTAATAACTTCATTCCTGACCTAGCACCATCACTCCAACTTACATAAAATTTTAAGCTCTTGTTGAGATCTGAATCCTGGACAATGTCCACATGGTTTAAGTCTGGGTTCATCTGTCCATCTCTACCAATGATAGGCAACAGTGTTAGCTCTCCTGAAGTTTTGTAGGTAGCTCTTACATAATCATCCATCTTGCTGCAGACAGTCTCAAAAACTTCCGTAAGATACATCTCTGATCGAGCGTAAGGCACCTGCAACAAATCACCCATTCAACATTGCTATTACTAGACACATCAACACTTCTGCAGAACCTTGGGTAAGGTTCACTAACTTGTTCAAGAATAACACAGAATTCGGTCATGAACGCCTAAACCTGCTTCCATTCATTGCATTTTAATCCTACAAATACTGTGCCACTAATGCTGTATGTAGAATATATAAATTTAAATTACAACTACAACATTCAATTTAGCCCGTAAACCAGTAAACTGGATTCATACATACATGGTCGTATGATGAAATTTGAGCTGTCAAACTGCTAGCAACTGTGAACACTTACAAACTCTGGCTGCTGCTGCTGCTATAACTTTTTGCAATAATTTACTACATACTTATATACACAACTTGTGTACAAACATTTGTAAGACATACCTTCAAATGTTTGGCACTGTTACGATATGGTAATGTTTGACTTGTAAATAATAGTTTGTTATGTGCGGGTATGTTTAATGATCTATCTGTACATTAAGTTTCACCTGCTCAACTCCAATGATTCATTGGGCGTTGCCATGAAACAATGGTAAGGACACATTCATCAGTAGTTTCTTCCAAACATCCTAAAATCCATATAAAACAACAGCCAGAATAAGGGTTTTATATAGAATAAGTTCAGATTTTTAAAGAGACTGTAACATAAAAGATTTTTCAACTGAACATTATTCTCAATTTAAGTTAAAATTCTTATAAAATGGATTTTGTGAGCAGTATTTTGTGTACTGTGTGTACATCTGACTTTGTATTCAAGCTACTCTGTAATATCCTTTTCAAAAATAATGTTGTGTATGGTGTGTAAACTTACGCTACTGGAGTTCATTAATGTTGTTACATACCTTGATGTATATGTATGTTTAATGTTACCATATGTCCTTCTTTTCCTGGACATGTCCTGTTGTTGAGACATAAAATTTACATCTGGGTGGATCTTTTACAAAGGAAACACTCTGTTTTTGTTCATCAATCTTGCCACATAGGAAAAAAAAAAATAACTGAAATTTATTACAACCATTCTTCCCCCCAGGTTTCATGTAAACAGAGAAAATGATTTAAATTCACAAGAAAAATCCAATCCAAGGTGCAGGTTTGCAAATGTTCTCCAATTATATTCCTTCAATTACTCATCATATTTGAAAAGTCATTCAGGCATTTGAACAGTGATATTACTGTTAAGAGCAGTGAACAATGAGAAGTTTTATGACTGAGAATTGGTACAGAATTATTAGCAGTGGGAGAAGGCATAAATTCACTTGGGTCAAAAAAAAACTTTACTTGGCAGTTTAATAAATACTAATGGATATGTCACCTTATTGCAACTTTTTGCAAAATATTACACTGATAAGATCTGAAAGAAGACACCGTTATTTGTTCATCTTGATATAAAGAGGACAGATTTTGAGTCTAAATTGAAAATGTTATTGCTGCTTATATTGCCTTCGAACATAAATAAAAGAAAATAAGCAAAACTCAGAGTTTTGCTCTGTTTTCCCAAGAAATATGGGCAGCATATTTTAGTACAGAGAGTACTGTTGACAACGTCCTAAATTACTGGACTTAGTATTTTTCTGTTTTGCCATTCCAGCACATAACGGGAATCTCAAGCAAAGTTCCTTGCCATCTAAGGAGAGGAACAGACTGTCTGCTGCATCAGTGAAGGGAATTCTAACTGCAATATAATTTTAAGAATGTGTCACATAAACAGTTTCTGATTAATGTACCTGGCATTCCTACAGTTTAAAGAAAATAAGTTTAACTGAAAATATGTTTGGGCATAAATGTTTCAACAATATGTAACAATTATGCATATCAGTGGTATTTCCAAGAAAAAAGTAATTGCAACAGTCTTCTTTTTTGCTCCAACAAATAGGGTCACCCTGCTTAAATCTCAAACCCCAACGTTTTATTCTCTCTTTGCCTTTTCTACAAAGTGTTTGGGATCCAAGGAATGAGGGCACTCCATCTATATAAATGCATGTTATTTAAAAAAAAAAAGTCACAATTGCTTTTAATATGTGAGCATACAAAGAAAAGAGTAAAAAACCTAAAATAAATGCACATACAATACATTCAAGGTAGGGACCAAAAAGGTACATGACGCAACACTCATCAATGCTGGGAAGTTCGCAAGGAAAAGGAACAGTTTTAAAATAATCTATGAGACAGTATGTACATGAAAATGTCGGGGAACGGACAGCTGGACACAGTTACTCACGGTCTTCTGCTGTTGGTTTCCCATTGAATCTAGTCTGTAACTTCCAACTTCCACAGTTCTTTTTGGATCAACTCGCTGAATTGCATTGTCAATTTCTTCTACAACAGTCCGGCAGACTGGAACACGATTTGATTTCAGAGTCGAATAGTAATGGAATATGACACTATACATTTAAAAAACATAGCCAGTATCTTACCCAGACATCGCACGTTCTTGGGATCTACGTAGGCTAACACGCTATGGGGGAATACTACAAGTAGTGTAATATAGAGCAAATTCATCCCGACCTGCAAAAAAAAAATCTGTCGTTATATCGTGGCACAAAGAAGAATCTGTTATATCTGAAAAAAAAATATTAACGAACCTTGAAAATCTCCATAATCACTCACGAAGATCATACACACGTCTACTTCTATGTGCTGACACTGCAGTAGCAGTTATCAGGTTATCCGTCTTAATACACGTGTACCTAAACATGTACACGTTCAGATACTATACCTGGCTGAAGTGCACAACCAATTGATAACGCACACTTGTTGAAACATTTGTAATTACTTGAAATTAAATTTCTCTTGTAGTTAACTTGGTATTGGAAATGTTGCTGTTGGTAACAGTGATTAAACTTCCAATATGGTGATTTTGAAGGTTATGAAAAGGCGTTTGTGTGCGCTTCAGTTATTCAAGAATCTGTGACATATATATAGGTAGTTGAACATTTACATTCAGAGATTTGATATTCGCCAGCTGCATGTTATTGTTTATTACGTATGAATTATTTTAGTGGGAAATATCGACGGGCAGTCTTTAAAATCCTAACAGCAAATTCGTTTCCGATTGGTGGGATGACCCAAACAATCTGACGTCATAGAGATCTAAATTTTAGTGGCAAATCTTCGGATGGCGGACGGAAGCAGTGAGTGTGCGTGTTACATATCGGTAAACCAAATAATCATCAGTGAAAGTTTCAAGGTAAACATAATTAAATGCGCTTACGCAAAACGTCCTGTAATTGGAAAAGACGTCCGATGAAACATGGTTACCAGCTGTTGTTTTTGGTCACGTCCCAGTTATTTTGCAGAGGGTTTTAATAGTTACATCGTATCACAGAAGTGTTTGCTTCTGTAGTTAAATAATGTGGTGGTAATTTATTGCGATTTTCCTGTGTAAGGAGGTAACATGAATGTATGTGAATCCATCTTCATACAATTGTAAATTTGACAGCTTCTTTTTTTTTTTTTTTTTGGCATAGTGACGTGATTCTTTTAGTATAATCGTCTTTCACACTTATCGTTATCTTTATGCATAAGTCGGTGGTGACATTGATAAAGCCAGTTACCCCCCAGCTGCGATCATCTCTCAACTCGGGTTGGTTTCTTTAAAGTGGGCGAACCTTCCGTAGGGGAATTCTCCGTCGGTATTGGAATAGTTCACTTTGACTAAGCTGGGGGGTGTAGGGTATCGTGCAATGTTTTGGTTCAGGTTTTGTTACGGTGTATGACGTAACATCTGAACGATGCAAGATGTAATCTGTAATATAGTTAAAATTAGTAAAAGAATGTGTAATTATTTCTATTTGAAACATTTTTAGAAATGTATAGTGTTTATTTAAGTCAAGGCAATCCTATACTTCTCGTCGCGCAGTAGCGCGTAATGAGGAATGGGATCCCGACTGGACGAGTCCAAACACTTGGCCCCGACCTGGCGTTGTTGCTTCGTGCTCTGAATGTGTACTTCGGCCAGGATCCTCATTAGGTCACCTGCTCAAACGTCGGGAGGGAAGATGAATAAGCAGTGTTTGTTGGAAAGAAGTGTTTTGTTATTATTTATTCGTATTAGACTTTAATATCCGACTGAGTGTGAAATAGTGTGTAGTGTGGAACGCTGTATACAAGAGGTAAGGATTGGATTTCGACATTTTCTTTCGTAGCTGAAGTTGTCGTCTGCTAATATTCTAATACTAATTACCCTTGTGTGACATATGTTTAGATTCATGTTTAGTTTTACTTGATGTATTTTCCACCATTGCGTATCACTTTTTATGAAATCTGGTTTGCGTTTGTAATGGTGTCGGTTGTGAATACTTCCCTGTGATTGTGGATGACAACAATTCTTCCGTTTGACGTGGGGTTAAGTTTACAAATTTAGGCTCACTTCTGTGGATTATTGTTGCTTTTTGTTGCTACAGTGTTGCCAAGCGTGGTTACCAAACGAACGGTGTAATCACGAACACCATTGTTGGTGACAGAAATTATGGTGCTAGGAACACGGAAAACGATGGCGGGGCGAAACGCAAAGGAAGGGAGGAAGTTAGGATAGGAAGCCCTGTAATGTGAAAACCGGTCTGGCGAAACTCAGATACCTAGGTCATCTTGATATGTCAGCGTCAGCATCGTCGGATGTATTGGCATAGGAGGATTACAATGTGTAGCATTATTTGTACATATAGGACTGAGTTGCGATATAACATTTTTGTTTGTTTACTCACGGGCGGTCTGGAAGAAATATTTCGAACAACGAAATCGAAGTGCACCTATAAGGTGAGCGTACGTTCTGGCTATTTTTGTACACTTGGTGCTACGAAACTCGCCTTTACGTCCGTCTGTACGAAAGGTTCAGATTTGCCTTCGTCCTCCGTATCGATTCATCCTACCATCAAACGAGAGGGGCCGCAAGGGGAAAGGTGTGAGGAGCGGTATTGCCAGATGTCTTATAGTTCTGTGGCGCAAGTCATAAATAGGTGATTGGTGCGATTGACGCATCTCGTTTGTAAGTGAAATTTGGGTGTGTACCATGGCTACTTGAATGTTCACTGCAGAACCGTATTTTTCATATGTGAAGTTTGTAGTGCAAACAGGGTATGCGTGGCAACAATGCTGTCCGGGCAACTGGAATGATGGTGCTAGGTTGCCGCACTTCTTCCGCCTGCAGCTAGTTACGGCTTGCGCGGTCTGGGTCGCTTTCATCTCGAAACATGAGGCATAATGTAACTTTTACGTGCTCCCGTGCAGGAACCAGGCGTTTGTGGGGCAGATTCAGCATGGCAGGAGAGCAAGAACTGCAAGTTTTGTTCTGGAAGATTCACGTGACGCCTAATTGGTTTACCAAGTTTCCAACGTGAAGATTCGATATTTCTTCGAAACTGAGCAAGGTACGCCGAAGCTCGCATGGGTCGTTTGCAAGAAAATTACGACAGTGGGGTGTATGGAATTCTAGGACATCGCAGGGCAGATTAAATTTCATTTATCATGAACGGAAGTTGCCAGTATGGGCGTATTGTACAATACACTTTGCACTACTTGGCGTCTTGTTACACCCGTTCCTGTAAATTGTGCTTTAGCATCATATTACATCCGTGTTCGTGAGTTCTCCATGTGGTGGGTCTTCCCAAGCACGATGTTCTGTAATTGGGATTGACGTTAAACAGTTTCTGCTGTTGTCTTGCATCCCGTTTTCTCTCGGTCGAACGCGCATGAGCATTTCAGCCCGCCAGCTGGCAGTTTGCCCGCAGCCAGCTGCATCATGGGATAAGGCCATCACGCAGAGATACTGCGATGCGGAGCGACAGCATACCCCCACCCAAAACACTCCTGCGGCGGCCCTCTCCTACGATTTGCCCGGGCGAAGTTTTGTCCAGCCAAGCGAAGGTGCGCTTTCCGGGGCCGCATGGTGGTTTTACCGCTGAAGCGGCAAGAGGCATATGATGGCGATGGAGGTGTGGCACGTTTGTTTGTTGGTCCTACTCACGTTCAACGATGATTTATATTGTTCGGGTTACTGTTGCTGAGCGCGTTCGCGTGTAAATCCATTGGTACACTTCGCTGTGTGTGTACAGTAATTGTGTATTTTGCCGGGAACGAAATGGCCCGACTGCATAGTACCGACAACGTGCATGGTGGTCTTGTATGTAAATGTGATTTACCTTCATAACAGACGTTTAGCGAAGAGACATTTTGTTTTACGCTATGAACCTTTTCTTTGGTTGTTTAGTTTCATATTATCTGCTCTGTTAAACACTATGTAGACGATGCACTAATACAATTCGTTGTATTATTGCAGAAAATATGCTCAGTATTGTGCGATCCGTTTCTACTGGCACTACGGCTATCATGGTCGGTAACACTTATCCTAATTCTTATATCATGATGTACTTCGTTGCTATAGGGTACGTGAAAACGTAAGATACACACATTTAAGAACAATGACGGTGTTATATCTGAGCATTTTGTGTAAGGTGGCGGAATTTATGGTTGTGCCTTCCGTGTAGGAACCACGGCATTTGTACCATTTTCTATATGAAAAACTGATTGGTGTGATGATAAATGCTGTATCTTTTGGCCGTTGTTCGCCGGCTTATCACTGCGGAGGCCCAGATTAGATGCTTTGGCAGATCTGAGAGATTGGTGGTGGACAAGTATCACAGTGATAGGTTTTCTCATAGTACTTATGCTCTCCCCCCGCATCGGTTATAATTACGAGTGTTCCATATTCATGTTATCCACCATGCATACTCTGTAGCCCTTTATTATTTACCATCCGCCTCTGTAGCCCAGATGCAGATTGCGGCACTGAATAAACAGCAGAAAAATTATCACTTATGCAGCCCATTGTGGTATATATAAATATGTAGCCCTATGGAAATTACGGTATTTGTTAACCTATGTTACGATGTCATAACGAATCCATTCGTTGTCGGTGTTACTTCGCAGTATTTACGCGTATTTTGGAGTGATTTGAGAACGAAGTAAAAAATCCCTAACCTGCCATTAGCTGTTGCACAGTGCGCATAACATTTGATGAAATCGGCATTTGGGAGCATATTTAAAGACTACGGTGGTGTATATTAACGTATTATGTTGATGGCCTACGGTCAGTGGAAGCTTCACGGTGGTAAGAAAAGATACGGACTTTTGCGGTTAAATAATGCCCATTGTGTTTGATTCGGGATTGCGATCTCCTTGTTGGCGATGACGCTCGAGTGGCCCTGGAATAGGGATGAGTAGCTCGCCGTTTCTCTTCCCCTTCTGCTTGTAGTTTGCAATGCTGAGCGGGTGTCTGTAGGGGAGCAAGTGTCGTGGCTTGGAGAGGTATGAGAGATTCTTGTGAGCAAAACACGCTTCGATAATTGTGAGTATTCCATTTGCAGTTGTGGGATTGTGTTCGAGAAGTGGTGGGTTACAGTCCTTATGGAGCTGTGCTGCGTCGTCAGCTTCTTGAAGGTACCATCGTCAGAACTCTAACCTTACATCATTGTGATAGGCCTAAAGCACTGAGTTCATTTTACCATATTCTGCGTTTCTGCTACCCGTTGACGGAATTTTATAATTTTGACCTATAACACAGCACCTACGTAGAGGAAATACTGGTATCGTGAGGACGTTAGGCTTTGTTTTCAAGGTGAACCCTGATCGTTTGTTTACGTCAGCTGGAAGTCGTCAAGTGTTCAGTTATAATCGTAACCCTCGCGGAATTAACCTCTGCAGTGTATGAAGAGCATCGTATGTTTTCTGTTGAGGCTTAGCATATTAAATGTGGTCAGGATTACACAGCCTGGCAGTGGTTCAAGCTCTCGGTAGTGTGTTAGATAAGATGAGACTTCTGAAGTAAAGTAATTGCATGAAACATTGAACATTTTCAGGTGAATTAGGTACATCTATGTGTGTTCAACGTGCTGTGAGTGGGAGTGTTTTTGTGTGTCAACACCTGGCGTTTGTGTTATAGAATTGCTGCTATATTGAGTGAACATATTAGGTTATGTTTTAGGGTTCGTTTTAAGGGTGCTTCATTCTTCAGCTGTATTAATTTTATTTAAACAAGGTCAGTACAGACTAAAGTGGAAAGTTTTGTTCAAGTGGACACAAACTTGGTTTCTTTAATAGTGCTTTAGTACCATGGTGTCAAGATACGTATAGTCCCTGTAACATGATAGAAAATCAGTTTTGCCTACATTCCCATTCCTAATGTGTGGGTGTGGGGGAAATCTACCATATAGCCATTCTTGACTCGGGATAAATTCTTAGTGCTTCTGCTGAGGATTAAACTCTGTACATTTTGTTGGACAATTTATTTCAAAATATCATGTATTTGTATTTTGTGAGCTGTGAGTGTATTTTATGGCAGAAAGCATGTGTAATTTGCATTACAAGGTGTAGATGCTTCATGGTGGGTGACTTTTTGTGAGTTAAAGACCACATCCTTGTATAAGAATAAGTTATTTTTGAAAATGTATTAAATGGAGTTCCCTGTCATGGAATCTTATCTCATAGTGCATGACCAGGCAAATATGACATTATTTCAGACAGTACATATTGCCCGTGAAGTTAAAGGGTAAGTGATTCTGTGAACACAGTGAAGACATAGAGGGATGAGTGGCAAAATTCATGTCCCAGCCTCTTTACCTCCAGGGAAAGAACATGAAGTACCCATTGAATGGGAGGATGGGTTGGTTTAAAAGCTTCTTTGGAGTAGAGAATAATGTCGTGCATTGCTGGGAATTGCCATTTTTTATGATATGTCTAGCAGGTGTCCTGGTTTGCGATATCAGCTTCGCTGTCCTCACTGCTTCTTGTGAAGGAACATTCTTGTATAGGCTCCATGAAATATCACTGTAATAATATTTGCCATTCTTTAATGTATGTTAAGGCGATATAACTCCATTGGTGAATTTGTTTGGCTTACTGAAGCTTAGGCATTTAGTGTCGTGTGGTAGGGTGTTGAATAATAAATTGTAAAGGGTGTGAAAGGAAATGATCCTAACGTGGCTAAAAGGTGCTATCCAGCATTTGTTTGGAGGAACTAAAAAATTAACAACATTGGATTGGTGGAGACAAGCTGAAATTTGTGTCATGCATTTTCCCATTTAACATTTAGATACACTGAAAATAAAATAGCAGAATTTAAAATGGTATTTGGGTTCTTGAACTTGGTATAGCACTTCTGGACATATATTTTGTAATGCAGCATAAACTTTTTAATTGTTGCACTCTGTTTTTGTTTTTTATGTTTGAGGTGTGACTTTTGAAACTGAGAAGTAGTACAGTTAACCATTTATGTGAAATAGTTGAATGAAAGTTCGTGTTGTAGCTGCAATGCTTTGATAATGGATTAGGCCATGTTGGTGTGTGAGGTTCAATAACTGTACATATATAAAACTTTGTCAGCAAGTGGAAAGTTGATTCATATGTCCGAAACAGCCTGTAACAATGGGTTAGTTGGTTGTGGTTGTGATGGGGGAGGTGGTCTAACCAGAGTTCAAGAAGTTAGGTTTGTGAGCTATTTGAAGAATGTCAGTGTGGATAAGAGGAGCTAGTTGTTTCTGGAAAGACAAAATATTCCTATGAATGGAAAATGTGTTACTGGTTTTCTGTTTGGTACCTTAGCAGTATACTTTTGCCTTGTTATGTATTGTTGCAATAGAGAGACCTGATCCTAGTTTTGCTGTAACAATTTCATGATTCTGATTAGCAATATGGAAGCTGCATTTTGTATTTAATGGTTTACCACCAGTGCCATTATTGTTCACATACTGGTTTATTAATTTAAAGATACAAGATAAATTGTTAGTAATTTCACAATGTATGCCTAGAAAGTGATGTCTTGAAAACAGTTGTTACTGTACCAAAGGAAAAAAAAAAGGTGTTTGGCATGAGGAAATCTGTTAATCTTTAACTTTTGAAAATGCACCTAGAAATTTATTGTATATATTTGTGGAAAATGCAAATTTACTGCATATTTAAGGTATGCTGCAAACTGCTGTATTTTCCACAAAATTCCATTTATTTCATCATTTTATCTTTCTGTGTTCAAATATATTTTCATAAACCACGAATGAAAATTAAAATACCCATGGTTTTAGGATGAAGGTTAACCTCCAGACTGTTGGTTTGGCATTTAAGTTTTGTGTATTGTTTGAAAAATGTTATTTGAACAGGCAAAATGAACTTATGAGATACAAGGCATTTTGTGGAAAATACAACAGAGATTATGCATCGTGGCTTAAAAATGTAATAAATTTCCTTGTTACCTAAATATATAAAATTAATTTGTAGCTCCCCCCCCCCACCTTTTTGCATTTGTGAACATAAGCCGTTTCAATGTTAATCTACATCTGCCATATGGACTATGATGTACGCATTAGTGGGATTTACATGTTATATTTAGCATAATTATTCAGACAATTGTAGGCTGCTGTGCAGGTGCGTGGCAAGTTCTGCATCAGGCCGTGATTTACAAATAATATATTGTTTTCATTATTAACCGTGGTTAATGGTTGAATATTGTCTGTATATGTGTTGGTCAAATTCGGGAAGGAATTCCATTTGTCAGTTTAAAATGTAGGTATAATTATCAATTTTCTGTCATAGGATGAAGATGGCTGTGTTTAAACATGTAGCTTCTGCTGATATTTGTGTGCTAGTTGTGTTACATCTTATATTGCTTTTAATCATATGTCATTTAGTTGATGTTTTTGCCTACAGCTCTCCAAATGTGATTTGAGATGAAACGTCGTGCAGAGGAGGCAGTGAAGCAAGAGAATAGTG
>Ga0123355_10009376_pt1 | contig 14862 bp, 8 predicted proteins | sample TergutEmb28metaG_3_FD_89872 | JGI IMG/M metagenome (GOLD analysis project Ga0123355, IMG submission 89872) | Embiratermes neotenicus P1 segment gut microbial communities from Petit-Saut dam, French Guiana - Emb289 P1 | ecosystem: Host-associated > Arthropoda: Insects > Digestive system > Gut ...
ACAGCCTTACAAAGACGAAGAATTGAAGCGGCAGAAATGAAGTTACTGAGACCTCTGGCAGGCTACACTCTTTATGACCACAAAACAAATGACTACATACGCCGCGAACTACGGATTACAGGCTTACTAGACAAGATAGATGAATACAGACGGAACTGGCTTTCATACTTGCAAAGAATGCCACAAAACCGAATACCTTTGAAATCATACCACTACAGACCACAAGGAAGGAGAATAATTGGAAGACCGAAGAAGCGTTGGCGCGAGCAGCTGTAACTCTGAAGACGGAAAGGATCAAAGGGTCCAATCCTTGATGTATATGATGATGATGACTTTCTAAAACAACATATTTATTTGGTGATCTCTGTCTAATTGTCAGTCTATTAGTTAAGGCCCAACACTTTGGAATGGCATACTTCGAGGAAGAGCAGATAATATTGACAGTTTTATAACACAAGTTGGCAACCCTGATAAGCAACAGAGAAGGTTAAATATTTAAAGTTAATGTTTTATTGTAAATCGGAAAAGCTATATTCTGAAATTAATCAAGGGTTGTTAAGGATGCAACATCGGACAATTACTTTTCATTTCTTGACTACAAACCACGTTAAAATTCTGCTACCATCTATCCCTCTGTCAGACGTCCTGGATGCCACTCTCTCTTACCGCAGTAATCTGTGTAATTAGCTACTCTTCTGCTGAAGGACGCTTATCTGTCGTTCTGTAATGTGATGACGACGAAACACATTCTCCATATGTCACCTGCTAGTCCACTGTATTGTTGAGATTATGGGTTGCTCAACAATTGGCGCCAGTAAGCAGCTGCACTTGCAAATGGGATGTAAACACTGATGGAAATGTTTACTGCAGGTGACGGTATTTACAGGAGCGCGTAAGTTTTCTACTCAGGCTCGGCCTGGGTTCTTATCGTCAGGGAATATTTACGTGTGGTATTTAAACGGACTGCATTTCTACACCTCTAACCTGCGCTCAGAAATCAAACAATAATTTATATTTTTTTTATTGTTTATTGGTTATCACGAATGAAAAGTCTTTTAGTCATCAACACAGTCCACTGCCGAATTTTTGTTGTTCTGAATTTCGCACTTTGAACAAGTCAGATCTGGTTATCACGCCGCTAATCGCACTCTGGTGTTCACTCGATTAGTTCCCGCTATCACTTCCTGCACTGTTTGACATGACACTTCCTAGTTATAATTTGGGTTTAAAATGTCCGAAAATCACGGTGCACAAAGAATTTGCTTCCGGACTCCTCCAGATACCGCAACGGAGAGAGATTTATTTTCAGTCAGTTACGTTGTGGCTGGCGGTCAGGCAGCTAGTCCGTCTTAGTGTCGTGTCCCACCTGGGCTCATAACCAGATAGAGTACTTCATGTCTAAATGTGATAGCTTCGGTTTTATCGTCTTGGCGTGCCCTCCTTGACGGGAGGTTAGGTCTGGCCATTGTCCTGAGGTACAGTCCTTGCCTAGTTTTTAAAACTATATACACAAATATACATAGGATGTTCGAATCTAACGCCATGTAAATACAATATGTGCACGGTCTCCGTCAGTTCAGGTTTTGTACAGCACATGCTTCTATAGCGACAGTTACACTTGAACGGTTGTACGCCTGACAGCCGCCATAATCTGTCAATCACCGATTACACTCTTTCGGACGCACGCTTTCTGCAGTTGCAACTAGTCAAGCCACGCAAGTGTTAACGGGGCGGAGGCAAGTCGACTTCCGCCTGTCAGCCATTCCTGCTTTTGACCGCATTGCTGACACCTAAACTCTAACAGGGGAATATGCTTACGCTACCGATTTTGAAGTCAGGCTGAGGTCCTTGACTGATCTTGCCAAAGACTAGAGCCTAGGTTGCCCTGGAGGGATAAACTTTGGTTGGTTGGGTTCTGAGCCCAGACTGATTTAGTCGCAAATTTGAGGTATGCGACGTTTGTTAGGCGCTTAGGTGAAGCCGCGCTGTTGCATCCGCAGTGACAACTCGGGTAAAACCCCATGCAGCACTACAGACACTGCAGACAACAGACTATTGGTGGGAGGTACCTTCTGTGACCTGCGCAAGGCATTTGATTGTGTGGACCATGGGATATTACTTAACAAATTGCTCAAATATGGCATTATAGGCAAAAGTCATAAACTAATCTCATCATATCTAGCAAACAGATATCAGAGAGTAATTATAGCTGGCAAATGTAAGACATTCAACTCCGAGTGGAAGCTAATTAAACAGGGTGTCCCACAGGGTTCCATTCTGGGACCGCTGCTCTTTTTGATCTATATAAACGACTTTCCGATCCATGCACAGCCATCAACTAAGACAGTTTTGTTTGCAGATGACACAAGCATGGTCATAAAATCAGCTCACCCTACTGAATTTACCAATGCCATACAAAATAACCTAATAGATGCAGATAAATGGTTTAAAGAAAACTTACTAACACTAAATACTGATAAAACTAATATACTACAATTTTATACTAGGAATGAACTACCGGACCTTAGGATTTTATATGGGGACAAACAACTTCACACAGTGAACACTACTAAATTCCTTGGAATAATAATTGATTCTACTTTATCTTGGAAACAACATGTTGACAACATAACATCAAAGCTCAATAAGGCATGCTTTGCGATTAGGACAGTAAAAGCTTATGTAGCAACTGCAATTCTGAAAACAATATATTTTTCATACTTTCATTCTGTCATGACCTACGGAGTAATTTTCTGGGGAAACTCAGTAGGTAGCAAGCATATTTTTAAAATTCAAAAGGGAGTGATTAAGATTATTTACAATTTAAAAGTAAGAGACTCTTTTCGAACTGCATTTAAGAACTTGGAGATTCTACCATTTTACTCACAATACTTATACTCACTACTTATGTTTGTGGCAAAAACAGAGAGTTATTTCAAGATAATGCCAACTATCACTCATTTAACACAAGACATAAAAACGATCTTCACCTACCATCAGCAAATCTAAAACTCTTAAGGGTCATGGATCTAGACTTCAAGATTCTTGACAGTGAGAGATTAATTACTGAGGTGGAGAAAAAGCCGGCACTGTACAATTGATTGACTGATTGGTTGATTAGCATTTGGGTTCGAGGCCCAACGGCCCCGATGCACGTAGCCTTATATAACAAGCCACTTGTGCCCCATAATGTTATCAACTCAGTGGAGGCCTATTCCTTGCTAAAGTTCCAGATGGTCCCCAGACTTAACTTTTAATGTCCTCTGGGTCCACGGAAGAGGAACCCAGATATGCACTCTCTTTTTCTCTCAAAAGTCCCAGTAAACAAACCCCTCCAGGTTCCCCAGCAAGGCCCTATGGAGAGAGCTGCCCGCTTACAAGGCCTTTGTACATATCTCTCAAATTCCTTATGAAAACTCCCCTAAATAAAAAAAATTATCTCTTCTCTCAAAGGCCCTAGGAGAGAGTTCCTCCATTTTCCCCCAAAAGCGGGGCTCCTGTGGAAACAGACATCCATTTTCAGAGCCTTACTTAGCATATTTTCGGGGTCAACAGTAAAGGAACCTGCCTCCAGATAGGTAAGTACAAATAATTACACCGAAAACTAACAATAATAGCACAAACAGTAAAACAATAAAAAGCACAGTGCAATAATAATACTGCAAATAAAACAAAAAACTTCCTTACGTTAAGGAAAACCTGAAGATATCTTATACATATTTGTCGTAATATGTTGTCCACTGAGATAACAGTTATCATAATTTTTATGTTTATGCGAATATAATATAATACAACAAAGCATTGTTGTGCAGACAAGAAACAAAATATTTCTATTACAAAAATTCATCATATGGCGCAACGGAATACAAACAATGACGGGAAGATGAGAGGTCTTTACGTGCGATGTTGCACCCATACACCCGAATAGATAGGCGGATTTCGATATTACTGCATAGGTCCGTCTTTGCTGTTCACAAAATGTGGTCGCGAACTCCGGTAAATGCGTAGTGGCATGAGTGATTGACAGTCTGGTGTGCAGGAGTGAAATGTGGACCCAGCCAACAGCTGTCGCCCAATCACCGCACGCAAGCAATGCTGTGCACGGTTACTGATCGACTGGTAACAAATCCTTCTTTGGAATTAATTTTTTTTTCTCGCCTCACAAACTAAAACTTTGGAAGTTAAGTGACTAAGTCACGGTGCAATATCTTTACACATTGAAGGCAATACAAAGTTTAGTGTAACACTATCGTTTTCCTCCTCTCCAACACTTTTAAATCAAACAATACGAGAAATTTTCTACTCTCCCTTCCAGTTCAACATCGCATGAGGTTGTATTTACAGTACAATTCAGCAAAATCAAGCCTAATTAAGCCGTCTGTCAATCTGTGTTACATATCCTACTGAAAGGTTTCGAGTTCCAAAGAACATGAAGCAATGAAGAATTGCAGAATATCGTGCTTATTTTTATCTCGCCATATCGAAACCTTAACATTTGTGTATACTACTTCCTTCAGTTTTACCTAAATTACTTTATGAAAATGACGTATTTAGTTGTACTGTGTCATTCCATTACTTTCAACTCTACAATTAATCGACATGTTTCATTGTTCAGAAGTTAATAAACGTGTCGTCGGCTGTTTCTTTCAGCTTGCAAAATTTACGTGCCTCTGGTGATATTTGTAGGTATTTTATTTTCATTTATTGTGACGACCGTATCTTCTTAATAGTATACTCGTATGTACACTTCTTTGTTGATACGCTATTATTATTATTATTATTATCATCATCATCATCATCATCATCATCATCGAATTTCTCACTTCTCAAATTGGGCTGGGAAATATTCACCTAACCTGGGTTGTAGTAATCAACAGGATTAGGCTCGGTGGTCTTATTTGTAGTTTTCTTACAATTGAACATGTGCCAAGAATTACAGATTTTTGCAGTTGTATATATGCATTCGGGTGCAACTTAAGTCTTGTTAGACTTTGTGATAGTGACTTTGGAATTACTCCCGTAGATGCTATTACTATCGGGATCACTTGTGCTGCCTTAGGCTTCTACATAGCACATATTATTATTATTATTATTATTATTATTATTGGATATCATGGCAGACATTGCGATTTCACTGTCTCAAAGAACAAATGCGTGTGAGTTCATATATTCAGACAAACGTTTATATTTGCATTATTATATTCTGCATAATTTACATTGAAAGTATATATGGATCCAATTTTCCGTCGTTCGCTTGCGTACGCGAGCCGCTGTTACTCATGGTGTACGAACCTACATGTCTGCTAACATACGCAATTGTCTCATGGGTTTCTCTCGTCTGTGATGTAATTCGGAGTCGGAATTGGAGCCAAGAGTGAGTGGGGGAATGGCAGTGGAGTGCAACGTGTGTATGGCTTGTGACGACCAGCACATGCGTGGGGAACGGACTGCTGTTGCCTACGGTGTAGCAGCTCATACTCGGTAGGCGTACGTCTGTTGCTGCTGTGTTCTGCAACTTCAGCGAATAGGTGTCTCGGGAATTCAGGTATTCTCGCTAATTTCACTGTCCCCCCACCCCCGCAATACCCGCCTTGACGCGAAGGAGTCATCTGATGAATCGAAAATCCTGTCAGTTTGAGCATGAGTGAGAACAACTTGTTAACTTATAGCAAGGGATCACAGACACTTCATCGAACTTACAGAGCTCTCACCTACATAAGAAGAGAAGTTTTAATAAAAAAAACAGTATCTCTTATCAGACGTCACCTTAAACTGAATTACAAAAGATCGGCAGGCGGGAAGCCTTCAGTAACAGGTACATGATATTAACACAAATATATGTGAAAAGAATGCCGGAATTTGGTATACCTGCTACATAGGACATTGTAGTACAGAAAATGTGGACGTGACGCCTCGTTCCAGAAAGTTGACAAGGCGCACTGAAAATCACGAATTGCATGGGTCAAGGGTGACGCATCCAATGACCATACCAGGTTGATAGCACCAATTCTCGACGTATAATCGCAGTTGTGCAACCTTGGGCGTGGTTAGTAACTGGATAGGTGATGCCTTGGAACCACCACGTGCTATTGGGGAAAAAAAATTGTGTTTAGACACACAATTTCTCTGGAGGTGAAGGCACAATTTATTATTCCCCCCACCGTCTTCTATTACGCTCCAATGCAATATCTCTATGTTGTAAAGATAGTAAAAAGACCAGGGAAACAGTTACGTCTGTGTCAACCTACAAATCTAAATAAAACTGACATTAATTTTTTTAAATTCCCCTGCAGTACAACATTGGGGTAAGGTTGTATTGACGGTGAAGTTCAGGAAACATAAGCCAAATAAATAAATAAATAAAACATTGTTAAAATCGCTGAGTTCCTACATTGGGATAGAAGTAGCAATTATAGCCACTGCTAGCACCCTGTGACCTCTCTAAGGCCTTCAGCGACCGAGATTGATCAATTGATGGATAACATGAATGTTATTGTTAAGTATGTTAATGTTCATGTCTTGTTTGTATGGCAGTAATTAATTCACATGAAGTAAACATTTAGTGGTTAAGGGGTGGAGGGAAATCGTACGTTGTGCTCTAGAGCAATAATAATAATAATAATAATAATAATAATAATAATAATTCGCAAAGCGTGTGAAAATAGCATGAAGAAGATTCACTCATCGGAATATACAAAAATGTACAAGTACAGCCAGGCGCACGAATGCATGACGGATCACACAGCGAATAATCATTTTGCTCTAATCCTATCAGTTTAAAGCGACGACTGATTTTACAGTTCAGCCTAAATGATCGATGCAGGATAACCGCAAACTTGCGTTAATACAAAGCTGTGAAATAGAAATTCACGCACGTACTGTCACTCAGGTACTTTTAAGGGACCACAAATGTTTCTGCAGGAGTTGCACAAAGGGCGCAGTTTTGTAAAATGTACGGTTAGTTTATGGAATGTGTAAGCGAGAGAAAGGTAAATGAAATGTACGTAATTGAATTTTTTACTGCGAATACCAAGTACTTTAGATATCTATTGGGGGAGGAGACGACATGGTTGTTTGAGCCATTCCCCCAAAATGCTGGAGTGTATGGGACGAAAATGATAGTTCATGCCAACAGCACGCGGGGTTCCCAAGCGGTCACCCATCTAAGTACTAACCACGCCCAAGGTTGCTTAACTGCGGTGATCGGACGAGAACCGGTGTTTTCAATCTCGTATGGCCGTTGGTGAGCATTACATTACAATAGCAAACGTCGAATCGTACATTGTCCTTTCATAATGAAGGTACAGAGGTTCAAGATTTCGTGTCCTGAAATAAAATGATGTCATGTGATGGTCATGTCGTTATCTTCCTATTACTCATCTGGTGCCATGTTAACATAGTCGTGTATGAATGACTTGTTCTATTCTTTTTTTTTGGGGGGGGGGGGGTTTTCCCGGCTTCTGAATTGTATATGCCGACGTTTCGGAACACTCTGTTCCATCTTCATACGCGGTGTAGGTAGAAGAACAACGCGGATGAGATTCTTCCAACTTACACCGTCTATGCAGATGAAACAGGCAGAGTGTTCTAAAACGTCGTCATACAAAAATTCAGACGCTGGGGAATTACCCAAAAGAAAGAATACAACATTCAGAAGAGGACGAAAGTTTGAAATCAAGATTTTTTCTTTTCTCCCGCCTTGAATATTCGAAATTCTTCAAACATTTGTAAAGCCGATCGACCCATATTTCTACAAATTTATTTCATATATGAGAATGTTGCTTTTTATACGGAGTATTTCAGGAGGAATAGTGAACATTTTAGGAGGTGGTAGCGTGGACTTTCCAGCGTGTTGCTCCACCGGTCATTTCTCCACTCGTTAAACTGGTTGGTCACCGACCTCTGCAGGCGGTTGACCTCAGCTTTTAAAGCACGGTCCATAGTGATTTGCCACTGCCTCCCTAAACGGGGTTTCAGGCGTATTTCATCCTGAATACCAGCCGGTAATGAGAGCCGTGGGTCAGCACGTGGTCGACATTTGGGAGTGGAGTCTGTCAGCGCTTTCGAGATGGCGCTTGACATTTCCTTGACACACGCGTCGATAGCCACCTCATTCGGGAGGTCAGGGTTGGACGGTAGTCCAGCTTCTAGGCAGGCATGGAATTTGGGCCAGTCAGTCCTTCTCAAATCCGGGCGGTCTGCTAGGCTGAGAAAGAATGATCTACATTGCGTGTCGATCAATATAGGTAAGCGATCTGAGCTTAGTGCGGAGCACGTGGTCAGATACACTGGGGAGGCCAGGTCTTCGGTCAAAGCCATGTCTAGTACATCGGGGAGGCAAAGCGTAATAAGGTACTGTGGTAGGTGTGTTCGGTCCATGGATGAGGCACGCATTCTTACCAGCAAAGTCACGCAAAAAGTCTGCCTATTTCGTGATCAGCCTAGAATTCCACTCGACATACTTGGCATTTAGGTCACCCGCCATGAGGACGCTAAGATCGCCGCCAAGTCAGGCAGACAGGTACCAAGCAATTTGGGCCGGGGTGACAGGTAGGCTGTCAGGATTTTCACCGATTTGTTGGACATCATGACCTGGATACCGGTGGCTTCCAGGTGCTCTGGGCCTTGGACGGATACAGCGTGGTGATCTATATCGCGGCGGACCAGTATAGCTGTTCCGCCTCATTCAGTTAACCGGTCGTTGCAGTGACAAACATAGTTCACCTATCGGAAGACTATGCCTGATCTGAGGTGGTTCTCGGTCAACAGGCATGTCAACCCGGTATTGTCGGAGGAAATGATCCAGTTCCTGCCGCGGACGTCGTCGGCATTCCAGCAGGCCAATCGCAAGACTTTAGTCCACGTCGCCCTCCCAGGCCGTGATATCATATTCGGTTACAAAGAGGACGAAGATTTTGAGCACAGCCTGCGAGCGAGCTAGCCCAGAGGGGAAGGATAGGACGGATCTGAGGAGCCTGCGAGTGAGTTCCACACATCTGGATCGATGGCCTCCTCTGCAAGCTAACGCTCCTCAACTTCCTGTCTTACATGGTTCATTAATCTCATCCTACCTCAGGGGTCGGACTTTCGAAGCGTCCTTCCTGACGGCCACGTCATCTCGTCGAATTGTGCGGGCTGGGGTGGCTCAGAGTGGATTGATCCCCCGTGTCCTCTTCAGCCTGTATGTTAACGACATGCCCCCACCCTCGCACCGCGTCGAGGTGGCCCTCTACGCGGACGACACCGCCATCATAGCCACCTCCCGCAAGCCGACGCTGCTTGTCAGCTACCTGGAGTCATACCTCAACGATCTTTAACGGTGGTTGGGTGAATGGAGAACCGCCATTAATATGTCTAAGAGCACAGCGATAATCTTCGCGCGTGCCGAACAGCGCTTCATCCAACCCCGACCAGTAACACTCTTCGGGGAACCAATCGAATGTGTCGACACTACTCGTTATCTGGGGGTGACTTGGCTGAAGTACTTTCAAGAAGACCGAAATGTTGCTGTAGAATTTCTACAAACGGCTTAATTTTGCATAGTCCTGTCACGAGTACTGTGTGTAGTTGCGGAATGTGTTTGCGAGAGAAATTTGGAAAATTTTGCCCCCAGTCTGTCTGAAATCTCCGGGTAAGTTAAATATAATATAGGCAATTTAATTTTCACTGCGATCACCATGTACATTCAGATATCTTGTTGGGAGGGGAGTTTTTATTATTTGAACGATTCCCGCTAAGGCGGGAGCTTTCGCGATGAAAAGTATGGTTCGTGCTGAAATACTAAACATGCTCAAGCTTGCTTATCTACTGCAATCCGAGGAGACCTCTGTTTTCAACCTAACATAGCCTTTCACGGGTATTGGATCTCGTCTCCAGTGCGGAAATGCGCGTCGGCCTGTAGTAATAAACGTACCGGGTTTCAAGAACACGTTTCCCGATACAAAAATGTGTTCCCTATACTGATATAAATATTCGCCTTTTTATCGTAAAGTACTTTTCTCACGTCTTCATCTTCTTATCGCCTCCAGACTGTGAGAAGTCGAATTTTTTAATACGTAATTAGCGAAAACGTATTTATTCTAGAACTTTTCCTCCTTTATAATAGAGAGATTTATTTATTTATTGGGAGCTGTTTGAAACCCCAACCATCCGAAGCATAGTCTTTCAAACAAAGTCATGTGCTATTTGAACACCAGTCCTCGGTATGTCCCAGTCTAGTTCTAAAACGTAGCCTCAAAAAATCGTCAGCGTAAGCGCAGTCACCTCTTAGAGTATAAGGAGTTAGTTACTGAGCCCAGCGATTCCATCAAACGCAAGTATGGCTAAACAGACCGACGGATGTCGTAGCTCACGTCTCCGCTTGATAGTTAGCTGTTTGGCGTGGTTTGGCTTGGTTTGATGTATGGTGGGAAAATGTCCTTCGCGGCTGCCTACACCCGAGTACGATTTATGCAGTCTGATGGATTCCGGAATTATAAACGAAACCATCGGCGAATGAATTCAGAATTACATCCAATAACTGGAGTTAAACCAACTTAGACGTGTTAGTAGTAGCTGGGCAGTGGTAATAATACTTCTCTCCAATGTCTTCCCTCTATTCTCTGTGATTTTCTTCGCCGGCGACCCTCTACAAACGTTTACTGTTGCTGCAAAGGTTGCAAGTATTTTCCCCGCAGCGAAAATCGGAGGACTTGTTGCGACACCCGGTAACGGAAGAAGGGATGGCTATCGTATGCCGTGCACCACATGCGTGGCAGGCGTATCAGTTCCGACTTCACGCAAAATATATAAACTGACTTTATCACATATAAAGTACTGGAATTACCATCAATAAAAATCAATCCGCTTATAATACGCCGTCTTAAAAAATACGAATCTCCACGGTGGAAGCAAGAAAAGCGAGACGAGACCTACATGAGTGTGTTAAATAAACACCAGGGCAAATCGTAAGAAAATGACAAGAGAGCAATAATCCCCGTTTTATTGCAGGTCACGTACTCTTGAACTCCTGTACCTTCATTATGAAAGGACGATGTAGGATTCGACTTTTGCTATTGTAAAATACTCCACGCCAACGGCCATACCAATTTGAAAACACCGGTCCTCGTCTGATCACCGCCGTTAAGCAATCTTGGGCGTGGTTAGTACTTGGATGGGTAACCGCTTGGAAACCCCGCGTGCTGTTGGCATGAATTATCATTTTCGTTTCATACTCTCCAGCATATTTTATCCCTCCCAATCAATATCTAAATATGAACAATGTTCACAGTGTAAAACCAATCACCTAAATTATATTCACTTTACCCGATGCTTCCAGGCAGACTGGGCGCTAAATTTTCCAAATTCCTCTTGCTTATACAGTCCATGCATTTTACTCAGACTTCATTTAGCAGAGCTATGCCTAATTAAGCAGTTTTGAAAAATCCTACAAGAACGTTATGGCACTCTGAAAAGTACTTCAGTGAAGAAAACGAATATTTTGCCACCTTTCAACTTGTAAAATGCATACATCAGTTCTTCATACCTGTCTAAACACACTACTACGTATGTGGAATTGTATTTCACAGCCTTGTTATTAAGCATTGTGCCAGTGATCTTGTTTTGATTCATTTCAGTCAACTGTAAAAGTTGCTCTAAACTAGCGGGGCTAGAATAAAATATTTAGTCGATTGTGTCATTGGTTATCGTGATCAATCTGTTGTGCCTCTGGTTACATCTGCACCTGTTCCATATATGGAGCTGAACAGATTAACATGGTAATATATTCAAAACCCCTTGCGCTCTACTTCTAACTATTAGTTATGTTCTTGTTTTTATAGTTTTATTTCTTACTACAATTAATATTATTTCTGGTGTAACCTGGAGTATAATTTCTTGGCCTTCAACCCAAATCTATAGTTTGCTGTAATTCAATATCTTCAAACAAAGCAAACATGAAAACTGACAACCGTATTTCATATCAAGGAAGTCGCTGGCCTAAGTGAGGTGGTATTGCTACTGGCGTCCGGGTCCATCATCATGCCCCCCACTTGCACTCTGTGTGTGTGTGTGTGTGTGTGTGTGTGTGTGTGTGTGTGCGTGTGTGTGTGTGCTTGTTTGTGTGTTCAACTGACTTTGGCGATAAATGGAGTTAGCATGCAGGCCACTTGCAAGTGTGTTGCTTGTACACTTTACTCCAGGGGAACAGGATCTCATGCCTTAACGATTGGCAACTTCCATCAATTTCAGTAGCGTTCTCAGTCAGGTGCTAAAGCTCTTAGATGCGTCACTTTGTGCTGTGCAGTGGTAATAATTGCTACTTCTATCCACTGTGTTTCCTCTACTTTCTGCTACTTTTTTTCCCCCCAGCTACTCTCTACGCATGTTTACCGTTGCAGAGGTTAAATATATTTTCCCCTATGCGAAGCTCGATGGCCTTGTTGCAAATACATGGTAAATGACGAAGTGACAGGTGTTGTATGACGTGAACTTCAGATGTGGTAGGAGTATGTATCTGCATATTATGAATTTCTTTGCAGCGCAGATTTAACGGGTAGGAATTCTAGTACTACTATTTTCTTAGGCGTCTCCCCATATCGATAAGCAACCCTACGCAACAGGATTTTTGACAGCCTCATGCCTTGAAATCTTATCTTTCTACTCGCTGTCAGCTTCAGCAATGACTAACAACAGGGTGTAACTCCCACGAGAGAATCATCATCTTCGCCCAACATATAAAAAGTAACATTCTCATATATATAAAGTACCAGAATTTGTATAAATAAAAATTGATTTGATTCCAGTACGTCGTGTTAATAAATAAAAAAACAACACAATGCCTTTAGAAGCACAAATCACCATTTTATTTCAGGTCATGTAATCTTGAACCAGGGTAAGATGGCGCTGGTGGATGGCCTCTGTGGGGTAACACTATGGCAGTAGAACTTCATGATGCAGAGAAGTGACCTATGCCCTTTCTGTAAATCTCCCATAGTAGTTGGATTACAAATGAGATAATACTGGAAGACCTCAATTAGGTTAAGCTTATTAGTGTCTTAAGTATTAATGGTTCTGTGAACTTGGCTGCCTTAATATGTGGGAACTACAATGGCTGCACTGCATTCACTTTCCCACTTATGCCACTTATGAAATTCATGCATTTTCTACATTTGCTTCTTCAGTTCTTACAATAAAGAGAAACAATAAATTTTTATGATGTTGTTACTTTTCAGTTTTACAAGATATTAAAATTACATGTCATATATTCTCTTATGATTTGTGTTTAGTTCTATTTGATAAGTTTATCTATTTATTACACATGAAAATAGTTCTCCAAAATGGAATACCAAGGGAATTACAGTAGCCAGTTTATTGATAAGATACATAAGTGTAACACTTGACCTCAATATGTGCAAACAACAACACTGTACATGTAAGAACAAATAATACACTGAAGTTTTGAACTCTTACATGAAAGAAAGAAATGTTTTGAAAGATTGCTAGATTTTCAACGTGAAGAAAAACTTATGTGAATTCAGCATTTTAAACTGCTATGATGTACATGCAGGCTATTTAAATTAATAACATGTATTGGTGGCCTATTTTGATCCACATCATACATCCACTGAATGAGGCTTGGGTTCTCCTAACAAATGATCCTAAGAATCAAACTGTACCATATACACCAGTGCTGAGAATTTGTTCTTTCTGAGCCACAATCTGTACTACACAATGAGCTCTACTGTAATTTGTAATCTTAATATCATACTACCAGGCAGCTGCTCAATACTTGCGTATCCTCAAACATTTGTAGTGTTTGTGTGTTTGTACATTTCAACACACAAAAACAAATAAAACCCTTTTGGGCAACCAGATATGTTACATCTGAGTGGAAGTCCAGCATTTTGGAGACCCTCTCAGTCTGCACCACAAGGGAATGATGCACTGGACAAACAAACAAACAAACAAACAAACAAACAAACAAACAAACAAACAAACAAACAAACAAACAAACAAACAAACAAACAAACAAACAAACACACAAACAAACAAACAAACAAACAAACAAACCAAATATTAACTGAAGGCAATGACTTGCAGACGTTGAATTCCCTTGTTACAACCACTCCTGCAGATGGAACGCATAACAGGAAAGTGAGAATGGTGCCTTAGGGCTTTTAACAGGGAATCAGCAATACACTAAACAGTAGAACATTTTGGCTGAAGGCCCTGACATATTCATGAATGCACATGGATGCTATACCACAAGCCTACTTCTCTTACTTTTCACATATAGTAGTTATATACTATGGGTGCAAAATTTATGACAGAATTATTATTATATTTTTTTATGATGTGTATTCCTTGTATTAATATTGTGTATAGATGTGTTTGTTTGAAAAGTTTCTTGATTTTTGACAAAGATGTTTATTAATGAGAATTATAATATAAACAAGAAAGAGGTACAATCTCTAATTTTTTAAATAGACTTCTATATTAAGTTCTGGGGTGTGCACCTACCACAGTTCTAATGATTTGGTTTTATAATGTGAATATTTTCCCACTATTGGAAGAATTATGCCCCCAAAATTTTTCCATATTATAAAATAGAATGAAAATATGTGAAATTAATTGATCAGAGAATGGTAATATTGCTGGTATGGAATATTGAACTAAATGCATTACATGCTCCATTTAACTTATGAATCATTTGTTCAACATGGTTCTTCAATGAATCTCTTTGTTGCACCGTGCATTTCATAAAATCACTTCAACTATTAACCAACAAATGCACCTATATAACTTTCACTTAAAACACTTTAAAACACTTAAAACCACTCCGACATGTTTCGATCTTTTCAGATCATCATCAGGGAGTTTCGT
>Ga0123355_10009377_pt1 | contig 14862 bp, 15 predicted proteins | sample TergutEmb28metaG_3_FD_89872 | JGI IMG/M metagenome (GOLD analysis project Ga0123355, IMG submission 89872) | Embiratermes neotenicus P1 segment gut microbial communities from Petit-Saut dam, French Guiana - Emb289 P1 | ecosystem: Host-associated > Arthropoda: Insects > Digestive system > Gut ...
GGTGGCGATGCGTTTGCGGGAAACATCCGTTCCCATCCCGAACACGACGATTAAGCCACAAACGGCCGACAATACTTGGTGGGAGACTGCCCGGGAAGATAGGTGGCTGCCGGATTTTATTAACAGTAATGGAATGTTAGATATAGTTTACCGAGGGGGAATTCCCGAGTGGCCAAAGGGGGCAGACTGTAACTCTGTTAGCTCAGCTTTCGAAGGTTCGAATCCTTCTTCCCCCATTTTAAAAAAGTATTTTCGAGGAGGTTATTTATATGTCGCCTTTATATACGGGATTAAGTGTATTTTTTATACTTCTTAGCATCGGGCTAATGATTATGATTTTGTTGCAGAAAAAAGATGCAAGGCTCGGCGGCGGAATGGCTGGAATGTCTGGCGATTCTGGCAGCTATTGGAGCAAGAATAAAGGGCGCTCTTTAGAAGGCACGCTTGAGAAATACTCAAAAATTGCTGGAGCTGTGTTCTTGGCACTTTCTGTTGTACTTTGCCTTATTATATAAACAATGTTGATTATGACCTTTCCTGATGTTCGGGAAGGGTCTTTTGTTTTTTGAGGATATATATAGTGAAATTCGTCCCAAACAGCAACATAGAACTTGTCTTTTTCCCACATATCTTCTCAAAATTTTTGCCTACGGCAAAAACAGCGTAAACGCCGCCCACTGCGCACGGCGGAAACCAGACTCCTTGGTGTGCAGAAAAAATCCTGCGTTTTCTGTTACTATTTGGGATGGATTTCACTATAGTTGCGCTAAACTATAATCGTTAGCCGCTATACAAAACAAGGAGGCACATATGAAAATTATGTTTAGACACTATACTTCTGAGCCATTCCATACCAAGGACTATGTCAAGGTTCGCGAGTTTTTGACGCGGATAAATGCGGATGAAATGCGGACTCCGCGCTTCGTATGGGGCGCGTGGGAATGGGCAGTGACGCATCAAAATCGTGACCAAACAAAGCTGGATAAAATCGGTCTTTGGGAGGACGAAGGGAAGCTTGTTGCCATCGCGACGTATGAATGTGGGTTTGGAGAAGGGTTTTTATTTGTAGATGAACCCTATGCACATCTAAAGGCAGAGTTGGTCGAGTATGCAAAGGAGCATCTGCACAACAACGGCAAATTGAAGATACTGATACCCGACGGAGATTATGAATTTGCACATGTAGCAATTAAAGAGGGCTTTCGTCCGACTCAAGATACAGATAGAAATTCAGTTCTTGATATAGGCAAGTTGCAGCCTTACAAGTTGTCTGAAGGCTTCTCCTTTGTCAGTATGGCAGACGGTTGGAACTGGGAACAATATAATCGTGTAATGCGGCGCGGTTTTGGTGGCGAAGAGAACCCGTTATGGAACGAAGGAGTCGAGCGTACTCGCAGGCTTATGCTTTCAAGCCCTATGATTATCCCTGAATTGATTGTAGCTGTGGCAAATGCGGACGGCTCATATGTATCCCACTGCGGAATATGGTACAAGCCAGGTGAACTATATTGCTACATTGAGCCTGTTGTGACTGACCCAGACTATCAAAAGAAGGGGATAGGCAAAGCAGTTGTGCTGGAAGCGGTGAAACGTGTGGGAGAACTTGGTGCTAAACAAGCGTGGGTAGGCTCTGATAAGCAGTTTTATTATAATATTGGATTCTATCCTGTGCAGACTTCTACTTATTGGGAACTGACTTATGATATAGCTATAAACTATGCGGACGGTGAAACATACTAAAAAGGGGAACTTATGACAATAAGAAATATGAAAACAAGTGATATACATGCTTTGTCCAAACTCTATTATCAATTTTGGAGCGAAGAGTCCGATATACAAAAAATGAAAGGTAAATTTGCCAAATTACAAAGCGATAGAGCATACATCCTTTTATGCGCGGTTGAAGATGATAAGTTGATAGGCTCTGCTATGGGAATCATTTGCGAAGAGCTGTATGGAGATTGCGAGCCTTTTTTGCTGCTTGAGAATATGGTGGTTGATAATGACTATCGGCAAAAAGGTATCGGGCGTGCTTTATTTGCTGAGTTGGAAATGCGTGCGAAGGCTAACGATTGTACGCAGATTATCCTCGTTACGGAAGCGGATAGAGAAGATGCTTGTGGGTTTTATGAGTCAATGGATTTTCATAAGACAGCGCATCGAGGGTTTAAGAAAAAGCTGTAATAGCTTCCATTACTTTGGCAAAAGTACATAACAGGCGATTAGGTGTCCTCACGTTGCAATATGGAAAAATACTATAACACCCACACAATACAAATAGCAGGTGATTAAAATGAATGATATAAAAAACACAACAGAACAAAAAAAAGAATCGCTACTAGAGTTCATAAAAAGCGACGAATACAGACCGATGAAGCCGTGTGACCTCGCATACCTAATCCAAGTCGCACCAAACGAGCGCGATCTATTCGACAGAGTAATAGAGTCTCTGGAGCGCGAAGGCAAAATCATGATTACCAAACGTGGGAAAATCATGCTCTCTGAATCACAGGGCTTAATTAGAGGCACTTATCAAGCGACTGAGCGGAGCTTTGGTTTTGTAATACCCGAAGAGGGCAATGGACGCGATATTTTCATAGAATCGGACTATACGAATGGTGCTATGAACAAAGACATTGTTCTGTGCCGCATAATGCGTCCAGAAGAGGGCGGCAAACGCCCTGAGGGCGAGATTGTAAAAATCATAACGCGTGGCATTAATTCCATTGTAGGTACGTTTATAAGAGAGCGAAATCACTCATTTGTGCGCCCAGATGATAAGAAATTGCGCCAAGACATTTATATCCCTAAAAAACTCGCCGCAAACTTTATAAATGGTTCAAAAGTAGTCGCGAAAATAACGAAACCGCCAAATGGGCGGGATAAGAATCCTGAGGGAAAAATTATAGAAGTCTTAGGTCATATAAATGAGCCAGGTGTGGATATTTTATCTATCGTTAGGCAGTTTGAGATACCTACAGAGTTTAGTGAAAAAGCGAAAGCAGAAGCTTTGCAAGCTCCGCAGTTTGTAAGTGAAACAGAAAGTGCAGGTCGCCTTGACTTGCGCCATTTAAAGACGGTTACGATTGACTCAGCGGACGCGCTTGACTTGGATGATGCCATTTCGATTGAGAAGATAGAAGTAGGCTACAGACTTGGTGTGCATATCGCCGACGTCAATCATTATGTCAAAGACGGCAGTGCGCTAGACCGTGAAGCGCGCGCAAGAGGCACAAGCGTATACTTGGCTGACCGTGTTATTCCAATGCTGCCCAAAGAACTTTCAAATGGTATATGTTCATTAAATGCCGAAGAGGACAGGCTTGCCCTTAGCTGTATTATGGATATCGACCCAGAGGGCAATGTTGTCGCGCATAAAATAGCTGAAACAGTTATCTGGATTGACAAGCGCTGCACATACAAAGGCGTGAGCGCGGCACTTGAAGGTGACGATAACGACGGCGAATATGCCGAATTTAGTGACATGTTTACCCTTATGAAAGAGCTGCAAGAGATACTTAAGGATAAGCGCAGAAAGCGCGGTGCGATAGAGTTCGACTTCCCTGAGTGTAAGGTGAAGCTTGATGAGAGCGGTAAGGCAATAGCCATAGAACCGCGGATAAGAGACATCGCCTCTGGCATAATCGAAGAGTTTATGCTTATATGCAATGAGATCGTGGCGGAGGAGTATTTTTGGCTGGACGCACCTTTTGTGTATCGTAATCACGAAGAGCCTGATAGTGAGAAGATTGAGAACTTAACCGAGTTCGTACGGCATTTTGGGCTTTTTATAAGAGGCAAGTCAAACCATCCGAAGAACTTTCAGACGCTCATAGACGATATTAAAGACAGCCCTGAAGAGGCTCTTATAAGCAAGGCGATTCTTAGGAGTTTAAAACAAGCTAGATATTCGGATGAAAATAACGGACATTTTGGTCTAGCATCTAAGTATTATTGCCACTTTACATCGCCTATTAGGCGTTATCCTGACTTGCAAATACACAGGATAATCAAGGATAATCTAAACGATAGACTGGCGCAAAATGATGAAAAATACAGACGAATTTTACCAGATGTGACGAAGTTTTCCTCAATGGCAGAACGAAACGCAGAAGAAGCTGAGCGCGAAGTCGAGAACTTGAAAAAAGTCGAGTTCATGGCTGACAAAGTAGGGCAGTCATTTGACGCGGTTATAAGCTCTGTGACAAGCTTTGGCATATTTGTTGAGCTGCCTGATACCGTTGAGGGTCTTGTGAGCTATGCACATATTGAGGATGATTATTATGTGTATAATGAAAAGTCTATGCAGGCTGTGGGTGAGGAGTCGGGGCGAGTTTATAGGCCAGGTCAGCGGGTGAGGGTTCGGTTGATTAATGCGGACTTGGTTGCGAGGCGACTGGATTTTGTGTTTGATGGGAAGTAGTTTATGTTTCAACATGACATATAGCTGTCGTGTTTGGTGTGTTATCATTAGACAAAAACACATAAGGAGCATAGAACATGGACAAAAACATTGCAGAATTTTTAGTTAGGGCGAAAAGAGCAACTTTTGCTGGAGCTGGAGCAAAAATGGAGTCGTCAAGACCAAATTCAAAAGACTTACAGTACGCCGAGGACGATTTGAAATACATTGACACGTATTTAGGCGGGGCTAATTTCTCAGGGCAGGAAGCGTTATGGAAAGGCGACGTTCCATTTTGGTCAATGAACTATATCGGCAGAACTTTGTCAGCAGATTTTTCAATCAATTTTCTGACCGAAGTTCTATTGCTTGTACCAGAGGAATATCCATATCGCGGACCTTTGCAGTATAAAGACGGTTATTATTCATACAAATGTAGCATTAAAGGAGATTTTCTATGGTTTTCAGGGTCGGAGGAAATATTTTATAAAAATACTAAAGTGTATGAGTTAGTGTTTCATGGTGGCAAAGTTGAGTAAACACTTTGAGCAAGGAGGGAGTAACATGTCCGACTTATCTTTTATGAGAAACATTGGAAAAGAGATGGAGAAAAAACTAAAGGCTGTTGATATTCACACAGCACAAGATTTGATAGACATTGGTAGCAAGGAGGCTTTTATACGCCTAAAGGCACGTGACCCGAAAATATGCCTTGTGCATCTGTATGCTCTTGAGGGCGCGGTTTCTGATATGGAATATAATCATTTGTCTGAAGATGTTAAGAGGGACTTGAAAGAGTTTAGTGATGGGTTAAAGTAGGATGAGGCATAGTTGCTAAAGTTTTTTATAAAAACCCCTTGACTCTTCCGTAACGTGATAGTATACACTGACATTAGGAGATGATAAAAGATGGAATACTCAGTAAACAAACTCTCGAGAATGTCAGGTATAAGTGCCAGAACCTTACGTCATTACGACGATATCAACCTGCTAAAGCCTAAGCGCATAGCCACATCTGGTTATCGCATTTATGGTTGCGAAGAAGTGGACATATTGCAGCAAATACTAATCTACAAAGAACTCGGCTTCTCTCTAAGCGATATCAAAATTTTGCTGGAATCGCCTGAATTTAACCGCGATTTGACATTTTCGAACCATCTTTTTGAGCTTCATAAAAAAAGAGAGCAGCTGGACGCACTCATAAACAATGTGACAAAGTCCATAGCCGCCATGAGAGGGGAAATAGTAATGTCAGACAAAGAAAAATTCGAGGGGCTGAAACAAAATCTTATTGACGAAAACGAGGAAAAATACGGAGAAGAGATAAGAGCGAAATACGGCAATAACGCCATCGACGGTTCAAATGCAAAAGTAAAAGGTCTCACAAAAGAGCAATATGACGAGGTACAAAAACTATCAGATGAACTTAACGATACACTAAAAGCAGCATTTGAACAAGGTGACCCAACAAGCGATCTAGCCAAAAAGGCATGTGAGCTGCACAAAAAATGGCTCTGCTACTTTTGGGATTCGTATACGAAGGAGATGCATCTTGGCGTAGCGCAGATGTATGTTAGTGACCCGCATTTTAGTGCGTATTACGATAAAGTAGCTCATGGTTGTACGGTTTTCTTGCGCGATGCGATTCATGTTTTTTGTGAGGACGAGAAGGAGTGATGATAAACTATGGATAATTCATCTATTCGACTTGATGGAAAGAAGATTTTGATAACGGGTGTGAGCAGACCGATGGGTATAGGTGCTACCCTTGCTAAGAGGTTTGCAGAGGCGGGGGCAATAGTTGCTGTGCATGGATTTTCTGACTATGATATGACTACAAACCATTTAACCGCTATAAAAAATGGCACAGAAACGGTTGTAAAACAGCTCAATGATGAAGGGCTGAATGTAGTCGCACTTACCTCATCAGATTTGGAGGTACATGGCAATGCGGAAAAAGTTGTCGCAGAAGCTGTGGAGAAATTAGGCAAATTAGATGGCTTGGTGTTGAACCACACGAATGGCGAAAGTGCAGAAATAGGCAATTGGACAGCTGAGCACATCGACCCAATTTTGCATGTGAATATCCGTGCCTCAATGATGATGATGCGGTCTTTTATGGAGCAAGCAGACACCGTAAAAGACAATGCGATTACGCTATTTACGAGTGGGCAATACCTAAGCCCTATGATAAGTGAAATCGCCTATTGCGTCTCAAAAGAGGCAATCATTTGCTTATGCCGCCAAAGTGCATACGCACTTAGCGATAAAAACATACGCGTAAACTGTGTAAACCCAGGAGCAAATGATACTGGTTATTGTTTTGGTGAGGCGTATGAAAAAGTAGCAAAAATGCACCCTTCTGGACGTTGGGGAACGCCAAACGATACAGCTGATTTGCTCCTTTTTCTTCATAGCAATTATGGGAAATGGATAACAGGACAAGTTATAGCAAGTGATGGCGGGATTAAAGAGAGTTGGTAGGTGGGATAAAATTCCCACCTAAACTCCCATATCAATCTCCTTAAACAGCTTCTTAAGTGCTTTCTTCTCAATTCGAGAAACATATGACCTAGATATTTTCAGCAGATCAGCAATCTCTCTTTGTGTCAGTTCATCGCAATTACAAAGCCCATATCTAAGCTTGATGACTGTCTGTTCTCGTGGGATTAACACGTTTTTGACCTTATCATAAAGCTGTGCAACTTTCATCTTAAGCTCAATTTCATCCTCAATGCTCTTGTCAGTATCGGCCAATTTATCTTCAATTTTAACTTCATTACCATCACCATCCACGCCTATCGGGTCTTGGAGATAAATATCACCATTGTGTTTTTTTGCCGATCGGATGCTCATTAGTATTTCATTTGCTATACTCAATTACAGCACACAATAGGCGATGGTCATATACGTAAAAGAGATTACTGTTGGTTTATTGACATGTGTTCAAGTTGGCGTTATTATATAGTTATTCAACTTAAAAACTGTTCCATAAAGCTTGATATTTTTCCGTCAGATGTTGTCACCGCTTCACCGCTCTCATAATTTTTGCCTGCGGCAAAAACGTGGCTGAAGCCCCGCCGATATCTTTCGGCTACTGTACCACGATGGGTACTGCGGCAAAGCGGCTTCTAATCTGACGAAAAAATCTCCGTGCTTTATCAGTACACTTTTCAAGTTGAACAACTATAGTATAGTAACGCGACATGAAAAGAGGCTATAATTCTTGTAATGGAGTGTTTTCAAGAGTGATTCTGGAACACCATTTCGAGAAAATAATATAAGAGGTGAGATTTATGAAGAAAAAGAGAATACTGAGTGCTTTACTTGTAGTTATGTTGTTGATGGGGACGATGGCAGCTTGTGCACCGAATGTTCCGCAGGTGGCGGATGTTCCTGCGCAAGGCACAGGTCAAGCTAGTACCCAGGCGGCACAAACTGTACCGAATGTCACAGTTCCACAAGAGATAGCAACAGATACAGGCGGGGAAATTACATTGGCGATTGCAACAGAGACTCCTTCGGTTGCTCCTGCTAGGCATATTTCTGCGGTTGGGAGCATGAAAAATTTATTGACTCACAATGCACTGTTTAGGATGAATTATGCAGACCTTGAACCTGTACCTGACTTAGTGGTCAGTTATCATGCTATAAATGATGAGTTATGGGAGTTTACGCTTCGTGAAGGCGTTATGTTCCATAATGGTGAAGAAATGACAGCATACGATGTCGAGGCGTCTTTCCATTATGCGAGAACTTTTACATATGGCAGAACGGCTCACTTGAGCGCAATTGATATTGAAGTAGTTGACAGATACACATTTAGACTGCATACTGACGGTCCTCAAGCATCGTTGCTTATTGACTTAACCCACCAGGCTAATATGGTAATGCCAAAGTCATTGCTTGATGCGGGGCATGATTTTAATGTTGACCCGATAGGAAGTGGACCGTTTGTGTTTGAAGAATGGAGAAGCGGGGACTCTTTAACTTTTACAGCTTTTGATAATTACTTTGATACAGACAGAGCAGCAAGGATGGAAGTTGTTAATTGGAGAATTATACCCGAAGGTGCTTCAAGGACGATAGCACTTGAAATGGGCGAGGTTGACTATATAGTTGAGGTTGCTTTCCCTGATATTCCGAGACTTGAAGCTAATCCGGATGTTACTCTTTTTTACCGCACGGGGATAGTATTTAACTTCATAATACTTAATAATGAGCGTCCACAGTTTAGCAATTTCTACGCTAGAAAAGCTATTAATATGGCAGTGGATCAAGAGTTGTTGGTAGCGGCAGCATTTGATGGGCGAGCTGTTCCTATCCGTGAGCAGCTTCCTCCAGTATTTCCTGGAGTGGTAAGTGATGGCGTAGTTCCTTTTGATCCAGAGGGCGCAAGAGCCTTACTTGCGGAGCAGGGGATAGACCCAGAATCTTTGGCTTTTGAAATGCTTGTCAGCACCGAAGAAAGAAGGCGTATGGCTGAAGTTGTTCAGGCGCAAATGGCAGATATAGGTATCCCTACAACTATAACACAACTTGACCATGCTGCAAACTTGGCAGCAGAGACCGCGGGAGAGCATGAGGCAGGATTTGCTCAGTGGGGTGGTTCTTTCTTGATTTCAACTCTTAGGGGTGTATGGCATACTGAAATAGGCGGCAGACCAAACAGAAGTCGTATACGTAACGAAGAGATCACGAACTTAATCGACTTAGGCAGCGCAACTCTTGACGAAAACGCAAGAATTGCTGTTTTTGAAGAGATGTCAAGACTTACAAATGAGTATGTCGGTAATATTCCTACTCATATGAACCTACTTTTCAGAGCGTTTGATGCAAACCTTTCGGTGCCTGAAACGAGTGCCGCAGGGTGCATTAATCTAAACATGATTTATTGGCGTAATTAATTACAGAGAGGAGGGGCAACATGAATGTATTAGAACTTATCGACAACAAAAAAGTACTGGAATGGCGTCGCCATATGCACAAGTATCCTGAGATCGCCTTTAAAGAGAAAGAAACGTGCGGCTACATAGCAAAAGAGATAGAGGCTAACTTCCCTGAGATCAAAGTACTTCACTGGGACGATAAGATAGTTAAAGAGGGTGAATTGCCAAACTATGGCTTAGTAGCTGTCCTAGAAGGCGGTAAACCTGGCAGAGCAGTAGCCATGCGTGCTGATTTTGACGCGCTGCCAATGAAAGAAGAGACAGACCTTGAATTTAAGTCTGTATATGAAAATATTGCACATACTTGCGGTCACGATTGTCATGCGGCTATGCTTTTGGGTGCTATGGATGCGCTGTACAAGATTAGGCAAGATATTGAAGGCACGGTGCTTTTCGTTTTCCAACACGCAGAAGAATGCCTGCCAGGTGGAGCGCAAGCGATTGTTGATACAGGCGTATTTAAGGACTATGATATAAAAGCTTTTTATGGGTCGCATGTGTTTCCGAGTAGCCCTGTGGGTACTATTAAATTTGCTCCTGGAAATGTTACGGCGAACACGGATAGCTTTGACATTGAGATTCAGGGTAAAGGCGGACACGGCTCTACACCTGAAAAGTGTGTAGACTCGCTACTTATTGGCACGGAAGTTGTTCAGGCACTCAACTTTATTGTGCCTAGGTACATCTCTGCTTTTGACAAGGCGGTAATTACGGTTGGTAAATTCCACGCGGGAACAGTGGCAAATATTATTCCAGATAAAGCGTATATTTCAACAACTGTACGCAGCATGTCACCTGAAGTAAGAGACCTAATCGAGCAAAAAGTGCATGAAATAGCGACTAATATATGCGCTGGATACGGTGCGACATGCAAGATTAACTACACTCGCGGTTATACGTCTGTGGTTAATGACGAAGAGTTGTGCAAGTCGTTTAGTGAAATAGTTGATAGCACTATGCCTGATATAAAAGTTGTTGCCAGTGAGCCGCTCATGGGTGGTGAAGACTTCTCTGCATACCAACAGATTGCACCTACGCTGTTTGTAGCTCTAGGCTGTATGCCTGAGGGCAGCGAATGTTATCTAAACCACCATCCGAAGTTTCTGGTTAATGAAGATGTGTTGCCGATTGGAACGGCGTTATATGTTGAGTTTGCGCTTAAAGCGTAGGGTGGGGTGTTGGGGCGGCGTTTTGCCGCCCACACGCAATACCCATTGCTTGCAGCGGGGTAGTTTACTGTGGATTTGATTCAAAACCTTACTTAGGGTTAAACTATGTCAATATTCTCACAACAAACATATTTCCTACGAATTAATAGGCTGCAAGCCACATATTGCAGGGTGGGACTATAGCAAAATATAAACTTATGCGCCAACCTTTCTACATAAAGAAAAAAAGACTGCCTCGCTATTCCAGCGAGACAGTCTTTTATTTCATCTAAAAACTACCGAGCCCAATAAACCACATTTAAGTTAAGCGCACCTGTAGGACTTATTTCAGGAACTCTAAGATCCGAATTAAATGCACGGATGGCTAAAGCTAAGTGCGTAGGAACGTTTCCGACATGTCTATTAGCTATTATTGAGGCTTCTTCAAAGATTGCATCTCTTGCATCTACATCAATTGTAGCAACAGCTTTATCGATTAGATAATCAAGCTCTGCGTTATATATACGACTCCTGTTGTGCAACCCACCATGTAGAACGCCCCTCATAACAGAGATGAGATTTGATGCCGACCACATACCAAATCCCGCCTCATAATTACCGTCGTTCATTCTGGCAAGGGTGGTCGCGTGGTCGTTCATGACTATAGTTGTAGGAATCCCGATGTCGAGTAGCTGCGCCTGAGCAACCTCCGCTAAGCGGCGACGCTCTTCTGTACTTGCAATCATTTCAAAGCCTAAAGATGCAGGGTCGATATTATGCTCTGCAAGTAGTGCTCTTGCACCTTCTGGATCAAAAGGAACTACGCCCTCGTATGTAGTGCCAGGAAACAAAATAGGAACTTGTGCGCGTGTTGCAAGTGCAAGTCCGTCGAATGCAACAGCTACCATCGCCTCTTGGTCTATCGCCATATTAATCGCTTTTCTAGCGTAGATATTTTCAAATTGCGGAAGAGAGTTGTTAAGCACTAAGTGATGGAAAGCAGGACCTGGGCGCGTAAAGACCGTTACATTCGGGTGAGCCTCAAGCCTTGGGATATCTGCATAAGCAACTTCAACTACAAGGTCAACTTCTCCAGTTTCAAGAGCGATTGTCCTTGATGCGGCTTCTGGAATAATACGCCAAGTTATAGTTTCTATACTTGGGAATCTGTCCTGGTCAAAATAGTCTTCAAAAGCCCTAAAAGTCAAAGAGTCACCAAGACGCCAATCTTCAAATACAAAGGGACCAGTTCCTATAGGGTCAGTTTGAAAGTCATGCCCCGACTCTATCAAAGATTGTGGCATTATAAAGTTCCCCTGACCTGTTAGATCGAAAAAGAGTGAAGCATTTGGCACTCCAGTATAGAGCGTGAATACGTACCTGTCAGTTTGTTCAATCGCCAAAGCACTGAGATGTACAGTTCTGGTATCAGGATAATTTCTAACGTAGTACCATGATGCCACAACGTCTGCTGCGGTCATCTCTTCTCCATTATGGAATAAAACTCCCTCATGAAGCGTAAACTCGAATAGCACATCAGAAATGGCTGTCCAGCTTGCGACCAAATCAGGAACTACAGCGAGATCTTCATAGTGACCTCTAAAAAGACCATTGTGAGTCATAACATTTTTATTCCACCCAGCGGCGGCGTTATGCCTAGCGGGTGCAATAGAAGGAGTCTCATTTGCTGTAGCTATTATGAGAGTCCCTGTTGGACCTTCGGCTTGTGGCGGGGTGGGGTCTGCAGCTGGTGGTGTAGTTGGTGTTGTTCCAGCGGGTGGTGGCGCAGCTTGATTCCCCGATGGCGGTGGAGCAACTTCTTGTTGTGGCTGAGGTGGAGTACAGGCGCCAAGAATACCTACCAATAAAACACTTGCCAATAGCATTGATAAAGCTCTCTTCATTAAAAATCTCCTCCTTAAAATAGTTTTTTATAGTTGCTAAGTCTATAAATACTATAAAAGCCCACGGCAACGCCCCAGGCTTTAAAGTAAATTTCTAATATGAAACAATAATTCCGCCATCATCAGCATAAGTAGTGCAAAGACCCCTCGTTTCAACAACAACAGCATCTTTAAATTTAACATGCTTGAGTATTTCGTCTTTTAGCTCCATTGCTCTTTCACGGCATCTTACATGACCAATAGCAAGTACGCGCTCTTCGAACTTCACGCTTTTATCGTCTACAATTTTTTTAACGATTTTAGCAAGTGCTTTACTTGTTCCCATAGCTTTATCGACCATAGCTAGTTTGCCTTCGACCTCAGCGCATACGGGCTTCACACGAAGCATTGAAGCGGCTTTTGCTACATAAGCATTTATGCGACCATTTTTGACAAGATTGTCATATCTTTCAAGTACAAAGTAGGTGCTTAGGCTATCTATATACTCCTGCACGGTTTTTGCAATCTCTTCGAAACTAATATTTTGTTTAATTAGGTCGTTTATCTTCATAGCAATGAGTATTGGACCTGCTGATGCGCTCTTTGAATCAAAAATATGAACTTTGCCCGAAGCATCTTCATCTTCAAGCATTTGTTTTGCAATAGAGGCATTACTAAAAGATGCACTAAGCGGAGACGAAATCGTAATTACGAAGTTATCTTGCCCTCCTTGCATTTCATTCAAATAAAGCTCAGGGCTTGGAGCGGCAGTTCTAATTTGAGTAGCTGCGCGCATTTTTTCTATATACGCATTAACCTCAAAAGTCTCATCATCCATAATATGCTCATCATCTAAAAGTAAACTGAAGGGAATGTAATTTAATGACAAATTCTCTTTCTCTAGTAGTTCCTGATTCGAATCACACGAACTGTCAACAATGATTTTCATAAATGTCCTCCTCGGTAAATAATAATTAAGATTCATTATAATTCATTTTTCTCATAGACACAACCCTTTATTAGCCCTAAATAAGCATTTCATTCTCTATACATTTTGCCGCATAAGTTGCAAGCTTAGTTTTATGACCCAATTTATACGTGTTTACACCTTTTATTAAGCCAATTGTACCTATTGAGATCAGTTCGGAGGCAGTGTCTGGGTTTTGGTTCGAGTACTTTTTTGCTATATGAGCTACGAGTCTTAAATTATGGACTATGAGCTTGTTTTTGGCTTCGATGTCGCCGTCATTATTATAAGCTGCTAAATACTTTTCCTCTTCCTCAGGGGTAAGTATCGCAGGGAAAGAGTTACCGCCCGTTACATAGGATGTAAGCATAAAAAAAGATGAAATTAAGAAAAACACACAAAATCCCCCTAATGCGTCGTTATATAGCGTATGCGGGGGATTTAATTTGTGTGCAAGTACGAAATTATTTTATTTTATGTGCAACCGACTCAAAATTTTATTGTCTTTATATGTGAAGGGAAAGCAAAATCTACAAACTTCAGGAGGTATTTTATGTTTAGATTAATTTCAGATGGTGGTTGTGATTTTACTATAGAAGAAAGACAAAAGTATGATATAGCTGTTGTGCCGTTTTATATTACATTTGATCAGGAGACATATCTCAAGGAGGGTATAGATATATCCACAGATGAGTATTTTAAGCAGCTCATAGCAGACAAGAAGCTCTTTCCTAAAACGTCTCAGCCAAATCCGAGTGATTACATAGACGCATATACGCCATACTTAGAGGCGGGAGAGGATATAATTTCGCTAACTATATCTTCTAAGGTGAGCGGATCTTTAAATAGCGCAACGATTGCGGCAGATATGTTAAAGGCAAACTATCCTGATAGAACGATAGTAGTGCTGGACTCTCTAAATGGCAGTATAGGTCAAGGACTTATTTTGAAAGAGCTAGTAAAGATGCGTGATGCGGGTTACCCACTTAATGACGCGGTCAAAATTGCAGAAAAAATCATAAAAACAACCAAAATATATTTTACGCTAGATAGTTTAGAGTATCTACGGCGCGGCGGGAGGATTGGGCCTACGACTGCGATAGTAGGTGGAATTTTAGGGCTACGTCCTGTACTTCATCTTGTAGATGGGGAAGTGTCACAGTTAGACAGTGTACGAGGAAGCAAGAAAGTAATGCAGTTAATGACAGAAGCACTTAAAGATGCCCTTAAAGATGAGATACAAAATATAAATCTACGTATAGGTCACATACTACGTAAAGAAGACGCAGAAGCCTTTAAAGGTAACTTAGAAAGAGCGTTGGGCATGAGAATAGAAGACCCTATAACAGAGGTGGGAGTAACGATAGGTACACATGCAGGACCTGGGGCGTTGGTTGTTGCATATTGCAAAAAGTATGATAGCGAGGGGATGAGATAGATATGAATAATTGGTATATAATAGCGCAAGTTCTAGGTGTGATTACAATTGCGTTTGAATTTATTTCGTATCAGA
>Ga0123355_10009378_pt1 | contig 14862 bp, 14 predicted proteins | sample TergutEmb28metaG_3_FD_89872 | JGI IMG/M metagenome (GOLD analysis project Ga0123355, IMG submission 89872) | Embiratermes neotenicus P1 segment gut microbial communities from Petit-Saut dam, French Guiana - Emb289 P1 | ecosystem: Host-associated > Arthropoda: Insects > Digestive system > Gut ...
AACAAGCACACCCAAGAAAAGCACGAGATAGAAAGTGCTGAGAATAAGGAGGAGACAGATAGATGGGAAGCGAGAAAGGTGAGAAGAATATCTGGGAAGAAAGCGATTATCAGAGAGCAGATATTGATACAAACGAAGCGGAAGGTACGCAGGATGGAGACGACGAGGTAGTTCGCGGTAAGAATGCGTCGTTCGGCAGGGAAGACGATGATATTCTACAGTCTCGGAGCGTGCCTGAAGTTAGTGAAAAGAAGGGCGCGGCGGCAAAGGCCGGAGACAATGACGAAGAAGCAGAAGAAGAGGACGGCGAAGAGCGCATAAATATACACCTTGGCGTGGTTATATCGCCGGACGAGTATACGCCGGAGAATATTGAGCTGCTGAAGAAGAATTTGATTTCGAAGCGCAGCATTACGTTCCGCTCAGAGCAGTTTGATGGCCGGGTTGTGAAATATAATGTCGTTGATGTTGACGTTATGCCGGACGCTATCACAGCACTGTTGGATGAGGCGATTGACGATGCGGGCGAGCTTAACAAAAAAACATATGTTAACTCAGTGAACATTGTTATTGATATTGGCTCGGGCACGACTGATATGGCGTCGATCCAGGGCTTTGATGTTATTCCTGATTCTGAGCGCCAGTTCAATATTGGTACGAATGACGCGTTCACAGACATAGCACAGGAAGTTGAGCGTAAATATAACTGCGGGTATATCGAAACTGCGCTTATATCGAACGTTGTGCGTTTCCCACTGGGTGTTTGCAACGATTGCGGTGCGGCGTCTGTCACAAGCAAGATATGCGGCTGTGGCGGCGCATTTGAGATGAAACGCAACATGATCAGAATCGGTCAGAAAGCGTTTGATATTTCGGATATCGTTAACTCGGTGTTCAACGATAAAGCGGACAATATAGCGAGCATTTTCAAGCGCTATTTGGATACATTGTTCAAGGTTCGCGGCATCAACAAATCGGCATTGGACACGATATTGATAGTAGGCGGCGGCTCTGAGCTGTTCGGCAAGATGCTGCGCGAGAAGATTGCTGAGTTTGTGGGCGAATACGTGGAGATCAAGAAATCGAACCGCGCTATTTGGAAGTCCGTGAACGGGCTTGGCAAATATGTCACGCTGAAAAAAGGCAAGGGCAAGAAGAATTTTGATCGATATGTATTCGTGGATGTGGGCAATTTCGCAACAAAAGCGAAGCTTGTGGACATCAATGGTAAAGAGGCCGGTAAGCCGATTGAGCTTATGACGAAGGTGGCAACGCCGGTGAAACAGGGCACAATATCGCTGCGCAAAGTGCATCCGATGATGGATCTGTATCTGGACATCAGCTCTTCAGGCTACGAGTCGAGCCCGGGTGACGGCGTATATTTCGTGTCGCACTTAGCCAGCAAAGGCAAGAACGTTAAAACGCGCAACTCGCTGACACCTAAGACGTCGGATGAGATGGTATATGTGCTGATTAACTCGGCTGTGGGCGTGCTGCTGGCGAGGGATAGGACGTAGAGACGGACTAAAGCCTTGGGGCGCTGCCCCAAACCCCGTAAACTTTTAAGGTAAGGAAGGCTTCCGATTTATCAATCGGAACCGGCTCTTTGAGCTGTCCGCTAATGCGGGCCAGGTTTAATCACAACTCACCCCCCGGCGTGTGCGCCGGGGGGTGAGTTGTAGGTAGGATTGATTTTGTATAGGTAGCCGCCTTAGTCGTGCGTGGTTTACACTAACTTCCTGATCTCTTCAAGTCCTTTATTCATCACAGAATCTACGCCATTTTTGTAGTCATCAAGTGTGAGTTCACATTTAATGTGAGGCTGAACACCTATATCTATAAATTGTCTGCCATCAGGATATGTACAATTTCGAGTGCAAATCCTAAAGCTGCCCCCGCTTTCCAAATCTACGAATAGCGGCTGACCCGTGGAGCCGCAACTTGCACTTCCGACAATAATTACTCGATTCGCTTGGTCTAATGTGATCAGAAAATCCTCCGCTGCCGAACCTGTACTGCATGAGGATAAGACAACTAGCGGTTGATTCAGTAGAAACGGACAGCCTTCATGACTAATAAAAGATTCCTCTTCTTCATAGTACATATGCTTTGGGATTTTATACATTTTCTCAAGCAATTCCGAATACCCGCGTTCTGAAACAAGTTCATCATAGGTTTTATCCCCAAAGCCTTGATATTTTGCCCATGCTTTATATGTTCCAATATGTATTGGCTTTAAGTCACGACCCGTTCTAATTTCTCCGTCAATAAATGCCTTCGCCACATTATCTGCGTTATCCGAGTTTCCACCACCATTCTTCCTTACATCTATAATAAAGCCGCTCATCGTTTCAAGTATTCTTTGATTTGCATAAAACTCTTCTCCTAATTTATTATTACTAAATGTATCAATAACTATTACCGCGATATTATCCTTTGTTTTGTAAATTCGATGAGAGTTTGAACTATATATTCCTTCAAGCTCTTCAGAAGGCTGCATATTGTGATTATGACGATATTGTGATGGAGCGAGTTTCTTTTTGCCAAAAATTTTTATAGCATAAGGCTTCATAAAGCGAGATGCTTTGTGCATCATCATATTTAAAATGCCTTTCTGATTGTAAACCCACTTCATTTTATTTTTTATACGCTTTATTGTTATAACCCGGCTTGCTCCATCTTCCTCGACCTCAAGTTCTACCTCACTGTTTTCCTCTCCCAGCTGTAAAAAACTCCGTATCTGTCCATACGCGCTATCGTATTTTTCATGCCAAATATAAGGCAATATATTTTTCTCTATGTACTCATCAATATCAACACCATTGAATTTCTTTACTATCAAAAATTGATTTATATTAAGTGATTTATGGTCATGTGTTATAATATGCTTTCCATCAATATAGTTAAAAAACACCGGCAAATACGCACGACTGCTGATAACAGACTGTGGAAAGTTGATATTTGTATGGCCGTCTCGCAAAAGTGCCAGAAACTTTGAAAGTTCCATGTAATAGTCATATAAATTATCTGTCGCTAAAACGTTCGGTAACGCATCTTTATATGCTTTATCCCAATCCAAAGTGCCGTTTAACTTTTCCCAGAACGCGAAGTTATACTCCGCTTCTTTCCAAATCAATGATAGCTCATATACCTTCAGCTCGTTTGAAATATTCTGCATAGAGATCCCACTCCTTCTGCTTTTGCGCCTGTAGCTCTTCCTACTTCTGCTCATTCTAAGACAGCAATATATGAACCCCCATAACCACAAGTATAACCCCGCCCAAAAACTCCGCTTTGGACTTGAATCGCGCGCCAAACGCGCAGCCTACCCTTACTCCCACCATTGAGAGCACAAATGTCGTAATTCCAATAAGCAGAGCCGCCGTAAAGATATTGACTGTGAGAAAGGCAAACGATATCCCTACAGCCAGCGCATCAATGCTTGTAGCGATGGCAAATACTATCATCTTTGAATGCGCAGATGGCATTTCGTCACTCTCTTCTTTACCCTTGGCAAAACTTCCCCAAACCATTTTACCGCCAAGAAAAGCTAAGAGCACAAATCCAATTACATTTCCATACGCAATAATATGTTCGCTAAAACCGGCAGCAAGAAAGTAGCCTATAATTGGCATAACAGCCTGGGCTATACCAAAATAGAGTCCCGCCGTAACCATATGCTTGATACCTGCCGCTCGCTCAGACAGCCCGGCACAAACCGATACCGCAAAAGCATCCATCGATAGCGCAATCGCAATCATAAAAATTTCAAATAAACCCATAACCGCTAATTACTCCTTATCTTTAAGCAATGTTTTGGTCATATTATCATACATTTATAAGGCTAAATTGAAAAGCTTGTCACCTCCGGGCAAAAATTGCATATCAAGTACTATCAACGCAATAAAGGAGGATCATTATGTGGTGGAACTTTAGACCCGGTGGCTTCGGCCATTTCAGAGGCTTTGGCCGTTTCGGTCCTTATCCCCCGTTTTGGGGACCAGGCCCAAGATTTTTTGGACCCAGACGCTGGTTCTGGTAGATAGCAAGGCTTTTACATAAAATCAAAAGTCACACGAATATACATTCCAAAGCGCAGGGGACACATATAGTGTCCTCTCAGACTGTAGACAAACTGGTTTTAAAGCGTCGCAGACTTAAAATCCGTAAGGGCGGCTTTATTGACCGGAAGAAACCAGCGGCGCTTGCGCCGTTTTTGCCACAGGCAAAAATCTTGAGCCGACCTGAGGGAAATCGGCTACAAGTCCTTGCAAAGCAAGACTTATAGCCGATTCATGCTTACCGTAATCTCGTGAAAGGCTTGAAGCTGACGAAGTCTGCTGAGACTTTCACGACAGAGTGAAGACTTTGTCTTCACTCTAAGGGGACACACGTAGTGTCCCCTGTATTTTACGGGTGATTCATTAAGCCTCTTTATTAAACTCTTCAACTATCATAACGCCCAGCTCATTGGCCAAACGTACGCCGTCCATGCCATCCTTCAAATCCTTCGACAGAAACGAAACAAATATAGGGTCTTTCAAATACATTATACCCACATCATGCCTTGTACCTGTTATCATTCCTGTTTTATGTGCAAAATCATAAGTTTGCTCAGTATATGTTGGCAGCAGGTCATTAAGCAATTGCTGCTTCAAAATCTTTATCGCCAGTTCATATCTTTCCGGATTGTTATGCATCCATTCAAAAGTCTTCAGCATATCCCGCCCGGAGGTCAAATTTTTGAGCGTCTTGTTTATACCGTCAAGGTGCATTAACTTCCTACTAAGCACTGTGTCTTGCAGACCAATTGCCTTGCAAGTTTCGGCAATAGCCTCAAGCCCCAGAATATCAATCAACTTATTTGTCGCGGTATTATCGCTCAAATCAGTCATCAGTGTCGCGTAGTCCAATAAAGTATATGGCAAATCGCTCAAATACAGTATAATTCCGGCTCCGCCCACAATCCTTTCATCTCCTATACGGTATGCCTCATTGATATCCAACTTCCCATCCTGCACATGCTCCACTAATGTCATTAAAATCGGAATCTTTATAATGCTTGCGGAAGGGAACACCTCGTCTTCCCTGTAAGAAAATGTCTCGCCTGTGTTCAGGTTTTTGACTATGAGGGATATATCCCCTTCAACATTATTAATCAACTCTTTTGCTCTTTCAAACCACATATGAGTCCCTCCTATACCAAAGTCTTTTACTGCTACACTATCTAAGCCCAAAACATACTATGGAACGAGCAAACGCGCTCCCTACAAACAGCAAATGTATGATTCCACTTGGACTTCATACCGTTTTTAAGCGTCGCAGACTTAAAGTCCGCAAGGGCGGCTTTATTGACCGGAAGAAGCCGGCGGCGCTTGTGCCGTTTTGTCACAGGCAAAAATCTTGAGTCGCCCTGAGGAGAATCGGCGGCCTCAATACCTTGCATAGCAAGGTTTGTAGCCGATTCATGCATACAAAAACATCTTGAGAATGCAAAAGCCCGCATAGCGGGCGATGCATTTTCACGAATCTATTACCAAGCCGAAACCATACCATCAGTTCTAGGCTCTGTACCACCGCACAACATACCGTTTTCGAGTCTCCAGATAATCTGGCCGCGGCCCATGGCTTGATTATATGTCATATTGATTTTATGCCCCATATCGGAGAGTTTGCGAGCTATAGCCTCGTTCACAGTTGACTCCAGCGACACTTCCATGCCCTTCATCCACTGGAATCTTGTAGCGTCCAAAGAGTCTTGCGGGTTCATGCCATAGTCTATCGTATTTACCATCATCTGCATATGCCCCTGAGGCTGCATGAAGCCGCCCATTACGCCAAACGGCCCAATCGGCTTGCCGTCCTTCATCAAGAAGCCCGGGATAATAGTGTTGAATGATCTCTTTCTTGGGCCGATTTGGTTCGCGTGGCCTTCTTCCATAGTGAAGTTATGCCCTCTGTTGTGGAGTGAAATATCCGTGCCATCCACAACAATACCGCTGCCAAAGCCCATGTAATTGCTTTGAATATATGAAACCATGTTGCCGTCTTTGTCCGCCGCGCACAGATAAACTGTTCCTGAAGCTTTAGGCTCGCCATAGGTGAATGCCTGCGCTCTGTTCTCACAAATTTCTTTGGCTCTCATCTTGCCGTACTCTTTGGAAATCAAATCTTTAACAGCCACGTCCATATACTTAGGATCGGCTATATATTTGTGAGCGTCCGCATAAGCAAGCTTAATAGCCTCCATCTGCAAATGGTAATTCCTGGCGCTCTCGCGAACAGAGTCCAGTTCAAAATTGCTGAGTATATTAAGAGCTATCAGCGCTGTGATGCCGTTGCCGTTCGGCGGCAGCTCAAGCACATCGTAGCCTTTGTAATTAGTCGAAACCGGGTCAACCCACTCAGGCGCATACTCCATGAAATCGCTCTTGTCCAGATAGCCGCCGTGCTTTTCCATGAAAGCGACCATTTTTTCCATCAAATCGCCTTGATAAAAGCTTTTGGCACCCGTTTTAGCAATCTCTCTGAGAGTACTTCCCATATGTTTATAACGGCGTAAATCACCCGCTTTAGGAGGCTCTTCGCCAAAAGTCTTGAACCAGCCTGCGTGGAGCTCGTCATTGTAGTTTTTGCGCAAATTGTTACATGTCCCTCTCCAGCCGTTTGCTACATTTACAGATACCGGAAACCCTTCATCGGCATATCTTGCCGCAGGTTCTGCCACTTCTTCAAAAGACAGCTTGCCAAACCGCTCCATGAGCGCAGCCCATGCAGATGGCGCCCCCGGCACGTTAACAGCCTCAAGCCCATAAGTCGGAATCTCGTCCATGCCTTTGTCTTTAAGTACTTTTGCACTGATATTTTTTGAAGACCAGCCGCTCGCGTTCAACCCATATGTCTTGGAGTCGATATTAGCTATTGCAAAAACATCGCCGCCTATACCATTTGCCGTCGGCTCCACAACAGGAAGGCACATCGCCATAGCCACTATCGCGTCAATACAATTGCCGCCTTTTTTGAGCATTTCCATACCTGCTTCCGCAGCGTGCGTACTGCCTGTTGCAGTCATGCCGTATCTTCCGAAAATCACGTTTCGCCTTGAAGGATATGAGTATCTGTTAAAGTCCAAATTCATTCTAATACCTCCGTTATTAGTATATTTTTATTTCTGCTTACAAACTCCCATGCAGCCTAAGCCTTTGCACCCAACATAGCCTCGCCCAAGCAATATGTCTGCACCACATTAAAACGCTCGTCCAGCACTGTCAAGTCAGCATCAGCAAACGCGGCAATTTGTCCTTTTTGCTTTTCGATGCCCAGTACCTGCGCCGGATAGTATGTGGCAGCCAAAATCGCATGCTCTATAGACACCATTGAACGCTCTACCAGGAGCTTTATTCCCATATTCATCTTAAGAGAGCTTCCCGCAAGAGTTTCCGTGCCAAGTATTCGCGCCGTGCCTGATTCATCAACTTCTATTGCAAAACCATCGCGCTCATAAGTGCCGGCAGGCAGACCTTTTCCTATCAGAGAATCCGATACTAAAACCAACTTAGAATTATTTTTTGCCTTGAAAAGAATATTCATCACATTCGGATGCACATGATGCCCGTCAGGAATAAGTTCGGCAAACACATTAGATGTCATCAACGCACCAACCACACCCGGCTCTCTTTGATGCAAGCCGCGCATTCCGTTAAAGCTATGGGTAAAGCACGAAGCACCGTTTGCAATCGCTAAAACTGCATCATCACTACGCGCAGATGAGTGTCCGATAGATACAACAACACCATTTTGTGACGCATGCTTGGTAAGCGCAAACTGCTCATCATGCTCCGTCGCAAGCGTCATATATTTGATAGTCCCCTTTGCTGCCTCCTGAAACTTATCAAACATCGCTACAGTAGGCACCTTTAACAGCTTCGTTTCGTGTGCGCCACGAAAGTCAGTATCCAAAAATGGCCCTTCCAGGTGCGCACCCAAGATTTCTGCACCCTTAGGCTTCTTAGCCATAACATTTGCGATATTCGCAAGTGCCGCCATGGTTGCCTCGTCCACATTAGTGACAGTGGTTGGCAAAAATGCTGTAACACCCTCTTCCGGCAATTTCTCAAGCCAGTTTATGAGCCCCGGCTCTGTTCCTTCATCTGCCGCGTACCCATACGCACCATGCGTATGCACGTCAATAAGCCCGGGGATGAGCATATTCTCACCATAATCTACGTCCGGTTTTTGTGTGCCATAAGGCAATACTTCAGAAATTTTTCCGTCACGGATATGCAGCTGCGCCTTCATGAATTGTCCCGCTACAAAGACTCTACTCCCTTGAATTATCATAACTCTCCTCCTACTCTCTCGTCGTTAGAAACTCCTCCATCTTCCCTTTAATTTCATCAGAATCAATAAAATTCTCTATTATTATAATTGGGGTTTGTACATTGCCTCTGATGCTCTGAACAAGCTCTGCTGTTGTGAATATAACATCGCATGTATTATGCTCACCGGCAGAAGCAACATCGCCTGTAAAGACATTCGCATCCACTCCCAGCTCCCCCAAAATACTCTGAATTTTAATTTTGAGCAACGTAGACGTACCTACGCCAAACCCGCAAATAACCTGTGCTGTCAGTTCTTTCATGCTTGCTCCCCTCGTTAACTTCTGTTAATAATCCTATAAACTCCATCCACATCATCACAGTTAAGCAATTTTGTACATATCTCTTTATCTCCAAGAATTTCAGTCAGCGCCTGCAGCTGTGACAAATGCTTGTCCGCCCCGGTGGCGCATAGCCCAAAAACAAGATGCACAGGGTCATTATGCGACCCAAAAATAACAGGTTCCTTAAACACTACCAGCACCAAATCATCCTTCGCCACATATGTCACTGCCGCCGCGTGAGCAAGCGCTATATGAGGTGCAATGACCATATAAGGACCCAGTGTCGCTACTGCCTCGACCATAGCTTCCGTATATTCAGCGCTTATTGAGCCCTCAGAATGCATCAGCCCTCCACAAATACGTACGGCTTCCTGCCAGCTTCTTTTTTCACAGTCAACTAATAATGCATCTTTTCTTATCAGCTCAGTCATCGCCATCAACTTTCCGCTTCTTTGCGCTTTTCATCCTCTTCCTTATAATTTCTCATTTTCCGTGCACTGGAAGAAAGAAATGCCTGACTTGGGAAGTAGCACAGCCATATACCTCTAAATACAAGCTCTCTAGTCTGATAGTCCATCTCGATAGGAAGATTGTAAATCCCTACGAATATGTCACAGCCTAAAAACAGGATCATTCCAACCACTATTGCCATATTATTCGGTGCGGGATACTTACTATAGGCCATGAACGCGCCCGTAACACTGAACAGAAGAAACACAGCGTACGCCGCTCCCAAGGCAAACAACAGTTCCGTCCCGGAAAGAAACGCTATCAAAAATGTAATGACGCCAAAAACGACTTGAGAAATCACTCTGCCTTTATTCGTAAATCTGTAATTATGAACCGCCTGAACCACACAAAATGCCAATAATCCGACAATTCTCATATCAAACAACAACATGAAGCTGTCTGCCAGCAAAGTAGCACCCATAGCGATAATCAAAAGAACCTGGTCACGCTTACCGCGAGCCAGCCCTCCCTTAGCGTAAAATGCGTTTAGAAAAAATAAAGCGATAATAAGAAATTTAATATGATTGTCGATACCCATCAGTCACCATCTTTTCGTGTGTTTATTTTATACTTAAACCCTTGAGTAACAATGATATAGCATTTATTGTTACTCAAGATAAGCAGCGCATGTATCCAGCTGCGTCGCCTATCCACACAAAACTGTTATACTGGTAGCTGTTTTGTGTGGAATTGAGTATATAACTTAGTCTTCCCCTGCTGATTCAGCCTCTTCTGTATCCTCCGGTTCATCCTCTGACGGCGGTAAAAAACCAAGATACTTAGAGCCTCTAAACTTAACCCTACCTTCCTCGCCTACCTTAAGAAAGGTCGCATCTATTCTTGACATAGTAAATGTATGCAATTCTCCGTCTTCATCCGTAAACTCAACAGAGGGTTTGCGCATTGTCATGTCGATGCTCGCTATCTTTACATTGAGAAACTGTACTGCTTTGCTTGTCTCATTGCTTGGTTTCCGTCCGGTGTATATCAGCCTTGCAAGCACGATTTGAATTGCGCACACAGCAATAAGAACCGCGATAATCACAGCCACATACATCGTTATATACGTATATGAGTTAACCTCATATCTCGAATAGAATTCTATAATATCATTCACATCAATCACATTCGCTTAAGTGCGTTGCCAGGTCGTTCCCTAAGCAAATACACTTTAGTAAGCACTGAACAACCTCATTTCATCTGAGTTGCTTCAAATTCATTAAAGCACTGCGCTCGCACGCTCCTCGCCTTTTAAAGAACTTGTGCACAATTCAGTCATAAGCAGGTTATTCAGCACTTACTTTAGCTACTCCCTGAACAAATACTTAGGCAGTCCGTTCTCCATAGTTGGATGAATTTCACCTTGAATGAGCGGCCTTATATAGTCATTGCACTCCTGTGTTGGAAAGTTGCCTTCTTTGTTAATCCATTCGCGCGGAATTTTCTTCTCAACATTGGCTACATCAGAAATCGCACAATAGCTGATATTCATTTTATAGACAGGCTCTCTTTCACATTCGTAAATCATCATTATGCCGCTTTTGCCCGCAAGTGCCGCTTCAACCCCCGCACCGCCAATACTGAACGACTCATTGATATCAGTAGCAGAAACAAAATGCCCTGCGCATCGCTGAAGCAAACTGAGCTCAACAGCTCTAACTTTACATGGAAGTCTGCTCTTCACATGCGATGCCAAAAGTGCCCCTGCGCCTCCCAAATTCTTATGCCCAAAATTATCGCTCGTCAAATCACCCGCAAGCTCAGCAAAGTACTTGCCTTCCGGCGTTTTTATCCCCTCGGATATTACAACGATTGCGACAGGCTTATTTTTTCTCACATTTTCTAAATCAACAAAAAACTGCTCTAAGTCGAAAGGCATTTCCGGCAAATAAATCAAATCCGGCGAATCATAGCGCTCTTTAACCAAGCCTGCGGCAGCCGTGAGCCAGCCCGCATTTCTTCCCATAACCTCAACTATCGTTACATAAGGTATGTCAAAAGATTTCGCATCAAGATAAATCTCAGAACAGGATGTGGCAATATACTTAGCCGCACTTCCAAATCCAGGCGTGTGATCGGTTACAGGCAAATCATTATCAATAGTCTTTGGAAGCCCAACGGTAAAAATTTCATGCCCATGTTCCGCCATGTAATTGGAAACTTTATTAGCCGTGTCCATGGAGTCATTACCGCCGATATAAAAGAAGTACCGCACGTCATTTTTCTTAAACGTGTCAAGTATTTTATCGTAAACTTCCTTGCCCTTTTCAGATGCAGGGTCAGGAAGCTTATAGCGGCATGAGCCTAAATAGCCGCCGGGAGTTATCTTGAGCAACTCAACCTCTTCAGCGGTCAAATTCATCTCTATGAGGTTATCGTTAATTATCCCCTCGATACCGTGCAGCGCTCCAAAAACTGTTCCTATCTGCTCGCTGGCCGCTGCTTTTTCATAAACTCCGGCCAACGTAGCGTTTATGGCAGCTGTCATGCCTCCGCTTTGTGCCACTATGGCATTGCCTTTAACATTCATGTCTAACACCTCTTTATTTATTTTAATAAGCACTAAACAACCTCATTCCGACCGAATTGCTTCAAATTCATTAAAGCACTTCGTCGCGTACATCGCGCTCACACGCTCTTCGTCTTTTAAAGAATCTGCGCGCAATTCAGTCATAAGCATGTTATTTAGCGCTTACTTTACTGCTCCACCGACTAAATGCTGGACAACGACTGTTCGGAATTTTGTTTCGTGGCAAGGAAATGGCAGCGCCTACCTAAAAAGCAAGCTATAAGAAACCTATGATGCCCTCAAAGCAAAATTACCAGCAGGATTGTCCAATATTTAGTTGGTGGAGCAACATCTCTGCTTTGTACACCGCAAACCCTTGCGCGTACTTATGTGGATTAGTATAACACTTATCGCAAAATAAATAAAGAATAATTTGAGCCACGCTATCTAGCTAACTTCCATAATACCCACACGAAGTGTACGCGCATATAGAATCTAAAAGCACCATAGTTAACAATTACGAGTTTTTGTTAAATTTTGTAAAGAAAACCCTTGACCTTTTTGTCAAAAAATGGTTTAATTTGTTGGTGATGTTAATATTTTTATATTAAAACAATAATTGCATACCTATGAGGAGGGTAAATTTGTTATGAAAAAGTTTTTAGTTTTAGTATTGGCTTTAACTATGGTGCTTGGCCTGGCTGGTTTCAACGCAGCAGCAGCTTACGTTGAATTTGCTATTGAGTTTCAAGCAGTGTACGGAGAAGAATTAGAGCCCGTTGAAGGCGCTCAAATTTTCCTTTATGTAGACGACGTAGCAATCGAAGGTTATGTGTTAACTGACGAACACGGCGTAGCTGTTGCTTTCGTAGATAACCCATACGCACAGTTTACTGTAAGAGTAGTTGCTCCTGAAGGTTGGGAATTAGATGTGGATCAATTAGATTCTTTCACTTTTATCCCTGCTGAAGAAGCTCAAGGCGCCATGTTAGACCTTGAAAATCCTTTGGTGCAAGTAATTTTCTTCGCTCCTGCTGAAGTTGTAGCTGAAGAAGACGAAGAAGACGCTGAATATGAAGAGTACGGCTACGAAGAAGAGTATGACTATGACGAAGAAGCAGTAGAAGAAGTTGTTGCTCCTGCTCCAGTAGTTGCTGCTCCGGCTCCGGCTCCAGTAGCTGTTTCTGCCGAACTTCCTATGTGGCCTGTGCGCTTGTTCGCATTCGCTCCTGCTTGGTAGTAATTACATAACGAAATTATAAAAGGATTGAGCCATAGATAGAGGCTCAATCCTTTTTTCTTTAAACATTTATGTCTACACTCTAATTACTGCAACACTCTGCGCGCAGTTCTATATGTTCTAATATAGTAATCCTCATAAAGACTCGAAATAATCACTCCACTATTTCGCCCTGGACTGGCCGCATGGATAAATTCTCCGGCCCCAATGTATAATCCCACATGAGATATCCCTCCATTGAACGCTGTATCGAAAAATACTAGGTCCCCGGGCTCAAGCTCGCCACGTCCCACCAATACGCCATTACCTGTCATGGCTGACGAGTTTCTATACAAAATTATTCCAAACTCTCTGAATACATGATGGACAAATCCGGAGCAATCAACACCCCTGCGCAAATCATTTCCGCCCCATACATATGGAGTTCCCAAGAACTGTTTTCCATGCGCTATAATCTGCTCTGCCAAGGCGTTCATATCAAATTCACCATAGTAAATTCGCACAAACTCCTTGTTTAAATAACCTATATACCCATTAAAATAAACCCTTATCCACTCCTCAAGACGATACATAACATCAAAACGCGTGCCGCCGGCGACTTGTGTAATAATTTCCGAGTCAATTGAAGGCTCGCTCCTGAGTCTTAATTGCCTAACGGACACTACAGCACGAACCTGCTCGTTGTCAGTATCTTCAAGAACAGCATAATTTTCTTCCGCAATAAAGCCCCCTACCTCAGCACTTGTAGCCATGCCTGGAAGCACAACCAACAAGCTCATTATAAGTAAAAAAACAAAATACTTTCTATCTAAAATCATAGGCCCCTCCAAAATGTGACAAAATTTTTAAATTTGTTTCTTAAGTATTTCTAATTTATTATAATTATATTTCTTAGCCCTGTCAATTCCGACAAGCATTTTCTTCATTTTTTATTAATTTATGCTATTCTCTATATTATGGTTAACAATTTTGTAAAATGTAAATAATATATCAGACATTTTTATTTTATTGAGCTTGCCTGGTATAGGCGATAAATTGAAAACTGTCCGAACGAATATAACCCTTAAGGAGGAGCTCTATGCTAAGATTTTCAAGACTTCATATAGCTATTGCTATTGCTTTTTTATTAACTCTTTCCTCTGCATCCACCGCTTTGGTCGCAGCTCCAGTTGACTATAGATATTATGAAAAAGAAGCCGCGCAAAAAAAGGTTGCTTTGTCACAATACACTACCAAGTTTAACAAAAATGCCAAAGCCAGAACCCATAATATGAAATTGTCTTCAATAGCAATTGATAATTATGTATTGCAGCCAGGCGCAGTGTTTTCTTTTAACGAAGTCGTCGGCTACGCTGGTCCGCAGCAAGGCTATCAGAAAGCAGTAATATTTGTAAACGGTAAAGAAGAACAAGCCTATGGTGGCGGAATTTGCCAAGTAAGCTCAACGCTATACAACGCGGCAATGGATGCCGGCCTTGAAATAGTCGAGCGCCACCCACACTCAAAGCCCGTCGGCTATGTCCCAAAAGGCAAAGATGCTGCAACGAGCTACAACGGCGTTGATTTAAAATTCAAAAACAACTTTCCATACCCTGTTACCATCAACACCTATATAAATGACAACACCTTTACAGCGGAAATCCTTAGATAGCCACATCATATATTTCAAACACACTCAAGCAGCGCACAATTCTAAATATCAGCACAAACCTAATCTCAAAATCGACACAAATAAGGCTTGACAATAAATTTGTCAAGCCTTATAATCTTCCTTGGAACTATTTGGGGCATTGGCGCAGCTGGGAGGACGAGCTGGTCGGTCACACACCCACCAAAATGTTCTGCCGGATGACTGGCATTCAAAATCAGTTCCACCGCATGAATGGCACACTAATAATTGAATAGAAGTATTAATCTGGGGCATTGGCGCAGCTGGGAGGA
>Ga0123355_10009379_pt1 | contig 14861 bp, 14 predicted proteins | sample TergutEmb28metaG_3_FD_89872 | JGI IMG/M metagenome (GOLD analysis project Ga0123355, IMG submission 89872) | Embiratermes neotenicus P1 segment gut microbial communities from Petit-Saut dam, French Guiana - Emb289 P1 | ecosystem: Host-associated > Arthropoda: Insects > Digestive system > Gut ...
ACCAGTGCACGGCACTGGTTTGGTTACTTCAATACAATATTTAAACAACATACTGTACATTCGATATCTTCAATTGGGTAGGCTATACTAAGAAGTTCTCCTACTGAAATTTTACACTAAGATTGTATTTGCACCTTTCAGCCGGGTAAACCCTCTCTCGGCTCGAAATGCTCTGTGTTTACTCGCGATTTCATCCGACGCCTTCATCCGTTCGCCAGAACCCATTGAAGCGTCGATCAGGTTGTTCCCGATCGACGCTTCAGTACATTAGTATGAATTAATAATTTTCTAGTCTTTCAATGCTGCTTGTGCTGCTGCTAGTCTTGCGATTGGCACGCGGAATGGTGAGCATGATACATAGTTGAGACCGATTCTGTGGCAGAATTCAACTGATGATGGCTCGCCACCATGTTCGCCGCAGATACCGAGTTTGATGTCAGGGCGAGCTTTTTTGCCGAGTTCGACTGCTGTTTCCATGAGTTTACCAACACCGATTTGATCGATACGCTCGAATGGGTCGATTTCGAATATTTTCTTTTGATAATACTCGTCAAGGAACATGCCGGCATCATCACGTGAGAAACCGAATGCCATTTGAGTAAGATCGTTTGTTCCGAATGAGAAGAATTCAGCTTCTGCTGCAATTGCGTCTGCTGTCAAGCATGCGCGCGGAATTTCGATCATCGTACCGACTAAATATTTCAGGTCGCTTCCGGCTTCTGCTATCAGTGCATCAGCTGTGCTCTTTACGATTTCTTTCAGATAAGTGAATTCTTTTACTTCACCTACTAGTGGAATCATGATTTCAGGAAGAATTTCCCAATCAGGATGTGCTTTCTTCACTTTAATCGCTGCTTTAATAACAGCTTTTGTTTGCATAACTGCAATTTCAGGGAATGTAACTGCAAGACGGCAACCACGGTGACCCATCATTGGGTTGAACTCGTGGAGTCTTTCAATTATAGCTTTGATGTCAGCAACTGATTTGCCTGTATCTTTTGCAAGAACTTCGATATCCTTTTCACTTGTTGGTAGGAACTCGTGAAGTGGTGGATCTAGGAAGCGAATTGTAACAGGTCTGCCTTCCATTGCTTCATAAATGCCTTCGAAATCTTGTTGTTGCATTGGCTCAAGTTTTGCAAGAGCTTCTTCGCGCTCTTCTACTGTTTCTGCACAAATCATTTCACGAATTGCAGGGATACGGTCCGCTTCAAAGAACATATGTTCTGTACGAGTAAGACCGATACCTTCTGCGCCAAATTCGAGTGCAGCTTTTGCATCACTTGGAGAGTCTGCATTTGTTCTGACTTGAAGTCTTCTATATTTGTCTGCCCAAGTCATGATACGTCCGAACTCACCGCCGATTGTAGCTTCTGTTGTATCGATAGCACCGTCGTAGATGTTACCAGTAGAACCGTCTAGGCTGATCCAATCGCCGTGTTTGAATGTTTTGCCGTCAAGCTCAAATTGCTTGGCTTTTTCGTCAATTCTTAGTTCGCCACAACCCGCTACACAGCAAGTACCCATTTGACGTGCAACAACAGCTGCGTGTGATGTCATTCCACCGCGTGCAGTTAAAATACCTGCAGCAGCGTTCATGCCTTCAATATCTTCAGGTGTTGTTTCGAGGCGTACAAGTATAACTTTTTTGCCTTCGTCTGTTAGTTTTTTTGCATCTTCTGCTGTAAATGTAACGTGACCTGATGCTGCGCCCGGTGATGCTGCAAGGCCTCTGCCGATTGGTGTTGCTGCTTTTAGCGCTGCCGGATCAAATTGTGGGTGAAGAAGTGCGTCCAGTGATTTTGCATCAATCATTAGTACAGCTTCTTTATCTGTGATCATGCCTTCGTCAACTAGGTCACATGCAACTTTTAATGCAGCAGCTGCTGTACGCTTACCGCTACGTGTTTGTAGCATAAAGAGTTTTTTGTCTTCGATAGTAAACTCCATATCTTGCATGTCTTTATAATGATTTTCGAGTTTTAGTGCTGTTGCTGCAAACTCTTCATATACTTCCGGTAGGATGCCACGTAATTCTTCAATGTTGTTTGGTGTGCGGATACCGGCAACAACGTCTTCACCTTGTGCGTTCATTAGGAACTCACCATATAGTTTCTTTTCGCCGGTTGCAGGGTTACGTGAGAATGCAACGCCTGTGCCTGATGTGTCGCCGAGATTTCCGAATACCATTTCTTGAACGTTAACGGCTGTGCCCCAGCTACCAGGAATACCATACATACGGCGATAAGAAATCGCTCTTGGGTTGTTCCATGAACGGAAGACTGCTCTTATTGCTCCCATAAGTTGAACTTTTGCATCACTTGGGAAATCTGCACCGACTTTTGCTTTATATTCAGCTTTAAATTGGTTTGCAAGTTCTTTCAGGTCGTCTGCGGAAAGATCAAGGTCTTCAGTAATACCTTTCTTTTCTTTCATTTCGTCGATCAGTTCTTCGAAATAGCTTTTTCCGACTTCCATAACAACGTCTGAGTACATTTGAATGAATCTGCGGTAGCAGTCATATGCCCAACGTGGGTTGCCGGTTTTTGCAGCAATAACTTCAACGACTTCATCATTGAGTCCAAGATTAAGGATTGTGTCCATCATGCCCGGCATCGATGCACGGGATCCTGAACGGATTGAAACGAGGAGTGGATTTGCAGCATCGCCGAATTTCTTTCCTGAAATTCCTTCTAGCTTGTCAATGTTTTGCATTATTTCGTTTTGGATTGCGTCGCTGATTACTTCACCTTCTTCGTAGTACTTGGTACAAGCTTCAGTTGTGACAATGAATCCTTGCGGAACGGGTAACCCAAGACTTGTCATCTCAGCCAAGTTTGCGCCTTTACCGCCCAACAGTTCTCTCATCTTTCCGTCGCCTTCGGAAAACAGGTATACAAATTTGTTGCTCATTGAATTCCTCCTAAAATATTTAATGGAATATTTCCAGGGAACTTTTGTCCATGGCTCCTAGTGTACCGTTTACAAAGTAACCAGAATTTATTAAAGCTAGTTATTTTGTAAACGGTGCACAGACTAGGAATAAACTCCATTGTTAACATACCCTGATATTGTAACACATATTTTTCTAATGTGAATAGGTATTTTGAAGAAATTACAGAAATATTGACAACAGCACGCAATTATGACATATTTATATATACATTTTATCAGGAGCTTATGCCATAAGCTCCCAGCGAAAGGATTGGAGTTTACTATGTCTGAAAATTTATACACTTTTGAAAACGAAGAATATAAGGATGCGTATCGTCATACGGCTGCACATATGCTTGCGCAAGCTGTTAAGCGTTTGTTTCCTGATGTTAAATTAGCTATCGGTCCTTCTATTACCGATGGCTTTTACTATGATATTGATTCACCAACGCCTTTCACCCCAACCGATCTTGAAGCAATCGAGGCTGAGATGCGTAAGATTTCAAAGGAGAAGCTTCCTTTGGAGCGTTTTGAGCTTTCACGTGATGAGGCTTTGAAGTTGGTTAGCGAGCAAGGCGAGATTTATAAGGTTGAGCTTATAAATGATTTGCCTGAAGATGCTGTTATAAGCTTTTATAAGCAAGGTGAGTTCTGCGATCTCTGCGCAGGTCCTCACGTTGATACTACAGCTAGAGTTAAGGCGAATGCGTTAAAGCTTACAGGTTGTACAGGTGCTTATTGGCGTGGCGATGCCGATAATAAGATGCTGCAACGTATATATGGCACATGCTTCATGAGTAAGCCTGAGCTTGAGGAACATCTCAGACGAATTGAAGAAGCAAAGCTACGTGATCACAGAAAACTTGGTCGTGAGCTTGATTTGTTTGCACTTTACGAAGAAGGTCCGGGATTTCCATTTTTCTTCCCAAAAGGTATGGTTGTGCGAAATGAACTTGTTAATTTCTGGCGCGAAGAGCACAGACTTGCCGGATACGAAGAAATCAGTACACCTATGATTCTCAATGAACAACTCTGGCATCGTTCAGGTCACTGGGATCACTATAAAGACAATATGTACTTTTCAAAAATCGATGATGCCGACTACGCTATTAAGCCAATGAACTGTCCGGGTGGTATGATTGCATATAAGCGTCGCATGTGGAGTTATCGCGAGTTGCCTGTGCGTGTTGCAGAGCTTGGAACTGTTCATCGTCATGAGCTTTCAGGTGCACTGCACGGCTTGATGCGTGTAAGATGTTTTACACAAGATGATGCTCACTTATATATGATGCCTGAGCATGTTCCCGGAGAAATCGCGAAGCTCATTGATCTCGTTGACAGGTTTTACACTGTATTTGGATTTGAATATCGCGTTGAACTCTCAACACGTCCTGAAAAATTCATGGGTGAAATTGAGACATGGGATATGGCTGAAAAAGCTTTGGAAGATGTGCTTGTCGAAAAAAACGTAAATTATCGCATTAATCCGGCGGACGGTGCTTTTTATGGTCCAAAAATTGACTTCCACCTCATTGATTGCCTTGGTCGTTCATGGCAATGTGCAACACTCCAACTTGACTTCCAGATGCCGGAACGCTTTGAACTCGAATATGTCGGAGCAGATGGGGAAAAACATCGTCCGGTTATGATTCATCGTACTGTACTTGGGTCACTAGAGCGTTTCATCGCCATACTTACAGAGCATTATGCAGGTGCGTTTCCACTCTGGCTTGCACCTGTGCAGGTCATGGTTATGCCTATCACAGATCGCACACGTGATTATGCACAGACAATCGCTGACAAACTTTTTGCAGCAGGATTCCGTGTTGAAACTGATTTCCGCAGTGAGAAAATTGGCTTCAAGATTCGTGAAGCACAAATGCAAAAGATTCCGTATATGCTTGTTCTTGGTGATAAGGAAGCCGAAGATGGCTTGATTACAGTGCGCAAACGTGGCGAGGGTGACATCGGCGCAATGGCTTTCGATGAGTTTCTTGAGAAGATTACTGCGGAGTTGAAGGATAAGGGATAAGTTAATTGATTCAAAAGAGGGTGGGTGTTTGAGCATATTTACGCATAATAAATGCAGTTGTGGCGACACCCACTTTATTCTATATGCCAAAATCAGTAAATATAGAGTGAATATTCAAAAAACATCAATAAATACTTGAATTTTTAACGATTTAGTGTAATAATGACGTGGGATTATAAACACACTATCTACGTACTTACGTGTGATACGAGTAGTTCCGGAAAGGTAATGATATGCATGAGTAAATTCACAATTTTAGTAGACACTAGCTACGACTTACCACAGGAGTTCGTTGATGAAAATGGACTAGATATTATCCCGATACCGTTTCATCTTAATGATGTGACCCATGTAAATGGTCGCTGGCAAGAAATCTCTGATGCAGATTTCTACAAAGCATTGGCAGATGGTGGAAAATCCGGCACAACTCTAATCAATCCGGAAGCTTTTACACAAGCTTTTACCGAGTATGCAAAAAAAGACGAAGAAGTTCTTGTTGTTCTGTTGAGTAGCGCACTTTCCGGTACAGCACAAAACGCTTTTATGGCCCTTGATGATGTAAAAGAAACCTATCCTGACTGTAAAATATACATTGTTGACAGCTTAAATGCTGCAGGCGGTGTTGGTCTTGTTACTGCATTAGCCGTTAAAAAGCGTGCAGAAGGTCTTTCTGCAGAAGAAACTGCAAAATGGCTAGATGAGAAAAAACATTCTTGCCTCTCATTATTCACAGTTGATGATCTAATGTATCTGCATCGCGGCGGGCGTTTGAGTAAGCTTCAAGCTATTGCAGGTTCTATTATTGGCATTAAGCCACTTTTGAATGTTCATCCTGACGGTTCACTTAAATTGAAAGACAAAGCACGTGGTCGCAAAGCAGCGCTGGAAGCACTTGTAGGTCAAATGACAAGAACTCTTAATCCTGACACAAAGAAATTAGATACCGTTATTATCAGTCACTCTAATTGTCTCGAAGATGCAAATACTGTAGCTGATATGATTAAGTCAAAAGTTGATGTTGAGAATTTATATGTATGTACGATGGGTCCTGTTATCGGCGCACACGTAGGACCTGGTTGTATCGCTCTGTTCTTTGAGTCCGATATGGACAGAGAAACATACGAAAGTAAATTTTATAGCAAGAAGTAATTGATGGTGAGTCGCATGAATTTACAAAACGCAAATATTAATAATGCCATAGTTAACTCGGCAGGAGTGGAAGCGCAACGACGACATAACTCTATATTGTCTGGTACTTTTGAAGTCGTCGGTGAAGTGGGAATTGAGCTTGGAAGGTCGGCAACAAACGAAAGTGCTGAACCGGCAGTCGATATGGCTGGTGTTGCAGCAACAGGTTTACTCAGCGAGACTATGGCGGAGGCAACCGGCACAGTAGCAGCGGAAGTAGTTTGTGCGACTGTAGCGGAGGGTGCTGCATCCTCAATCGGCGAGGTAATTGGCGAAGCAATAGGTGCTGTAATCGGTGGAATATGCGATGCTTTGTAGTCGCGTCAAATAGTAATTTGCGATTGACAGAAATGACCACTTGTGGTACGATACAGGCACATGAAGGAAAGAAAAATTGCATTATGTCAAAATGAAAGCACCGAGACTTGCCTCTCGGTGCTTTCTCATAGGCTGATTGCCGCATTAGTCTCTATCCAGCCATTTGCAAATGCAGTAAGCAACTACACTTGCTATGATAGAAACAATAAATGAAAGAAAAATATGCATTATATCACCCCTTCCTGTGTCAGTATAGGGGGCGACAACGATAATACAATAACATGCAAAATGCTGATAGTCCAATGACATTTTTGTAAATAATCAGAGTAAATTTTCAATAGATTTTTGAATATAGGAGCTCATATAATGAAGATATATAGCCGTGTTATAGCGTTGATTATTATACTTGTTTTACTTGTTGGCTGTGCGTCAAATGTAGAACTTTGTGTTGATGCAGTTGGCACTATGGAAGTCCGTGTCTTTGGTATTGGTCGATCTGATGCGATTTTGATTACAACAGAAAATCATACTGTAATGATCGATACGGGAGAAATACAGCATGGGCAATATATCGCTCATTACTTGTTTGAGCAGGGTATAACTACGATTGACTATTTGGTAATTACTCATTTCGACAGTGATCATGTCGGTGGTGCATATGTCATCATAAATGAAATAGATGTAATCAGCGTTATTGTACCGAATTATAGTAGAGAGTCAAATCATGTGGACAGATTTGAAAGTGCTTTGGAAGATGCTGATATTGAACCTCTCATATTGACAGAGACTATGAGATTTACTTTTGATAGTGCTGAGTTCATTATCGATTCATCTGCCTTGGAGTATTTTCATTTTGCACGGGAGCAAGATACTTATCAAGACGATGCCGCAGCAGATGAAGCCACGCAACCTACCGGTGATGACTATTCGATTATCGTAAGTGTTACTCATGGAGACAATAGTTTCTTATTTACAGGTGACGCTGTAGCTGGTCGATTGCAAGAGCTTCTTGAAAATGATGAGATTATGAATATAAATTATGATTTTCTAAAAGTGCCCCGGCATGGCAGGCATAATCGACAAAGCGTCGATTTCATACAAGCCATAAGTCCTCAATATGCTGTGATAACAGGATTTCATCCGGATTCCCTCTCACAGTATTATCCGGAAAGACCTACAGACGAGCGTATAATCGACGCATTGGGGCATATCGGTACGGAAATTTTCTTTACAATGAGTATTGGTGTTCTGGCTGTAAGTGATGGTGTAGAGCTGACGTTACAATATATAGATTTCTTTGATGTTGTACGTTCAGTCGAGTGAAAAAATAGGTTTATAGCAAAACGGCGCGTCCAGGAAGGCCGCGCCGCTATTTGTGTTTTACAGCCCCATTTATTTACTGTATTCGAAAAATTCAAGTCTTTCTCCATCCGGACCTGTGAAGAATACATTTCTTACGCCGCCTAGGATGGGTACGCTCGTTATTTGCGATGCGTCAATTTCAATGCCGTTTGCGATGGCATCTGAAACAGCTTGATCGATATCATCAACAACCATAGCAATATGGTCTACCACTCCTGCGGTGCGCTCTTCGGCTACTCCAATCAATTCGATAAGACATGTACCCGCGCTAAGAAATGCGAGCTTCATTTCGCCAACTTCTTCTTCGTTGTCCAGCGCAAATCCTAAACGCTTATAATAATCGATTGATTTGCCTATATCTTTTGTGAATATACCGATGTGGGCCAATCCTGTGATATTTGATTTCATAATAACCATTCCTCTCAATATTTATTGTTTACAGAAAATCATTATACTTAGTTATCGCACATTTGACAATAAGCAAATGTGCGACTTTCAAATCCTTTCATCACCCGTCTTAATAAAGCCCTTCTTCCAGTGCTGATAGGAATGGGTACATTTCATTATAATGCTTATGCATAAACAGCGCACTGTCTTGACGATACAAGTCCTCAGCCAATTTGTCAACGATTGGAGTGAGAAGTTTTTCGTGGGCACACATTACCGGTTTTATATCGATGGCAAACTCCTCACCATTTCGTGCAAGGGTATCATAAGCATAGTTACAGCGATTCTGAATGGCACATTTCTTGCATGCATCTAGTGGGGTCTCGCCTTTTTGTGTGAAAAACTTCAGTTTCTTATCATCAATTCCTGACCAGACATCACCTATAGAGAATGCCGGATCATCTACATAGCGTGAGCCTGTGAAAATTGTACCATCCGGTGCTATGGACGGTTGGTTTTGTGACATTCTGCGACGGTCGATATTATAGTTTTCGCCTTTTATATGTGAGAGAATTTTTTGATCAAATGGCGAAAGGTAAACTTTTTCCTCTTTTAACATCCAATTATAATACAGTTTTGCCATTTTCTCGTATTCTTGCTTCAGTATTTCAAAATCATTTTGCGTCCAACGAGCACCATAGTTAAGATTAATTGTTATATAACGAAATCCGCTCCGACGCAAAAACTTGACCATAGCTGTCGCTTTATGTACAACAGTTGAATCCAAGACACTCATCCCTATTGCAAAAGGTTGGTATTGCAACAACAATGGAATTTTATCCGCTAGTACTCCGGAGGATGGTGAGCCATCAGTAAAAAATCGGCAATCATCTTGAGCTGGTCCATCGTGTGAGAACCCTATTGTTAGATTGACGCTTTTTGCAAACTTTAGAAATTCTTCATCAAGCAATGTGCCATTTGTTGTCATTTTGTAAGAAAATTGATGTCCTGTTTCTTTGCGAATTTGTTCTGCATATGCTACAGTTTGGTGAATTACTTCTCGCTCAAGCATGGGTTCGCCACCATAGAACAAAAGTCCGGTTGGTGATCCTTTACTAACAGCAAAATCAACCGCTGCTTTTGCTGTATCTGCAGTCATACGCAAATTGCCAAATGGCACAAAGCAATATGTGCATGCGAGATTACATCTATTCGTTAGGTGTAATGTAAGGTTCATGAGCTTGCCTCTTTTTCCATATTAATACATGTACTTTTCAATGATTACTGTGTGTGGTGCATATAATAAACACTGTGAATACTGCAAAAATTGCAATAATTCTCTTTTACAATTATCTTCAATCACCACAGTTACGCAATTATTAATCTGCTATTAAGTTTTATGACGTTGAAAATGGCGAAAAAGTTCCACAATACGATATGGCAAAGGCACGGCTGATTTTAACCATGCCTTGTTATTTCATATTTTTATTTTTATTTCATAAACAATTCAATCGCTTTGTTTAGTTCTTTTATTGCTTTCATGTCGCCTTTTTCGGCTGCATAAATTATGCAGTGATCCAGATGGTCTTTTAGAATTACTTCGCTTGTTTTGTTTACTGCTGAACGCACAGCGGCGAGTTGGGTTAAAACCTCTGAGCAGTCGCGACCATTCTCAACCATAGTACGCACAGCAGTTAGATGACCAATTGCACGCGATAGACGATTTAGAACCGCTTTTGTTTGTGTATGGCTGTGAGTATGCGAGTGCGGTTTTTCGTGCCCATCATGCGTGTGTGCCTTATTATGTGTATAATCTTGCTTTTCCGCCATAACAACCGTCTCTTTCGGTAATTTTAAAAATATTTATTCGCTTGAATAATTTCCTCATTTTGTATTCAATGTTTCTAACACTTCATTTATAGAAATATTGTTTTCGCGAGCAATTCTTGCTATATCTTCATATTCTGGTTTAGATTTTTCAACTCCAAATCCATATGAAGTTTTAACTTTTACGGCACCAAATTTCGACTGCACTTCTGAATGTTTTTTTTGCAAAACGTATCTACGATTTACATACTCTCTGATACCAAGTGTGGTTGTATGCTTGAAAATCAGAGGCAGCATTTTATCTTTGTCAGATGTGTGACACATGCAAGTGAAGCTCAAGCCTGCACGACCTTTTTTCATGCCGATAGGCGTGGTATATACATCCAGTGCGCCCTCATCGAGTAGTAGCTGTTGAGCATATGCAATGGCTTCGGCAGTCATGTCATCGAGGTTGCACACAAGCTCTACCACACTTTCGTTGATACCGTCTGTGTCAATGCTTTCTCCGATAAAAGCTCGCACACAGTTGGCTTTTGCAAAATCTTTTTTACCCATACCATATCCAATTCCAGATACAGTTAACATCGGCATTGTGCAGTAATCCCTTGCGAAGTGTTTGAGTATGGCTGCACCCGTCGGGGTACATAGTTCACCCTTGATTTGGTCACTATATGTTGGTACTCCCTTTAATATTGTTGCCGTTGCGGGTGCAGGAACGGGTAATATTCCATGAGAGCAACGTACATATCCACTGCCAACATTTATTGCTGAGCATAATATTTTTTCCGGTGCAAGCTCTTCGATTAGCATGCACACGCCGACGATATCTGTAACTGCGTCCATTTCTCCAACTTCATGGAAATGAATTTGGTTAACAGGAACACCGTGAGCGCGACTTTCAGCTTCCGCAAGAAGTTTGTAGACACCAAGCGCGTTCTTTTTTACATTGTCAGATACATTTAGATGATTAATCATGTGCTCAATATTGCTGTAGCTACCATGACTGTGGTCATCATGCTCATGTGAATGTTCGTGTGTGTCATGATTGTGGCTATGTGTGTGAGCATGGTCGTTATGCTCGTGACTGTGTTTATGATGATTGTGGCTGTGACCATGATCGTGCTCGTGATGGTGACCATGGTTATGATCATCGCCGTGGTGCTGATCATGGGAAGCTTCTTCTCGTCCGCCAACTTTGACTGTGACATGTGTCCCTGTGATACCACATTTTACACTTGGTTTAGCATTTACTGTCACATCCGGGATTCCTATTTCCCCAAGTCTTTGAATGAAATCATCGGGGGTATCATGCAATTCAAGTAACGCTGCCATCAGCATATCTCCGGCCGCACCCATACCGCATTCAAAATATAAAGTTTTCATATAAAAGGATCATTCCTTTCCAAAATGTTACATTAAAGATTTTTGCCATTTTAGGCATAATGTTTTCAGGCGGAATAAAATCTCCATCTGAAAAGCGACATTTTCAACTTTAGAAGTTGAAATGAGCTTGAACTCACCCTATTGATGATTAATCATGCTCGCTAGATATCCGCCACCAAAGCCATTGTCAATATTCATTACACATACACCGCTGGCACAAGAATTAAGCATAGTTAGGAGTGCTGATAGACCATTAAAACTAGCACCATATCCACAGTTTACAGGCACTGCAATTACGGGACAATCAACAAGTCCACCCATAACACTCGGCAGTGCGCCTTCCATTCCTGCTACAGCTACAACACAGCGTGCGCCCATTACAACATCGAGCTTTGCAAGCAATCTGTGCAATCCTGCAACACCTACATCATATAAGCGTACAACTTCATTACCCAACGCTTCGGCTGTGAGTGCAGCTTCTTCTGCAACAGGTAAGTCTGTTGTGCCGCCTGTAGCAACGACCACATAGCCTATACCATCAGGTTTTGGTATTTCACCGATGATTCCTACTCGTGCCAGTTCATGATAAGTCATTTGTGGGTGGTCTTTTTTCACGGCTTCTGCAATTTTTTTTGACATTCTTGTAATCAATATAACACTCTGCTTATTATTTAGCATAGATGTCGCAATACCACTAATTTGCTCTGCTGTCTTGCCTTCGCCATAGATAACTTCAGCAATACCTGTTCTTAATTGTCTGTGATGATCGACTGTAGCATATCCCAATTCTTCAAAGGGTTGCATGCGCAGTTTGAGCATTGCCTCTTCTGCTGTAGTTTCGCCGTTTTGTACACTTTTCAAAATTTCAATTGCTTTCATTTTTTATCGTCCTTCCATGTCTAATAATACTATTGGGAAATGTGGTTTTATTGTCATTATTATTTCTTCTTTTTTTTCAAGTGCAATTTGCATTTGGTTTTGTGGAAATTGTAGTCTCGCTGCGTCATTGTAAACACGCACTCTAAAGTCCGAAAACCCGAGCGCAAATAATGCATCCTCTGCTTTTTCTACACATTGTAAAAGTTCTCCGGTAATGCGTCTACCTGTTGGTATGCGAGTAGCGAGACAAGCGTACGACGGTTTATCCCATGTGAAGAGTCCGGCTTCTTTTGAAAGTCGGCGCACATCGTCTTTGGTAAGTTCACATTCACGCAGTGGAGAACGCACACTCATTTCTTCCAGAGCTTTCATTCCGGGGCGGTCTGATGCATCATCAGATGCATTTGTGCCATCGACTATGAGCGGGTATCCATCTGCCTTTGCTTGCTTCACCAATGAGCCGAATATGGCAAGTTTACAAACATAACAACGTTCAGGCGGGTTTGCAAGCACTTCATCATTCCCCAAAACATCTATTTCAAGCACGGTCATCTTGGCTCCGATGAGTTTTGCCAGTTTTTTTGCTTCTTCAAATTCAAACTGTGGTTGAAATGCTGCGTTTACATAGTATCCATGTACATCCGCTCCATATCTAAGTCCCGCAAATAATAAATATGATGAATCCACTCCGCCTGAAAATCCTATTGCAACCTTTGGGTTTTCTTTGAAAAATTGTTCTAATGTCAAAGTTGTTTTTCCTCCAAATAAAAATGAAAATAATGCCAACAGGGTTTGCATAGCTTCTGCTATACAAAATACCTTTTGGCATTAATTAGTAATTATTTCATTTGCTATTATATTGCTCATTTACACGCGCATACCTTCATGATATGCATTGTAGAAATTTTATCACTCAATAGAATTTGTGTCAACCGCGTTTATGTAGAAAAATATAATCTAATTTTACACAGGTTTGCTTTGCTCATACAATGTGTTTGGGCAAAAATCTTGACCTGTCGCCCACTCAATCTCACCATCATTCACAGAAACCGTATTGAATAATCGTGTATCAGATAAAGTTTGATAAAATTTATGCGTTAAATTAGGCTTGAAGTCATAAATTCTTTTTTCACCATTTCCAAAATCTAACATTAGGTAAAAGTCATCTAGCGGTATTGCCGTTTTTAATGCCGGGTAAGTATCCACTTATTCCAACCCCTTTATTTTGAAGTAATCTCCATCCGTTTGCATAATTTCCCATAATGCAGTCAATTCTTCCTTATGAATATCAGCCCATGCCACAACATATATTAGTTTGCTTTGGCGGAAAGGTACCAACAATCAAATTGCCATCCAAATCAAACACAGCTTTTGCTCCTGCGTATGAAGCGTGAAAGTGTGGTGTGTGATGTTGCTCTGTATCATTAAAATACATTCTTATTATGATTCCATAAAATGATGAAATTATTGGCATATCTTTTTACCCTCTTCAACCATATTTCTTGTTTCAATTATAACGCGTCTGTATCATGCCGTCAATGAGTAACGCAGTTTATCCACTATTTCATTTATATATTCCTGCACCGAAGCTTGTTTGACTCCCGATACTGTGACATTGCATTTATCTGTAGGTATTAAGAATTTATGTGCAGGGCTTGATGATACTGCAAGCGCCATTGCCGGGCTTACCTCACCGTGCATTGAGTTTGCAAAAACGATACCTGTCACTCCAATTATATAGTCGGTGCGAGTGGCATTGAATACAATTGCGTTCTCTCCTGTCGCACCAAAATCTGCACCTGCCTTGAGCATGGCAGATGTTGCGATTGAGTTTGTTCCAACAGCGATTATTTCAATATCGTTCAACTCGGCTTTCAGTTTTTCAATAATCGATTTGCCAATTCCCCCACCCATGCCGTCTATTACAAGAATTTTCATATTAAAATCCATTCCTTTAGTTTTACTTGAGGCACAAGTCGTCCATTAAAATAGTGCCTAGCCATCATTTGCTTTTTATTAAAGCTATAACAGCATTTCTTAGTGCTTCTTGTTTATAGTTTTGATTCCAACGGTTGACTGCTATGTAATCAAAAAATCCATAAATATCATAAGGGTATGAAGTACCACCCATGTGTTCTATCGCTCGTTCCATTTGTATGAATGTATTGGTAATCCCACCACCGCCACCGCCAGCTGCGGCTACCAAGATACTGGATTTGCCTTCAAAGAATGATGGACCACTGCCGTCCCATTTTTTTGATGCTTCGCAGCGACGCAATCTGTCTATAAAAGTTTTCATGCCTTCACTAACTTCACCCCAGTATACCGGTGTGATTAATACAAATGCGTCAGCCCAATGGATTTTTTCTTGAAAATCGTTAAATCCATCATCCTTACCAAGCACGCATCGATGTTCGGTCCTGCATATTCCCCAACCATCACCGCACATTTGGCAAAGCGATAATCCGGTTAATTGAATGATTTGAGATTCCGCTCCTTGCGAAATGGCAGCTTCATACGCTGTTTTTGCCAAATTATGGCTCAATCCGTC
>Ga0123355_10009380_pt1 | contig 14861 bp, 10 predicted proteins | sample TergutEmb28metaG_3_FD_89872 | JGI IMG/M metagenome (GOLD analysis project Ga0123355, IMG submission 89872) | Embiratermes neotenicus P1 segment gut microbial communities from Petit-Saut dam, French Guiana - Emb289 P1 | ecosystem: Host-associated > Arthropoda: Insects > Digestive system > Gut ...
ACACACACACATACACACATACACACAAACACACACACATACACACACACACACACACACACACACACACACACACACACACACAAACACACAGTCTACATGTAAAGTACCTGTTATTCTTGTCAGATTTTAGTGAAACTTGAATTTTCTCGACAGACTTTTGAAAAATAGCCCCATATCAAACTTCGTAAAAATCCGTTCAGTTGGATGCGAGTTTGTTTCATGCGGACGGACGGACATGACGAAGCTAATTGTCGCTTTTGGAAATTTTGCGAACGCGCCTAAAAAGAAACACAGCATGGAAAAATGAACATATTGAAAAACACAAATCCCATGCGGACTGGTCTCGGACTGAAGTCGGGCCACTGCGGCGAAAAGCTAGCGACTAACCGACTGAGTCACGGCACGGCAATTCTGAAAGCGAGATATAGGTCCTTACGGCAATACTGATGAATATTAAGCCTTCTGTGATGTTACGACGCCTGTCGAACAGGAAACAGTTACTGCAGTTTCACGGTCAGGCAATAAAGGCGTCCATTTTTCCTGTTCTGCCTGACTGTGAACGTTGAGGGGCTACGCTGCTCCGAAGTCGGCAACTGTTCACCAGTCTACACAGCGCAATGTCCAAGAATACTCGAGTTTTGAAAGTGCAGAAACCCGAAGAAGGACAGTTCCAGGGCCGCACTAGCCTGTAATGTTCGATGGCTGCCTGGTTGAATGACTGCATGGATGAGCCGATGTGGGGGTGGGTGAGATGGTGGATGAGTGGATAGAAGGATGGATAGGTGGATGGAAGGACGGATGGAGAGACAAATGGACAGACATAAATGTATACACAGAGAGAGAATAGACTGATAGAGGGCAGTTAGATATGTAGACGGACAGACGGATCGACGGACGGACGGAACGACGGAGGGAAAGACGGACGGACGGAGAGACGGACGGACGGATGGGCAGACGGGCGGACAGGCAGACAGACGGACGGACAGACGGACGGACAGACACAGACAGACAGAAGGAACGACGGGCGGGCGGGCGGACGGACAGACGGGCGGACAGACAGACGGACGGACAGACAGACACACAGATCAGTGTATATACTTTCCGGTTTTAAATTTGGTACCATGATTGAAACAATTCGCCTGTTTTACTTGCGACGCTCAGAACGAGAAATGTTCTAAAATCCCTTCTACCGTATTTGGAATTGTTTTAATTTAAATCCGAGTAATGGCATCCCTTGCCATCTTAAATGTATTGAATTATTCATAGGCGTACACACATTTGCATGTTCCCTTCAATATACGTAACCAGCCGGAATACTTGTTAATATTAATACGCTCTTTACGTGCAAAAAATTTAGTAGAATTAACATAAAAATTAAGAGCAACGTGCACACAACTAAGCAATCAGTCCACTAATATAAGTAATTAATTCAGTGCTGCAATCAACACTGAAATTTTATTTCAGTTCTTAAAATAAAGGTGTAATATATCAAGCAACTGACATCACTCACTCACTCACTCAGCCTTTGAAATGGGCTCTCTAAATGCAAGTTGGCGCCTAACATATTTATGGCACTGGATAATTAAATCTCAGGTACAGAACGGAAGCATGCGTACTCATACACATCTGCATAATACATGAACACACATACATACACACACCTGTATGCCAGTTCCAGTAAACGTGCACTTAAAACTGTCATCATTATAATGGTTATAAGAAGATATTTAACATGTAGAGGCAATTTCCCAGGCAGCAACGAGAAAACACAGACTTAAAACCCGATATATGATTGTAAGTAGCAGTAGGGTACCGAGTTTTGACTGTCAATTGCAGTAAGTTGCCGAGGTTTGTCAGTAGCAGAACAGCGTTCTCATACTGACTCCGAGACAGACTAGTACCCTTATTAAACGGACAGGAGCGTGAAGCATATACGTATCCATCTGAGCGGAATAATAAGACACCAACTGCAAAACCTTTTTTCACCAAGTATACGTACACGTGCCTTAAAGGCGTCGGGCATGGCCATAAGGACAACATACCCTGCGAACTTAAGAATAGGACGGCTTTCTGGCAGAAAAAAGCACAGAGTGACTTGTGACACACAGTACTCTTGCTTTCGGGATGGAGTCAACTTGTAGAGAATGTAACAAGGCACAATGCACCAAATACAAGTAGAACATCAGTTGCTACTTACTGCAGTGCAGACACACAACTGTTATGTTTGTGAAGGAACACGGACATATTACTGAAAACAGGCAGCTGCGAACATTTTCATCTCCCCGTTTTAGAAGTAGTCAACCCCCCCCCCCCGAAATAGTGCTCCTGTTTGTTCACAGCAATTTGAGGTGGTGTATCGACTGTGGGAGTGTAGGGAAATTGACCTTTACTCGAAGTACTGTGTAACAGAATTTTTTTCACAGACTTTCGTGGGTGCCGACTGAGGTTGGCGGACTTCCCACGAAGTCTAAGAATACCTGTAAATTTCGTGAATATGTGGTGCCCCAGAAAAACTCCGGGTTCTTTCAACTACATATTCTTGACACACGATAGAGGACAGGACAGGCAGGAAACATGTATCGCACACTAATCAAGTACTGACATACGATTTAGACCAAAACAACACTTCCAGGTCCAAAAAGAATCAAAACACTTCAAAATGACAACATGGCACCTCATTAAGATGTAATTCATTAACTGGTAAAGCTCGAATAAGCCCAGCAGGCGTCAAGACGATGTTCAAGCTCCGTCCACACAGCCAAATCAGCGACGTGGTCGGCATGACTGCAAATTCCACTTCATTTCCGTGCGACAAACCAGGCAAATCGTCGAATCGTTCGGCACACAAAATGTGTGGCGTTAAAGCATTATTTCTGAAGGACCGTCGGTTCCACATCACTCCTTATTTGGTGACGTTTGAAGAAGCTTGCTTCCCAGACAGTATGACCTGTACCAGAGGCAGCAACTACAGTTTTATGTACTCCTGATGATGGGCGCGATGGACGCCCGAAACGTATAGAGTAATTTAGCAGTAAATAAATATCTGCATAATGCTGCATCTTGTTGGATTTCTTCAACATAGAATTACGATGCACGGAACTACAGATATATAATTTAACATGTTTTCCACTCACACTAAAGGTTCCGAAATTTAATGCTATATCCTTTTCGGGTCACGAAACATGTCTTCTTCAAACTCAGTTATTCATCGTACAACTTGACCACTTCTTTGGAATTAAGAATTAAGAAGACGCTGGCCACTTAATACCAAACTCGCCATCATGTTAAGCACACCATTCGCACAAAAGAGGCCTTGGTGAACTACCGTGGTGGTATACTTAGTAGATGCTACATCTGGCGTTGACAGAGTTTAATTTCCTAAACCTAAAAGGCTGATTTATTGCGATTAACTTAATTCTGTCTTTGTGCAGACTGGAGAAGACTGACGCAGATGGTGTCGTGACAATATCGGCATTATATGTCTAGTGCAGAATGTCATTACGTACAAGTACTGCGGGAAGAGCGATTTATGACATTATAACCACAAGGTGTGGTGCAGTGGAAGTGCTTCCAGTGAAACAAAGTACAGTCTATTTTTGCGCGCTTTCACAAATTTGCGAAAAACGACAATTAGCCTCGTCATGTCTGTGCGTCCGTCCGTCCGTCCGCCCGCCCGCACGAAACAACTCGGCTCCCACTGGACGGATGTTCATGAAATTTGATATTTGAGGATTTTTAGAAAAATGTGTCGAGAAAATTCAAGTTTCATTAAATTCGGACAAGATTAAAATATACCTTATATGAAGAAAAATATACATTTTGATCAAATATCGCACATTTCGTTTTAGAATGAAAAATGTTTCAATCACATTAGTAGATAAAATCAAAACACGCATTTTGTAAACAAAAAATTCCCCCCCCCCCCGAATATCGTGCCGTTTATGAGATAATGTGGAAAAAGTATTGTAGACAATATGGCGCATGCACAATGCATGCTGCATACGTAAGGCTACAAATACACCCAGGTTGTTGAATAAAGACAGACCAACTTGATGTCACTTGCTTTATTATTTCATTATTTAATGCTCGGCATGTTTCGGATGTTAATACACCCATCCTCAGGAGCTTGCGACTTATTTGTTGAGTTATTTCATGGGTTGTATTGCTCTGGTTCGATGTGTGTTGGTGTTACATTGTGGTTTGGCTGGGGTGATATGGTATCCGTATGCAGGCTGAGGCACTGCCTCAACCTACATACGGATACCACACCACCCCAACCAAACCACAACGTAACACCAACACACATCGAACCAGAGTAATACAACCCATGAAACAAATCAACAAATAAGTCGCAAGCTCCTGAGGATGGATGTATTAACATCCGAAAAATGCTGAGCATTAAATAATGAAATAATAAAGCAAGTGACATCGAATTGGTCTCTCTTTATTCAACTATCAAGATGATGCACGGTCCAATAAACATAACACTCAGGTTGTTTAACACTCATTGCTTTTCCACTGCAGCAATGGTTGCACAAATGCGCCTCAATATTACGTTATGCTATATTGCGTGTCTTGTTATATTATCGTCTGGTTTCAACTTTAAGTGAATATTTGCCTACTAACAGTTACAAAGGCTACTGGCTCTACGGGTGGCAGGTATTCGAAGTGTAGTGTATAGGGTCGTTTAACCCTAAAAACAATAACTGATAAATTATATTAAAAATTTACAGAAATAGATGTATAATCCTTTTGACTGGAAACTAAGAAAATGAAAATCACATTGGCTACGACATGTAAGAAAAATGAAAAACAACAGGATGTCAAAAATGCTGAATTACAGACCGCATGGACGACGACGACGACGACGACGACTTGGAAGACCTTTTGAAGATACTAGGTGAGGCCGCAACAGGTCTATCAAGGCCTAACTCGTGACGGATGTTGACGGTGACGTATATTCCATCAAAGGAAAAATTTTGGCAAATAAAAGAGAGAGGAAACTGTTGGAATAGATTCTAGCCAAACTCCGGATGAGTGGATGCAGTAGTGAAAACTTACACAACAACTTGAGGGACTTCGGCTCTTTGGTTGCTGGAGACTGATCCATAGTAACCGGTGTAATAGTTGTTCTTACGGAGGAGGGAAGACTTACTTAGCCGTTCTGTTTAAAACTGCTGCCTTTTGTCTTTATTAGACAGGAAGTGACTCCAACTTCTACCATGAGAACAGTTACAGGAAAGCAATAAAATTAATCACGCAGATATACTGATTGTAGAGCACAAGTGACGTCGTTTAGCTACTATACGCCGGAGGTTCGAATGTTCTCTCACTTCAGCATCACTTAATTCTGCGCTTCAGCAGCGCTTCTGTTTCGGCCAGTAAAAAGTCACTGCTGAGAAGCTACGTGTCTTATTTCACGATTCTGTATTACCTATATGGCTTATTTATCGTCAGAAAAGATGAAAGGAACATAGATAGCCGGTAAAAATGCAAAAATGAAGTGTCCAAATGATAAAGAAGATAACAGAATGAAGGAAATGGAGAAGAAATAAAAAATTAAAATAAAGAATATAGGAACAAAGAAAGCGGAAACAATAGGGTACAGAGAAGAAAGTTAAGCGCACAGCAGGAATTCAGAAGGAAACAAAGAAAGGAAAATAAATAAAGAAATAAAGTAGATAAAGAAATATGGGAAGAAAACAATGAAGTAAATGGGGAAGAGGGAATAATATAAAACATCAAAAGAACAAGAAAATTAAAAAAGAAACGAAGGAACTTGAAGTATACGATAGAGAAAAAGAGAAAATTTGGTTTTGTATACTTTTGGAAATACCGCACGACGTGACGTGATGTATCCCTTACCTGTTAACAAATACGCATGGTGTTTGCCTCCATCTTCACGCTATGTGCGGTTTCTTAAGTAGGCACCAAAATACCTACACAATTATTAGTCTAATTATTCCACAAATCCTCCCAATCAACACTTTACCGGATATGCTACTGCTCTTTTCATCAAAATCTTCAAGATTTAATCACGCCTATAACAATGGTTTAACACTAAAAAAATATAGGCAAGATGTCCTTAAATTTGTTGTTGTTTTCGTTTTTCATATTTCAATACTAAGAGCTCGTTTAAGGCACTGTTTTGAAAAGCAGTCTGTGTGAAAATAAACTCAGAATGCTTGAATTTTAGCGTGTAACTGGCAGCAGTTGTGAATTCTTCCCACTGGGCAGTTATGTTTATCATACGGCTAAACGGCGTACGGCTCGGAAAAGGAATGACCTCCGAGATCGCCTTATCTGACACAGGAATTTTTTCCTTGTTGGGCTTTTCGACCGACGTCTGCTTCTCCGCGCTGTCGACAACTCTATACAAGCTCAAGACACGGATCAGAGAGGCCTGTGACATAAATGATGACTAAATTCTCTGCGACATGTGAATATTGGTTAGATGGCGCTACAGCCGTTCGTGGCGCTAACAATGAAATTTATTAACGACACACTACAGGCAACAGAACTTTTTAAATTGGTCTGTCAATATGGTATGTGTCATAAAAGTGTAAGCTAAAGCAGCTCTGGGTATTAAAATAAGAAAATCGGAATAACCACTTGCAGACACCCTGCACGTTTGCCCAGTTTAGATCCGATAACTTTCACGAAGCTAAAACACCAGTAAAAAAAACTATTTTATATTCGTCAGGTCCCGGCTTCGAATCTCAGATATGCGACCATATGTACTCCGTTTATGGTTGTTTCCTATAGTCCTTGTGGTGAACGTCTGGAAGAGCTGAGGCCCAACAACGGAACACGGCCGCGTCCACTCACGTCTCTTCCAATTCAAAGTTAACAATCGTCCCATCATGTTACAGAATAGAATCCGCACACTGGAAAAGGTGCATTTAAATAACCCATGCTTCAATCAATCACCTTATTTTTTAATCTCTATCCAGAACATTCCTATCATCGAACACTACATAGCGAATGCGGCGAGCATGACAAAGGCATATTCATTTGGTGCAGACCGTGCCATAAACGGCATTAAAGAGACACTGCCCACATTTACGTGGTCATGCGATGCAAAACGTTACATAAATCACACGAAGTGCAGTATCTTCTCTCCTTGATAAAACAGCCACGGTTACACAGCCTGTGGTCACGCATTTCAAAACCACTGATAACAGCAAAACAATGGATGGCCCAACATTATCATAATTGTATCTCAAAAATATATTTGAAGTCAACGATGTGTGTATTTTGTGGCAGGTTGTACTTATGACGAGGCTAAAACAACGGACGTAAAGGAAATAAATGAATGGAGACAGGCGGTAGCGCATACATAGACAAAGGAAAGTGATTAACAGCATGGCAGCATGAGATGACATTTGGAACATTCATTTTCTGGGACAATAATTCCGACTTCGTGGTATAATGTTTCTATGTCGGATTTAACGTACGAAACTGATACGAAACAGAGGAAGACTGTCACTTAACAGAACACTTACAATGAAGCTCATGAAAGTAGTGTTTATACATTAGTTTCGTATCTCCAAGGAAACATATCAAATTTAGCAGCGGATGGGTTTAATTTATTCAGGAATTCAAAATTTACGTTAAAACGACATTTGGTTAAGAAGAATGAAGGATACAGAAGCTGCAAGTACACGCACTTTACATTACACTATAAGCGTAAATAATGCAGCAAAACTACAAATTAAATACGCAGATTAATGAAGCAAGTGTACCTGTACAGAATATCTCCTACTATCCATCACAGTTGAGAGACATGAAATCAAGAGTTCAGAAAGTTTCAACGGTAATGCTTAGAAACAGAACACGTGTAGCCTGCAAGTGAAAATGGTTTGTGTGTTCGTAAGCACATTTCATTAATTTTACATGAAGATATTGGCTTCACACCGATCAGAGAAACAGTAACGGCTGAGAATATACCTCTCTGTTACAAGAATATATGCAAGGATCGTTTGGCGAGGAGAGACCGTTTCTACTGCAGAAAAGGACTAAGTGTTCATGACGATAATTACAGCTTCTCCTAATCCACTCAGATCTCAAATATACATTTTTTGCAGCTTAGGAAATTCAACTGGATCATAAAACCGTAGTAAGATAAGTAAAACCAGTAGCATGCTCATCGTTTCTTCTGGAGGCTTCGGAAATTTGGTATTATTATTATTATTATTATTATTATCATCATCATCTCCTTTATGCAGGGTATTTATACTTATATTCCTGAGACAAGCTATGCCCCTAGGGAATACAGTGTTGCAGCTATTCTGTTGTTATTATTCACGGTGTTTGTATCCTTAGTTTCAGTGTTGAATCTACTCTACTTTTACATTATTATTATTATTATTATTATTATTATTATTATTAACTGTTGCCCATAACGGCCGCACTCCGAGACTCACCTGATGGAATAATTAGTGTAAATGGCGTACTAATGGCATGGTAACTGGAAGAGGGAGAAACTGATCTGTTCGCAGAAATGCCTGCCCCAGTATCACTTTTACCAACAAACATCCTCCATAAGCTGCCCTGCGGCTGAAACCGGGCCTATGCAGTGAAAGGAGAGTATCTGACTGGCATCTGACTTAGCGGACGATCACAAAACCTGTGCAGGTAACGAGTGACGAATCTTGAACAGCGACATAGAAACTTCGTGAAGCTTTTGGGTGATTATATGGGGAAATAAAGATAGAAAAATTCTTTATGTGGCATGAAATGAGGAGCACAGCCCTTCTGTTACAGTTCATGTAGGCACATTTCCTCGGTCCGCACATTATTCTTGCAAAAGACTGCGAAGATGCGTCGCCTGCAACCACATGAATACTCACTGAAAATCTTTAATTCAGTATCCGGCGAGCGGAGTAACAGGGCAGCTTCGCGTCCCGAGCGGCAAGGACCGTTGCAAATAGTGAACTGTCCCCGGAGTGCAGCCCGCAGCCGACCCGTTGCTCCATAAATTATTAACCGACGCAAATTTCTCGTGACCTCTTTCCTTTACTCCAACCAGGACAAACCTTGATATGAACAATATTTTTATTACTGGTCTTCATAATTTGTGGCCCCGCGGTCTAAGACGTGGGTTTGTGGCCGCTCGCTTGCTAGAATTGCGGGATTGATTTCCGCTGGGGCCATGAATGTCTGTCTGTTGTGAGAGTTGTGTGTTGTCAGGTACAGGTCTCTGCGACGGGCCGATGCCTCATCCAGAGCAGTCCTACTGAGTGTGTATGTTTGTGTCATAGAGTGTAATCCAGTACAACAGTAGCGATTTGAATGTCAATCATGTCTGTGCATATATAAAAAAAATCGCTAAATATTATCAACAAACGCACTATACGTTAAAATTATACATATGTTCCACACACAATCCCTCAAAACTCGTAAATGTTTCGATCTTGCCTAAATCATTTTCAGGGAGTATTTCTCACATCAATTAAGCGCATATTAAACATATATAAGTTTAAATGGATTATAATTTTCACCATGAAATGTGCAGACGTTAGTATATTTCTTTGTAGCGGTGCGTGCAGAATTGGTTCATGAAGTGTGAAACTCCTAGCATTACAGAGTTTAACATTGGTCTGGAAGATAGCATAAACATAATTCTAAATATAATTACAAGTATCTTTGTCGATTCACCGTGCATTCTGTAGTTTATTTAATTAATACACCAACAAATGCACATATACTCATTTAATGATCTAAAATTCACATTAAAACACTTAAAACTTTAGCAAGGAACAATGTATGCTCCCTGAGGATGAATGTATGATCGAAATATGTAGGAGCCATTCAAGTGTTTTAATGTGAATTTTAGATCATTAAATTAATATATGTGCATTTGTTGGTGTATTAATTAAATAATTACAAGCATTTGATTAATTATTTTCTGTAAGTAATGGCTATTTGTACATGAAGTATTAGGAGAACAGCAATTTATTTTAAGGGCTCTTGTTGCTCTCCCGATATGGTATGTACAAACAACCATTGTATTACCTACAGATAATAATTAATCAAATATTTGTAATTTTATTGAGAACTATTATTTTAATATTCCCTTCCAGAACAATAGTAAAATGTATAAAACTACGAGGTTCACACGTCATTAAATCGTTCTGCATGTCAAACAGTGTAACGAAAGTGTACGTCAGCACAATCTAATTATTTATAGTATAATTATATTATGGCTACATGTTTCGACTAAAGATTAGTCATCTTCAGCCCTCTACAATTCTGTGCCAGATGCTACTGCCCACTTTGGGATCCCAAAGTGGGCAGTAGCATCTGGCACAGAATTGTAGAGGCCTGAAGATGACTAATCTTTAGTCGAAACATGTAGCCATAATACAATTATACTATAAATAATTAGATTGTGCTGACGTACACTTTCGTTACACTGTTTGATTTCGAAGCACATCGTGGTGCCCTCATTCAGAACGTTCTGCATGTACTTCCACAAAGAAATACACTGTCTATATATTTTATGGACAAAATTATCATATACTTAAGTATTCATCTATGTTTTATACAGAGTGTTTCAGGAGGAATAGTAAATATTTTAGGAGGTTCTAGTATGGGCTAATCCGAGTAAATAAGGTCATACAAACATGTGTCCAATTTTCAATGGGTGTGAAGATAAAGCTGTTTGAAGTTGGCGCGTACAGATTAGATTTTTGTTTCTGGGGATGGATGAAAAGCGAAGTCTATGAAGAAAAAGTAAACACAAGAGACGAATTGGTCGCTCGCATTACGAATAGCGCTCACCTCACAAAGCAAGAACGCCAAGACGACCTCAGGAGAGCTACGCCTACTGTTGCCAAGATGGTTGAAAAGTGCACTGAAGTCGATGGTGGGATTTTTTTAACACTTTCTTTGAACTGTTGCAATTTATTGAGATCATTTACATAGAGAAAAATGAAATTAATACGTCATTTGTCTTTCCTTCATAACTTTCGTAAGGTTTTTTATGCGTAACATTCAAACAGCTGTATTTCCACATCCACTGAAAATTGGACACATGTTTATATGAACTTATTTACTCGGAATAGTCCATACTACCACCTTCTAAAATATTTACTATTCTTCCTGAAACACACTGTATATACTTACCTGACGTAAGAAACTCCCTAAAGATGATCTAGGAAAGACGGAAACATGTGGGAGTTTTGATATATTATATATATATATATAATTTTAACTTATAGTGAATTTGATGGTATAGCTAAGTGAATTGCAACAGTAACATCTACAGCTACTGCGAATAGGCAGAAAGAGCCAAGACTAAGAACGGAAGTCTTCACTTTTCTTATGGCCCGAGATGTGACATGTATAGCGCCGCGCTATGTTATCCTCAGCAATAAACTGTCAACGGCGACGCTCAAGACAAGGCACTTATTGATAAGATGCTTATATAAAGAGAATCAAACTCCGGATACTTGACGAGCCAGTGTTTTGCATCAGCATGGTTATGAACATTGCGGGCCGATAATGTTTTGTAGCTGCAGTTTGCTGTGTGTACTACAACAAATTTCTAATTTACAGTCCAAAGAAATGGCATAAAATGAAACTCTTTTGCATTCATTTCAAAACATGTTTTGATAATCTCACTACCAGCACCTTGCTTCTACTGTGTAACATGAACTTCTATTTTCATATAACTTTTTTTTTTAATTGGCGCTGCGGCCCAACGCGGACTATGTCCTCATTCATGAGATTTCTATATCACACACGACGACTCACCACAGTCGGTAGGACTCCTCTGGACGAGTGATCAGCTCGTCGCAGAAAACTCTACCTGACAACACGCAACACAACAGACATGCATGCCCCCGGCGGGACTCGAACCCACAATCTCAGCAGGAGAGCGGCCGTAGACCTACACCTTAGACCGCGCGGCCCCTGGGACCGGCTTTAATGTAACAAGATATTCTACATTAATCCTTTAATGTGAACAGAAGCTGCAAATATACACATAAAGGAGTTCTTGCTGGCATTTTAATATTGGAGACATGACGATTTTGCTATAGAGCACTGAAACACGTAAATAAAGTAATAAAATAGCATTTTTCTTTTATCAAAAATTCTGTGTAATTGACGAACATAAAATGACACCATTTCAGTCTGCTGCTATGTCCTAAGGATTATTTTGTAACTCGTGCCTATAGGTTTAAAGCAGAACGTAGGGAAAGAGAACGGAAACAAGGAAAGTAGAGGATGGAGATAAAAAGGATAAGAGATCAGGAAGCGAGTATGAAACTGGAAAAAAAGAAAGAGCAAACGAAGGTAAGGAGAAATAAAAGAATTGACAAAAGAAACAAAATTAAGACAGAAGGCAAGACATAAAAGTATTTCAGGAACGAGGAAGATAAATACTAAGGGACAGAAAGAGGAAAATAAAAAAGAAAGATAAAGATACAGAAAAGAGGACGAGAGGAAAACAGGTTGATAGGCGGACTAAAAGAAGCCTAAGAAGACGGCACTTTCGAGATTAACGTGAGAAGGTTTGTTACTAATGGCAGGTTTGTTGAAAACCAACAAAAATAAAGCACCTCCTTACCGGCAGTATCCGAATGAAACAAGGGAAGCAGTCCGCAACCAACTGACTGACTCACAGCCTCCCGCCCCAGATTAGACAAACAGAAATACAGAGCTTTTCTAAACCACCTGCTTACGCGCAGGCAATAAGAAGCCTCGTGCATTCTGTTCATCCTTCGCTCTACTGCAACGCATTTAATTTCATCAGCAAACACATTGCAGTAGACTATCTACTCTGCCAGCCAAATAAAATGAACCTCTCCTCTTCACGTTTTTATTCGCCCGGTTTAAACCTTTATAACTTTACATTTTCAGTCCCAAGAACTAGCTGATAAGAGTGAGAAGGCAAGACACGTAATGGTAAGGAAAACTACATGCAGTAACTTAAAACCTCTAAGTTCAGAATTAATTCACTCAAGGACATTAGCAGGAAGAGAAACGTACTGGCAGGCAGTGAAGGAGTTGTAGACTGCTTTTATCAGGCGTGTTGTAGCGTAGGGGCTCTATTGATCTTGAGGGCAGGGTGTTAGAGAAGTGGATTAATCGAAGTCTGCTGCCCTTAATTGAACCGCCAAGGATTACATTTGGCAAGGTAAAGTCGTATGTACTGATATCAGATGGAAAACATCAAAGTCTCTGTGGATAATGGAAGAAGGAAGAGCAAATGTTGGTGCAATGATGGTGCACGAGTGTAAAAAAGCGTTCCTGCACACATGAAGTCAAAACATTCCACCCTCGAACCTCAAGACGCGGGCTAGAGAATTTTATTCCTTTTTAATAATTTATTCTTCATTCCCCCTCAACTCCTCCCAACCGCCTAGATCCTTCTTCCTTTTCTTCCTTTCGTAATTTGGAAGTACTGCAAAGTATACCACTCTCGGTATGGGCAATCCAATAATACTGCCGGCAACTCCTTGTCCGCAGTTCCTGTTCACGTGCAATGCCACAAGCAAGCTACGACAATTTTATATCAGCTCGCTCCTAACCACCATTTCCGGTACTGTCATACGGCGCTATTAAAATGTGTTTACTAATAACAGTCATCACGTATTATTTAATTTCACGCGAAAGCATAAATACTTCATAGCCAAAACTTAAGAACACTCTACGCCAAGGTACTGTCTAACACGGTCTTCCCGAATATATTACTTACTAACAATTTACGCAAATGATTCTCTTTAATCAACCATTCCAACATATATTTTATAAAGACATATTTTCCTTAATCATATGCTCCAGTCTGGTACATCCCCTAAAATTTAAATTCCGTTGCCTTTATTTTAGTAAGATTTGTGACTTTAGTAAATTAATTTCATATAGATATACAGGAAGTACCATTATTTTACAAAACCTCCAATTTGTCTCTTTCCTTCTTTTTCCTTCTAATGTTAATGTTCATCGTCTCAAATATTCTAGACACTAACATACCTCACTGCGCACTTTTCATTTCTCGTCAAACGAAACGCCTCACCCGAAACAATTAACATGACTTTCCTAGGAAATGAAACGTGCATATTAAAGAATAATTTACATCCCATCAAATCGCTAAAGAAGGAAAACTTCTCTAGGTTTACTTTTGATTTCCATTATTACAAACTGTACTCTCGATTATCCTTGGGCGGATTACGCAGGCACGATCGTAATTTCCTAACGAGTAATGACGAATGTTGGAAATGAAGCGATTTAGTGTAGAGTGTTCGAACAAAATGCTCAGTGCAAACAAAAATCACGGACTACTTACCTAAAACAATAATCGTAAGCCATATATGTATTACGCATACAGTAAATAAGTTAGAGTTTTATTTTTTGTTTGTGGCTCAATAAAGTATTTGTTTTGGATTATCCGTATTTCTCCATTATCCGTGCACCACCCCTTCCCTCTCGGATAATCGACAGCAGTGGCGTTCCCAGGAATTTTGTTCGGGGTAGGGGGGAAGTCGGGGTTCAACAAATTCAGTTGAGGACAGAGGGCAGAGGACAGACAGAACGGGGATCTGGAGGCGGTAACCCTCTAGTCAGGGGGTCTGGAGGCAGCTGTAATTTGGTACAAGAAATTCCATTTCATATAGTAAAATTCTCTTAAATTTTGGTACTTTAAGACTATTTGTGATGACAGCCAATTTATTTGTCATTGCTAATGTAAAACAATTGCGAACCTAGGTAGTTTTAGAATTTTACTTCCTTTTTTCCGAACATCTTGAGGTGTTGGCTTCCTAAATTCAGCAATTTTTATCAGTTTTCACAATCGGGTTGAGTTTGGCACAATTTTGGAGGGCCTTCGGAATTTCGGGGGGGGGGGGGGG
>Ga0123355_10009381_pt1 | contig 14861 bp, 7 predicted proteins | sample TergutEmb28metaG_3_FD_89872 | JGI IMG/M metagenome (GOLD analysis project Ga0123355, IMG submission 89872) | Embiratermes neotenicus P1 segment gut microbial communities from Petit-Saut dam, French Guiana - Emb289 P1 | ecosystem: Host-associated > Arthropoda: Insects > Digestive system > Gut ...
GTTGCAGCTGACAGGACTTGAACCTGCAAGGTCATAATGACCACTAGATCCTTAGTCTAGCGCGTATGCCAATTCCGCCACAGCTGCGTAGCAAAGGGCATTGTAATATGGAGGCCTATCACTGTCAAGCCGTTTGTCATGACAAAATCTTAGATTCATTCTAACAAATTTGACTGGCCCCCGCACAATATGTATAATACTGCCTTGGGCTGACGACAAAGTAGCACGTCAGTATTTTGATGGAAATTAATAGTATTGGGAGGCATTTTTATGCACAAATTAATAAAGGAAATCGAGCAAGAGCAGTTAAAAGAAGCTCCTCCTACCTTTAACATCGGCGACACAGTAAGAGTCCACGCCAAAATCGTAGAAGGCTCAAAAGAAAGAATCCAGGTTTTTGAAGGAGTAGTGCTTAAACGCCAAAACGGCGGTGTACGCGAAACCTTTACTGTAAGGCGCCTTTCTTATGGTGTTGGTGTGGAGAAGACCTGGCCTTTACATTCACCACGGGTGGAAAGAGTAGAAGTTGTACGCAGGGGTATCGTGCGCAGGGCTAAACTGTTTTATCTCAGAGACAGGATTGGCAAGGCTGCCAAGGTTAAGGAAGCTATTTTTACCAAGGCAAAGAAGGCATAGTATAACATGTTTAAAAATAGAATCGCCAACCCGGCTGTCAGGGGCCTTGTAGAGTGGGTTTTAGCTATAGGGCTTGCTATTGTGCTGTTTTTTGTGTTACGCATGTTTATTTTTAGGATTGCCCATGTAGACGGTACCTCTATGGTACCTACTCTTAGCGATGGTGACATGCTGGTGCTTAACCGGGCCGCAGTTGTCTTTGGGGAGCCCAGGGTTGGGGACATTGTGGCGTTTCCTTACACAGGTAACCCGTCTGAGCATTTTATCAAACGGGTTATTGGCGTTTCCGGCGATGTGGTGGACTTGGTCGACGGGGTCTTTCTTGTTAACGGGGTTCCTTTGGATGACGAATTTTCTTCTGACGTTATATGGTCTGCCGGTAATGCGGCTTTCCCGGTTACTGTGGATGAAGGGCGGCTCTTTGTTTTGGGAGACAATAGAAACGGCAGTAAAGACAGCAGGTATAGCTCTGTAGGCACCGTTTCCAAGGATGATGTAATTGGGCGGGTGCTGGTTAGAGTATGGCCTTTTGGGGCCCTGGGGCGGGTGGATTAGATGCAGATTCAGTGGTATCCGGGCCATATGACCAAAACCAAGCGGATGCTAAAAACCCAGCTTGGCTTGGTGGATGTAGTAATAGAATTACTTGATGCACGGCTGCCCCAAAGCAGCAAAAACCCGGATATCGACGAACTTGCCCAGGGCAAACAGCGTCTTTTGGTGCTTAATAAGGCAGATTTGGCCGATAAGGCCGTTACCGCTCAGTGGGAGGCGTATTATCGTCGGCTGGGCTTTTTTTCGTTACCCATGGATTCAACCCAGCGCACGGCTGTTAAGCCCCTGGCAAACCGGGTACGGGAAATAATGCTGCCTAAAACCGAACGCCAGCGCGATAGAGGGCGGATTTCCGCACCTATTAAGGCAATGGTTGTGGGGATACCCAATGTGGGTAAGTCTACGTTTATTAATCAGCTGGCTGGGAAGGCCAGTGCCGCTACAGCCGACAGGCCTGGTGTTACCCGAGGGCGACAGTGGATTAAGGTGCGGGATTTGCAGGCCAGGGGCACTGCCGACGCCGCAGATTTTGATTTGATGGATACACCCGGAGTGCTGTGGCCTAAATTTGAGGACGAGCAAGTAGGACTTAGGCTGGCGGTTACCGGTGCGGTTAACGACGTGATTTTGGATATGGTAACCTTGGCCGAGCAGTTGATTGTTATGCTTTTGGAAATAAACCCGGTGGCTATTGTGGCCAGATATAGAGTAAGTACAGACGACCAGGGGACAGCCAAAACCCCTCGGCGGATATTAGAAGATATCGGCGGGGCCAGGGGCTTTAAGATGCGTGGTGGGGCCATTGATTTGGAGCGGGCCGCTATTACGCTTTTGGATGAGTTTAGGGCTGGGAAGCTTGGGCGGATTACTTTGGAGCAGCCAGAACAAATGGGAGAACAAGCATGACTGAATATGAACTAGGTACAATATTGAAAGAGATGTATGAAACAGGTTTACCCAAAAAAGAAGCGACAACATATATTCATTTGTTTGGAATAAAGTATGCTAATGAAATACAGAACAATAGATTAAGTATTCCGGAAATAGTGAGGGCTTCCGGAATTTCAGTTGCGTATGCAACAGAAGTTCACAAAGGTGTTAGACTGGGAAAATATGTAGAAGTTTTATGATAATAGTGTTTTGACTTTACGGTGCCTTTGTGGCACCTTTTTGTTTTGATTGTTTTTGAGAGAAAAACATCAAAATTCCGTTATAATACGGCCAAATCCGTGCTTTTAATGGATGTGGCATGGGTATATTATCATTTTGGCGGAAGTGCCAAACCTTCTTTTCAAATTTTAGCAGGTTTTCTAACGTTTTTCCATTTATACCGCTGTTTTTAGCATTTTTTATGCTTGAAAAATTGATAAAAAGGAGCGATTTTATGTCTGACACAACTTTCCTTCCGGTGCTAACTGGCACTAATCTTAGCCACGATTATATTAACCCGGGAGAGGCATTGTTTGTTACCCTTAACATGCGTAACGATGGCAGTGCTCCTACGCCCACACGGTACCGCTTTGTTTTAGACATGCTGTACGGGCATCAGCGTAAGCTGGATAACCGGCAATTTAATTATCGCGTTACCGCCGGGGCTTTCCCGGCTACAGATATGTGGGAGGCGGGCATTAAAACTTCTGTCACATTGCGCTGGGAGGTGCCTGGGCAGTGGTCTGGGACGTATCATTTGAGGCTTAGTATTCAGGATGAAAATGAGGACCGGGTAGATTTTTTTGTACCGGGGCATGGGGTGGTTAACAGCTTTGAGATAGGAACTGTTAATGCCAGCTGGAATTTTGGCCGGCCTTGGGTTTTTGAGAATACTAAGCCTGTTTATAGGGAGTATGAAGCCGATACAAAGCTCTCTTCTTTAGAAAACCCCCAACCCCCAACCCCCTCAGTGGCACCCCCTTATAAAGAAGGAGGCTATGTGCTGTCCGACAGTATCACCGTAACTTTATGTCAAGACTCTCCTCGTATTATCGCAATTGATGGAGTCCCACTACGATATGCTTCGCCGGAAATTAGCATTAGGCGTGTGTCTGATAACAAATGTTTTGCACTTAATCCCTCTGCAAAATGCACCAGCTCCAACCATAAGGTTAATTTTATTTGTAAGGGCGGCGGCATTTACGACTGTACCGTCATCTGTGATGGCATAAAAACTGCGACTTTTGCAATAAACATAAGCCTATCCGGACGGGTGTTATCTGTTTATGTCTCCGATATCAGTGAATCGGAAGGATACGAGCTGCTTTCGGTCAAATATCCCACCCTTGTAGAGATGACCGACGGATACATGCTGGATTTCTTCGGAGGCGGGCGGCTTATCCCTATAGACGACGCCACCCCCATCTTCTTCGAGCGGCCCTATGACGCCCGCAACGCCGCTGTTTTATATAATTCCAACCATATGTTTATCGTGGAAAGCAAGCATCTAGATAGCCAACTTATCACCGGCGTGTATAGCGTAAATAACTGTAAAACCGGCTTTATCGGCGGCGGGATAACCTGTCGTATCCCCGCAGCAAAAAAGGGTATGGGGGGCATCAAAGTAAAAAATCCGCCTATGTTTACAATAGAGGCGATTAAGACACAGGATCAAGCCTGTGACAAAGCTGATTACTGGACAACCGCCGCCAAGCTTTTAAGACGCGGCATAAACCCCAACCCAGCCCGCCACCTATACCGCGACACATATTTCTACAAGCAGTTATCCACCTGGGGGCCACTACCGGCAAAGCACTACCGCAACACAGATCCCCACCAACTAACCCAAAACCTATTTAATACCGTAACCTTCGCCCAAATAGCAGAAAACGTCCGCAAATTCTCAAACTTAACCGACGGCACAAAGCAAGTAATGTACGTTACAGGCTTTCAAAAGCACGGTTTCGACAACGCCTACCCCTACCCGTACGACACAGAGCCACGCTGTGGCAGCTTAGACGACCTGGCAAAATGCCTGACAGACAGCCGCAAATATAACACTCTCACAGGCCTGCACGATAACGCCGACGATATCTCCGTAATGCACTTAAACGATTTCCCATACGTAGCCCAGGACGCCTACGGCAACCCATGGCATGGCTGGGTATGGCCGGCAGGGCCAACATACATGGTTTCCTTCTGCCCATACGTAGAAAAAGGCGGCTACGCTAAGCGGGTAAAGAAAATGACGGATATTTTACCCCTGGCAGACAGCTATCACCTGGACGTACTAACCGCCGAGACCCTGCGCTACGACTTCAACCCACAAAACCCAGCCTCGGCCCAAGACTCCTACCAGGCCAAAATGGCCGTAGTAGCCGAATGGAATAAATACGGCATAGATATCACCAGCGAAATGCTAACCCATCCAAGTGTGGGCCATATAGGCTTTGCCCTGCACACCCGTATGGACCGCAAGGATGTATTCATCCCCGGGGAGAGCTTTATTCCCCTAACCCATATGGTATATCACGGCATAATAGGCTACTCTGCCCCAAGCCGAAGCATAGAAGATATGCTATGGGGGCTTCTAATAGGCGGGCAGACCTTCTATGAGGAAGATATAACCGGGGAGCTGTGCCTCAGTCGCTTCTACATCCAAAACATCCCCGCAATGAAGCTATACGATAAAACCATGACCAGTTTTACTCACACAGATAGCCGCGCCTGTGCCCATTACGGGGACGAATCATATGTAACAGTAGATTTTGCGAAGGGCACCTACCGGGTAGTTGTTGACGGCAATCTTATTGGGCAGGATTTTACAACCTTTGTACCGGCCAACTCTCCAGGCGCGTACCTGGCCTACGCCTTTGATAACAAGAAAGTGGTTTACCCAAGGCCAACAACATGGCAAGGGGAAGGGACTATCCGTGCCGTAATCCTTACAGAGGAAGGAGAAGGCGAAGAGCTTAACGATGCCCCATGGCTGGAAGATGGAAATATCATACTGCATATACCAGCCATGAAGCCGGTAAAATTAAGCTTCTCACCAACATCACCATGAATTTCTACACAGTGTCACCCCATGGCCGTCCCATTAGGCTAAGCCAGGAAACCCGCCAATTTGCCTGGGAGTCCCTACAAGGCAAATACGGCAACCAAACCATGGAGGTCCCCGGGGTATACATGGACGAAACCCCCGGATTCGATGACATGACTGAGCTGGAAAAATACGACGCCGCCATCCGTCTAATAGCCACTATAGCCCCCATAAGAATCTGCAAAAACGAGCTTATTAGCGGCGCGGCTACCTTTGGCATGGCAATAGGCCACTGTGTCCCCGCAACCTACGATGGGGAAGAATTATGGTATAGCGTAAGCCACACTACCCTTGGTTTTGACAAGGCGGTAAAAGAAGGGCTTAACGCCACGGATAATCGCATTAAGCAGCAATTGCGCAATGCTACCAACCCGTCAGCAATTGCAGTGCTAACCAGCATGAAAAACACAATCGAATCCTTAAAAATATGGCACTCCAGATACCTTGAAGCCCTAAAAGACACCAAGCCGGACATACACAGCCTATTATCAAAAGTCCCATTCGAGCCTGCAGCCAACTTCCACGAGGCAGTGCAAAGCCTGTGGTTTAACTTCGCCTTCACGCGCCTATGCGGCAACTGGTCAGGCATTGGCAGGATAGATGCCTTACTTGGGCCATATCTAAAAAAAGACCTGGAAAACGGCGCACAAACCATAGAAAGTGCCAGAGAGATATTAGCCAGCTTTTTTATAAAGGGCTGCGAATGGATTACAAGCAACCCAGAGCCGGGAACCGGAGACGCCCAGCACTATCAAAATATAGTACTGGCAGGTGTAGATGCAAAGGGAAGTGAAATCACCAACGATATAACATATCTGGTGCTGGATATCATAGAAGAGCTGGGGATTAGCGACTTCCCAATAACCATAAGGGTAAACGACAAAACACCGCAAGAACTGCTTACAAAGGTTGCTGAGATAATCCGCCACGGCGGCGGGGTTGTGGCCGTTTACAACGAGCCGCTAATCCTAAAAAGCCTGCAAGATTATGGCTATCCCCTAGAGGAAGCAAGGGATTTTGCTAACGACGGCTGCTGGGAAGTGATTATCCCCGGAAAAACCCAGTTTGCTTATCTGGCCTTTGACAGCCTTGCGCTATTACTTGATACCCTCCATACAAAAGCCCATGACTCAGCGGAAGACCTCTACGCCGCATTTTACAAGAGCCTGGAAGATAAAATCGAGGATTTATTTCAAAATATGTGCTTCCACTATACAGGAAGTAAATCAAGGGAAAACTGGCAGTGGCACCCAGACCCGGTAGGCAAGGGCAGATGGCTGTTCCCATCCATGGCTCCATGTTCGGCGGTGTCTATTTATATGGAAGGCTGTATAGAGTCTGGCCGCTCGTATTTAAACGGCGGCAGTAAGTATGTAGTGGTTTCGCCACATATAGGCGGCGCACCGGATGTGGGCAACAGTATATACGCAATCAAAAAGCTGGTTTTTGATGAAAATAAGCTAAGTCTTCCTCAGCTGATAGAAATCTTGGACAGCAACTGGGAAGGCCACGAGCCTCTGAGGCAGTACGCGCTAAACAAGCTAGCCTACTATGGCAACGACAACGATGAGGCAGATGCATACACCGCGCAAGTAATGAACGATTTTGCAGACATTACGGCAAAATACAAAGGCCGCTGCCCGGTAGAGTTTCCGCCGGGGGCCAGCACTTTTGGCCGGGAAATTGAATGGGCAAATAATCGCATGGCAGTCCCGTATGGCAAAAGAAAGGGCGATGTGCTGGCAGGCAACTCTTCCCCGTCCCCCGCCACCGATACCGAGGGTGCTACGGCAATCATAAAATCATACTGCAAAATCGATCATCAAAAACAAAGAAGCGGCACTGCTTTAGACATCAAGCTGCACCCGTCGGCGGTTAAGGGTGAAAACGGCGTGCAGGCCTTGGTTTCGCTAATTGAAGGCTTTGTAAAGCTAGGCGGATACTTTATGCAGCTGGATATAATGGATGCCGACGTATTAAAAGCCGCCAGGGAAAACCCTGAGGACTACAAAACCTTAAGCGTAAGAGTGTCCGGCTGGAACGCCCGCTTCGTTACCTTAAACGAAGATTGGCAAAACATGATAATCCAGCGCACCGCCCAGGGGTTATGAGCCTGCTTTTGCCCGTAACTAATATCCAGCGTTTTAGCACCCAAGACGGGCCTGGGGTAAGGACCACGGTTTTCCTAAAAGGCTGCCCCCTAAGGTGTATATGGTGCCATAACCCAGAGACCCAAAGCACCCAGCCACAAATGTTCTTCTCATCCCAAGACTGTATAAACTGCGGTGCCTGCTCGCAAGTCTGCCCGGGTACAAAGCCCCCTTCTTTCGAAGGGGGCTTTGCCAACTGCGCTGGCTGCTTGGCCTGTGCCAATGTATGCCCATCCGGTGCTATAGAGCCTGCGCAAAAACTTATGTCTGTTAGGGACATCATGACCATAATCCACAAAGACGCGGTCTTTTATGGCCGGCATGGTGGTGTAACACTGTCCGGCGGCGAACCCCTTTTACATGTTAACGGTTGCCTGGAAATACTACGCCAGGCCAAACAGGCAGGCTATTCCACGGCAATAGAAACATCCGGATATTTTGACCCGACACGTCTGGACGAGCTAATAGCAGCCACAGATTTATTCCTATGGGATTTCAAAATATGGGACGCAGCGCAGCATATAAAGCTAACCGGCGTCTCCAATGAAAAAATATTGCAAAATCTAGCCCTCGCCAATGAAATTGGTGCGCGTATAACCCTACGCTGCATCATGATAAAAGGCGTAAACATGGACAATGCCCATTTCGCAGCAATAAAAAATTTACGCAACAGCCTTAATAATTGCGCGGGTGTTGAACTTCTCCCCTACCACCCAGGCGGCGGGGCAAAGAACAGACGCCTAAGGCGTGAGGATAATGTCTATATGAACTGGATACCCGATGATGATGACATGAAAAATGCCGCATCGGCAATTTAGACAATGGAAAGCCGCCCTTCAAATTGCAAATCCAACACTTCTTACACATCCGACAAAGACAAGCATCATGACAAGGATTATTTTGTGAATGATGTATAAATACCATTCTAACACATCCAAAATCGAGCTTTAAGCACGAAAAATTGCCGATAAAATACGAAGTAGGGGGCGTGTGCCTCTATGTTTGTGTGTATAAGGAGGATGATGGAAGTGAGAAGATTTATTAAGTCATGTGGCAAGATAATCAGCTTATTGCTGGTGCTGATGCTTGTATTTTCTACAGTACCTGGCGAGGCCTTTGTGGCCCGGGCGGCAGAGTGGCCAGATCGGATCCTTTTAGAGGATTGGGACTGGGCCGATTGGGATGTTGCCACCCCTGGAGCTTTGGAGTTTGACGAGCCTTTAGGGTTTGTGCCCCTTAGTGGGGACGATGTGTTTACCTTGGCAGATTGGGCAGATGATGTAGGGCTAGATGATGGAGATCCGATACCTGTGGCAGCTCCTGGCCAGTTTGGAATGCTGGCAGGAGATGCAGTTTTTCATGATGTGGGAACGGGGTTTGTCCGCATCACGGACATTTGTGATGGTTCTTTCGCATGGGATCCTCATATGCCTGCCTTCGGCTTCATACTACCAACCGGAAATTTTGAGCAAATTGAAGTCACATATCAAATCCGGGTAGTGGACACAACTTATGTTGGTAGCAATGTAATGCCATTGGATTATTTCTTTTACTCAGGATTCTTGCAAGGCCCTAATGTAACAATGGGCACCTTTGTATACGCCATGTCATTTCATAGATACTTCGGTTTCCGCTATCCCCAGAGTGGATGGCCGCCGGAAGTGCCTGTGGGTGGTTCAATTGCTCTTGATACATGGTATAACAAGCGCCTTGTAGTAGAGATAGACGATAACGAGTTTAGCTTTAGACAATACAGTGGCTCTACTCTTGTCCTCCACGACAATGCGCCTGATACCGAAAATGGCATTACCGTTTTATCTGATGTTAACATGGATCGGATTGCATTTTCCTTTGCTAGGCTTGGGAATCATGGCCATGATATTACCTATGACATTGGCAATGTTGTAGTAACGTTAGTTGAAGAAGACACCGGTACAGGCAGCGGCACCGTAACTCGCCCAAGTCAAATGGGCTGGGCTAATAACGCAAACATAACCGAAGCCCCAACCCTCGGCCGCTTTGGTATGCTCGCGGGCAGCCCCGGCAATATAGTGTTCCATACGGACGCAGCGGGAGATTTTGTGCGTATAACGGATCCTGGCAGTGCTCAAAACCACACACCAGCCTTTGGCTACTTATTACCTGCCGGTGGCTTTGAAACAATTGAAGTCACGTACCAAATACGCGTGGAGAGCAGCACTTTCTCAGATGGCCCATTTTTCATGGCCGGAGACAACCTCTTCTACACTAGTTTTATTAACGGCCCGACAGTAAACCATGATGCGTATAGGCCTCTGATATGGTTTAACAGGCATGGTCAGTTCCGTAATTTCCAGGATAACTGGAACAATATAGCCACAGCCACAGGTGGCGACATGGTACTTGGGCAGTGGCGTACCAAACGGCTTGTATTAGAGGCCGGTGCCTTGCCTAATGAAATTAATTTTACAAAGTATAATTCCACAACCCCTATGTTTTCCGGTACTGTCCAAGGTCCAATAGATAGATTTTCTATCTCATACGGGCGGTGGAGTCCTAATGACTATGAAATTGTCTATGACATTCGTGGCCTGGAAATCCTAATCGACGCAGAAGCACAAACCGGCAACGGCGGCGACTTCCCATTCCTGTGGGCGGCAGATTTAGCCGAAACAAGTGGCGTATTATTGCCTACAGCACCTGCAGGTCAAATTGGCATCCTTGACGCAAACGGTGGCTCCTTGACGCTTTTACCAACAGCACATGGGCGCACCAATGTTGTTCAATATTCGCTGGATTTAGCCGACATGCAAAATCCATCCTTCGGCATTATTTTTCCAAAAATTGTAAATGATCCAGACGCAACCCTTACAGCTACCTTTAGCCTGCGTGTACCGGGTGGGATGGATTTTGGCGGAAATGCATTTATTACCGCCGGGTTTGACAGCCCCGGTTCTTACGATCACGGATTATGGTTTGTTGACCGCCCCTCAGGGTTTGAGATAAACGCTATAAACAGGGCTGGCGGAACGTTCATAGACCCTCTACCAAATAGGCATGATGTTTGGCTTGATTTTACGATAGTATCTGAAGAAAACACTTTTAGGATATATGGCCCCGGAGGAATGTCTATAACCCAGTCCGAGCCACGGGGTGCTGTCAGTGGCTTTATTATTAATTTAAGGCACTGGGGGTTAGGCTCATGGCCCTTTACAACAGACCCATTTAATTTCTATATACACGGCCTTAATATCACCCTGGACGACGGCTCTGACAACCTGGCCCCAGGTGACTGGCCGTTCCTATGGAATGACGACTTAAATCTTGACTCAACCGACAATCTTGGCAACGCCTTCATAGGGCATATCGGTATTATTTCTGAAATGGGCGGTGCCCTGGAATATTGCACAACCATGAATGCCGTGCGTTATACCATTACCGATGCAGGAGGCGCACAACCACATGGCCCATCCTTTGGTGTTGTATTCCCAGAGCCTGTCGGCTCAGAATATATTGTCAGGGCAGAGATGAGTGTTTTTGTACCATTTTTACCGGGCCCTGCATACCAGCTTGGTGCTAATCCAAGTGTGTTTATCCGGGGTGCATTCCTTGGTGTTGGCCCATCACACCACTTACTGCTTAAGCGTTCGTCTATCGGGCCAGAGGTGGTAAGCTCTGTCAGTGGTTCGGAGCGTCTTTGGCAGTTTGGCGGATACAACACATTCCATGGTCAGTGGCACAACCTGGCATTTGAATTGCGTCCGGAAACAATAACGCTTTTCCAAAACACCCCAACATGGAACGCAGGTGGCAACCTTATACACAATAATACCGGTAATGTACAAACAAACATCACAAGCACCGGGTACTTGGAGCTATCCCATGGGGCAACACCCCGACAAGCGGTAGACAGGTTTGTAATTAACATGTACCCGTGGGTACCGTTCCTTGGCTCGATAGACGACTTTGTTATGTACATCCGCGATGTAAACATAACAAAACGCCCTGCAGAACCCGGCGGCGCACCCGAACTGCGCACTCCGGTAAACGCAGCTGATGATGTCCCGGTTCTTACTAGGTTTACCTGGAGCGATACAGGGGCCGTAACCTACACCCTAGAGGTATCTACAGACAACACCTTCCCGGCAACGGCGGCTACGGTTACCGTTACCGGCATAACTGGCACAAACCATACCCTGGCAGTACCGCTGGCATATGAGACACCGCATTTTTGGCGGGTAACGGCTATTTACAACGACGCTGTGCTTGACGCAGAAAATACAACCAGTCTTGTGTGGAGCTTTACAACGGAAGAGCCGGAGTTGCGCGGTGGCGCACCAACCTTGCTAACCCCCGCAAACAATGCAACGAATGCATTAATTATCCCAACCTTTACCTGGAGCGGTACCGGGGCAGACTTGTACAGGCTGCAAATATTCTCGCCGGGCCAAGTAATTGGGACAGATACCCCGGCACATGAGTTTACAACCGCTCTTACGACGCTGACCCCGTTTGGAACTGGCGAGCTAGCTTCGCTGACATGGAATACCCTGTACAGATGGCGCGTATATGCCGAGTATAATGATGCCGAGCCAAATGCAGTAAGCGGAGACTGGACATTTACAACACGCCCGGCACCACCTACGCGGCAAACCCCTGCACAAGGTGCTACGGTAAGCACTCTCTCGCCTGTGTTTACGTGGGATTCACATGCCTGGCCCGAAGTAAATTTTGAGCTGTCTCGCATCCCAAGCTTTAACCCCAATGTAGCTGTAGCAACCGCCTTTAACTTACCCGGCACTACTACAACCCGTGACCTTGATGCCCTTGGTGTAGTTTTAGAGCCCGGCGTCAGGTACTACTGGCGCGTAGTTGGTGTTGGCATTGGTGTGCAAAGCTTCCCACTTGCGGGCGATTTGCGCTGGTTTTACACCCCACAACCACCCCGCATACCCATAGACGGAGCCGCCAGCGTTTCAATACTGCCTACATTTACATGGCAGGCAGTTGCTGGTGCGGCCAGCTATACCCTTCAAATATCCACTAGCCCAACCTTTAACACACAAACAATCACCGGTATCACAGCTACTACGTATACACTTACATCACCAAATTATCTGGATCACGGCGAAACGTATTATTGGCGTGTTATAGCCGTTATGCCCGGTGTTGACCCAGATGTGTATAGTGCTACTTTTAGCTTTACTACACTTTCTGCCGGTGATTTCCCGATTTTATGGGATGAAGATTTAGCCCTTGACGCAAGCGACGAGCTGGAGGATGTTAATCTTCTACCCGGCTACCTGGGTACTCTTAGCGAAACCGGCGGCTCGCTTACGTACAATCCGGGAACCGACACTGTCACGTATTCGGTAAATCAAACATTAGTAACAGGTGCCAGCTTCCCGCGCTTTGGTGTCATATTCCCAACAGCTATGGGGCCGATTTATGACCTACGTGCGGAGTTTAGCATCTATATCCCGGCCGGCAGCTTATCGGCAGGCTCAACCATGATGATGAGCGCGGCATTTATCGGTGGAGCATCATATGGCTTTACATTAAACCGCGGAAACGGTAACGTGCCACAGATACGCCCGTCTCATACCGGTGGTGTCAGCCACTATGTTCCTTCTGTGGGCGACGCCGAAGGTCAATGGCTCAATTTTGTCTTAATATCAGAGCCTTCTTTCTATAGCGTGACATTAAACGGAACGCAAATTATGTGGTCAGGCAATGATCACTGGGCTGTCGGGCGCACTGATATCACTGGTTTTGAAATTGGCTTTACAACATGGGGAGCAGCAACCAATTTCCTTGTAGACCCCCTTGAGTTTGAAATCCGCGACCTTAACATCTTTGCAACCGAGCGTCCTAAAGGCGGTGCGCCTACTTTAGTTGCCCCCGCCAACAACGCAGTTAATATAGGGGTACAGCCCACATTTAGCTGGACAGATACCCGTGCTGATAACTATGTACTAGAGATTTTACAAACCGGTACGATTATTCGCACATTTAATACGGTAGATACAGGCTTTACTGTCCCCGCTATTAATGAACTGCCATGGAATACCGTTTTAACCTGGCGTGTAAGAGCAGAGTATCTTGACGCTGCATATAACGACGCTACAAGTGACGCGTTCACATTTACAACAGCCTTTAACCCAGCAACCTATGTCCCAGGCCCACGCCCGGTAAACCAAGGCCCTGCTTGGGTAGATGTACCGGCACCAGGCTTAAACTGGGTGCTTAACGACAGTTTAACAGTAGGTACCCGCTTACCTGTGCACAGCACACAAGGAGCAAATGAGTTCAGCTTCTATGGCGGTGCCCAAGGGGATTGGCTTGACCATCAAGTAGTTGCCCCGCACACGGATGACCGCATCGACCCTCTTGTAAGAATTATTTATGAGCATTCCTATCATGGTAACAACCTGGTACTTGCACTTCCGGAAACCTACAGCTTTGGCACCATAGTAGCCGATTACCGCTTATATCTAATGCCCGGCTCAACTTTGGGTTGGATATGGCCCGGTCTTGGTACCGCTGCCCAAGTAGGCGGAAGCGGCGGGCTAACCGCCGGAATAGTTGTAAATGAAGGCTTAGGCAATCACCATCTCCATGTCGGCGGGTATCCTCATGGCTGGCAATCTGCACCGGGCACGCCCTTTGCGCCCGGCGGCTGGTATCGCACGGTTTTAACCGTTGACCTTAGTATGCAGACCGCTACCATGCAAGTATGGGGGCCTCATGCTACCGTTCCCGCTACAATAACCCGCCCTATTAACTATGACGGTACCAACAGGTCAATCAGCCATTTTGTTATCAAAACACATGATTATGCTGCGGCTCATAATGGCGTATTATTCATAGGAGACGTGGCAGTAAGCTATACCCCGCCCTGCCCTTATCCCGTTCTTATGACTCCCGAAGATGAAAGTCACATGACACCGGTAACCCCAACCTTTACCTGGAGCAGAACAGGTATCCAAGATTACAGGCTTGAGGTTGCCATAGATGCGGCTTTCACCAATCTGGTTATTGACACCGTCTTTGTAAACATCAACTCGTTCACCCCTGCTGCCGGTGTGCTGGATTATGGCACCCAATATTATTGGCGTGTGACATCCAATGATGGCGGCGTATTACGGGTAAGTGAAGAATTTACTTTCTTCACAGAGTTCCTGTTGACTCCCGCAGACTTGACACAACCCATCCGCCTATACGCAGGCGAGCCCAGGTTTGGCCTAATGTTCGGCGATTGGAGCGGCTTCACCATTAACGAAACCACCCATACTATTATATGGGATGACCCCACCTGCCCGCTTCGTAACGGCGGTGCCAGGCGCAACGCGGCTACTATCCAATGGCTGCTTGACCAAGCCGGTCGCGCAGGGGGCGGTACAGTTATTCTCCCTGCCGAGATTATCACTTTAGAGCGCGACCGTACCAACAGGCATGGTATTGCTACCTTGGAAATTAGGTATGATTACCTCACCCTAGAAGGCCAA
>Ga0123355_10009382_pt1 | contig 14861 bp, 8 predicted proteins | sample TergutEmb28metaG_3_FD_89872 | JGI IMG/M metagenome (GOLD analysis project Ga0123355, IMG submission 89872) | Embiratermes neotenicus P1 segment gut microbial communities from Petit-Saut dam, French Guiana - Emb289 P1 | ecosystem: Host-associated > Arthropoda: Insects > Digestive system > Gut ...
AACCCCCCCCCCCCACCCCCCCCATCCCCCCACACCCCCCCCCCCCCCCCCCCCCCCCCCCAACATTGAAGACTTATGGTAAAGCTTGAATGCATGTGAATCAGGTTACATTGAGATGCTCAAAGTTTTGTTTGCAGCAAACACTGTTGCAAATTTTATGCTGCTGAATTGTCAGATATTTCAGTTGCCAGATACTAGCAGCATGTACTCTTCTGCATCAGTAAACAAACTGCTGTAACAGAAATGTTCTACATTTGTATGTATGGCAGTACATGTTTTGGGTCCTGCAAGGCTACCAGCCATTTGGACTGAGTTGTTTTGTGACATACATAATTTCCTGCAGGTGATGACATGATAGCACCTTTAAATAGGCCATGACTACTTTACTTGCATATCCTTATTTAATCACCATCCATGATCATTTTATCTCACTTGATGTTACACAATCTATGTAATTGTGACAGTATCATAAGCAGCCTTATAACCAACCTCCTACCGCAACAAAATTGTAAACTACATGGAAGCCATAACATTCTACATGTGGAGGTGTGCAACACCCAGAAGTTTTCATTGGGGGGGAGGTGAAAGGGTCACCCTGAGGCTCTATATAATTTATGTTTCATATTAAAAATTATGTTATAAAAATCATTTTGTAAGTATAACTGTAGCATAACACTGTCTGCAACTGTATTTCTATACATACAAATATAAGTACATGTTCCATGACTCAGTAACCTAATTTAAATAACAATGTTTAACTTTCTTGGTTTTTTAATTTAATCTATTTTATTTTATTTTTAAAAATTCTAACGTACTACTTATCAGCTGATTTCAGCTTAAGGGTAAATCATTTACAAGATTTAATGTCATCATGTCTATAAAATCTAGGTCTTTTAAATTTTGATTTGGGGCTGCAGCCTGGTAACCCCCGCCCCCTTCCCCTTGTGTGTGTCCCTGTATATGTAAGCAACAAATATAATGTAAACAGGTTTATAACAGAAACAGGGAAACTGGTCCTGTATCTGAGGTTCTCACACCTGTGAATATTAAACTGTGGCCACATGTTGAGAAGGGTTACTGCATATCTGCTGGACTACACAGCATCACATCACACAACAAAGTAACATTTGTAGTCACAGACATGAAAACCTCAAATCTAACTCAAAATTACACAGCTTTTTAAAGATATTCAAAGTTGTTCATCTACTTTTAGAGCTAACTGGTCCCATTTCAGGCTTCATTCTAATTTCAAGCACAATACACCTATGAAGTTGGCCACTTGGCACAGTTGGCCACACTCAGGGTACCCACATATTCCCAAAATATGATGCATGGTCCTTACTTGATAACCTGGCCACTTGCTTATCTGGAATCTTGGCCACAGTTTCGCGTTTAGTGTTACGCTTTTTATAAATTCAGCATCCTAATGCTGCCCAATGTAAGAACTGTATAGTTTTGTATCACACTGTATTTGGATCAAAATTCTCATTCATTATCAGAACTCCCTGTTGCCCACTTGACACCCAGCTTTTCTCCATACGTACTGACAACAGAATTGAATTTTCTAGTGGAAAATGACCCATTATAGTACTGCAATCCCCTATTAATTCATGGGGTTATGTACCCACTTTCTAACTTGACCACCTGTCTCTACACAGTTCAATTTACTTTGTGTAAAGTGTTTTCCATAAGTCGTCCACTTGTTCAAGCTGAGCGACTATACATGGCACCAGACTTAGCAAACATAGACAGGTTTCACTGTATTATTTCAAAATTAATAAAGTCATATGCAGTGTAAAAATTAATTTACAGGTGTATATTATTATATGTGCTTCTGTATATTATCCTTCACGAATTTAACATGCTCCATACCCATGCATTAATGGATAAATCTAATAAGACCAGTGTGAAATGTGTTTATCACAGGTTATTCATTATCAAAATGTTTCAACCACTGTTTCAGTCATCATCAGTGTAATATACAAGATTAAAAATCACGTACGAACTGTCACAATACATAAGTAATCCACTCCCTGTTACAAAACATTTCTCAAACTTCCTACATAGCCATAGAATGTCAGCTTATTAACTGCTAAAATCTGATAAAATTAGATTTCTTGAAAAAGCTGGGTGTAGTGCTTTATGTAATAAATGTGCACCCTGTAATGAAATTGAAACTAACTCAGCTATAAATATAAGTATATTAGTGTATATAAAATTGATCTTTAGGTCAAAAATTAAAACGACTCTCAACGTGGTTACATACCTGTGTTTTCTGTGTATGAGAAGAACCGAGAAGTTTGTGTTAGTGTCTATCAGATTTTAGCAGTAAATAAGCTGACATGCAATGATTATGAAGGAAGTTTGAGACTTGTTTCTAACAGTGAGTGGTTCACGTATGAATTTTAACAGTTTGTTTGTGATGCCTTATAATCTTGTAAATTATCCTGATGATGACTGTGACAGAGGTTGAATCATGTTGGTAATGAATAACCTATGATAAATGCATTTCACATACGTGCAGTTGTTGGTCTTACTGTGTAGACTGAATCATCCTCCACCTTCAATTTTACCAGCTAATCCACTTAACCCTGATGACTGACCTGTCCAATAATTCCTCTGATCAGCTGTCACAAGCAAAGTCACAGTGCCATGCATGTTTAAGATTAAATAATACTAAATTGCCATTCTATTTTAAAGTTTTTATCTTTCGTTGACTTGTTTTTATTGTGACTAGACCACGGGTTGGATGACCGAGGATTCATGGTTCGATTCCCGGCAGGGGTGTGGAATTTTTCTCTTCTCTGAAAACATCCAAACTGGTTCTGGGGCCTACCCAACCTACTACTCAATGGGTACCAGGGGCTTTTGCTCCAGGAGTAAAGCAGATGGGGCGTGAAGCTCACCGCTCACTTCCATCTTGTGCCAGGGTTAGGAACTAATGGAGCTATACCTCCACTCCTCCATAGACTTTCATGGCATGCACAGGGATAAATTTCTGTTTACCTTATTTTTGTTCTACCTAATTATTTATATTTAAAGTCTTGATGTTTACAAAAGTAAATGCAATAATGTTTAATTAATCCTGAAAGATTTAACTCTTGCTTTTTTGGAAACACAATTACACATTACGTATTTTCCATCTTACACTCTTTTAACACATGTGGAAATTTTCAAGTATAAGATTTCCACTTATAACAAGAGCCATCTATATTAGCAAATACGCTTATTACACGTCTTTTTGCACACTGTCTCCTTGATTCATGGCCTTAACTGATGCCTGAACAAGGTTCATCCCTAATTTAATTTCTCCATATAGGTTAAGTTAAACAGGTTGTTAGCAATTCTGTTGTCAAGATCAGATTTCAAGATTGATTACATTGTTAAGTGCATCACACCTTTCTCAATAATTCTGGGAAAATAATGAAGTTACGCTTTTACCGCCAACTTAATTAGTCCCCACTCTAATATCACACTCCTAAAGTACTTTTAATCAATGGAATATTATAATACATTAATGGAAAGATCAGTAAACTAAACTAATTCAGAATTTTTCCAGTAATATAGAATGCATCAATCAAAAATGTCAGTTCCTAGTGTTGAAATGTAGAACTTGCATTCAGATGGTTAGTGTTTCTTTACCCTCAGCTTCCAGTTCGTTGTATGCTGCTGAGACTGATATCTGAATGTTTCATTTCCTTAGCTGCTACAACCGAACCACACGGCTGTGACAGACATGTGCTCAACGAGTTTGGGGAAGTGATAGGCAAGAAGGTGATACAAGTTGCTTCTCACTTTTCTCCTAATGTTCATCACTGCTTTAATGGTTTATATCTCATTTCCATCTGAAAACTTTTTCTGACAAGACATTGGCAACTGTGCATGACAATCTTCACAGTGGATCCAATCACTCACTCACTCATTCACTCACTCATTCACTCACTCACACACTCACACACACACACACACACACACACACACACACACATTGTGTAAAAAATTTACAATTCTCTTCACTGTACAGTAGTTCTATGAAGGTTAGTATCACTCTTAAGATAAAGAATCATCTGTAAAAATATTAATCAAAAGTAATTTAAAAGTCAACTTTATCATGAAAGACTGTATTTATTTTATGCTGTACATAAAAATACTTCACGCTGTGCTGATATAAGTTAAAGTAACTACTTGACTTGTCTAGCAAAACTGTAATAATGTTGCAAAAAATTCTGCTCTTACTAGACCATCTGTGTTGTTTACAAGTTACACTTCCACCAAAAGAGCCAGGACAGTGTAGTCAGTATATGGACCAGGCTGGAGGCTGGACATCGTTTGATTTCCAGGAGGGGCAAGCAATTTAGCTTTTATTTAAAGTGTCCAGACCTGCTACAGGGCCACCCAGCCTTCTATTCAAGAGGTACCAGAGGGGTTCTTGTCTGGGGAGTAAAGTGGTCAGGCGTGCACTAACCACTCACCCCATCTAATGCCTAGGTGAAGACTTAGTGGCACTACACCTCCAGTTTCTCATATGCTTTACAGCATGCCCAGAATCTTTATGTCTCTTCACTGTGTGATTATTTGTGAATTGAATGTTGGAAAAGTGAAAAAACCAGATTATTATGCAATCATGTTGCTATAAGGGAATTTGGAAACAGTCACAAATAAGGTTGGAATGCTGCTGTATATATTAGTACAGTTTAAGGCTTAGCATTACATAGTACCACACTTTGTGGTTACAGGCTTTCATGGCAGGTATAATCAGATGGTGTCTTCTGCATTTGGACACCATCAAGGATTATGGGTTGTAACCAACATTGCAGATGATGTGGTGCTTCCATCTTCTGTCATTCCTCCAAAACATCATTTTAAACTTGCAATTCTACACAGTATCAAAACCCAATATACTATCATGCTCTCAATACCACAGTGTCACAGCACTTATGAGCACCATGCAATAAAAATGCCTTATGTGCATGAGCATGGCAAGTCCGCTTTAATGTCAACATTTGGCCTGGTACTGTGGGTCTATAGAGAGCCCATTTTGTTGCCTCCCAGGTTAACTGATTTCAATTCACTGGGGTTTTTCCTGTGAGCATATCTGCAGCAATATTGAAATGTGATCTGTTCTCAGACTCTTGATGATCTCGTGCTGCATGCAGGTATATTGCAGTATGCACTGCAGAAAATCATGTAATTCATTATGGATGGTATCAAAATGAATGGCACTTTTCTCAAGGTTTTAAGCATCTGTTACGAATGTAGACCCATAATATTGTAACTATGACTGACTGACAACCTAAGAAACAAACAAATAAACACAGTTTTTCTTGAGCAACTTGCAATTCCTCACCCATATAGAGACCTGAAAATTCATTACCATGTTCACCATGTCCCATCACTTGTCCCATTCCTCAGCTAGACAAATCCATTTTACACTCTCCCATCCTATTTCTTTAAGATCCACATTAGTACTTTCTTCCAGTTTATGCCTAGGTCTTCCAAGTGGTCTCTTTCCTTCATGTTACCCAACCTTAACTCTTATATGCCACATGCCCCATCCATCTTATCCTCCTTGATTTGATCACCTTATTAACAGCTTGTACAGAGGACAAGTCATGAGGCTCCTCATTATGCAAATTTATCTAGTCAACTATTGTTCCTTCCCTCTTAGACCCAAATATCTTGCTCAGCCCCCTATTCTCAAACACCCTCAGCTTATGTAACTAACATCAAAAAATTTATTTCTACATGACATGTTTTATTCATTACATCTTGCAAGAGAGGATATATGTAAATTGATGCTGTGCCACAGTGCTGAACACTGGTCATTGTATTTACTGGCAACATAATAAAAAGCACATGGTTCAGCCTTTCCTGTGACTGCCTCCTGCATCCCTGGGTGGTAAGAAAGATATGGATTAATCTGGTTTCAAACATGTCTCATATTTGGCAACAAAATTTGGCATGAATTACACAATATGGAGCTCAACCATCATCTTTATAATCTGCATCAAAATGCAACACATGATCATAAATATCAAAATACATTATATTAGAGCCAAAGTAATGTGCTTGTAGTACATCACATGGACATCCATTTTGTATACAATGAATATTCTCTGCTTGCAGAAAATATTTATTACATTGCAAACATAAACACAATGAGTAATTAAAGTTCTGTGGCTGTTGTCTGGAAGACACAGTATGAAAACACTTGTTTAAAAGAATTTTAAAGTCAAGGTGTAAAATTTTTGGAATTTAAGAGATATATTTTTATGCTTTAAAAAACAAAAACCAGGTAAATTAGAGTTCATAATTAAGAGTAATGGTTAGCATGTACTTTAAGAAGTCATCAATTTGTTACCGTTTTCTATGCAGGCAATTAAAGCACATGCACAGACTGCTGTGCTGTTTTGTTTCACATATTTGTGTGTGTGTGTGTGTGTGTGTGTGCATGTACATGCATGCTAATGAGAATTAATTATGATTATGATGCATATGTAGAATATACAATTAGAATTTCTTTTCTGTGTATTTTATCTTTACCTAGGATTATATTTTTCTTTCATTGTATTTACATTAGAAATGAGAAAATTTGTTAAACCACTTAAAAGTACTGAAATATGAGCCCCTCCCTCCCCCCAAAAGGGCAACACTTTTCCATTTTATAACTATTGAAGTTTTCTTCTCTTCAGTGCCTGTTGCATGTATTTTATATAACGCACACAGACTTCATTATGAAGAAGTGGTGAGAGTAGAATTTTCAGTTTGAGAATATTCAAGTCAAATGTGAGTTTTACATACATAAACCTGGTCATTTAGTCTCAGACATAGATGTCTGGTTTTGTGACTATTCCAAATAGGATGAACAGACCTGGAGTGTCTCTATCATTGTATCTGAAAAGTGCTTTCTGTTAGCAGCTTGAAAATTTATAAGCATGCAAAGGGAACAAAACTGTCCATTCATAGATGTAATTTATTCTTGACAATACCCAAATATCTAGCAATGCTCTCATGTACAGTTGTGGGAAAATGCCCTCTTCAGCTGTTCACTCAAAATAATTTTATATACATATGCAGCAGTTCATTATGAGTGTTCATTTGAAGGACATGATTTTAAGTAGACTTGCATAATACATTCTCATCAAATACTAGCAGTAGGCTTTGGAGTAAAATTATAAAATTAAAGCATTCTCCTGCTTTGTGACAAACACATTCTTTTACAAATTTCCTTCTCTTGGCACTGCTTTAATAAACTTAAGAAAAGCACATAACTACTGCTTGCTGATATAGCACAAGCAATATGCTAGTGGGCATCTGATGTCTTGTACAAAGTTGCACAAGCCATTGACATTAATACATATAGCAGTGATTGTAGAAATGTTAGTGATGTGTAGATGCATGAAAGGGAATGCTTAATATCTTATAGTGAACACTAAAAATATTAGACAAAACATAGCTTATATTAGATTTAGCTGAAGTGTTGTACCTAGTTTTTTCTGGAGTGCAACCTGACAACATACATTTCATAAGCAAATCTCAATATAGATTTATATGAATACATCTACACATTTTCCTACCACAAAATTAACTTAGGTATACTGATAATAGTGCTCATCTCGCTGCACAGTAGTATAGATGTCTATGCTCACTTTCATGCAGCTACTTACATAGGAATCAAGCAATAATGTAAACTCAACGTTTCCAATGTATATTCTAAATTATTTCTGGAAGTCATTGAAAACAAAGAATGAATGTAAGTGTAAATAGAAGTGTCAAAGTGGCAGAATTGTTTTGTACGTTTTTCTTACTACCAAAGTAAGTGTTATCTCCAATAATAATATCTTAACCCTCATGGAACATGAGCCACACTGAAAATTATATTTGTGGTTTCTTCTGTTATGACCAAACTTCATGTTATTTCCCTTGAAATGAGGTGACTCCATGGCAGACATTCTTACTGAGCAGTTGAAGAAATGCTCAGCTGGCTAAGACAAAAGATCAGTTGTGACCTTCTGGAATGTGATACTGTGTCATGGTGACTTATTCCAGAAGACCAGTAATGATAGTCACCTGTGTGAGAACTTTAAGTAACACAAGATGTACCCTGCTTTCATGAGACTTGAAGATTTATCATCATCATCAACATGACATAGTTACATTTGTCCCAAAATGGCACAAACTATTTTCATAATATTCACTCTAATACTATCTTCCACATATGCCTCTCTGCCATGCGGTTCTTCCTACTTGACATCTTTTGCCAAAATTTTGTATCCAATCACATGTCCTGCCTAGATCACTGTTCTGCATTTCATTACACTATTAATATTCAATGGAGTATGAATTATAACACAGATTAGGTACTGTTTCTCCATTGGAGATCAAATAATGTCTTCAGAATTTCATTCTGAAACACAGCCCACCCACTTTCTTGTCTCAGAAAGACCAGTTTTTCACCCACAAAAAAAAAAAAAAAATTAAAAATGAAAATTTGAATTTTTGACTGAACTGAATTTTATAAACAAGCTCACCCTAAAATCTGTGTGTCATAATCACCATAACATCACACAAACAACCTCTTACATGACATCCTGTCACTAATGAAACTTGATGCATTGGTGACATTATTCTTTAATGTATGAAAGAAGATGGCCTAACTGACTCTGTGGAACAGAGTCCTCTAGATAAGGTAATAGTTCCACAGCTAGTCAAGAAATTCCACACACCTTGCATAAGCCATTTTCATAGCAGCCTGTCACTTGTCCCAATCCTGAGCCAGACTGATTCAGTCCATGCTGTACCTTTATATTTTTTAAAATTAAATTTAATAATATCCTATCTATGCCTAGGTCCTCCAAGTGCCTCTTTCCTTTACGTTTCCACACCAAAACCCTCTGTGCATTTGTCTTCCTCGTCATACATGCCACATGACCCACCCATCTCATTCTCCTGGATTTGTTCATCTGAATAATATTTGGTGAGAGTAAATAACATGATGCTTGTCACTATGCAATATCCTCCAGTCTCCAGTTATTTCCTCCCTCTTAGACCCAAAAAATGGCCTCCAAGTGATAATCACAAGTCCCTTTTTCACAGAAAAATGTATATCCATCCCCTGGTGCAATTATAGTACTTTTCAAATTAACATCCTGAACCTCCACCAAATGTAATGCTTATTTTCTTAATACAGACATCAGTGAGTCTGCCCTGTAGATCCCTGATATTTTCTTTCCCATGGTTTAAATTGTGCCAAAGAAGCTAAGCAAGACTGAGGCAGCAGACTTCTCTGCATTGCAACATAAGTGCTCTGCTCTTGACAGTTCAGAAGTTAAGAGTTTTAGATACCGGCAATGACATACCTACTAAAAGTGCAGACTTAACATTTACTGCTGTAATTATTCTATGTAATGCACAAGATGATTTTCTCATTGAAAGTTTGTCAGCAGATAAACTTGTAAACTTTTTATTATGGGAATATCTCTCAAGGGTAAATTGTCAACTTTGATTACTCCACATGGAATGATTAGAAGGAGGAAATCCAGCAAGAAATGTTTTAAATCTGCACTACAGAATCTTGTCATTTGATTTGGATGTCCACTCACAGGGAGGACACATCAAACATATTTCACATTGAGTACCATATTCCAGTGCGCAGTGCTTTAAATGCAAAAGTTATGACATTCGTAAAGGTTGTTCTAGTTTAGGATTAATTTCAGCTTCAGGAATATAACACAGTTGAACCTGATTATTACATAACAAACAATATCATAAACCAGTTACAGGGTTCCTCACATTTTTATTAACAGTGTTCAGAAGTGAAAGACAATAATAAAATAATTTGTTTCAGTCAAACATAACAATATTTTATTATTTCTTTAACATATTTTAACAATATTTTAACAGTGGTGCAAGTTTTATGGGATCCCATATGACATTGAATTTAATATGCACTACATGTAACTGACTTTTAAAATTTCTTGTAAGGATGGCCTGATGATGGTCTAACAACCGAAACTTGTCGCCAATCAGTTAAAATAATTAATAAAATATTGTTGTGTTCGACTGAAACAAATAATTTTATTATTGTCTTTCAATTCTGTAACACAATGGGATGACCTCTAAAAAAGAGAGAGAGAGAGAGACTTGCAAACATGTACTGCAGTCACTTCTTTGTTATATTTTTTCAATACTACAGTGCCAAATTCAATGAGATGCTTGTACTGTCATCTAGCTGATTTATTACCAACTAAGTTATGACATATAGTTATGTTATTACTGCAGTTAATGTAATTTCTAAGCATAATTAAGCATTTTAAAGTAACAAATTAACCTAAACATGAGTAATTATGCTCTGCTGAGAGCTGCCTCATTCAGTGTTTCTGTAAGGTTCTCATTTCTGATATGTGAAGATTCAGCTTTCCTGAATTCCACATCAAAATCTACAGTACTTAGTAGTTTTCATGCACTACCCACATTACTACCAGATAGAAAATTCAATTTTTTAAACTCATGCCTACATTATTTTTCAAAAGGGAAATTATTACATTGATAATATAATAAAGTCAATTACCAAGAGGGGGTCCACAACAGCAGTAAGCGTATTACACTGTGACTTGTGACCGTAAGTATTTTGTGCTTTCTTGTTATACCCTGAACTTCAAACTAGCAATATTTGTAAAAATAAAATCTTAAGCTCTTTTAGAAAGGTACTGTCATACTGGCATGATGCTGTCTTTTTTCAGACTTCCTTTTGGTGTGTCCAGTAATAGCCTTCATGCCTACCCTCCTCACTTGGAAATCGTCACCTAGTAGGCAGGTAAACTGCACAAAGTTGACCAATTTAATCTTTTAAAATCTTCCATATTTAAAAGATCAAAACAAGGTATAAATGACACTGGTTTAAAAAAAATATATATATTACTTGATTTATAAACTCATAAGGAGTTCAAATAGTGCATTTATAATACTTTCATATAGTTTTACTGAAATCCATTTTTGTTGGACTAGATGACCAAACTATAATATGATTTTAGTCCAAAGGTAAATGTTACTGAACAATTGTGATCTTAACACACAAACAGAAATTCATCTTTATACATCATTTGTATTACCTGTAGGTGGCTCTTAGGCCTGACACTAGGAAAGATGAAGAAATAGATCACCATGCTTGCAGAAGCCCATGAATATTGTCACAATAAATAAATAAATAAATAAATAAACATATTCAATATGGAGTTAGGTATTGTAAAAATACTGAGAATTTGCAATGATGCTTGTGAGACTGAACTTGGGGCTACATTAAGTAATCCCATGGAAAAAGCTAAATTTGATAGCCATAGGTTTAGATTCACAACATGCTGAAGTATTCTGCAAGGTAAGTTAAAATGGAGACAGCTGCTAGATATAACATAATAGTGCATCTCTGTCAGTAAGCATAAGAATAAACTTGGTTGTACTGTGAGGTACATTCAGCTTGAAATTTTAACTACCCATACTTTCCACATCACAGTAGAACTTGGTTATGAATTAACATGAGGGGGAAATGCATTACATACTGAAGCTTTCACCCTGCTACAAGACAGAAATGCTGATATGTACATATTATTATGGGAAGAAAGGAATCGAAAGACTGTTAAATCATTACCAATGCACAGCAATAAACTTTATGTTCATCATCCTGTTATGTTGGCAACAGCAAAGCAGGATGTAAATACTGTCAAACACAACAAACTACATTATAATTACTGATTAAAACAAACTTCTATTCCTACTGTAATGAAAGTCATGAACTAGCAAATTGCACAGGGAGAGCATCAAGCCACATAATATTAAGACAGAGAGTAGCATCTTTATTGATGTGGCATGCTTCCTGCAAAAAACTTTTAAGGTATATTTTAAACAACAAGACAGAAAGCAACAATGAAAAATGTGAGGTTTCAGGCTTTTGCTATGAGGTAGTTCAGATCTTCACTCCTCCATGATGTGCCAAAACCAACAACCAACCCACACCTTGCAACAGCCCAGATGAAAAAACACATCCACAATGTACAATTCTTAGTACATGAATAGATAGCAAAAAGCAAGTGATCAAATCTCAAGACATGAAGAGACAGCATACACTTGTAAGCTCACTGGACAAATGTGGCCTGCGACACAAGCTTGGTCTGTAAGTGTGCAACAAGGCATGGATATAAATACACAATGATGTGTCAGTCAAACACAACAAAACTTTATTATGTTTAGTATTGTACTAGTACAATAATAAACATAATAGTTTTGTTTTGTTTGACACATCATTGTATATTTATATATGTGTTAAACACTTTGGGATGGCAAACATTAGACAAGGCATGGAGTTACACACACACTACCATTAGCTACACTGTATAATTACTTAAGTAAAGTTGCCCCTGTGAAGGCATCATGGACAGTGGAGGTATGGCTCCATTAACTAATAACATCCTTCGAGCTTGGAATTAAAAAATGCATGTTAGTAGAATTTTTGGTGCCTTAGCCATGGCTTTCAGTTGTCTAAATCATGAGATTTTATAACACTGTGGTATCCAAGGTGTAAATATCAACTGGTTAGATTGTACTTATTCAAAAGGATGCAAAGAGTGGAGTCAAAAATTCAAAGTGCTCAAACCTATTACCCCAGCTGGGAAACTGTACAACATGGGTCCCTCAGGGATCAGTTTTAGAACCATTGCTGATCATAATATAAATAATATGGAATATAAGCTGGTGTTGGTTCTAAAAGTTCATGCAGAAGTTTATTCAAGAAATTTGATATCTTAACTACTCCTTGTCAATATGTTTTTTTTTTTTTTTTAATTAACGGTGTATGTCGTGGATAATGTGGCAAATTTTCAGACTAACATGTTAAACCATGGTGTGGACACAAAGACTAGAGCTCTGATGTACAGGCCTGTTACCAATCTCACATATTTCAGAGGGGTGCTTTTATGCTGGTATATCTTCAATAGTCTACCTACCAGGATTAGAGATGATGAATTCCATTTTAAGGTTACATTATGAAAATACCTTTGACTCATTCTTTTTATTCAATTACTGAATTTTAGATGCATAGAAAGTATGTCACTAATGGCTGTAATTTATAAGTTTAATTTGTACGTATTTTGTGATTTTTGGTTTACGATTTTCTTATTCAAGTCATCTGAAACTGTGTTATATGTTTGATATTCTGTTATGTAATTTGAATTGTGTAATCTTGTCTTGTTTTGTCAGTACTTGTGTATTGTACTATTGTGATTTGTTTCATATCCGACTGTCCTGTAACAGTTTTGATCTACTAAATGTATATGTTATATATTCTGTTATATAATTTGAATTGTGTCATTTTGTCTTGTTTTGTCTGTACGTGTGCATTACACTACTGTGACTTCTTTCATATATGACTGTCCTGTGACAGTTCTGATCTACAAAATATATGTACTGATCCTTAACCTCAGAACTAGACGCAGGTGAGTGGTCAATTTCACACACTGGCCATTTCACTCCCAAGGGAAAAGACCCTGGTACACACCGAATAGGAGGCTGTGTGGTTCCCAGTTGGACTGGACATTTTGAAGACAAAAATCTCTTGCATCTGCCTGGATATAAACTCAAGATTGCCCAGCCCTTAGCCTAGTCACTGTACTGGCAACATTATCCCTACTCCATCATATGACTAGTTACAAATGTAGTTTTCACATCTATATGAATCATGTTTCTTATCAAAGATCAGGTTCCCTGGCATTTTGAAGAGCAAAGTTTGAGGTGATGGTCTTCCTGGATGGTAGATATGAAACAAACTACATGGCATAACATCCTAAAAAGTCCTTGTACACCAGAGGATGGTAACTGAAATATTCATCACTGTAAGAACTGCAAGCCTCATCAAACACTCTAATAAATTAAATCTGAAAGAGAAAAATAAATTTGACAGAAGTAAAAGGAAACCATGACCTGCTGAGAGGTACCATTACCAGCAGGTACATAGAAAAAAATTAAGAAAGAAAAATAAATGAAGACCCATGTACAGATCTCAGAATTCTACCTCCAACTTCAAGGATAAGGAAGGGCAAAGAACTTCTTCACTCTGTGAAATATTTTTCAAGTTTATCAATTTGTTTATTAGTAACAGCCTGAATGTTCATAATTAAGACAATTATTTTATGCCATATTGGAACATTTATTCTGAATTACCTCCAATGCAATATTACCAGAACTTGTATAATACTGCTATTAATATAACTGATGGACATCAATTACTGATATATCCAGCTCAAACGAGTACATTTTAGATTCTTATGCGAGTATATGCTAGTTTCACTGCTCTATTCAGGACAAACTGATCTGAAGAGCAGCTTGCCAGTCTAGAATGTGCAAGCCCTTCAGCCAGATAATGTGGGCTGTGGATTTGTATCTAATACAAAACCTGTACCTTTCTGTTTTTTGTTTTTCACCACTATAATTACAGTCCCTCCAATTTGAGTGCCTGCCATAAGATTTTCCAACCATGCAGAATAGAAAATGTAAGCTGAAATATTTGTCAGGGACTTGTATGGGGGCATTAATGACTTAAAGAAGGGATAACAGCCTAGAACTATTATAGTAAAGGATGAGAAAGGAGAGTTGGTTGCAGACACCCACAGTATTATGGCAAGGTGCAGGAATTATTTCTCCCAGCTATTGAATGTACATGAAGATAATGACATTAGGCAGGCAGAAATACACATAGTAGAACCACTAGTGCCTGAGCCAAGTGCCTTTGAGGTTGAGTTGGCTATTGGAAAGCTAAAAAATCACAAATCACCAGGTACTGATCAAATCCTAGCAGAATTGATTAAAGCAGGGGG
>Ga0123355_10009383_pt1 | contig 14861 bp, 5 predicted proteins | sample TergutEmb28metaG_3_FD_89872 | JGI IMG/M metagenome (GOLD analysis project Ga0123355, IMG submission 89872) | Embiratermes neotenicus P1 segment gut microbial communities from Petit-Saut dam, French Guiana - Emb289 P1 | ecosystem: Host-associated > Arthropoda: Insects > Digestive system > Gut ...
AAAGCGTTTCTGGTTTAGTACGTAAATTTAAATGTCCCGTGAAAAAACTCGGCTCTTTTGCCCAGGCACTAGCGATTTAAATTGAACGGGGAAAGGGTTAAAATCTGACAAGATTAGTGGGTAATTTACGTGAAGAGCTAGGTACATTTATGATAATATCTCGCTGAATTTTTCTTACAGTGAGATGTTTTAGACAAAAGTGTTAGAGAATATCGAAACAAACATTTTATGTTCAATAACTTTTTCCCAAAAATTGTTCCTTTTTGAGATAATGTGGAAAAATATGGTCGAGACAGATGGGCCACAGATGACAATATAATACAGCGCATGTGCTTTACATGCTGGATGACAGGCCTCAGACCCCGCACTCAGAATGTGTAATACTTCTTCGTTTTTGGCGACAACAATGGTTATGCGAATGTGCCTTAGTGTCATGTTCATACGTAGCTTACTCCTCTTGTTCGTTTTGCCACCATGTCAGAATGTGGTATTCATAAAGAATAAATAAGCTACAGTTTCAGCACTTTTCTTCAGAATCTGTCATATCTTTCTCTGTGGATTTTTAATTTTGATAGCAAAACATGTTCATAATATTGTGATGTTCTTTGGTTGTAAAGGCTTCTCCATGTGTATGACACATGACACTATCATTAACCATTCCATGGTAATATAAATTTATCAGTGCAATAACAAGCAGCCTTTTAGGTAGGTTTTCACCCTTTTTATAGGCCACGAAGTCCCTTAGGGTGAGTAGCGGTATGGCTGTACTCTTTCTAGGACCTCAGCTCTCTAGATGGGGGTGGGGGTCAGCCCCACGCCCCGGCCGCGTCTACCCCTGGAAAGGACCCGGTACCCATTGTACAGGAGGCTGGGTAGGCCCCAGGGCTGGTTTGGGCGGGCGGAAGATCTCGTCCCCACCGGGATTCAATCCCGGACCGTCCAGCCCGTAGTCAGTCGCTATACCGACTGAGCTACCCAGGGGCCTTTTATAGTCTTTTAAATGTTGCTGGATTGATGAGTAAGAAAATGAGACTGTGGAAGATGCAAGGTATTGTATTTAGTGATCAGAAAATTATGATTTAAATAATGAACACATTGTGGCATGTAGTATAAAACGTGAGTGAAGTGTGACTTACTGTGTCTACTTCAGGCATGTGTAACTGCATTACAGTGCAGTGTTAAGAGGACCTAAACAGTAAATTTGATTTTGGAAGAGTGATCCCTGAGAAGTGCAACCTAGAAAAAAAATATGGTTTATTCCTAATGCTGAAGTCTTGTGTGTATATCCAAAAACACAGCAGCTTCTGCTGGCTAGCTGCTGTTAACTTTTAAATTCATAATTAAAATTAGTGTAATGGTCATTTGTTCAAGGTTATGGTTTTAATAATTCAAGAAAACGGAACTCCTTACACACGTGTTTCAGGGGAGATGTAGTTACAATGGAATGTGTGGAGAAGATCATCAAGAAGGATTGGTGCCATCCACTTACAGGAGAGAAACTGAAGGAACAAGACATAATTCCTCTGCAGAGGGTAATAACACTTTTTTTCATTTGGGGCATCCAGTAGTGTAAAATCTATCAAAATCAGTCTCCTCATCTCTTAATAAACAAGTTGTATTGACTAAAATACCCTTTTGATGAGTAACAGCATGTAATGAGGAACTCTGTTTGGATATATTTTCAAAACAATGATGAGAAGCAGCTGTTGGGTTTGTTATGTCTGTCTGTCTACAAACCAGCTTCTTATGGGTGGATTTACATGAATTTTGTGTTGGAGACTTCTAAATAGAAATTGTTGATCAAATTCTAGTTTGGTTAGAATGGGATAAGAATAACAAGTATTTTACTTGGAGATGCACATACATGTATGTTAACATCTGGTCATTTATGACATAGATATATTTGGCATGCCAGGTAGTTAGGTCAAAAATATGAAGAGGCAGATTTCTGTATGAGATTTAAAGTTTTGCTTTGTTGTAGATGTGTTTCTTGCTCTTGTGGGCTGTTATGCAGTGTATTATACACAGTCCTATCATAAGTTCTCTCCCAAATATATTGTGACCTAGAAGGAAAATGAAACACAACATTTACTTTTCGAGCCACGTAATTTATTAGCAATAGTTTTAAGTTTTTATTTATAATAATGTCACTCAAAATGGCTGCCCTCTGCCATGATGTAAGCCCCGAAACACTCTGGCCACTCTGCAATCGTGGCACGCACCGTCTGTAGGGGGATCTCTGCCGCTGCTTTCACGAGGGATCTCTTCAGATTGTCCATGTTGTTGTGATTCTTTCAGCAAGCCATGTCCTCCAAAACAGCCCACAGTTTATAGTTCAGGGGGTTTGGGGTCTGGATTCACTGAGAGCCAATCCTTGGCACTGATAAATGCCAGAACGTGCCACTCCAGCCACTACTGAGTCGTCTTGGCCTTGTGGGCAGGAACCAAGTCCTGCTTGAAGACACATTTCTGGCCACTGAAGACCATTGTGTTTAGAGGTTTCACAACTCCTTGTAGCACATCCTCTTGATACACTTGGGCACCAGTTCTCGCACCTTTCTCGCAAAAATGAAGAGGTGTCACCCCCTGATGGGACACCCCCCCACCAAACCATGGTGTAGGAAGTGTGATGGCCTCTCTGCATCCTTGGAACTTTCTCCTTTGCCTCACGGGATGCTTGAGCATAAATCTTGTCATTCTGGCGGTTGTACTGCTCCTCATTGGTGAAGATTTTCTCGTCCGTGAAGAGGATGTTTTCGTGCCCATTCTTGGCGTGCCACTGGAGGAGACGCTCTTTTCTTGTCTGTCAGATCTCCTTCAGAGTGGGAGTGAGGACGTGTCCTTTCGACTGCCGGTAGGCTCTCGTGCGTAGATTGTCCCTGATGAGGCATGACATTGATCGGGGCGATATGTTTAGCTCTTAGGACAAGGAATTCTGTTTCCGGAGCGGATTTTGGCGAATTTGCTCTCACACTGTTTTGATAGCGGCCTTAGTCCTCACACACCTCGGATGTCCTGACCAAGCACTGTCTTCGACACCCCCGGAGTTCCTTATAATGTTTAATTGCCCAGTAGACGAATTTTCACGAAATTTTCAGTGGTTTCGAAAGTTCGAAAATTTGAGAATCTGATTTTCTGCTTTTGTGAAGGGCAATTACAGCCACACGGTTTTCCTTGAAACCTCACTCCATGTTAACACTGCGAGAGACGTGAGCAAACTGCCTTGGCACAAGTACCTGAAGGGTAAATAGTCCAAATATAACCAACCTTTGAACCCGTCCGCCTCATTGTCTCGAGCTGCGGACTGCATGGAATATGGGACAGAACTTATGGCAGGACTATGTATATTGGTAGCTATTTACTGACGTCACAGGACAGCCTGTTGGTCCCATCTTCAAGGGAGTGATAGGCTGTCACAAAACGTTGGTTAGCAACTAGCAACATATGCTGTGTTAACAACCCCGCAGAGCAATATCTGGAGTGAGTACTGTTACTGTTCAGTGTTGTTGTATGAGAGGAGGGCAGGACTGTTGAAAAACACTGACATTTGTACCGATTGGATAGATAATCTGGTATTTGTAGGCGTGTTTCAGAAGTAAATTTTGAAGAACACCTACTTGTTTCACCATGTTTATCCGTCTGTAAGTAACAGCATCCAATGATAGGACCAATTTGTATCGTATGATGAAAAACACATAATTTTATCGTACCATTCTGATTTTCATGTAGTTCAATTCACTTTTAGTAGTCCAAAGTATCTTAAACTTACACCTTTTGAGTACTCTTACAGGGTTTGGTTACCTTGATTATGTAGCCATCTGCATTTGTATATATGTGCATCAGGTTCACTTTCATGTGTTGCAAGGACCAATTTACTGAGATTCTAAATGTACTTTTGCATATAATCTGTAAGTCTTCAACAGATATTGCAACATTGTACAGCATCTAGACCTGCGATAGTATAGTTGGTGTAGTGACTGGGCTGTGGGCTGCATGACTGAGGAGTTGTGATTCATTATCAGCCAGAGACAGAGATTTTTCTCTTCTGAAAGACATCCAGAGCTTTGGGACTGACCCAGGCTTCTATTGAATGAATAATCTGGGCTGTTTCTCCCTGGACTTCTGCAGGGTGAAAGGGCCCTATGTATCCATTTAAAGCGGCCAGGGCATGAAATTGACCACCACTGTATTGAGTGCTGAAGTTAAGAAGGCATGGACCTATACCACTCTCTGCATATGTCTTCATGACGTGCAGGAACTTTATTTTGTATGCAGTATATGACACTTCTGTTATACACTTCACTTACCTCAACTTCATGATTTCATGACACTGATACTAAAGAATTCTTTTGCACCTCGTAAAAGTTTACAAGGTACGTCTGCCTAGAACACATGCTGTGTCTTTGCACAAAGCTTCCTGATTTTGAGAAATTATTATAACAATAGCTACATGAAGGGTGTGCTATCAGAAGTATTGTCCTAGTTACTATTTTTCAGTGACTTTTTCTAGCAACTAATGAAAAACTTAAACAGGACCTGGTGGATGACTTGGTGTCTATCCAAAGTCACTTATGTCTGGGATCCTTGTTGTAAGAAGAGCCCATGTCTATTTGGATTTGGTTTTTGATTTCACATTTGACTGGGAGATTATACTGTATATGCAGACTGCAGATAGGCATAATGCATAAATGAAAAATGCCTCTTTAATGGTACCCCTGATGTGCATGCTTGTTCCCTTTCTTGTTTCTGTATGATGTGCACACTTTCAATTTTTGTGTACAGTGGTGTTCTCTATTATTCATAAAATAGTTCCCTCCTGGTCATGAACTGTATTCTGAAGTGTGGATGGGTTGAAATGTTTTTCAGGGAGGAACAGGGTATTCTACAACCAACACGAACCTGGAAGGGAAACACGAACGCCCTGTTCTCCAGGCTTGAAACAGTAATATGGGTATTGGCAGTTTTGTCACATATAATGAAATGTTTTGTATTATAATTCAAATTTTTATTATTGTAATTTTGTTACTGAGTAAATTAATATGTATGTGTGTACCAGTACTAATATGCCAGTGTAACAGGAATTGGTATATGCAGAAAAATATGGAATTCACTTTACAACTAAAATATGTTTTAGATAATTTATTTGTAACTGCAGCAGTTTCAGCATTTCCGTTACTTTCATTTTTTTTTTATTTCCTAGATTAGTATGTTAGTATATGCTAATGATATACAGGGTATAAAAGCTGATTATTCCCACAGGAAATTAAGCAGTTCATTTTATAAGTAAAATGTTTTGTAAGTGCTTTACTTTGACTTCTATGATTAGAAGCAGGCAGTACAGTGAATACAAGAGGCTACATTTATTGTAGGTAAGCAGTGTATATAATGTGATGGTATTAATAAAATTATTCGTTCTCAAGGGTTCTATCAGTGTAGACAACTCAAGAGTCTTGTGCATGTGGATAACGTCTGATTATTGATGTTATTAAAATGACTTGGTGAAATATAAAATAGCTTGTTAGAACTTATTTAATTGAACACCCTGATGATATAACATTTCTGATAAGGGACTTCAGGAAAGTAGTCCCAAGGCCAGAAGTTTCACCATCTGTAACTTTGTGTGTACTTTCTGTGACTTTATTTTGGGTTATCTTGAACTTATTGATCCCACCAAGCTATTGTAATGGTGTAAGAAAGATCCAAAGCTGTGCAAAGAAGGTACTGCTGCAAGAGGAAATGTGTAATATTGATTCTTCAGGAACTTGAAATAAGTAGGCAGCTTGGAAGTGGTAAAAGCCAAAGAGAGATTATGGCTTCATATGACATTTGATCATCAGCAGTCTACAATATAAAGAAATAGATAGACCAGTTACAGTGTTTTATGGCATCAGATGAAAGTGTGAAGGACCTTTTAGAGTGACAGGCATTCATAGCACCTAAATTAGCACAGTGGATAAGGTGTTGTATAAGTGGTTTTACAGCAGTTTGTTCTGAAGGAAGACCTGTCACTGGGCCTGTGATAATTGAAACAGCTAAGTCTGATGATTAAATGAAAATAACTGACAAATAAATGTGTTTGGAGGGTGGTAACAAAAACTTACCTATAAGAGTTTAGGTCAGTATAGGTAATGCCTGATAGTCTGAAGTTTTTGACAATCTGGCACTTGTCCAGGACTAGGTAGCAAGATTAAAGGAATTTTATTTGATATATATTTTTATGATGAATTGGAGTCATTAATTCCAATCATAATAATATGCGTACAAGACGTACGTTTGATTCATTCATTTTAATAATGCCAGTTTTCAGATGACATCCATATGCTGGAAAATGAACCAGCTGGTCCAAAGCGTGTTTGGTCAATACATATCAGTAACAACTAACGAAAGGTGTTGTGTGTGACAGAAGGTTATGACAAATCAGGACAGCAGTTTGATAATGATGCAGTTAAAACAAGTCTGGGGTTATGCAAAGCAACACTCATCCATTTTTTTATATACTATATGTATGTCTTAGGGCATGTTACAGTAGGTGTTGGAAGTGACCTCCTGCACCTCACCCTGGTGAGCACATAATTAACTACTGTTTGAAGGCCTTGTCTAGAGATTGCCAGTATTGTGCAGAAACTGAAATGGCAGCTGCATGACTTGGACATTGCCACTCTTACAGCTGTGAGTGTGGTACATTGCATAAGTTATGTCACACACTCTAGTTTAATCTGCTGGCTGCAACTGATATTGGAAGTGCAATGTAACATACATTTCTGTAGAACGTGAGTATGCAGTGCAGTTTAATATGGAGGATTTTCAGAAATTGTATAAAAAATATGGTAGGAAGTGTAGATTATGGTTTCCTTCAGTGTCTACGAAACAGGGTTGAAGGCAGTTAATTATGTGGCATGCGACATTTATATGTTCATAAAGGAAAAGCATGGATTGACATGAAACTGAGTATGTTTTAAATTGTGTTTGTTCTATATCATGTAGGAAAGGGAGTGTCCCAGTAACTGTAACTGTAGTGTCGCCTATGAAGTTTGAGGTTTTCATGGTGGTCATACTGTGAAACTGAATTCGTGTATGCTGATGGTGGAGGCAACAGCATACTATGAAAGTGGTATAGTTATACCAAACTACAGGGCATTATATCCCAAAGACCGCAATACTACGATCTTCTCGTGTTTACCTATTAAAACGGAACTGTGCTTGTTTAGCCAGAATCCATTCCTATGCTGACTGAGCTACCCAGCCGAGTTGTTGTAATTCATATAGTTCATCTTATGATTATTGGACTGTGCATCATTGTGATAGTCGAAGAATAAAGACCAACTTGATGTCACTTGCTATTTTATTTCACTTCTTATGCGCTGAACATGGATATATTAATGTCCGAAACATGTTGAGCACATAAGAAGTGAAATAAAATAGCAAGTGACATCAAGTTGGTCTTTATTCTTCAACTATCATATAGTTTAGTTGGCAGTACGTCATTTATCATTAGTTGCCTGGGTTTGCAGGATTTGCATATCGCTGCCGTCAAACGAATGATGCAGTCGATAGTACGAATTATTTGATAGTGCCTAAACGTCGCTTACCAAGAGATGGCGATCGAGTTCTTTCCTGGGTTTAGGTAAACGCAGTTTGGGCGACTTACGGATTGTTAGTGCTGTCATCCAGTGTCAGAGCTGTGGAACTAATTGAGACTTCGTGACGTCATTGTCGGCAGCATAGACGTTCACAGTACGCGGGTAGGGGGAGGGGGGAGGGAGGACAGCAGGCACGATGTTTTTATTTACTCGAAACACAGCTTGTTACAAATACAGTGGATTTATTTGCGTACGTAATCTGTTCATATATATTTTTGTGTGATGAGAAGTGTTTGTATTGACGTGACAGTGAGAGAAAATCACTTTCATTTGTTTGTGTTGCGGCCTGGGTAAGTACTTGTATAGCCACCGTTATACGGTCTGAATCGGTGTGGTGTGTCGGGTCTGTTCTTGCATCTGTGTAATGGTACAATATCATCTATTCATACTGGCCTGTATGTTGTTTAACGCATGTTACTGTCTGCACAGTTGAGAAATGCAGTTTTAAAAAAAATCCTATTGCTGCATCTCTTTTTGGCTTGGAACTGAGCGCTTATCTGTTATGTAACACTAAACAGCGCGCGCGAAATGTAGTCTTATCGACAGTGAAAGAGAGCAGGATGCTGCCAAGTTTTCGTAATCGAACTATGCAGTGCGCATAAAAGTGTGATTGCATTGGCGGGTATCACGGATGCTGTTCCTTGGGTGTTTCTTTGTCTTTAGTTTTGTTTCGATTGCTTACATTGTGAAACATACATCAGTGATGTTGACGAGCATCTTTTGGAAACAGATGGAGGTTGTGTCTGTGTTGCTACTGAAAATCCATTGTCGTAAAAGTTGTTACTAGGTTATTTTTGCGTGAAATGGACGTATTGTGGTTTTCCAATTTACGACACCGTTTGTCTAACCATAATCGGAGTACCGGCAACATCAGACCGCAGTGTGTCAATCCAGAATACCACAATATATATTTTCAACTTAATGGCAACCCAGAATTTAAATTGTATGATTTTCTCGCATTCACTGCCACAGTGGCGTTTACCCCTGTTTGAAGGATTGGTAAAACAGTAGTGCGTACGCCTCGGTTCTTTGTCCACTTTGTATTCTACAAATAATACTGTAAACAAGTATGAAATGTCCTCAGGGCGTAGCAGGTACGGCACTTTCGATTCGTAAGTAATTTCAAGGAAGTCAGCAGAAATTCGACAAATTTAGATGTGCTGTTACACGTTTTACACACACACACACACACACACTCACATACATTGCCAGATGTATCCGTATCGCAACAGCTCTTTTGCAATTGGTCGTAATCAGTGTCTCGTAAACTTCGAGATACCGTAAACGTGGATATTTGCACTCGATAATGTTCTGTGTTACGTTTAGATCGTTACTGTTTCTTTGGCCTCACCTCGTCCCTCAAGAGAACACCGTCTGCCTGAATTACAGAATCAGTAACGACTAGATAGATCTCTTTGTATGTATAATATTTAACACCAACTTGTTGCGCATTGTTTTTGCTTATTAGTTGTTGCTTCTACATGTTTCGGCCTCAGTTCTTGGTAATCTTCAGGGAGCTCTTTTTTGCGATGTGTGCAGCTTATGTGTAACTTAGTAGGTACAAATATTACGTGTATGATTAAAATTAAAATATTAAAATCCTTGAAAGTAGTTTATACAATATAAAATTATATTAAGTAGACATTGATGAAATTTTTTGTGGCCAAACGTCGGTGTTCAACTTTTCTTCAAATGAAATAATCCCGGAATATAGTTAGAGATACCTCGTGTTCCGGCTAGGAATAAATACGCAGGGACTAAAATTTTGTCAGGAGGATATTTTACGTGGTCGAAATGCCAGCCTTCCACACACCTACCAAATAGCGTTTTCTCCCAGCTATTCTGTAATTACTTTACTATTTATGTACTGAATTAGGTAGCAGTTGGCAGAAACCGCTGCTGTAAAGGACATCAAGGAATAGGGATTGCACTGGAGAACTGCTTGAGAAAGGATGGGCTTCCGAAGAGGGCATTTGAGACGGCCCGACCAATGTCGAATCTCCGAACGGGCCCAGGTGGCCCCACTTTTGATAAAGTAGGAGATATAAAAATGTATAATATATAAGAGGAGACATTTTGCGATTATAACGCACTTGATATGCGTGCCAATAATTTGTTCTGAAAGCTACTGTACGTGTAGAATTGCTATAACAAGCTATCTGTATCACGTTCCTCATTCCACATGTATCCTACATACTTTCAGTTGAAAAACACAGAGGCTTTATTAGTACAATTACTTCGTTAATCTGCTCGTATGTACAAGTAATGCTTGAGTCTCCTAGCGAGGCTTTTTGTTGTAGCTGTAATTGCTTGTATTTGTAATGGGATAGAACCCAATTCGAATGTCGGCCGGATTAACGACTATCATACTGCAATTTTCCTGAAGGACCTTAAAAGGGGCAACAACCGTTTCCTTCATACTAGTTTGTCACGACCGCCACCTACATAATTCTTAGCTGTGTCTGTCCAGGCAACTGCCGCAATAGGTACCTTAAAGTACGCCGAGACCGTCTTTTTCTAAATTCTAACTCGTGTCTCTACAAGCAGACTCCAGGATACTTGTAGTCGCATTCAAAGAGGCCACGACTGCCTCGTTCTGCTGTATGACCAATATCTCTAGAAACGGGTGTCAGAATAATGCATTTTAAATATATCATGACTACTTCCTATTCCTTGCAGTTCACCGTTCGTGATAATTTTCCGTATTATCCTATGCGGTGTTACGTGCACAAATGGAGCAGTGTCTTCATATACCCTAAAATGAGTCATGTGGCACTGATCTTACCCGCAGTTCCATAAAATTATCAAATATATGTATTGAAAATAAGAGCATAGCGCAGCCTAATTCAACCCAATCGAGTGACGAAAGGCAGAACACTTTTAGAGCTCTTGGGTTCGAACCAAGAGATGTGTATGCCAATCACGTAACATTTCGTTTCACAGTTACGACCCTTCCAAAGCTGTTATGTAGTTCTGGACATGCGTAAGAAAACAGACCTACATAGATCACACCTTACTGTTGACATTCCTTTCGGCGTGTTTCGGGTTTGGGATTAGCCCTAACCAGTGCGGTTATTTCCTTATTATCATCTCGTTTACACAGGTGTAGGGCCACAAAATAAGTGTATACTTTGTTTAAGGTGAAGCACCGGATTCTGAAAATCTTGATCCCGTGAATTTATGCACTTTTTCCATCCCCCATTAGGTTAAAAAGTATTCTGGTTGTGGGAAATACCAAGGCGCCTCGTGGTTTGGACCCAGCATTAAGCCGCTGGTGCAGTTTGGTGGTTACCATCTTCATTAACATTGGGGAGTAGAGCGGGTTGGTATAGCGGTAACTCTCAGACTTGCGTTCGAGAGGTGTTGACATAAAATATCACCAGGGTCACCGGCTATCGTGAGAGATTTCTCGTGATTTTTCTCACTCCCTCCAGGAAAATGCGGGGATCTTAGATTCATTATGTTATAACCGTTTACATCCACATTCTTCATTCTTTATACTCATCACATCATCCCACTGGCACTATATAATCTGATTTAATGGCAGAATCATAAAATAACTCGCCGTAGTCAGGGATAAAACTGACGCTCTCAGGTGAATTTTGGTTTCTCCCTTCACCAGACTGGCTGTGACCTTATATAAATGCGTAACTAAAATGGAATGATCGAACCTTGAGATAATAGCGTGAGCTGTTTTCCTGCTAGTTTTAAATGGATCTAGAGAAGATTCATGTTTACATTTTTGAGTGCCGTGTACCTATTTCTACACACGGTGGCCGAGAATGGTCTATATAGGAGTCCAGATGATGGTGATGATGGTGGGTGCGAATGATCTTTGTTGGAGAGAATGCGCACAAGGAAAAATGGATTAGACGGAAGGAAATCTGAACCGGTGGCAATTCATGCACCGCAAATCCGACGTGGACTGCCCAGTGTTGAACCCGGGCTTACATTGTGAGAAGCTGGCGTCTAAAGGCCTGAGTCATTGCATGATCTTTCTCGATTTAGCCACGGGTACAAATATTGTAGACACTCTCGTGAAACTTAGTATGAACATCTAGCCATTGGAGACATATTTGTTTCACCCATTTTATAAATCCATGTCTTTGATGAAACCAGCATAAAGGAGTGAAGTAAAAAAGGTAAAGGTAAAGGTAGAGTGATCCCGTTACAAGCTCGGTGTGGCCCAGAGGGTGGGTATAGCTCTACTCTTCCATGTCCGCGGCATTAGAAGGGGGTGAGTGGTCAGCAGCACGGCCCGGCCGCACTTTACCCTCGGGAAAGACCCGGTACCCATTTTACAGGTGGGCCTTAGGGTCGGTCTGGACTGGCGGAAAATCTCGTCCCCACCGGGATTCGATCCCGGATCGTCCAGCCCGTAGTCAGTCGCTATACCGACTGAGCTACCCGGCCCACCCGAGGTGCCCAGAGGGTTCCAGGAAGTTAAGGTCTCCAGATTACGTGGCAATGGCCCAGAATGGTGGTAAGGTTATCAGCCTTACGCACCGGCCGTTTTTACCCCCAGGAAATACTCCTGGTACTCATTTCTGTTAGAGGCTGAGTCGATCCCAGGACCATAGTGCGATCGGAAGGATTATGTCAATGAAAATTTCCAGTGATACCTTCCGATTTGTAGCGCAGCGCCTTAAGCACTGTGCTACCGCGGGCCCCAAAGGAGTGAAGTGTTTAACGAAATTAAAGTAATGGAATATGGACAGTTTGACCCCATCCTGCCTCTCACTGCTCGAGGCACCCTCTCATTTTCTCAGTATGTTATAGAGAGTGCATTAGTGCTCCTAGGTAAGTATACATAGAGAAGTCATAAAAGAAAGCGAAACCTCCCGGCCAAAGTTCTGTGACTTCGTTTTTTTTTCTTTCTTTCTTTTTTTTCGTTCTTCCGTTCTCCTCTCTTCCTTCCTTTAGCACTTCCTGCCGTTCTTTATTTACCTATTTCTTCCTTTTATTTTTCTTACTTCTTAGTTTTTATTAACTTGTTTTTCTTCTCTTTGCTGTTTTATATTACGTATGTAAGATGGCCCCGAATTTCTAACTTCGCAGAAAGAGTCGTGAGCAAAGATGGTAAAAATTTGGATAGTCACTGATGTATTGCGTCAATCATACAATCTTCATCTGATGATGTTAAGGCAGTGTGTAACAGTTATTGTGCGAATCTTTCTTACTGATGTAGCCACACATATTGAAGTTCAAGGATAGATTTATCTCGTCATATAAGAACGTTACCGCAACATATTGCAAGCTTGACATGGCTTGATCTGGAGACTGTGGCTGATCGGCAGGTCTATGTCTCAGGTATGTCCGAGTCGGAATTTGTAGTTGGGCCTCCCGAGTGCCTGCAGTTTTGAATCGTTCAGTAGAATCTGAAGGTTCGGTAGTCTTCATATTAACATAGCTGTGGAGTATTCGATAAAAAAGGAACCTTTTGTACAAACACTCATTTGATTTCCTTCTTACCGTAACTTGATAAATGAATAGAATATGTTCCGTAATTATGTGTCTTACAATTAAAACACACTAAACAGATTACCGTTGTGGAGTGTATACTACTGATTTTTCGATTTATGGAAGCTCCGGCTTCGAATCCCGTTTCGAAGACCGGCTATTTTATGTTTTTTGTGATTTTCCTCAGGCTTTCAGGCATGCTGTGAAAGGAGGCGCTTAATTTTATATTCTTTGCAATGTATCAGTCTTATCACTTACACGCTTAAGTCTCTTCCTGTGCGATTTTCAGATTAAAATTTTGTATGAATCATCTCCCTTATGTCGCTGTTAACACCTTACTTTGATTTTATTTCTATTGTGTGATAACTCAGGCATTCTTTTATCAGGTAACTGCCTGAAAATTAATGAGAAATTCATAACAATTTAATGAATTTCAACATAAAATATACTTGAAGGCACCCACCACTCTCGTAAAACGAGCAGTTAGTGCGTGTTGAGGGGCTCGTGAATTTCTGCTGATCATCGAAATGAGGTTCACGAGAAAAGGGAAGTCGCGGACCGTGACGGATGTCGCGGGAATATCGTGTGGCATGCAACCTGCCGATAATTTGTTTTTTTATTGATAATCTTCGATTTGCTCAGCAGGCTTATAGACGAAAAATAAAATCATCCAACAATTTTCATTTTGATTCGTTTGCCAATTTCATTCGAAATTCCTTCTCTAGTTTTGTGGTTGAAATATATTGATGGACGGGTGGGTCATATTAATTACGCTTTCATTTCATCCAATTTATAGCAAGAATGTTTAATATCGACAAATGCATATAAGATTTTTGTTGTAATTTGGTCATGAAAGCAAGATTAGTCGTTGTATAGGCCTATGTGTGTTTACTTGTAACTATTCCATCGCTGGTTGTGTTGCTGGTCATAAGGTCAAAGCGTACAGGCGTTTGTTATGATTATAATATGGCAACATAGCGCGCTCAACTGCTAATAACGTTGTAATGGTTCTTTTCTTGAACGTGTACTAGGCAGTTTCTGCATTATGTAATACTGTATCCGATCGCTATGTAATGCAAGTTGAAGTTACGCAATTCCCCAGGCTGCGCTGTAAGTACTAGGACCTTGGCGCTCGGCATGAAGCCGCTCCGCCATTTGACTGTCTTCAAAACTAACAAGCAGACCTGTGCCTCAGGACAGCGGAACGAACAGCTGCCATGTGTGTGATAATTACCGGTACTAATTGGTTGTCGGGAGGGAAAAGAGCGGCCCTCGGTCCTACGGTTCAAGTTGTGGTAGGTCGGTAAGGACTGTTTTTCAGCCTTTGGTCCGCGGACTGCTTGAATTTCCGCTGATTCACAGATTATAATTAGCCCGAAGTAAAAGATGTAGGATGGGAAGTAAACAAGTCTCTTATCTGGTAGGGATACATTTAAATCCTACACACAATTGTGCATTATTGAAACATGTGATGGTGAATACAGAGAATTTCTTGCGACATTTACCGTTTTGAGTAAATACAATTAAGAGTAGTCTTAGTAATTAACGAACTTAATGCACAAAATCTAAAATTGTATTATACAGCATATGGTATCATCACACCTGTAGGTGGCCATCCCGTGCACGGAACGGCCACCTACATAATACAATTTTGACATCCTGACGATGAGCACACAGTGCTCGAAACATGTAGAGGCATATAATAAACTTATAATAAAACAAGAGTTTGTGCATTAAGTTGGTTAATTACTAAGATTATAC
>Ga0123355_10009384_pt1 | contig 14860 bp, 5 predicted proteins | sample TergutEmb28metaG_3_FD_89872 | JGI IMG/M metagenome (GOLD analysis project Ga0123355, IMG submission 89872) | Embiratermes neotenicus P1 segment gut microbial communities from Petit-Saut dam, French Guiana - Emb289 P1 | ecosystem: Host-associated > Arthropoda: Insects > Digestive system > Gut ...
TGGGGTAGTGCATATGGCCCTCAGTTAAGCAGGCATGTTGTTTTAAGAATCTTCCAAAGTGTAAATATAGTAAATCAGTGTGATCACTTCCTAACCAGCCATGGCTGTTTGCAGAAGGGAAGATGTATGATCAGAATGTTTTTATTTTGTTGCAGCCACAAAACAAAGGCTGGATAGTTGCTGTGCTAAGTGTACTTCGAATAGCATTCATTCCGCTCCTGCTGATATGCAATGCACAGCCTCGCCATCACTTACCAGTCCTAATAAAGTCAGATCTCTACTACATTCTCGTCATTGTGTTCTTTGGGTTGTCCAATGGCTATTTAGCAAACATTGCACTCATCTGTGTACCTAAGTAAGTTTATTGTTGACAATTGATGTGAGTTTTATTGTAGTGAATCATGTTCTGGTTATAGCAGCATTTTACATCTCAACATAATTTGAATATTGACTGCTGTGAAAACCTTAAATCTTATTACTTTTTATGCAGTATTAATACTAACTTGTTGCCCAATGTTTTTATAAATTATTGCTCCAACATATTTGGGCCTCAGTTCTTGGCCACCTTCAGGGAACACATATGTTGTTTGAAGTGTGTAGCTTATATGTCACCTTATTTGGTAGAAGTTTTATGTATGTGATAAAAATTAAAATTAAAATATTAAAATCCTTTTAACTACTTTATTCAAAATAAAATTATTATAATTAGACACTGGTGCATTTTTTGTGAATCTTATGTTTATTTGACCGTGCATCATTGTGATAGTTGAAGAATAAAAGACAAACCTGATTTCACCTGCTATTTTATCTCACTTCTTATGTGCTCAACATGTTTCGGACATTAATATATCCATCATCAGGAGCTTGCGACTATTCTATTGAATACACACACATCAAACCAAGAACAATACGACAAATGTGGTAATTCAACAGAATAGTTGCAAGCTCCTGATGACGCATATATTAATGTCTGAAACATGTTGAGCACATAAGATGTGAAATAAAATAGCAAGTGACATCAAGTTGGTCTTTTATTCTTCAACTGATGCATTTTTTTTGTGTCCAAACATCTGTGATTAACCTTTCTTTACATGAAGTAGTCCTGGAATCAAGTTTAAGATCCCTGGTATTTGGCCTGTGGATGAATACACTGTACTACAAGTGCAACAACTTGGTATTAAGCATTATATAAGTAATATAGTTGCACAGAAAATGTACAATATTAAACTTGTTATGTTTTTTTTTTTTAAATTGTGATTGTTGGAATACTTTCCATTATTAGAAAACAGAGAACAGGAAACTGCCAGCTTAAACAATCTTATGGGCATGCTTTACTTTGAAATTTAACTTCAGAGTCTTGAAGATGGTGTAGTGGATCTAAAATATACACAATGTAAAATATTTACATGCAATATGTTTTTTATGTTGTGTTTAATGGTCTGAAAACTTTCATACTGGTACAGTTAATATAGTCTCTAATCACATATGCCCATGATGACAGCTGCTTTGATGTCTGCCTTATATATCTGCAAAACTGAATCCTTTCTGTAAGTACTAACTTATTGTGCTCAAATTACAGAGTTGTTGAGTCCACTGAGCAGGAGACCGCTTCATCAATGATGGCCGCCTTTGTGGGCATTGGACTGGCCTGTGGTTCAGCCCTCAGTCTTGGAATGGTCAGTTTACTTTAAAGAAACACTTTAGGTTCAAATACATTGGACATCACCTTCTCAGGAAAGGTTTATCATTCCTTGTGCAACTAGTAGAATATATGAATCTGAAATGAGACTGTCTTTCATCATGGTTTGATGGCACCATTTTTGTACATATCCTATAATATTGTGGTCACATATATATAGACCAATAAATAATTAAGTTCTGTGAATATTACAGTAGGCTGTGACACCATGTGGTTTGGTGGACTGGTACTGATATTTTGATGTTCCTCTGAAATGTTTTGATACCTGTGCACCAACTACACAGTTTCAATTCCCTGAAGATTGTAATATTCACATTCACCACCATGACAACCTCATATATTGAATTTTATGTTGGGAAGAGATTTTAATATAAATATGATAGTATGAATTTTAATTTTATGTTGAGGTGTACATACTCTTTTACATTTAAGACCTTGTAATGAAGCACCCACTAACATGCAGCACCATGTAAATGATGTGAATAATTGTTAGCTAAAGTGTTCTGTGTGTATCTTGTAAGTGGGAAATTCAGAAACTGAATTCAGTATCACACTCACCTAGGAACACTCATCCTAAATGTCAGGTCTCGGCAAAAAATCAGGTGACAGGCATTGTTGGTAAGATTACAAAGGGTAATCAGATTACTTTTTTTCTATAATGTGGAGAGTGTCCAGTAGGATGAACCTAATGGTTGTGAGGTTCTGTTGGTGACAAATTTAGGGTTAAAACAGAAACATGTTTGATCCAATTCTGGATAAAAGGTTATATGTATATTGAATTGAGTTATATTCAAGGTTCTATTCTGAAACAAGTATGTTGGATTAATTGATGTATTGTGTGAAATAAACAGACAGTAGTTAGATTTGCAATACGGAGTAAATTTTAACTGTTTTACAAAATATTTTAATAAATTTTATGCAAATAAGTGGAAATTGCAGTGAAAGGAAACTATTGCTCTCTCTTTGGAGAACAATGAATAGTTACTCTTTTTTATTGGTAGCACATATTGAACATTATTTAAACAATTAAAGTCTCATGCTGAATACATGCGATCTCAAATATCACATTAATGTCTCTACATTTACCACTCAGAATGTGTAGAGACTTAATGTTGATATCATTCATAACCATTTTACCCTGAGGAAGTTCCTGCTTACAGAAAAACTTTTGTTTAGTGAAATCTGAGAGACCAAAGTTTTCTACTTTGTTATGTGGGTGTTCCATAGGGGATCTAGAGGTAGCTCATATATATGTATTATGGTTTGTATGTATGTATGAATGTGTATATGTATGTATATATGTATGTATCTATAACTTTGGGTTGTCCATGTCATGCAGAGTCTTTGTTGTGCTGTATATAAAATGGTAAGTGAAACATCATTTAATTTTCTTGACTGTTTTACAAATATGTTATAAAAGCAAGGAACAAATTATTTTCACCCAATTGTAACCAATTCTACAGGATTAGACCTCTTAACTATATGCAAGCATAATAGCACACAGGAAATAATGTACCTTGTATCTGAAGGCAACTCATATTACATTTGTTTTCTCAGTGGCTGGATGATGGTAATCTGGTTTTTAATCTGTAAATGGTAAAACCTGTGATATCTGATACTTTGTGGTCTGAAAAGCAGTATTAACTGGAATTTGATTAGGATGCCTGCTGCCTCTCACTGTTCCTTCAACTGGCAGCTCCCAGCACTTGTTCAGAGAGTTTGGTTAAATTTTGGTGTTGTTGGTTGTATTTAACACACACACACACCATGTTGTGTAAGTAGGAATGAAAAGGGAATAGAAAGCACAGAAGGGAAATCAGGATAGGATATCAGATGATAAATTAAATTCTTACGTCTGTCCATAAGGTTGCCAGATACACTAAGACATGCCTTAACCCTTATCATCCTGCATGACTACATGCTGATCTTTAAAATGTACTGGCAAGTGGCCTAGCATGCCACATGCTGGTCTCCATGCATGCATTGAAATCTGTATGCCAGTGTTTTAGTATAATGTTCTGATATCAGGAAAATTACAATATCTGGCAACCCTTTGGTCCCAGAGGTATGGGATGTTGAAACTTTTATTGAATTTGCTTTCTTCAATACAGTATTTGTGAGCATTTTCTACACTGCAACCACTTACGGAGATAGGAATTTTATTTTTTTTTGTTTCATTACCTGAAGAGAAAGGATTTTTTAATGGTTTTCATCAATATGCTTATGTGGTTCCCAGTGGGAGGATGACTGTGGGTGATGAATTGTAAAGTGTGTGGAAGAAAGCAGTTTTGGCCTATTTTAGGGCACTGTCCCAATGAGGAAAAATCACAAAACATATCCAGGATAATCTGCCTCTGGGCTGAAAACTAAATCTGAAGCCTCAAAAATATAAATGGACATACGAATCCTATACGTTCACCTTCATGGGGAGTAACTGTTTAATGGTTCTGCATAAAATATCCAATGTAATAAACTTTCTTAAAGATTATTTTGCTTCAGTTTTATTGGGCATTGCTTTGGAGCCTGAGATCAGCTATATTTTTATTTTTGACATTTCTGTATTGAACAGAAGTATTGCAACCAAACTGAGTTGATTATTAATGTCTTCCTTCCATAAGCTTTTAAGTCACAGTTGTTTAACCCCCTTCAGGATAAAGTATAGTCTTCTGTAGAAGTCATAACATTAACATTTATCACCTCAGTGGATTATGCAGAATGCACCTATACTCTAAATCAGTGGTTTGCAAAGTGTTTTCCAAGGATCCCAAGGGATCCATGCATTCATTTCTCTAATGGCTAATTTGAAGTTTACTTACTTTTTAAAGTAGAGAGTTAATGTTTTTTTAAAACTAATTGCAAATTTTCTTTAATTGGTGATATGTTTATTTCATATGCTGTTAGAGTATCTAATTAAGAAACTCCCTGTGTCCATGAAGTGAGCAACAATCAGTTTAATTAAGGTCAAATAATGCAACGCATTGTTACATGTACTACTAGTATGTATTTGTAGCTATCTAAATCAATTCTGACATGGAAATTTTTAAATTTCTTGTTGTACATTTCAGACATTGTTAAGATCTAATTCATAATAACTCACCAACAAATGCACAAACTTTTTATTTACAGAGTTATATTATATTAATAAACTAAGTATGTAAGTTGAATAATTTTATTTTAATTTAAATTTGCAGGGTCTCAAATTTCCATCGTATGTGTTCTTCAGGTCTATATGGAACTGCATATAACACACTCCTTAATCTCTTGTACATGATATACGAGAAGTCAGGATTCAACAGTTTGTATATTACTTTCTTAATGTCTTAGTCAGAGACAATTAATTTAATGACTCCTGAGGATGATCCCTCAAGGATCAAAACATGAAGACGTTTCTATTGTTTTTGATATAAAATAACTGTGTAACTATAACAAATTGTACATTTGTTGGTGATTTCTTATAAGTTGTTTATAAATTTTTAATTTTGGATACCTATCTTTCATACACTTAATATTTACGTGAGCAAGGATGTGAGGATCCATGGTTATTTTTCGAAGCTAAAAGGGGTCTGTGAGTAGAAAAGTTTGAGAAACACTGCTCTCAATAATAGAATCTTATATTCTTACTATTATTGTTACAACTGTCTCTTTTAGTGTGTTATAGTCTGTGTGACTTATGGAACGTATGGTGACTAAACCTTCTGTACTCAAAAAATGTCATTTAATTGTTTCTTAGAACAAAAGTATATCTGGATGTGAACAAATGTTGAATTCATTGTATGTGTTGGGGGCATGGTGACTTCTCACCACCTCTGTGTCCTGAGTGATGTTGCGTATGTAAGTCTTAATTTTACAGAGTTCTTATTAAGTGTATTTTATAATGTGGTCCATGGAATTTGGCATTATTGATTAGAAGTGTTCTGTTTATTTAGTTCTAATATATATACACATAAAAGAATGCCATGATGCTTCATTCATAGGTTATTTAATGAACTCTTCATACATATGGCTTGTACTAGTGTTAAGCTTTAGGGTGATTATGAATGGTGAATTTAAAAACATTTGGAAGAAAGTGACTGCATTTAGTTTTAAAAGAACGTGGGAAATCACAAAGAACCTTATAATAACTGATTCAGTTTTATGGCATTTTTGTGATGTTATATTACATGCAGAAAGACTCTCCTTTGGACTCTTTGCATTATCAAATTTACAACTGAAGCACAACATTTCAGTAGCTGGCTCTGCTTCTGTCCTGTGATGATGAGGATCAGGAAATGCACCTTGTCTGGTGGGCCTAGGGATTGAAGTCACTTGAATTAAATAGGCAAAAAGTTACAAAACCAAGTGTTAGCAATAAAATGTGTATTTTGTTTAGTACATGTGTGTATTAAATGAACAAAAATTTTAGTGATAACAAGGAAGGAATTTGATAATCACAGTACTTTTTCTGTAAATAATTGGAAAGTAAAAAAGTAAGAAATAGTAGCTTATTAATTGCTGCTGCAAAACAAGTCTTTATATGATAATACTTCCAATCACTTCTGTGAATAAACTGTCTGTTTTAAATGACTCCTGATGGTAAATGTGCTGTTTTTTAGTGTAGCAGTAGGCATGTTTTTTTTTAAATGCTCTATTCTGTGAACTGTGTTGATAGAGACTGTGAAGAAATAATCATTCATTTGAACAAACAGTAGTGTTTAGACTAAAAAAGACAGTGCCATATGTGCATGTGCTTATGTGAATATATGTATATGTGCATGCACTTATGCCAGTATACTTATTTGATTGTGGTACCTGCTTTGCTTTCAAGCCATAGCTGCTTGGGCTAGTTGGTCTGGTCTAACAAGACAACTGGTACACCCTGCCAAAGTGCAATTGACATTGGACAATTGTGGTACCTGTGTTAGGTTTACTTTTATATTTTGTAGTAAGTGAATTAGGCAAAAAGGAAGATATGTAAATATATAAATTTTTAGGACACAAATGTTATCGTTTGCTGGTGAATCATATCATAAAGGTATTTATTTACAGTTTTTAAGGCTGATATTTGATCACACTTTAAGAGTGATAATAAATGAAGAAAAAAACATAGAATTACAGAGAGAAAAGGATGCGGTTTTTCATAATGTGCTTACTTTGAAAGCTAAATGGTCCATCAGCTATGCTGAACTGAGTCTTGGGTAGTGCCTCAAAATTTGCCCTGACGTTACACCATGACTTACTTTATAACACGTATTCAGACAGGCAGATCTGTGGAGAAATAAGTTTATGTACTGTTTTGTGTTCGTACAGTTTCATGATGTGTGATTTCACCGTGTGTTTCATACATGAATATTTTTCCAATGTAATTGATGTTTATTACATCATTAGGGCAGGTCTCAGCTCCAGAATAGTTTATTTGCTGACGCTGTTAAATTGCTGGGATCAATTCCCATTAAAGATTATTTATTTGGTTAACCTGCCTTTTGGAGCATAACTTTTATTCAAAATTATAATAGTTTGTGTTTTTATAAACCTCAAATGTGATTAGACATTCATATTCAAAGATAATACATTTGAAACTCGACATTTATTGATGGAACTTGTGTCTTAAAATTTCATACCTTGGTCTTGTGCGTCACGTCACTATATAGTATGTGAATTCTAGCATTATGGAGGAACTCTGCTTCACAGTCACTGCAGTCCTTAAGATAGAGGCTGTATGTTCTTCCAAAATACTGGTACACACTTACCACACTACACAGTTTACAAAATGAATCTTACACCATCATGAACACCTCAGATGTTACACTTAATCAGTTTCTATTGAGTAATCAGGAGTGATCTCCTGGACACATGCAGGCATCACAAAGCAGTAGTAACCATCCAAGCCTGCTACTTCGGTTATGTTATGTATACATAAATATACAGAGTGTACCAGGAGGGATCTGTCATTTGTCAGAAGAACATTCCTTAAGTTAAATTACCTTGATATGAGCAAACACGCCTGTATATGAAGATGAATGCTTATGGAGAGAATGGTATGATATGTTGTACAGAATGAGAGCTCTTCTACATTTATTGATTACCAAATGCACATTAAAATGTGGAGGAATTTGTAGTTTCTGTAATGTTAACACGTGTACATCACATTTAATGTAAAAATGTGGTATAAAGACATTAAATATGCTAGAAAGTCTTGTACAACTGTCATAAAAATCATCCTTAGGTTTCCAAGTACTTTATTTATCATGAAATGGCCTGCATATGGCTTGGATGGGCCATCAGCTCAAGGATAGCCTTGTGCAGTGTACAGAAAAGTGCCATTACAAGAGAACATTATGAGGAACCAAAAGAAGACAAAATTTTTCATGCACCATTATCTCTGTAACTATTCAACTTTTGATATAGGTATGTTTGCTTATGTTGCTGTAAATCAACCTGAGGAATGTTCTGGCAAAGTATGGCAGATTCCTTCTGGTTGACTGTGTATGTGTAGGCAAAAAAACTGAATGCCTCCTGCCATTTTTTGAGAATAATGTACAAGTGGCATGAATGTAATACAAACATTGGTGTGATTATGTGAGGCATGGGATGAGTTTGAATTGACAGGGTTACCAGTGGAGCCCTTCTTGAACATGTTTAATCTGAGAACAAAACTTTCCAAGTTACAGTTTCTGAGAATGTTAGTTTTGTGTTTGTATCGTGTTTGTTTCACTTGCAGTGGTTTAAAAGTGTGCAATTCATATGTAATAATCCCATACAGTGCCACAGAATTACTTCGAATGATTTTCAGAAGGTTTGTGACAATATTCATTTCATCATAACATGATTTTATCAGATATTACCAATTTTGTGAATGTGATATGCATTACAATTTGGGAATTTTTTTTATTACTGTCAGTGGATAATATGTTACTATACTTAAACTGCTGCACTCTTGCAGGCAGAATACTTATTTCCTAGTAATGCATGCCACACACATCAATACTAAACCCACAACAAACCAAGTTCAGTCCACTTTACAGTCTCACAACATATTTCTCTACCTCAGTGACATTTCTCCTCTCCTTCCCAAGTGGCCACTTTCGTTTCATAATTTGGTATGCAGTTCTCATATATATCCAACCAAGCCACAAATTCTGCTCTTTAAGCCTCTAAGATTGGAATACCCAAACACTTCTAGGTGAGATCTGTGAATCACAAAGTTCCCATTTATGTAATATTCTGTTTCAAAATAACTTCCAAACATGTGTATTTTTTACATTCCCTTAGATTAAAATGACCTATTTCATAACCATACAAAAGAAGTGGTAAAGCGATTACTTTATGTAGCTTGATATATTTTAAATAACAAGAGTTTTTGAACACAACGGTAACCACATTTATGCATTTGAGCTTCTCTTAATTTCATTTTTTGCCTCACATTTTTTTAAAGTCTTGTATGGATGGATTGTTAATTAATTGTTGGTTTTTTAATTTTTTTAATTGGTTTGTGCAATTATGCAGTATTCAATCAATTGAATCGTGAAAAATCTCTGTTCATCACTATTTATTAGGTAATTAAAATAAATTTATCTGTAGCTCTACTATAATATATCCATATACATATAAATGTATTATAATTAACTAATGAACAGTTTTGTGGTGACTGAGATTTTTCACCTTTTAATTGCTTGGTTTTATAATTGACTCAGCTGCACTGCTTTTTTCTGCTACTGTTAGCACAAGTTACATATCAAATCAGAACTTAACCTACTGGTACTTCATGAGAAATAAAACCAACAAGTGCACATACAGATACATAAATTTATTGCATTATAAACAGCATGTTTCGGCCACCTATTGTGGCCATCTTCAGGGAGGTGTTCTGTGGAGAATGTTGTACATAGGATATCAAAATAATTTACAAATATAAAATGTTAAGTTGAAGAATAAAAGACCAACTTGATGTCACTTGCTATTTTATTTCACTTCTTATGTGCTCAACATGTTTCAGACATTAATATATCCATCATCAGGAGCATGTGACTATTCTGTTGAATTACCACATTGGTCGTATTGTTCTTGGTTCGATGTGTGTTGGAGTTTCGGTGTGGTGGGGTTGGAGTGGACCAAGAACCATACGACCAATGTGGTAATTCAACAGAATGGTCGCAAGCTCCTGATGATGGATTTATTAATGTCCAAAACATGTTGAGCATATAAGAAGTGAAATAAAATAACAAGTGACATTAAGTTGGTCTTTTATTCTTCAACTATCACAATGATGCACGGTCCAATAAACATGAGATTCATAAAATGTTAAGGTTTAACTAAGAGGTTTAAGATCCATGTTAAAATATCAAATATTGTTAAAATTAGTTGTTCTGAATTGCATGTTCATATGCTGTGTGTATGGTGACACCATCCTAGCTGAGGTGGCATTGTTGCTTTTGCTGTTCTACACCACCTCCACTTGGATGGTGTCATCATATACATAGCTTATGAACATGGAATTCAGCTCAAATAATTTTATCAATATTTGATATTTTAGCATAGATCTTAAACCTCTTATTTACAACTTAACATCTTATATATGTAAATTATTTTGATCTGTGTAACAAACATCCTCCAAAGAAAACCTCCCTGAAGATGGCCACAATAGGTGGCCAAAACATGTAGGAGGTTACACTGTTTATTATGCAATAAATTTACATATCTGTAGATGCACTTGCTGGTTTTATTTCTCATAATGAATCATCAGTGCATGGACATGAATCATTTAAAACTACCACTATTTCTTGGTAGTGACTTCTCCTCCTTGTCTGATACAAGGGTCATAATTAGTTTTGTAATCATGTAATGGCTTATATTTCACACCATATGTAATGATTATACCACAGTGACTGTATCCTCTTGAATTGGCATTTTCTACAGTCCAGATGTAATGGCTGTGCCACCACGATTTGTTTACTAGACTTGCATTAATAATACTAAGATATACCACATGAAGGTGAAGTTAATATATTCTAGAGAATTTGCACTGTGTGTCCTGTCTCTTAACTTCATCAGTGGCTCAAAGTACATATACCTATTTATATCCCCAGCTGAGTATCTGAAATCTCTCATGTCTAATATGGTGTGAAGCTCTAAGAGCCAGTCTTAATGTAATATAGTAGTCTAATGAATGTTGTGAGGAGGGGTGGAAATGGCTTTTCAGTGCTAGGTAGATGCTGAAGCATCATCAGAAAAGCCTAGGAAATGGTAAACACATATTTTGATGGTGTTTTATAATTCAGGTTCATGAAGAGCGTGTCTTTACTGATGTCTATGTATGTTGCTGCTGGAAATGGCATTAGGCACTGGAAATAACTTTTTATTAAATACATTATGGAACTAGTTCAATGGGAGGTAGCATCATCTACCCCATTCCCACCCCTGGTTGTAAGATTCTTATTCTGCGTTTGTGCTGTGTTTCAATTGCTGCTGTAGTTCATCAATCAGTGCTGTGACTGGTGTATTTCACAAGTGTGTACTTTATAATCAGATTTGGATGTATTTTATGTCATACTGGAAATTGTTTCACATTTAGATAACAAACTTTATATGTAATAGTGGTTAGTGTTTAGCAAACTCTAGCCCTTTTGGTTGATATACAGCCTACACCATTTGTTATAATGTGTTGTATAAAAATGAATTTTAATCATGTGTATGGCATCTGCATAAATTCTAATTTGGTTAAAGGTACTACCAAATAGTGTGTAGTTAAGGTTAGACATTTCTTAAATAGCCATGTCTCTGATTAAGTGTAGGCTTTGTAACAGCACTGTTTAATTGATTATGCTGCATAAGTCAAAGCAATGGGGGAGATATTCATAAATGATGAACGTGTAAGAAATATGGTAAAGGTATCTGTGCAATATTTCAAGGTGCAGTATTGGCACATGCCTGCAGTAACTAAAGAACATGAAAACTTCAATCTAGGTAGCTGTTAATCAAGCCAAGATACAAACTGGGTATTTCTGCATAGTAGTCCAGAGCATTGCAACTACAGCATGCTAGTGAACCAAAAAGTCTGGAAACAAGTTTTCATTTCATAATGTACAAATACTATGTGTGTACTCCAGGCCATCACTGCAGGAATTAGCAAAAATGGTTCATGGAGTGCCAGGCTTTTCTTTCTCAAGTTACATCCAATACATGCTTACACTGCATGAATTGGTAATGCAAATAATGTTCTAGAATTAAACTGACGATATCTGGAGTTACAGTGCATAGCTGCAATACGTAAACTAGTAATACAGATCAGTCACTATAATCATACTGAAGACATCAGGATTTATGTCCAGTGCGTGTCTACGTAAACTGGCAATATAGATCAGTCTCTAGAATCATACTGAAGGCATCTGGAGTTAAGTCCAGTGAATGTTTGTGCTACTTGAACTGTTAATGCAGATCAGTTTCTGGAATCAAACTCAAGACATCTATAGATTTATGCCCAGTGAACATTTACACTGCATGAACTGGTAATGCAGACATGTCTTTAGAATCAGACTGACTACATTTAGATTAATGTCCAGTGAATGTTTACACTACATTAACATACACTGCAGATCAGTGTCTAGAATCATCCTAAAGGCCTGTGGAGTTATATCCATTGAATGTTTACTACAGAAACTGGTAATGCAGATAAGTCTCTGAAGACATCTGCAAAGTCATCAATGCAAATATGGTTAGAAGTAATAAAAATTTTTTGTATTTTAAACTTGCAGCATCATCATTCACCTACCTTTCTGACATGGTAAGTCACATTATTATAGATTCTTCTCCAGCATATTTTGTTATTCTGCAAATTCTCTGAATCTGTGTCCACTAATTTTATATTCTCTTCTGTACTTATACCTCTCTTTTCTGATGTGTCTGCACATGGTCCTGGGTCTCCCCAGATTTTATTCATTTACTGTGATCATTTGTCATGGCCTCAAAGGCATCTTGTTTTCATGTATAACACATAGTATCAATTGTTTGTAGGGTTTCTAGTTTCAGATGTTGCTTAATGGCCTAGTTTCAGTTTTCATCCCCTCATCTGTAATAGCTCTTTGGTACAAGTGATGGACTCTGGAACAAATTTTGTACATAAAGTATTTGCCAGTGGTCCCACCATGTATGTCTTGGTTTAAAATTGGCAATGTATATGTATGCATCTATAGTGTTCAGCTCTCCTTCATAGGAAAAACTGATGTATAGGTTTACATAGATTTACTTCCTGTGCATGTTGTAGACTACCTTGCATACAATTTAATATGCTGTTCTTACATGCACAAGAATAATTTTGCAGTGTAGATTTACTTTGACATGTACTGCACTGAATGGATGGATGAACAGTTTATTATTGAATAATGCTGTATAAAGTACAGCTATTTAGTGTCAAGTGATGTGACAGGATGATTGCATCTGATGAACTAGGAAGCCTGGGGAGCAAGTGCTAACATTCCATCATTGCCTGGGAGGGACTGAGTCAAACAACAAAACACCTGTCAGAAGAGTGATGTTCCACCTGAAATTCAAATCGGAAACATCCCGGGGTATAGTTCAGAAGCGTTACCACTCAAGCCAGCTTGTTGAGTGCCACATGCTGCTAAGTGTGTCTCTGATAGTTAGTCAAGATCCATTACTGTGTTATTCATATTGTGTTTGTTATTATGTGCATTGATGTTCTGTTTTCAGTAATACAACGAAGAAGGAATGCATATGAGACCATTTATCTATGTATATTACACATGTTTCTGATTAAGTGGGGAGGTGTATGTTGCTTGAGGGTGGACACAATTAAAGGTGATGGCAAGAGAATAAAGAGACACAGGAATTGGGCTCCAGTTGTGAATATGCTACTTCAAACATTACAGAATGTATTTCACTTTTGGTTGTGACAACGTGTGTGTGAAATTTCCGGCTTATGCTACAATGTAGTTGAGGCCTTCACTCTTTTCCAGTGTTATACAGTATACAGTGGTAGCTGGTTACCGGTTCTGGGACAGTCTTACAAGTCCTGAAATATCAGTAAATTAATACCAACCTATGCCATGTAACATCCATGAAGAGGGAAGGCCTCAATAACTGGTGTCATTTTGTTGCAATTCTAGCTGTTTGTAAAAGAGTACTGACCTGGCACTTTTGCCCCAGGACATTTACCCAATCCATACATTAATGCTAATGAAAACTTACAACAGTTTTTCATTGCATGTTCTTGTGAATACAAATGGGTATGGGATGTTAAAGACTTCAGGCTTGGTAATAGCCTGTTGTTATTCTAATCTCTATAGAATTGTAAAGAACCAGTTGTTAGGGTACCACATTTTAATTAAGTATGTGAAAATAACATTGATAAATACATTGTTAATATTGATAATGATATGAAGAGAGTAATTTTCTTTGGGTAATTACTAATGAATGTTATACAGGAGAATAATGAATGGTAATATTTGTAGCATATGGTTGATAAATGCTCAGAATGACCATGACACTATACTGGATTGTTGATGAGAAGTTACTTAGTGACAGAATCCCTCCATGTAACTGACAAGGTGAGAAAAATTTAATGGTTTTGTATTTTGAAGACACTGCTACAGAATGCTAATGTCAGTTTTTACAGATAGCATAATTTGATGTGCATTTCATGTTTTACTTATGAATGTACATGTGCACATAAAAGAATATAACATGTCTATTTTATTTTTTTTAGAAGTAGTATTTAATTTACTTTCAAAGTTATTGTGTAGCTTTGAAATTAATAAGTCTCCAATGTAAGTTACATTAAAACTTAAAAACAAATATGTACACACACACATTTATATGCAGATTTACTGACCATTTGGTCATATACAGTCACTTTCATATCAAAAAAGATGGCTGAAAGATGTGAGCTTAAAACTGTCTCAATACAGCAGACATTAAGAAGCTGGCATTCACACAGATGGTCAAGAAATTCCCACTCTCTTATGGAACTTCATGGCTGTAATAACAAGAGCTCACCACATCCATGACACAGTGATGACCATATGCCATTCTAAAACAGGACAGCATGTGCCCCCCCCCCCCCCCCCCCCCCCAACAAAAAAAAAATTTACACTATTAATTTATTTTTTCTCCACAAACATACTATTATTCTTATACTTATTTTTTTTTTTTTTTTTTATAATATAAAAA
>Ga0123355_10009385_pt1 | contig 14860 bp, 12 predicted proteins | sample TergutEmb28metaG_3_FD_89872 | JGI IMG/M metagenome (GOLD analysis project Ga0123355, IMG submission 89872) | Embiratermes neotenicus P1 segment gut microbial communities from Petit-Saut dam, French Guiana - Emb289 P1 | ecosystem: Host-associated > Arthropoda: Insects > Digestive system > Gut ...
CTGGCAATGACCATCCTCTGCACTTCGCTCGTGCCCTCGCCGATGGTGCACAGCTTCACATCGCGGTAATATTTTTCCGCCGGATAGTCCTTGATAAAACCGTAGCCGCCGTGAATCTGCACCCCTTCGTTTGCGCATTTCACGGCCACTTCGCTGGCAAAGAGCTTGGCCATCGACGATTCCAGCGTTGTCTTGAGTCCGGCATCTTTCATCGATGCGGCGCGAAACGTCAGCAATCGCGCCGCATCGATTTCGGTCGCCATATCGGCCAGCTTCCACTGGATCGCCTGAAAGTCGCTGATCGCGCGCCCAAACTGCTTGCGCTGCTTGGAATAGTTCAGCGCCGCTTCGTACGCGCCCTGCGCCATGCCCAGCGACATAGCGGCAATCGAAATTCGTCCGCCATCCAGCACCCGCATGGCGTCGACGAAGCCCTGCCCCTCGGTTCCCAGCAGATTTTCTGCCGGCAGCACGCAGTCCTCGAAGATCAACTCCGACGTGTCGCTGGCGCGCAGCCCGAGCTTGTCTTCTTTTTTCCCGGAGCGAAAACCACGAGTTCCCTTCTCCACAATGAACGCCGACAGCCCGTGCGTGTGCGCGGCGCGATCGGTCACGGCAATGACGACCAGCACGTCGGCGTAATGACCGTTGGTGCAGAAGGTCTTGGTGCCGTTGAGCACCCAGTCTTTCCTTCGCCGCACGGCCATCATGCGAGCGCTGCCGGCGTCGGAGCCGGAAGAGGGCTCGGTCAATCCCCAGGCGCCAATGAACTCTCCGGCAGCCAGCTTGGGAATATATTTCTGCTTCTGCGCCTCGTTCCCGGCGAGGAAAATGTGGTTCGAGCAAAGCGAAGTATGCGCGGCCACGATAATCCCAACCGATCCATCCACCCGCGAAAGTTCCTCAACCGCGGTGGCGTACTCGACGTAGCCCATGCCCGCGCCGCCCAGCTCTGGGGGAAACAGGACGCCCATCAGCCCAAGCTTGCCGAGCTCTTTGATGGTCGAGAGCGGGAATTCGCCCGCCTCGTCCCACTTGCGCACATACGGCGCGATCTCGCGCCCGGCAAACTCGCGAACGCTTTTCTTAAGCTGCAGTTGTTCTTCGTTCAGCTGGAAGTCCACGCCCTTGCTCCTTGCAGAAAAACATAACCACAGAGATCACCGAGGAGCACAGAGCCAATACCCATTTCTCTGTGTACCTCTGCGCCCTCTGTGGTTAGAGGCTTTCCTTCGATCATTACATCACAGGCCACCCGGGAACCCAACCGCGAATTCCGGCCGCATGGCTAGGTCCGTCCCGGGTCGCGCTTTTCAAACATTCGCTTCACCATCCACACCGGCGCAACCAGCACGTGCAGGGGATTCGTCAGAAATGCCGGTTGGTTGCCTTCGATGCGGTGGCCTAGCCAAGCCAGCCCCAAGGCAGCAGGAATGAGCGCGAGGGCGATGACCCAGTGGAACCAGACTACGATGATCGAAGAGAAGCCGAGGGGGATGGCGACGAGGTGCAGCGCCCGGTTGACGGGATGGCGGTGCGAGCTGTCGTAATGGGAGTAGAGGCCCATAGTACCTGGCTTTCGGCGGAGCATTATACCTCTCCCGAGGTGGAGAGGAACTGCTCGAATACTTCGTTTGAGAGCAGCCTGCCGCGGGCGGTCAACCGCACCAGGCCGCGCTCGTTCGCGAGAAGCCCGGCGTCGGTAAGTTCGGAGACCTTCTCCGAATACGCGGCGACCGGCTCCTCGCCCAATTCCCTGGCCATTCGCTCGAGGTCAAGGCCGCGATTCAGCCGCAACCCGAGGAAGAAAGCCTCTTCGATCGAACCCTGCGCCGAGACCGGAGTACACGCCGGCGGAACGCCGGCGAGATACTTCTCCAGGCTGTCGGGGTTAGAAAAACGCACGGCGCGGGCTCCGTCCTGGCTATAGAGCATCGAGTGCGCATCCAGTCCGAATCCGAAATACGGCTGGCGAGTCCAGTATTTTAGATTGTGCCGCGACTCAAAGCCGTCGCGGGCGAAATTTGAGATCTCGTACTGGCGGATACCGGCGGCGTCCAGCCGCTCGCACGCGATCTCGTACAACTCGGCAGTCAGGTCTTCGCCGGGAACAAAGTGCGCGTGATATCTCCGCCCCCCGGCCACGAGTTCGCGTCCGAGGCGCGAGTCTTCATCGACCTCGAGCATGTAAATGCTCGAGTGGGGGAGATCCAATGCGATGAGTTCATGCAACGAGGCCTCCCAACTCTCGCGCGTCTGGTGCGGCAGGCCGGCAATCAGGTCGATATTGACGTTCGAAATCCCTCCGGAGCGCAGGCGTGCGACATCGTCGAGAATCACCGAGCGGTTATGCAAGCGCCCGACCACGGCCGATTCCTGGTCGATGAACGACTGCACGCCCAGGCTCACGCGGTTCACTCCGCATCCGGCGAACGCCTTGAGCATCGGATCAGAAAGCGTAGCGGGCGCGCATTCCACCGTAACCTCCGCGTCCCGCGCGACCTCGAAATTTTGCCGAATGGTGACAAAGACGCTTTCCAGCTGTGCTACATCCAACACAGTGGGAGTGCCGCCCCCAAAGTAGATGGAATCCACCCTCCGTTCCAGCAAACCGCCCATTTGGCGCGCAGTTTGACGGGAGCGCTCAATCTCGGTCGACACTCGCGCCACGTAGCGCTCGAAGATTTCGCGCGAGAAGACGCCCGAGGCGAAATTGCAATAAGTGCACTTTGTCGGGCAAAATGGCACGGAAATGTACAATCCGAGCGACATCTGTATGATTATCGCTCAGACCGGCCGGCATTCCGGCACCGGGCATCCGGCGAGCGCTGGCCACCACCGGGGTGCGAACGTCCGGGTGGAGGGCGGCTGGCTTCGATGCTGCGGCCGGCTGAGTGCTGACTGAAGAGTAGGGTAGGGATCGCTTCTGACATGCTTCCTCGCGTCGTCATCACCGGAATGGGCGCAATCAGCCCGAATGGAATGGGCAAGGAAGCCTTCTGCCACGGTGTGCTTTCGGGAAAATCCGGCGTAAAGCGCATTTCGCTCTTCGATTCCTCACATCTGCTGGTTCATATCGCCGGTGAAATTCCTGAATTCAATGAGCTCGCCTGGGTCGACGCCCGCGAGCGCAAGCATGTGTCCCGGGTCGTGCCTCTGTGTCTGGCGGCAACCACGGAGGCGCTCGAGGATGCCGGCCTGGGGATGGCGTCCATGTCGCTTGAGGAAAAGCGGCAAATCGGCATCGTGCTGGGCACCGGCGGAGGCGCGCAGGACTTTTCCGAACAGCAATATCGGCTCTGGCACAGCGGCAAAGAGAAGCAGGTCAGCCTGTTCTCGATTCCGAGCGGGACCATGGGCACAATTCCCAGCGAAATCAGCATGCGATTCGGATTTCGCGGATACAGCCACGTGGTTACCGCGGGATGCACCTCATCGACCGACGCTCTCGGCTATGCCTATCAGCATATTCAGGCAGGCGTGCAGCCGATGTTCGTCGCCGGCGGCGTGGATTCGCCGATCACCGAAGGCATCGTCAAGGGCTATACCATGATTCGCGCCCTTACCCAATCGTGGAACCATGCGCCGGAGTGTGCCTCGCGCCCATTCTCCGCCGACCGGGACGGGTTCGTACTCGCGGAAGGTTCCTGGATGTTTGTTCTCGAGGACTACGAACATGCCAAAGCCCGCTGCGCCCGAATTTACGCCGAGATCACCGGCTATGGCGCGACTTGCGAAGCCTATCACCGGGTGCGCATGAGTGACTCCCCGGAAGAGCCGGCTCGGGCCATCAGGCTCGCGCTCGAAGAAGCCCGGCTCTCCCCCGAAGACATTCAGTACGTCAGCCTGCACGGGACCTCGACCGAGATGAACGACCGCGTGGAGACGCGTGCGCTCAGATTGGCCCTGGGCGCCCACGCCGATCGGATCCCGATGTCGGGCCTCAAATCGCAGATCGGCCATGCCCAGGGGGCCTGCGGCGCGGCGAGCGTTGCGGCAACGCTGGTCGCCATGGAACACGGACAAATCCCCCCCACCATTAATCTCGAGCATCGAGACCCCAACTGTGACCTGGATTACGTGCCCGACGCGGGGCGCAAAGCCGTGATCGAACACGCCATCGCGAACTGTGTTGGCTTCGGATCGAAGAATTCGGCTCTGATTTTGAAGAAGATCGCATAGAATTTCTTCAGAACGCTATTTGCCGAAACGTCCGTGACCGGTCTTCGAATCCCGACGCTCGCTGCCTGCCTGCTCCTCTCGGTTTCTGCCTTGGCCCAGGGCGATTTTTCCCAATCTCCCTACCTGCTTCGCCTGGGACACGAAAATTCGGAGGCAAACGTTTGCGTGCTGCTCCGGGCAAACGGCGCTTTCCACCTCGAATCGGAAAGAGGCGCCTCGGCCAGAATCTTTGAAGGCACCCTTCCGGCGGCAAGCCTGAAGCGGGTCGAAGACGAGTTGAACGACGGTGCGCTGGTCGCGTTGTCCGAGCAGCAGATCGACGAGCCCCTGCTGCGCAGCCGGGACTTGCTTCAGGTCAACATATTTCGGGGCGACCACTGGCAGGACCTGAACTTTCACAGTCTCGAGAGTGAAGAACCCTATCGCCGCTCGCTCCAGCCGCTCCTCGACTGGCTCGACGGCCTGCACAAATTGCCGCATAAGGAACTCTCGGAAGATGCCGGCAGGAACAATTGCCTCCCGCCGAAGAAGATCGTGCTCAAGAAACGGGAAGAGGCTCGAGAACCATCCCTGGCCTCGGCTCCCACGGCGCCGCCGCGCGGTCCCGAACCGGCGCCGCCGCCCCGGGAACCGGCTCCGGTGCCGGCGCTATTTCGAATGTTGTCCATGCGAAGGACATCGGGAGCCGCCGAGCAGCGCTGTGTGCTGGTCAAAGGCGATGGAGCGTATCGCACCGAGCGGCGGGTGCAGAAGACGGGCAGCAGGAAGGTGGAAACCAAAATTGATGGCGGAAAGATGAGCGCGGTGGAATTTTCTGAGTTCGAGAAAATCCTGAATGACCCGGCTCTCGCCAAGATCCGCCATCGCCAGACTTCGCGCATGGTGCTGCCGATGTCGGGGGAGATGTTGAATCTCGAAATCTTCCGCTCATCCGGCCCGGAGGAGGTCGTGCTTTCGAGCACCTTCAACCGGCCGGACATTCCCTTCTTTTACTCGGGCGACGGGGACATAGCGAGCGCCCGCAACTTGCTCGAGTTTATCGCCGAGCACGTCGACAATAACCCTTTGGGAGCCCTGGACCCGGGACTGCGGAACGACTGCAGCGATGCGCCTTGAACGGCGCCTACAGCAGCCGGCCGACCAGGTCGTAATCGTGGGTCTCTGTGATTTCGCAGCGGTAGAACTCACCCGGCCGGAGAGCGAGGCCGTCGGGAACCTCGGCGATGTAGAGTTTGCCGTCAATTTCGGGCGCCTGCATGGCGGAGCGGGCCTCGAGAAGCAGCTCGCTTTCTTCGGACGGGCCTTCGAGCAGCACCTCGAATTCCCGGCCCCGCAAGGCTTTCTTCTTGCGGCGGCTGATCGGCTTCTCGACCTGCATCAGGTGCTTGCGGCGGCGCTCAATTTCGCGCCCGGAGAGCTTGGCCTCTAGCCGATAGGCCGCGGCTCCCTCCTGGTCGGAGTAGGCAAACGCGCCCATCCAATCGAATTCGGCGGCGCGCACGAAATCGCACAGCTCTTCGAATTCCTTTTCCGTCTCGCCGGGAAAGCCCACAATAAACGACGTGCGCAGGGTCACGCCAGGAATCGTCTTGCGCACCTTCTCAATCGTGCGCAGAAAAATCTCCGCGCTTCCGCCGCGCTTCATGCGCTTGAGGGTCGCAGCCGATGCGTGCTGCAGGGGAACGTCGAGGTAGGAACAGATCTTCTCATGCCTGGCGATGGTTTCAAGCAGGCGCGCGGTAATCTTGTTCGGATAGGCATACAGAAAGCGCACCCAGCGCAGTTCTTCGATCGCGGCCAGCTTTTCAAGCAGCAGCGCCAGTCCGTCTTTCAGGCCAAAATCCTCGCCGTAGCAGGTCGTGTCCTGGCCGATGAGTGTGATCTCCCGGACCCCGGAGAGCGCCAGCCGCTCGGCCTCGGCGACCACCGATTCAAAGCGGCGCGAACGGAATTTGCCCCGCAGTTGCGGAATAATGCAAAAACTGCACGGGTGGTCGCACCCTTCGGCAATCTTGATGTAGGCGGAATAGCCGGGCGTGGCCAGCACCCGAGGTGTAGCTTCGTCGTACAGGTAATTGGGCAGGTCGCGAATCGCTCCGTCCCAGCTCTCGCGAGAGAAGCGGCCGTTCGCGGCGCGCGCATCGCCTTCGGGCCGCGAACCGAGAATGCGGAACGGCGAAGCCTGGGTCTGATCCGGTTCGGGCCTCCGAATGCCGGCGGCGCGCAGGATCTGGTCCAGTTCGCCGGTCCCCACCACGGCGTCGACTTCGGGGATGTTTTTGCGAATTTCATCGCGAAATCGCTCTACCAGACAGCCGGCGACCACGAGCTTGCGGGCTTTGCCGCTTCCACCGGCTCCCCCGGGAGCAAGCTTGTGGCGAGCCATTTCAAGGATCGTGTTTACCGACTCCTGCTGCGCGCTCTCGATGAATGAGCAGGTATTGACGACGATGACGTCGGCGTCTTCGGCGCGAGGCACAAGCTCGGCCCCGGCTGCGGCCACCATGCCCATCATGACCTCGCTGTCGACGAGGTTTTTGGGGCACCCGAGGCTTACAAACCCAACCTTAGGAGCGGCAGCTCCAGGTGTTTCCGGATCCAGTAGAGACGAGGACTTCAAGGACATGCGTTCTTATGATTTTAGCATTCGCCGGAGCGACATTTTTGTCCGCCAGGATGCCTCAGCAGGAAGCTGGATCGCAATTTCCGGACGGCGCGCCCAGCAAGGGGAAATCAGCTTTCGAGCCGCGAAGAGCGGCTTCCAAATCCTCCAAAGCGGAAGCCCGGCACGTTTTAGGAGGGGCAGGGCGAGTATGGCGATGCGACGGCATCTCGAACCGGGGGTCAGGGCTTCAAGGCACGGTAAACCCTTCCACCCTTCATTACGAATTCCACACGTTGTAGAACCGTTATGTCGCTCAGAGGATCTCCTCGAACGGCTATCATGTCGGCGGCATATCCAGCTTTCAGTTTGCCGATCTGATCCTCCCAACCCAGTAATTTTGCGCCATTGATCAGATCCGCCTCCAGGGCTTCGGCGGGAGTCATGCCGAACTTCACCATCAATTCCAGTTCTCGGGCCTGGGTCCCGTGCGGAAACGGCCCCACGTCCGACCCCATCGCGATGGGAACCCCGGCCGCAATTTGCTTGCGAAAGTTCCGCGCGTGCAAATCGAGGACTGCCTGCTCGCGTTGGCCCGCCTCGGGAGTTGCGGCATGGGCGGCAAAATACTCCTGAATGGCAAAGGTAGGCACCGCGAAAATATGCTTCTCCCGCATAATGCGCATGGTCTCGTCGCTGAGCTCAAATGCGTGATCTACGGAAACCACCCCGGCGCGCGCCGCATACTGGGTGCCCGGTTCTCCGGTGGCATGCACGGCCACGTGCTTGCCCAGGCGCGCCGCTTCCTTCACCGCCGCTCGCAATTCCTCTTCGGTGTATTGATACGGGGTGGAAAACTCCCCGTCATGGATCGAGTCTTGGCCGGTCTCGTAGATCTTGGTGAAGTCCGAGCCTTGTTTAAACTGCTCACGCATGACCTCGATCAATTGCTGGGTATTATTGGCATAGTCGGCATTTGCCAGCACGTGCTGAGCGGGGTTGTAGCCGATCGCGTCTTCATGGCCGCCCAGGATATTTATAGCGTTTCCGCTGATCCGCAGCCGCGGCCCGGGAATCTCTCCCCGGTTGATTGCGTCGCGCAATGCGGTGTCCGCCGAACCGGCACCTTCGGTCCCCATATCTCGCTCCGCGGTAAACCCGGCCATCAGATCGTCTCGCGCCGCGAGAGTCGCCGTGATGGTGCGCGCCGCGACCGATTCCCGGATGGTCTGGAAATCTTCTGCGCCAGGATGCAAGAAGAGATGAACATGAGCATCGATCAGGCCGGGAAGCAAAGTGCAGGCGCCTAGATCGGTGATTTCGACGCCGGCCGGATGCTGGACGCTCGTGCCCACTTCGACAATTCGGTCGCCCCGGACCAGCACCTCTCCCGGACTGATGAGTTTGCCGCTCTCGAGGTCGACAAGATGCGCCGCATGCAGCACCATGGGCTGAGGATTGACGCTCTGGCCAACGGCGCCGGCCGCCACGGAGAGCGTTACTAGAAAACTAAAACCAAGATTTCGCGAGATCATAGTCCGGCATGGGATGGTATCACTATCAGAAGGCAGGTGGATAGGAGCAGGCGGATGAAGCAAACGGCTTGTGTTATCGGCGCCGGGCCCAATGGGTTGGCAGCGGCCATTGTCCTCGCCCAGGCGGGGCTCGAGGTGGAGCTCCTCGAAGCGGAGGAGACTGCCGGAGGTGCGGCGCGCACGATGGAGTTGACGCTCGCGGGATTCCGGCACGACTTTGGTTCGGCGGTTTATCCGCTGGGCGCCGGCTCGCCGTTCTTTTCCTCGCTTCCTTTGTCGGATTACGGGCTGGAATGGGTCCATTCGCCCGCCCCGCTGGCCCACCCTCTGGACGGGGAGACGGCAGTGGTTCTCGAACGCGACCTCGCCGAGGCGAGATCCACCCTCGGAACCGACGCCGATCGATGGAGAGACCTGGTCGGGCCGTTCGTCAAGCGCTGGGGGGAGTTCGCACGCGAGGTGCTTGCTCCGATGCCGGCGGTGCCCAAGCATCCCTTTCTGATGGCGCGCTTCGGGCTGAACGCATTCCGCTCCGCCAGGGCGATCGCCTCCCGATTTTCGAACCAGCGCACCCGCGCCTTGTTCGCCGGCATGGCTACTCATTCTATGCTCGGCCTCGACGAGCCGCTGAGCGGGGCCTTGGGGACAATCATGGCGGTGCCGGCGCACGCCGTCGGCTGGCCGGTTCCCAAAGGAGGAGCACAATCGCTCTCGAACGCCCTCTGCGGGCATTTGAAAAAGCTTGGCGGCAGAATAAAGACTTCCTCACGAGTGGACCGGTTCAGCGATCTCGCCCCGAGCGACCTCTTTCTTTTCGATGTCACCCCCCGCCAGCTGCTCGCGATCGCGGGCGAACGCCTCTCGCCAAGATTCAAGGAAGTCCTCGAAAGGTTCCGCTACGGCTGTGGCGTATTCAAGGCGGATTTCGCCCTGAGCCGCCCCATTCCTTGGAGCTCTGCGGAGTGCCTGCGTGCGGCCACGGTCCATATTGGCGGCACTTTTGAGGAAATTGCCGCCTCCGAGAAGGCGGTACGCACGGGCGAAATCCCAGGACGTCCGTTCGTCCTACTGGCCCAGCCCAGCCTCTTCGACCCCACTCGCGCGCCGGCAGGCAAACACACGGCTTGGGCGTATTGCCATGTTCCGAACGGATCCACATCGGACATGCTGCCGAAAATTGAAGAGCAAATCGAGCGCTTCGCTCCTGGATTCCGAGACTGTGTTTTGGCTCGCCGGGCGTTCTCTCCCGCCGATCTGGAGAGGATGGATTCAAACCTCGTGGGCGGCGATATCGGGGGCGGCGCTCTCGACCTTCGGCAGTTCTGGTTGCGGCCCTCATGGCGCCACTATGGAACCTCGGCCGCAGAGATTTTCATCTGCTCGTCTTCGACTCCTCCGGGAGGGGGTGTACATGGCATGTGCGGCTATCACGCCGCCAGGGCGGCGCTCGCCCGGCTGGGACGCAAGCGTTAGAAAATCCGGGCGGGTGCGGGTTATCCCCCGCCGCGGGGAAGCCGATCTCCGCTCTCCCTCTATAATTGAGGGATTCAGATGACATGGTTGTCGGATATCGTCGCCGCCGCGCGGCGTAGGGTCGAAGAGTCGATCGCAAACGCCGACTTAGGCCGACTCCAGGAGCAGGCGGCCCGGCACCGCCCGCGCGGCTTTCAGAGAGCGCTCGAATCTGCGGGCGCCTCGGGTGTAGCAATCATCGCCGAGCTCAAAAAGGCATCGCCCTCGCGCGGGGTGATTCGCGGCGACTTTGATCCTCGCAAACTGGCGCGGGAGCTCGAAGCGGCCGGCGCGGCCGCGCTTTCGGTTTTGACCGACGAAGAATTCTTTCAGGGTTCGAGCGAGAATCTGCGCATCGCCTCCACCGAGACCCGGCTCCCTTGTCTGCGCAAGGACTTTATCGTCGATGAATTTCAAATTCTCGAGGCGCGCTCCCATTCGGCCGATGCGGTTCTTTTGATAGCGGCGGCGCTATGCGACGAGGATCTGGTTGCGCTGACCAGGCGCGCGAGAGAATTCGAGCTGGATGTTCTCGCGGAGGTTCATGACGAGGAAGAGTTGGGACGCGCGCTCGATGCCGGATGTGATCTCGTCGGTGTCAACAGCCGTAATCTTCACACCTTCAAGGTCGATTTGGATACGGCATTCAGGGTGGCGCGAGTGCTGCCTCCAGAAGTCGTGGCGGTGGCCGAGAGCGGAATTGAGTCCGGCGGAGACATCGCCCGGCTGCGCTCGGCCGGATATCGCGCATTCCTCATCGGCGAGACCCTGATGAAAGCGCCGGTTCCGGGAGAAGCTCTGCGCCGGCTGATCGAAGAAGCGGACTCTCCTAGCTCGGAAGGGTGTCGAAAAAGCGGATTCGTCACAAAGGACAGGTGACTTAGTCCGGATACCGGCCAACGGTCGGATTCGTATGACTTGGATCAAAATCTGCGGCATCACCAACTTGGAAGACGCGCTCGCCGCCGTCGAAGCGGGTGCGGATGCCCTGGGGTTCGTGTTCTACGAGAAGAGTCCCAGGCTTGTGGCCCCGGAGAAGGCGGGGGAGATCATTCAGGAACTGCCCGAGCAAATAGAACGCGTCGGCGTTCTGGCTGGGGAGCTCAAGGGTTCGATAAATATGCCGGAGGGGATATCAGCGATCCAGTGGACGGTTGCGGCGGGGCCGGAGGACTTCATGGGCTTCGGGTCGGGGCCGCCGGGGCCGGTCCGGCCCTCGAAGCTTTTTGTCTCATTTCCGGTTTCGCGTTTTCTGGATGGTGAGTCGACGGAGCGGCTGCAAACCGGATTCGCGGGATTGGGCGAGATTTCGGGAAGCGAGGATTCGCGGCCGGCATTGGACGCCTTGTTCCTGGATTCCGGCAGCCCTCTTCAGCCAGGGGGAACAGGAAAGACCTTCGACTGGAGGAAAGCGCTTCCGATTGCCGAAGGGGTGCGGCAAGGAGGCCTGAAGCTGGTGGTCGCCGGAGGGTTAACCCCCGGGAACGTAGCCGAAGCCATGGCAATTCTTCGCCCCTGGGGGGTGGACGTTTCCTCCGGGGTCGAAGCCCGGCCCGGCAAGAAAGACCCGGAGAAGGTTCGCGCCTTCATAAGGGCCGTACGCGAGGCGGACAAAGCGAGGTCAAACAATTAATGGCAACTGCCTCCATGGCAAAAAATCAAGCGAGAGTGCCCCACCCGGTTTCAAAGGGCGGCAACTCGACGAGGAAACCGGCTTCGGCTGGCGGACGCTTTGGCCCCTGGGGAGGTCGCTACGTCCCTGAAACCCTGATGGCTGCGCTCGAGGAGCTCGAGAGGGAATACGAGAAGGCCAGGCGTGACCGGCGCTTCCAGGCGCGCCTCGGAGAATTGCTCAAGACTTATGCCGGACGGCCGACCCCGCTCTACTTCGCCAAGCGGTTGACCGAGAAACTGGGCGGAGCCCGCATTTATCTGAAGCGCGAGGACCTGCTCCACACCGGCGCTCACAAGATCAATAACTGCCTTGGCCAGGCGCTCCTGGTCGAGCGCATGGGCAAGCATCGCGTGATCGCGGAAACCGGGGCCGGCCAGCACGGGGTCGCAACCGCCACGGTCTGCGCGCTCTTCGGCTTTGAATGCGTCGTCTACATGGGCACCGAGGACATGCGCCGCCAGGAGCTGAACGTCTTCCGCATGCGCCTGCTCGGGGCCGAGGTTCGCGGCGTGGATGCCGGGTCGCGCACCCTGAAAGATGCGATCAACGAAGCCATGCGCGACTGGGTCACAAACGTACGCACTACGCATTACTTGCTCGGCAGCGTGCTCGGTGCCCATCCATACCCAACCATGGTGCGCGACTTCCATCGCGTAATCGGGCGGGAAGCCCGCTCGCAAATCCTGAAAATTGAAGGCAAGCTGCCGACTGCGGTCATCGCCTGCGTGGGCGGCGGATCGAATGCCATCGGAATTTTTCACGATTTCATCGGCGACAAGAAGGTTAAGTTGATCGGGGTCGAAGCCGGGGGCCGCAGCCACAAGCTTGGCGACCACGCAGCTCGATTCCGTGGCGGGTTGCCGGGAGTACTGCAAGGTACGTATTCCTACGTATTGCAGGATGAAGCCGGACAGATCGCCCTGACTCACTCGGTTTCCGCCGGACTCGACTATCCTTCGATCGGCCCTGAGCACGCCTGGCTGGCAGATTCCAAGCGCGCCGAATACCTGGCTGCTTCCGACGCCGAGGCGCTCGATGCTTGCCGGCTGCTGGCGCGAACCGAAGGCATTATCCCCGCGCTCGAGTCCTCCCATGCCGTCGCCGAAGTGGTCAAGCGCGCCCCGGCTCTGAAGAAGTCGGACGTGGTGATCGTGAACATCTCCGGCCGCGGGGATAAAGACATTGGAATTCTGCGCGAAAACCTAACCCTCAGCTAGCATGGTCAGTTCCCTTTTCGACGGCCGGCCGCGAGTCCCTCACGGCGGTTCGAAAAGACTCGGGTCAAGGATGAAGGATGAAAGATGAAGGATGCCGGTTAAATTCACAAATCGCCCGTCGCTCATCGCCTATCTCACCTCGGGCGACCCCGACCTCGACACCACGCGCGAAGTGGCTCTCGCGGCCGTTTCCGCGGGAGCGGAGGTCATCGAGCTCGGGGTGCCGTTCAGCGATCCAGTTGCCGACGGCAAGGTGATCCAGCGGGCCAGTGAGCGTGCCCTGCGAAACCGGGTGGCCCTCGGTGACGTGCTCAAGCTGGCTCGCGAAATCCGCCGCGAGACCAAGGCTGGCCTGATCATTTTTTCCTATCTCAATCCCATCCTTCGCATGGGAGTGGCCGAATTCGCCGCCCGGGCCGCCGAAGCCGGAGCCGATGGCGCGCTCATCACCGACCTGCCCGGCGAAGAAGCCGGCGAATACCTGCGGCAGATGCGCCGCCGCCACCTTGAAACCGTCTTCCTGGCAGCCCCCACCAGCACCGACGAACGCCTGGAGCGCATTGCCGAAGAGTCAACCGGATTCGTTTACGCCGTCTCCCGCACCGGGGTCACCGGCGCCCGCAAAGAGCTCCCCGACGATGCCCAAAAGCTGGTTCGCCGCCTGCGTAAATTCACCCCGCTGCCGATTGCCGTGGGCTTCGGAATCTCCACCCCGGAGCAGTTCGCCTCGCTCGGCCAGTTTGCCGATGCCGCCGTCATAGGCAGCGCCATCGTCGGGATCATCGAATCAAGTCCCGGCAAAGAAGCCCAAGCTGTGGCAAAATTTATAGAACAGGTCGTCGGGCGCCACTCATCGGTCGCCGGCCGGTAGTATTTCGGCGACTCTTTGGATTTGGATTCTGTACAAGCCAGAGTTGGAAATTCATCCTGTAGTTTGTGGTTGAACGGCATTCGTGTCTCGCGCGACGAGCCGCGAGCGGAGATCGAACGACGCTTTTTATGGACATCGGTGATTGGCGGCGCAAAATCGATGAGATCGATCGTAAGCTGGTGGAGTTGATCAGCGAGAGGGCGCATGCCGCCCACGAGATCGGCAAGCTGAAACGGAATGTGCGCATGCCGATTTACGAGCCCGACCGCGAGCGGATCGTCTTCGACAATGCCTGCCGCGCGAACCCGGGTCCGCTCGCCGATCGCGATCTGTTGCGCATCTATGAGCGAATCATGGATGTGATGCGGCAAATTCAAGCGGAAGAAATCGCTCCCGAAACCTTGGGGAAGACCGAGGGCATGGGAGACACGGAACTCGATCCGGAGGTAAACGACTAACCGGGCTCTTAACCACTGGCCGTTCGTTCTCGCCGCGAGGAAAACTCGCCGGAGCTAAAGACCAGGAGCTACAGCTCAAAGCTATCTATGATCGTCGCAATGCAGGAAACCGCAACCGAAGAACAGATCGAGGTCGTAACCGAGCACCTGATCGAGATGGGATTTGCCGTACACCGCACCACGGGCGAGCGCCAGACCATTCTCGCCGCCGTGGGCTCTCGCGCCGACTTCGACACACGCAACCTCGAAGTGCTCGGGGGCGTGATGGAAGTTCACCGCATCAGCGCGCCTTACAAGCTGGCGGGGCGGAGCTTCCGCCCGCAGGGCACGGTGATCGAATTTCGCAACGGAATCAAAGTCGGCGGCAAAGAAGTGGTGGTTATGGCCGGGCCGTGCTCGGTCGAGTCGCGGGAGCAGCTCCTCACCGTCGCCGAACTGGTCGCGAAAGCCGGGGCGCGCGCCCTGCGCGGCGGCGCATTCAAGCCGCGCTCTTCACCCTACTCGTTCCAGGGACTGGGAAGCGAAGCGCTCAAGATCCTGCGCGAAGCCGGCGACCAAAATAACCTCCTGGTGATCAGCGAAGTCATGGAGATTTCGCAGATCGAGTTGATGCTTCCCTATGTCGACATTCTGCAGGTGGGGGCGCGCAACATGCAGAATTTCAACCTGCTGCGCGAGTTGGGCAAGCTGAAAACCCCGGTCTTGCTGAAGCGCGGGATCGCCGCCACCATCGAAGAGCTCCTGCTGTCGGCCGAATACATCATGGCCGGCGGCAACTACAACATCATCACCTGCGAGCGCGGCATCC
>Ga0123355_10009386_pt1 | contig 14860 bp, 9 predicted proteins | sample TergutEmb28metaG_3_FD_89872 | JGI IMG/M metagenome (GOLD analysis project Ga0123355, IMG submission 89872) | Embiratermes neotenicus P1 segment gut microbial communities from Petit-Saut dam, French Guiana - Emb289 P1 | ecosystem: Host-associated > Arthropoda: Insects > Digestive system > Gut ...
ATCTTATGTTTATGGGGCCGTGCATCATCTTGATAGTTGAGTAAAGAGAAAACCAACTTGATGCCACTTATTTTATTATTTTATTCAATGTTTATTCAATGCTCAACATGTTTCGGCCGTTAATACGACCATCTTCAGGAGCCTGCGACTAATTGGTTGTTATTTCATGGGTAGTCGCAGGCTCCTGAAGATGGTCGTATTAACGGCCGAAACATGTTGAGCATTGAATGAACATTGAATAAAATAATAAAATAAGTGGCATCAAGTTGGTTTTCTCTTTACTCAACTACTCACCTAGTTTTAGTGTAAATGTTTTATACGTCTAAAGATCCGCCAAATATAACACTTACTTAGCACAAACCTAAAAGCAGGCACGCGATTTGAGTGGTAATGAAACCATTCTCATGCTGTACAAGGTTGTATACAGGGAAAATAAAATCTGACAAGAATAATGGGTACTTTACATAAAGGCCTAAGTACATTTATGATAATAAGTCGCTGAATTCTTCTTGTATGAGAAATGTTCCAAACAAGAATTGTAGAGTAAATCAAAACACATATTATATGTTCAACAACTGTTTCCGAATGTCGCGTCATGTATGAGATAATGTGGAAAACGATGGCAGATCCACACAGGCCACAAATGACACTATAATACGGCGCATGCGCTTTGCGTGCTGGATATCTAAGGCTACAGATATACATTCAAATATGTAATACTTATCAAACTCCACTGTCACAATGGTGTCGCAAACGGACCCCAATGTTAAGTTTATAGTGCATTTCCCGTCTTGTTGTATATATAACACGAAGGGACGAAATGCATCTACGTAATTTTGTGCTTTTTCGTCCGTAACTATCAGAGACTGATGCAACATAACTAAAATTATGGTCCGAAGATAACAATATTTATTATTGGAATTCCCCACTCCTAGAGACGATTTCTCTTGTTAAATCTAGGCAGGACTCTTGTCACTGGCTGGAGACGCTCTGTGTCTAGCCGTCAAGGCACTGCGTCTGAGCGAACCGACCCCTCGGGTTCCGAAGCAACAGGAGACAAGCAACAACCCGCCCACAATCTCGTTGGACCAAGTTTCTTGGCACGACCAAAGATCTGACTGCTGGGTCGTCCTCTACGATCGAGTCTACGACATCACTGGATTTCTGCTAGAGGTCAGTGTTCTTGCTGATTCTAACCACGAAAACGTCTCTGGACAGGCGGATATCCGACCAAGATGCAAACAGATTCCCTTCCAAATACAAGTCTAGATCGTTACCTTCACATCAACCCTTCTCTGGACTCGGGTATTGTCCCGGCATTAAACTGCGCGAACCGGTAAATAACAAGTAGACACCCTCTCGGCATAGATGCCAACGAAGGACCTCCCAATCTGAACCAGGAGCTTTATCCGCTATCATTTGACTGCTTACTGTTAATAACCCACTGAGCTACACAGACAAGTAAAAAAAGGTAAAGTGATCCCGTTACAGGCCCGGTGTGGCCCAGAGGATGGGTAGAGGTATAGCTCTACTCTTCCATGACAGCGGCACTAGAAGGGGGTGAGTGGTCAGCAGCACGCCCCGGCCGCACCTTACCCCCGGGAAAGACCTGGTACCCATTTTACAGGAGGCCGGGTGGGCCCCAGGGCCGGTCTGGACGGGCGGAAAATCTCGTCCCCACTGGAATTCGATCCCGGACCATCCAGGTCGTAGTCAGTCGCTATACCGACTGAGCTACCCGGTCCACTACACAGACAAGTACCCGCAGAATAGCACAACGGAACTGCCATATAACAGAGCACATAACCACACTTAATATTACAGCAGAGTTACCAGAGCTTTATTTCTTCTTCCTACAGCACCCCGGAGGCGAGGAGATCTTGTTAGAATATGCGGGACGCGACGCCACCTTGGCGTTCCGAAGTATCGGCCATGACGTGGCTATATTGCAGACCCTGGAGAGGTGCTTCCTGGGCGTCCTACCCGAGTCAGAGCGCATCTACAGTACCCCAGGCGGAAAGCTCGCAGGGTTGAGACTCTCCTAGAGCCAATAGAACACTTACTTCACTGCGTGTCCTTGCCATATAGACTGCACTGCTATATGAAGAACAGGACTTCACTGGCTGTCAGTCTTTACAATGTTAATCCCTCAAACACGTGCATATTATTAATTTTAAACTACAGCCCTATCTTTTATGAAATATCTCATATATACACTGTAGATATTGAGCAATTAGCACATAGGAATATGACAACTGTTTATTTCTGGCGACTGCCCTAAACACACTGCTACAGACAAGCTGCTGATACAATGAATGCCCAAGTAAGTGGCACACTATTAAAACATTTTATTATCCATTAGATGCACAAATATATAATTCGTAGATACAATTAGAATTATTATAAAATATTTAAAATTGCTCCAACATGTTTCGGATCACAAGGGATCCATCATCAGGGAGCTCTATAGAGTGCTTGGCTAAAATTACAGCAATGGTTCTATCTTGTCCGTTGATATGGACGTAGTCGGTGTTATGGCAGCATATTTGCCCGTGGTGCGTGTGTGTACTGCACAGTCTAGAGAGGCACAGCAGTGTTACATAAGTGTTCCGCTTTTTTTCTCATTAGTGATAACAGCAGTTTCAAGAGAAAATTATTCACACCACATGATCTTATTTATCACCAGATCTATACTGAAATTTGTCACAAGAGAAGTGTACTCTGGAATATTAATTTTGTTCTCGCGGACAAAGACAAAAACAAACCAGCTTAACATCAAATGCTAGTCCAGGCAAAACCTTCTCAGTTTCTCTCTCCATCAAACAGTTTTCAGTGTTCAGTGACGCTACATCTACTGTGCAGACTCATCGGTACCGATAATATTTATTACACTGAATAAAAGGGTGATTACTTGCATGTGTTTATTCAGCTACAGCCCCTCGTTTGTTGAGTATACGTGGGACTTCACAATGTCCAAGACTCCTCACGTATGGGGTAAAGGTTAGGACCGACATAGAAGCGGTACTATTGTATTAACCAAAATGGTCTTACGTAACACGTTCATTTTCAAGTTGTAATCGCAGTATTATAAATTATGTTCTAATTTAATATTTTATTATATGTAATGAATAGTTTTTATTCCCTGTGTAAGAATGATGCAAGTGTGCTTCTACCAGAAATATACGATAGTATGTTTACGGAATAACTTTACATTAAGGGAAGTAAAAGCACTTTCTTGAATTCATGTACTTTAAGTTGTTAACCTTTTTTGTAAATTACAAAACACACAGCAGTATTGTAGATACCGGTTAAATTGTTTGTCCTTTTAATTTAACGATCTTTACAGACTGACTTTACAAGCTGCTTAATTTGTATCAAGTTCTGTAGAAAAAATACAGGATACATCTACTGTGTGTTAGTGTACAAATTTTATTGCATTTACGTCAAAGCATTCACCCTGTCCACCAATTAAATCCTTGGCATAGAGCCCGACACGCAACCTACTACTTCATCTAATTCTGCTACCCGGCTATCCATGCTAAGTTTCTGCATTGTTTCGTTATTTCCTCCAGACCTACGTCAGAACAACGCTTCACAATAGATACTTGTCCCTTCCTCTCCACTTCTTCCACCACTTTCATTCACTTCACCGTATGTCATTCGAAAAAGTTAACCTCAACTGCTGAAAAAGCGACATAAAAATAATGACAACCATTCACTGTTCTCCCAGTCCCATGCCGAATTTCCGCCTTTACCTGGTACTGCGTGATAACAATGGGGATTGATTCTTAGACTGCTGCACACCAGTTCAGTTATACGTAAATACTACCGGCCTACGTTTACTGACATACAGTCAATCCCCGACATAGCGTCACTTCACTTAGGCGCTCATGAAACTGCAAGAAGAGAAATTCCTATTATACAGAGTAAAGCGATAAAGGGTCCTGACTATACACTGTCAGTCGGTACGGATTTGGAGTGGACAATTAATTACCTTAATTGAATGCAATATAGTACTTTGGCGCTATTAGAAACACTGCGTGCGTACAGCCGTCGATACTGATGCGCCTATAACCCCTAGAAAAACTGGTTCAAATCGATAAATCCTTCAGTCAGGATAGTCCCTATAAATACAGAGATTCGAACGGAGTACCTCCTAAATACAAGTCTAGATCGTTACAGTAACATCGGTGGCCCAAATTCAAAATACGACACCCGCCCAGCAATTAGAATCAGGAACCTACCACTAACATTCCAACTTGTGACAGGGTCCAACTGTTACGATCAATATGATTTCGTTTTCGGTGCGTGCGTGACAGTAATTTCTGACGAAACACCGTCTAAACTGAGATTTGTCTCGGTTTGCCTCGACCCCTCGTAGGCAGTACCCTAGAGAGGGGAAGCGGAATTACGTCATACCACAAGAAACTCGAATCTGCAGTACATGGCACATCATTATGTAACTACGATCAAGTGTACGACAATTAGTGACCCTAAGTATTAATTATCCGGCAAGCAAAGCACATTTTAACTTTAAAGTTTCGATGTTATATAGCAAATGTAGTTGAATTCAAATAAAACACAAACCACTTCAACAGGCTAAGAGAAATTAAGCTGGGAGAACACTTGGTGACAAAATATCAGTCCAATGGACAGTTTATTTTGGTCGCTTGAATTCCTCCTTAGAGTATAGACAGCCAGATGAACATTCGCTTTCAGCACCATCAATCATGACATAATTGCTAATAATAATCAGTGATTCTGCCATCACGTCACCCAAATACAGATTAAACAACTGAATATTATTCCTGGCAAGAAATTCTTAGGCTTCGAAGAACTTGGGTCATTGGGGGGGGGGGAACATTGTAAAAGGGTGAATTTTCTGACTTTACGTCGTGTTGGTGAAGAAAACTGATGGGAAAAACACACGGAATAATAGGCCTACACTATTTAAATGAAGACGCATCAGCAGAAGTGCTGAAGATTGGTGCGGCATGTACCGGACAAAATGTGGCCAACGTCCGTCAAGCAATTGGCACCTTATACACAATACTGAAAATTCGCTTAACTTTCAACCCTTCAGAGTTCAGTGGTTACTGTACCACGACGTTGGACATTTAAAACTCTGCATTTTACCCACAAGGTGTATTTACGTATTTCGCATGTTTGCATAATAAATATCAATTATAACTGATTGATTTCTCTTTCTAAGGGGAGTAATCTATTCTCTGTGAGGTAGGTTATGGGTTTTTAAATATTATTTACATTGATGTTCGCCTTTAAAGGGTTAATTATGCAGCTTAATATCAGAAATATATCGGAATGCACCATGCTAATAGAAGACACAAATGCATATCTGAGCACCTAAAACTATTAGGCTAGCATTGTCGGCAATATGTCGCATGCACGGAAATGACGATCCTGAGCGAACCTGCACGTTCGCAGATGAGGACAAAGGGTGTGCTGCAAGAATTCGCACGAATGCCAAAAATATCCACAACCATGTGACAAAACCACTGCCTCTACATGTAACAAGTACCATGTTTATATGAATTATTTGCCGCAAACTCTTGCCCTTATCAAAATGCGCGAATATTTCACCGAACAACTCTACATCTATCCAGGTCGATAATTAACCCTCCCGGTTTATTTTATGGTTCTCAGAATTTGCAGCTACACAAAGAGCCACGAACCAAGACGTTTTCGAGACCTCCATGTGCAGGGTCATTGTGCCTGCGGTCAGACGAACACGTCTGCTTCAGACATAGGAAGCTCCTACTTTGCAGCCGTCACGTTTCCTGTACTTGAACTTCAGCCGGTCGGCTACGTAACTGCTGTATCAGAGTCATGTTGACAAGCTTCAACTTCACACAGCAGATAAGGAAGTACAGAAGATTCCACAAACCCCAATATAGTGTAATATTACTCAGAATTTCTCGATTGGTGTACCCATGAACTTCGGTAGACTCTATCCCAACCATTCTCTATATTTTGATCTTTGGCTTTAAGACAGAAGAAAGCCTGAAGATTCTCTATTAATGTATTTGTCCCAGAAAACATTCCACATTTTTTAAATTTCCGTTTTTCTGGGATATTGTGCCTCATCACTGGGTGATTGGTGCCTGGCGTTTCGAGACCGTACTGCTCTCATATTCAAGGGTCAAACGCCCAAATATTCATTGCGCCCGTGAAAATGAGATCGCTAAGCTGTCTGGAAACGTTGGACATCATCACACAGTGACAAGGCGCAATATTCCAGTTGGACGGAGACCATCAACTTTACCGTTGCGAAAGCCTAACAACTCGTATTTCCAAATTTTAATCAATTCTTCTCCCCTGTATTCATTCAGCTACTTTCCAAAGCAACACAATCCGACGAAAGATAACCGCAGCATGACACACTGTGGTCTACAACGACAACCTCAAAGACTACCTTCTGGCCGCAGAAAACCGGTCATCATCACAGACGACAGGTTATGCTGCAATATAAGATTTCACGAAATGAGCTGTGCAATGCAACAGTTGGCCTCCTGTCTCTACATGCGTGTTGCACTATCAAATGTATTAATTGTAACAATAATACTTCTTATGTTAGTATACGAGGAGCTGCTTATGGAACTCATACAAACATAATTTTCAATTGTCTTATCCCAGACCTATACATGTTGTGATGTTAAAAATCTTAGGCTTTATTAAACAACATAGATCTATCATTTAACAATAAAATTCAATTTAGCGCAAGGGTCTCCGTGCTTTCCCCATTTGACGGAATCCTAGCGTAGTAAAGTTTTAGTTGCTTGCAACTGTAAATATGTCATTACATTATTATTATTATTATTATTATTATTATTATTAGTCACGCTTTTTGGATCTACAGATTTTGTACACGTTAATTTTTTCGGACATAACCTCAAACATCCCATGGCGATGTCTGTAATATTTGATTAGTCAGCAGTATATCATACAGAATTTGTTGCAAGTCTGCCAGTCTACCTCGATATCAGCTACAGTGATTCATTATACTAAGCTACAGAAATTCGTTGGTTTTTTATACATTAAATTTTATTCGAATTTAATAGAATTCATATCCGTGCACTGCTTGTTAAAATTCCAGAAAATACCAACAAACACACCATATTACAATATACATTTTCTACAACTGAAGCACTAGAACAAGATAACAGAAAAAATGAGTTTAAACTGTATTAAAAATAAAACGTATAAATAGATAAAATGAGTTAAAATTGTATTAAAACCGATTTTAATAAAATTTTAACTCATTTTATCTGTTTATAATCCCTGAGGATGACTCACACAAAGTTGAAACATGTCACGAGTTCTAGTGCTTTACTTACTTACTCCATGGTGCAGAATCCTTCTTGAGAAGCTAACTGGTTTGCAGCTAGTCAAGAAATTCCCCGCATTTCACGGAACCCGAAGGTTCATTACCGCACTCACAAGCGTCTAGTGCTTTAATGCTAAAAACATTATATTGTAATACAGTGCATCTGTCGGTATTTTCTTGAATTTTAAATTCTTTCCCTATGCGTCTGTCTACAAAGTGGTGGCTTCAAATGTGATTTTCGCAACAAAACAGTACGCGGTATCCCTGCCTCCCAAATCCCGTAAACTGTACATCCTTCGCACAAATCACGTCCTCTTAAATCGGCATTTCATCACATTCATAAACTCCACCTGACTACGATCACAAATTAATCCTAACGGAGCAAATTTCTTCGGGTACGAAATCTTTACAGCAACAGTCACATACGTTGGTCATCTGTTCCGACTTCCCTTATATCACAATTAACCCCACAGTGCACGAGTCGCGTTTGGATCTCAGAATAAACGGCTTTGACCCTAAATACTATTAATCCATTGACCTTTGTAGCAAGAAGCGATGTGGTTACTTGGGACTAAACATTGTGGCTCACTACAACGTACTTCGAAACCACCTTACACGGATCAGTTCCGAAATTTTCGTAACTTCGTCTGTCTTCCAGTAACAGACCAGGGGACAGAAATGGCTTCTGAGAATTGGTAGGTGCTCACGTATCACTGAAAAGCCTGGAGAATGACGAACACACTATAAAGGGAACTGTTACAACGCAGGTTTACGAAAGGTGGCCATCGCTCAAATCTGCGAAACTGAGTATTTTAAAATGACAGCAAATAGCAAGCCTAAATACATTTTGCTGCATTATACAAAAATCACGTTTCACGCTACAGGGCAACTGTCGGAGATCAGCTCCCATCAAACACACTCATTAATCTTAATAGTCGGCGTATTAACCTGGTAACCCAAAAAATGCCCCACAGTGAAATGTCAATGAAATGTTCCTCCACCGCTTCCTCCTTTTCCTATAGGCTTTATATTCAGTATGCCGTCTGCCTTTATACAGTACATTCTACAGAACTGGATTTATAATTCAGAAGGCGTGAAGCACGTTAAGGTGATTTCATAGATTAATCCATTCCACTGACATTCCTTCACAATCGACTGTCGACAATGGAATTGTCCAAAACGCAGAAACTAACTTCCCTCTCAGGTCTTCAAACATTCCATATGCCCTCATAACCTACCATTTAAAGAAATTATTCATTCACTTCCTCAATTTCACGACCTGAATAAGTAAAATTACTCCAACTGGCTAACAGTCAATTTCCAAATACAGCTACAGCTTAATTAAAATTCCACGATATTCTTTGAAATGTGACCACTGTAAGTAAGGCTGACTTGATATAACACACCCAGGCACTGAGGTCTGTGCAGTATTCTTTTCAGGAAGGGTTACCAACACAATCACACAATCTACCTTGCCACTCCATACTTGTTCTTGCACTGTCCTCAAGCCAAAAAGATGTACTAACATAACTTGCTGCAATTTCCTGGCCTCATTCAATCTTCCTCTCATCAGAGAATTACAGCATCCCAGTTTCTTCCTTCTTCTGACATACATCTCACCAATAGAAGCTGGTAATCTCAGTGGGAATAACTGGTCCCGCAAAATAACAGAACCAAATTATTCAGAATAGAAGGATCAAGTGAATGGTCAGGGTATACAACAAATTTGAAAGGATGAGGTAGAATGTGACCATGGTCTAATTCGAGGTATCATTCCAGGACCTACCCCGACAGATTAAAGAAAACCAAGACAAACCTGTCAAGAAAGTCAGGGCCTTGGCTGAAATTTTATCTATGCACCAACTAAATACAAGTGAAATGTGTTACCACTCAAACCAATGTGTTCAGTCATACAAAGGCCATATCCAGCAGTTCCTGAACTCACCACTTGGACCAACAGTGGCAATCACTAGTGCCATAGTTGCCCTATTTTCTAAGTCAGTCTAGTCAGTTTTGCAGCCACAATCCTCTGCAGTGCTTCTCATCAGGTGGTTATGGTTTACGTACTGAGCAAGACATGATACTCTAATCCCGGACTTGAAGGAAAACGCATCTGCATTAAATTTCACCTCAAACTCAGAAAAAACTGCAACATAAATAGAGAATATGAAACCTGAGTTTAATGTTACAACTTAGAAACCAATCAGCAGTCTTCTCACTGGAAAAGCCCATACTCTCTGTGACTGAAGAAAGCAAGGCAAGTCAGGTCTAGCATCAAGCCCATGTTTGTAACTTTGACAATGAAGGCATTTGTTCACCAGGAATTTGCTCCCCCAGGCCAAACAATTAACATGCACTACAACCAGGTATGCAATGTCTGAGGGAGCATGTAAACCAAAAACGTCTGGGATGGCAGAACCATGAATTGCTGACTCATCATGACAATGAACAGGCACAACTTTGAAAGTGCAGCAATTTCAAGTCACTAAATACAAGGTCATGATCCTCTACCCTCATTAATCAGCTGATATGGCCCCTTATCATCTCCCCTTGTTTCCATGAATGAAATCACAGCTAAAAGAGTGCCATTTCCATGATGTCTCTGAAATTCAGGAATAATTGCTGATTGTCCGACAAGAGATTAAAAATGTCACTTTCACTGAGACATCCACCTACGGCAGAAATACCAGACTCTCTGCCTGAACTTAGACATGCACTACATTGAAGGGGCTACAACAACCAGTAACCCTAGTAAGTACATATATTGTCACTGACTCTGTCCAGGAACTTTTGAATTTACCACCAAACACAGTGAACAAGTCATTGAAACAATGCTTAAACGGTTGTTTTCTTATGGTTTATTCATCAATGCAAACAGTAATGAATATATACAGTAAAACCTTGTTAATTTGAAGTACTCAGGACTGAAAAATCAGGCTTCCAACTATGCCATTTCAAACTACCCAATTTTTTTAATGCACACTTGCTTGTTAAATGGTCAGCTGAAGTCCACGTGTTGTATGTTGTAAGCTGTGATTTCTTTACTTCCTTCATTACAAAGATGATTCCCATCCTGTGATATTTGTAAACACATACTATGTAACTTAATACAATTTACATCAAAATGCACGCCAGCAAACAATAACTCACACTCGTCAAACTTTAATCTCAATTGTTTCTTACAGTAAGACTCAACTGGCCTTTGTTCCAGGGGTGCCCAGTCTTTAGAAATGACGAATCTGTATGCAAACTGCCAAGAGAATATAACACAGTAGACTTCCAATAGTATGCTCTACCAGGAGCATCTTCTTTAAAATGTCATAATTTCTTTGTCACTGTCAATGTTACACAATGTTTTTCACACCCATACTACCACTAGCACCTTCATTTGCCTTTTATGTCATCATTACACCTTGTTGGGTACAAATATACAAAACACAAGTCAATAATAGAGGAGACAATATAAACACTTCAAATCACAACAACAGAAAATGGCAGCCTGAGATCACATGAGATGGTGATGAGTAACATTCACTACTTTCTACGCCAGACTGTTGGAAGTGCCTGAGCATTGCATTCAAGATTAATGGAGTTTTAATGTATTTCTTGTTATTCAACATCAGTAATCAAAAGGCTGTAATACTGTAATACAGCATCAAATTACAAAATAACCATAACTGAAATTAATCATATTAAATAAACAGCTGCATAATGTCACATGCTTGAAACTGTATGGTACTTCAAATTAACTGCTTTTGAATGGAGGAGGTTCTTCTTCAGAGTAAATTAATATAAAATGAACTGGTAAGGGCCTAACATAAAGCATTCAAGGTCTTATTTGAAAAATTACCCAAATATGGGCCTGAAGAGGCCAAAGATATCCACAACTTCATCAATGTAGTCCATGTCCTTGCCAACATTAAAAATCAGCACTTCTCAAATATAAGTCAGAAACAATATCAGTCAAGCCCAAACTCATTCACTTCATATGAAGTGAATGAGAGAATAACATAAAAATTATCACAGTTATAGTTCATGTCATCTACATCACTCATTTTGCCGCATAAATGAAAATCATTGGCCACACTTTTGCGTTTCATTTTAGTAGCCATGTCATGCTCTAAACATGATTCATTTAGTGCAATAAAAAAATGCCCTTCACATATACTCTATACTCAGTAACAACAAATGACTAGTTTTGTGTCTGCATTGTGTGTGTGTGTGTGTGTGTGTGTGTGTGAAATGTAGTACAAAATTATCCAATTCACCCCACCTGTGTTTTGTTGACAAGCATTCACAAGCTACGAACACCCAGCCCCAGACATTACTGAGTCAGGCTACCATGCAACAGAAATACTTACAATCAGACACATATTTCCAAGGGGTGCCCAAACTTCAGATGCACATCAGGGACCTCATGCCTATTTAAAAAGAACATATGATAGTTCTTGCAGAAACCATGTACGGTACCTGCAAAGTTTAAAATCTCTGACAGCTGTCCAACTTTTCTTGCAGTATCACATCAGATGATCTGGAGAAATTATAGCACTATAAAATGTGACTATGCTTGTCAAATTCTACTCACATACCAGCTGAGATAAAACAGAAAGCATATAGAAATGACACAGCAGCTGAAATGAATTTGACAAATTATGACAATTCCAAATCTCAAAACACTCAACAAACTTTCTCATGTATCAAATCAGCTGAACTGAGCACCTTGATCTTTATTACCTTACATTATGTCCTAACCATGCCTCTGAGCAAAGTATTATTACAAGTTAAATTTCCCTTACACAATAAATAACCTAATCTGGTCCACAGCACAACACAAACAAGTTCTTTGACTGACAACAATCTTTGCTTTCCCTTTTGCCACTGTCAGAAATCTGTAACGACACTTTACTCTCATGACAATTCTGTACCTTGTAAGACACATCAATACACTATTCTCTAACAATCATGTACGAATGATACAAACACAAAAGTAAATGGAAGTGGTTACAGATGACAACTTTCGGGGATTTCTAACTGATTTTGAACCATCGTGAACGCCGGCATATCCGCCGATAAGTGACATATATCCAGAAGATTATAAGGGTCCCTCCAAGCAGGTACAAAAATATTACAGTAGATTCCCGTGGCATTGGACACTTGGAAATGGCATAGTTGTTTGGAGTAAACACTGCCTGCAAAGACAAATGCTAGTCACAGAATCCATGTTCACTTTAATTATATTCACACGTACAAGTGCAAATGCACACACACACACACACACATGTATGTGCACTCATACGCATATACACACCACACAAACCATGCATACTTACATACACACAAATATCACAGGGCAAATGTATGCAGTTTTAAGGACAATGACACACCTTCAACGAATGCCTTGGTCATTTCCATAACCAACAACTGTTCACAAAATAGATCCTAAAGATAAAACTGCTTACCAGCTCACATGGTGTCATATTCTAAAATGCTTCACTTTCAACTCAAATGTGTAACATATGCTCCACAATCACCAAAATGACTGATTCACAGTCACCTCTTAATACGCAACATCAAAAACTTGAAGGCATTCAGTCACGGCAAAGCGTAAGTAGCACTGTGACATCCAGTTCTTCGCATATTATGCCTGTTACTCGTGTCATGTACAAGTCAGTGTATTTATTCTCATACACATAGACACTTGCAATAAAGTGTGAGCAGACTGCAGGTAGGACATGGGAACATGTGACAACTAGTCAGTAGAATTCACAATTTAAAGGATGGCTGCTACTTTGCCATCACTTGCAATTACAAGAGGTTATGTAGATATCAGAAAGTATTAACTTCTCAGTTCAGACAATGCTAATGATATCCAGAATGCAGAATTATTCTTCATTATTTTTATATATGTGTGATTACCAATTCAAGGAAGAAGAAATATTGCTGTACCTACAGTATTTTTAAACCCTTGTTCTGTGTGGTGTTAAACATTCATAAATAAGAAGTTAGGAGACAGACTCTGTTACATATTCCACCCATACTTGGATGAGTACCCATTAGAATAAGTATTTTTATGAAACTTGCAAATTCTCATTATATCAATATTCCACCTAATTATTAGTACACAGCAAGAAGTGCTTGAGGTACTGATGTTTCCTGTGTACACAAAGTTCTGCTGTCACACATTCTGTTAATGCAAACTGGCTACGTGTAACTGATGAAGATGTGAATGTTGTTTGTATAACACAAACTTCTGCGTACACGTGTTGGCTATTATGCAAATTCAGCAATCAACATGAAAATATATGGTTGAATGATGGGCCAAATTTTTCCTGATCTGATCCAATATGTAGTACACAATTTTCCAAGAATGCAAATATTGCATTATAGAACAACTAACTGTATTTACCTATGTTTGATTTTCAGTGACCTGATGCCTTAACCACATGGCTTATCTACTGTAGGTCATGCAACCAAAAGCAGGATTTAGTCAAGTTAGTGCCCATTTGGCAGTGCTGTCAGCTTGGTAATTAGTATCCAGTAGAATCAGGGCATGCAGGAGTAGCTGTTACCCCATAATAAGTGGCGGTTGCAGTGGAATTTGAAGATAAGGTGACCCATTCCCATCACAGTAGGACACAACATTACTTAATGCTGTACCACATGTTGTGGCCATCTAACGCCAAATTACACACAGTACACCAATGCAGAATAATTAATCAGGAGGTATATGAAACCATACTAAGCATCGACCTTGAAATCCAAGTCATAATTAATACTGAGTACACCCCAAATGAAAGTCAGCTACATGAAAAAATCAAGTCACAACCACAAAAAACTGACATCTGCATAAAGTTGGCATTACATATGACAGATACACAGAAGTAAATTTTTCTGTCAACCTTCAGCACAGACACACAATTATCAAATTTCATCAGTGTGGATGAAGTACTGTCTGGGTTTAAATCTGGATGAACACAACCTTCTTATCACCATTCATTTTATGCACTTCATGTACAGAATGCATTAAAATAAAAATATTATGAATTAAGGTGTCCCCACTCAAACTTTACAGGAACAATGAATTGACTACTGTTTCCCCTGCACACTGCAAGACATGCAGAGGTAACTTAAGCTACAGCAGGCTTGCAACTGCTAAATTATTAGAAGCAGTACTTACGAGCATGAAACTAGGATTGTCCTTATTTCTCCAACTGAATGATGGCAGTGTCCACTCATGTATGTCTTCTCTGTGCACACGGTGGCACCCATGATGTGTGTGACCCGTTACAATAAGACGAGGTTTCAACATATCCATCAGCTGCAAATCACAACAGTCATGTGATTTGTTCCTTTTTGGGTAATTCCCCGGCGTCTGAGTTCTAATTGCCGACGTTTCAGAACTCACTATCGGTTCCATCTTCATAGGCAGGTGAATGAAGTATGTCAGTGGCAGGATTGTGCCGGGTATTTATACCTGGTTGGGCTGGAGCGGGGAAGTGGCAGAGCCAATAGGAA
>Ga0123355_10009388_pt1 | contig 14858 bp, 7 predicted proteins | sample TergutEmb28metaG_3_FD_89872 | JGI IMG/M metagenome (GOLD analysis project Ga0123355, IMG submission 89872) | Embiratermes neotenicus P1 segment gut microbial communities from Petit-Saut dam, French Guiana - Emb289 P1 | ecosystem: Host-associated > Arthropoda: Insects > Digestive system > Gut ...
ACACACACACACACACACACACACACACACAGAGTAGAATTAGTTAAGGTTTATGTTCTCTCTTTGCACCCCACTTCAGTCGAATTATGCCTCCAAACACCGTTCATCCCTTGTGGTGGGAGGTTATATATAGGTTTTTACAAATGGGGCAGAAAGGTGAAGTATTCCGGACTGAACGATGATAAGCTGACCAAGAGTTGCTGTGCTCGTATCCTATTCTTTAACACAATATCTATTTTTTGTATCGTAAGGCATGATGGGGACTTCGTGATTTGTACTCTACGGAAAATATTATTCGGGTTATAAAATAATGAAAAATGAGATGGACGGGTTATGTGGCACATGTATGTGAGAGGAAAGTTGTGTACTTGTTTTGGTGGATAAAACTGAGGGAAAGAGTCCACTTGGAAGACCTGGGATTAGACGAAAGGATGATATTAAAATGGGTCTTAAGAAGTAGGATTGGTCTCTTGGACTGAATCAGTCTGCTTCAGGATATGGGCAGGTGTCAGGGTATTGTGAAAGCGGTAACGAACCTTCGGGTTTCACAAAATGCGTTGGATTACTTAAATTCCTGTGGAAGCATTAGTTAAAGAAGAAGGGCTCTGCGTCCTGGAGTTAGTTAGTGAGTGCAGCCACGGAATTTATTGCCCAGAAGGGGCGATTTGCAGGCTGCATATATGGCGTACCCAACCTTACCTGGGGCACTCTCCCGAGGAGCAAAGCAAATCAGCCCGTTCCTTCTTTGTGTCGAGGTTAAGGATGCACGGAACTATTCCATCGGTGCCCCAGACGTCTTCATGTCTCGTTGTTTATTTAAACACAGGAAAAAATTTGTCTGTTTCCATTTTGTGTGGTGGATTGTGTCGACGGAAAACATTACGCAACTTCCAAACAGGGTTGACTTATCTTGAGATAAGCAATCCCGTTGTGTTTCATGAAATAAGTATTAGAAAGTTTTAGTCAGCCCAGCTGTCTTTGTTATAAAAACAATATTTTATAAAATGCTACGTGATTCCATTTTTATTTATTCTCGCATGATGACTCTTAATTGTAGATACATGTGGCGTTTCATAAAGGCAAATATCTTTGTTATACAGGCTGATTCTGTCGCTAGAGTCCCCAAACTATTGTCTATGTATACAGCCGAACAGCGCGGGTTTCTCTTTCGTAAATACTGGTAAACAGGTTCTTTTAAAGCATGCCAGACGGCATTTCGAACGGAATTTGGTGAAAGACGTGCACCATCGAAGTGTTACATCCAGAAATTGGTTAAAAAGTTAGAGACAAAGGGAAGCCGATCTAACGCCTGCCGACTTCTTTCTTTGGGCCTGCTGAAGGGCAAAATGTACAAAAATACACCCCGCACAATGGGAGAACTCAAAGACGCTGTACGTCAAGAGATTCAAGCCGTCAACTTCGACACTTTGGGAAAAGTATTCCAGAATTTGGAGAAACGCATTAAAGTGTGCTTGGATGTGAATGGAGACGAGTTTCAGCATCGATTATGAGCAGGTCCTGTTTCGCATCGTTCCCGGTGTGTGTATATAAATTTTCAAGCCATTATCTCAATAACATAATTTTTTATAGACAATAGTTTGGGGCCTCTAGCGACAGAATCACCCTATATTAAGAGACAATTGCTTCGAATAAAATTGTGTTTGTTTCTAAGGTTGGATTAGGCAGTCAAGGACGATGCGTGGAAAGACAAGTAAATCGCATCACTGTACCAATGTCGATGCCTTACATGTCTCTAGCAAATATACACACAACGCAGGGTAGCTGTCATTCCAAGACTTGCTCGTTCTGCCTGTCTGTGTCTCATTGAAATAAAAAAGATCATCTTACAGACGGGAAAATCTTTTTTGACTGTTTTATAATGCAACCTTACAAAATAAATTAGACTAAATTCGAAATAAAGAAAAAAAGAATATATTCCAGTCCTTTTCTGTATGGAAGAAGCCCCCAAACGAAGGTACCAAAATCGGTTGGAATGCAGTTTGGGTAATTTGGTTGGGATTCCAAAGCAAGCTGATCCTAGGAGAAGACAAGTATAAGGAAGAAGAGGAAAAAGAAGAGGACGCAGACTGACGAGTATCAGCTAGGGAAAGAACTGAAGGCTTTTCCTTCCCAACATCAAATTTCGCTGTGTCTCTGTGTGCGCGTGTTTTTTTTTTAAGTTGTTCAAAACCAAGCACATCAAAAGCTCGCTAACTACCAGTTTTTACCTCTCCTTCCGTACCAGACCTGGAGATTCTCATACCACGATTATTAAAAATTCTGCCAACCCGATTGTCGTCTCTACTGGAGAGAAAAACGTCAGTTTCGATCAATCGCAGTGCCCATTCTAATCGACCCCAGTGGCGTGGCGACAATGTATAACAGTGGTTATAAATCTGTGGTTTGTGAACCGTCGGTGATGGATATCGGGGACTCTGAACATTTTAGGGCACATTGCCAGCAAGCTCCAAGGGATCTAAGTTGCTTGCTGCTGTGAATATGCAAATTTCTAAGTTCTGGATCTGATACTGTGTATTCTAATAGAAATGTTCGAGTATTTCGGAGGATCCAACCGCCTGAAGTTAGAGGAGCAGTTTCCTACGAAATGTTTGGTCCTTGTTCGCATTCGCAACGTTCCAAGTTGGAAGATTTGATTCGAGACCCAATTGTCCGGGATTGCCCGCTGGTGCATAATTCACATGCTTCACGGTGTTGTACTCGGCGAAGAGGGAAAAGAGACGCTCTGTATAGAGTGTACCGATATGTTTAATATTAACCGAGTCTTCACTTTACCCAAACAATGTATTAATGCGTTAAGAGCGACTATCAACAACCACCGATTATTTCTCTAAACGTCACTAACTGATTGTTGTTTTCAATGGAGACGGATTGTTCTCTGCGAGGTACGAACTGAATTTGTAGGTGTAGTTAAGGTGGCTAGTCTACAGACGGTTAAAACAGAACTTGACTGCTTTCACCATATTCTTCTTAATGCACCATTTGTAAATATGATGTAAGTTTGAGTCCAAGTATTTAACTCATTGGAAAATTCTTTCTTGAAATGCTAATCGTTCCTTAACTGATCAAATATCCTGCAATTTATGTAGACTGAGATTTCATTACTTTACGCGCTGAACACAGTCTGCACCTTGTCATCCTATTTCTTTAAGATCAATTTTAATATTATACTACCGATTGCGCCTACATCTTTCATTGGACTCTTTACTTTCAGGTTTCCACACCAAAATCCTGTATGCACGCCTCTTTTTCCTCACAATTGTCATAATGTCCTGTACATCTCATCATCCCTAATGTAGTCACCCAAATAATATTTGATGAAGGGTATAAATCATGAAGCTCTTCACAATGTAGTTTTTTTTTCCCCAGTTTCCTGTTACTTTCTCCCTCTTAGGTCAAATATCTTCATCAGCACCCTATATTGAGACAATCTGACACCCTTTTCTTCCCAGAATTTGAGAGAACAAATTTTACGCCCATATAACACAACAGGCAAATTACGAAATTTTTGTATTTTATTTTTATAGGCTATTTTTCAATATCAGAAGAGAAGATAAAATATTCCGTACCGAATAGTAGCAATGCAATTCCTGAATACTTAATCTTCGTCACATTTACAGAAGATTTGTTAGCTCTGTTTAGGTATAAATATTACATTGAATAGGTGCCGTAATTTGCACTTACCGGTACAGAAATGAAATACTGATAGATGTATTATTTGTCTCATAAACCAAAATAAATCAAGGAAAATTAATTTATTGATTTTCCGATTAATGCAACACATCACAAAACAAATTAAATCAACAAAACTTTACTGTTAAACAAGTTAGTAAAGGTGAGCATGGCGTAAGGATTTTGATGTTTTGACTCGTGTTTGTTGAATTATCTCGAAACTTGGAAATTTTAGAGGAAAACGTGCTGGATATAAAGTCTATTTTGCATTTTCTAAAGCCCTAATTGTTAATTAACACCTTAAGGTCAGGTTACGCGCACGGAAAACTTTCGGTGAAAATTCTTAATATGAGATTTCCTGGTTTTTTAAATTTCTGGATTTAACAAATGCTTAAGAACAAGTACGGCGTATTCCTTGTAGGGTACCGACAGGGCGCAGCCTGCTGCCTGAGTAACGGGAGGAGGGGCAGACATGTGCCGAGCAAATCTAGCCCATCTCAAACGGGTCGGGGTTTGTGGGTCCATTCTGTTGGGGGTATGAGTGGATAGGAAGTTTTTTACTTCCTACCATTTTCAACACTCTTTTTTTCGGTCAGGTTTCTTGCACGTGTTTCTATGGATTTTTAAGAGATAAAGAAAATGAAAGAATCGATTGGTTTCTCTTGTTTTGCTTCCCACGTTTCTGAGCTTGTTTCATGATCGGACGTAAAGACACCAACCACACTTAACTTCGACTGATCCTTAGACTACATAGTGCACCGGTATGTCTATTAGCGAGATTTTAGGTTGTAGCAGCGTTGTAGCTAAGGTGTCCGTTCTTTTGTGATATGATTCCGCGTGACTCGATAATTATTTCCCGACGTTTCGAGATCATTACTTTGTCTCAAAACGTCGGTAACCCATTATCGAATGACGCGGCATCACATGCCAGAATAACGGATACTTCAGACTCTCACTTGCGGACGATGTATAGATTAAGAACCCCACATTTAGGGGAGTCGTTTGAAAGTTGTAACTGTACTTGACACCTCCCTAATCCAGGTTAACAATGTACCAGGACTCTCGATGAAGGTTATGAAGCCAGAGGACTGAACCTGAATGTTGCTCCATTCTTAGCAATACGACTCTTTCCCACCAGAGGCTTACAAAGTGAACTTACCTCTTCAGTTTTTCCACCTGCTCTTCTTACCTCTCCTATACGTGCTACACACTTCGTCCATCCCATTCTTAAAAGGTGGGAATTTCGTAGAATATCTGAGCGATTGGTGTGCTTTCCTGGCTGAACCCCGCTCCACCCAGTTAGTAATGTTTTATGTCATTCTGGCAAATTTAAGGACTGTGTCAGTAGCTCAAACAATGTCGCTTGTAATGCTATGATGGCTAATGAACAAGGGACTGGAAGCTTCTTTGAGAGGAAGTGGCAGTGGCATAGTTTGAGGTGCCATCCGGACGTTCTCGTGGAGAGTTTGAGCAGATTTCAGGACCTCAGAATAGTCGGTGTCCCGTTCGCGATTTGAATCTAGCCTATCCAAATTACAAGTGAGAAGTATTACCGCTGGAATCACAATTTTTCCTTAAGTTTGTCTTTTTGTAGTTGTGCATATTAAAAAAATACCAATGCCTAAGCATTATGCGAATCGGAGCATTTTGGTACCTTTATATTTGTTTCGTATTTTTCTTACGTGCATAAACCAAAATTCAATTGTTACCACTTATATTAATGAGTACAATATCAAGTTACATTTATTAACTGGTATGAACGGTGACTGCATGTTTCGGCCAAAACTAGCCATTATCGAGTTAATTCCAGATGAGATTAATTTAAATTAAATCAAATTCAATCTTATTCTTCGTTTAAATCATTGTACATTTTATGTTTTAAAACAGTTCCATGTTATGTACTTTTCATAAATTATTGCAATTTTATGGCGACTAGGCACCGTAATGAGACATACAGAGTTGGGGCGAAAGTATTAAAAGTAATATTCAAAAGTGATGTGTTGAGACGAAAGAAGCTGTAAGGTGGATGTGATCTTTTAAATGTATTGTATTCAGTGAATTTGTAACGTGACGCTTGAGTGAAAGATGTTTGTAATTTACTAGATAATGCCTAATTTTAGCGGCAACATGTAGTGAAAGTTCTCACGAGCTAACGTTAACGTGATATGGTACTTAGAAATACAGTAGCTGTGGATTCAGGATTTTGTTCTTTTTATTTTTCATGCATTTTCTTACACCTGATATATGTCACCGGCACCTATGAGAGCTATGGTCTCCCTCTTTCCTCCTTTTTCTCTTCTTCCTCGTCCTGCTCTTCAGCATCATCCTTTTTCTCTTAACCACATTCCCTGTTCCACGTAATGGAGATTTCTCATGCGTATTAGGCCAATTGCTACAGTGTTGAGACATGTATTTACAAATGTTACTTTCTGTATTTTAAAAACGTCGTTCTGTGTGTTCAACTAATTGTCCCTTTTCCCCGTACAAAGGGCGATGTGTTTGGAGTTATAACAAGAGTTTAATACGATCCTTGACTATAATTTTCTCCCTAACATAAATGCCGTTTGTCTCACATAAAATAAGCTTATTTACTCTCTGATTTTCAAATACCATAAACAAATGGTTTCACAAATTTGAAGTAAATTAGTGACGTCAATTAAAAAACGTGATATTCTTTTTTTTTCGTGAAGCTATGAATGGAATCAATAAATCTAGGTTCCCATACTACGGAACTGTTAAGCAAAAAATTCTCCGACTAAAATATTTGTATTTTTCTACATATTTATGACCGAAGCTCTGGTATGTCATTTGGAAGGTAAACGAAATTATTGTCCGTGTAGATTTGTAGAAATTTCTGGGAATGTGCGTCATTAAAGTAAAATGGACTCACACACACGCACAAACGCACGCGCGCGCGCACGCACGCACGCACACACGCACACACACATACGCATAAACACACACATACACACACACAAATACACACGCGCGTACACGCACTGGCACACACACACACATACGCACAAACACGCACATACACGCACACACACAAGCACACACACACACACACACTCTCAAACACATGCACGCGCGCGCGCGCGCACACACACGCACGCACAAACACACACGCATACACGCACAGTGGTGAAGGAGAGAGGGAGGGAGAGCGCTACTATGGGATGAAAAAGGAAGTTGATAACTCATGGAGGCGGCAGAATTTCAGGCTTACAATATTAATTTCCGCGATTAAAATGATTTTAAATTGTTTGTTTTTTAATTAATATAACATTACTTCTTTTACTAGTCTGTTAATGAGAAGACCAAGAAGTATTATTTATTTCGATACTTAAAGTATTGTACAAATTTCGTTTTGTGCTTGGTCAAACATTTCTTGAATTATCCTATATCGTTTTGCCTCTCAGTTTTTGTATGTTTCCAAATAAATCTGTGTATGAAGCTGTCGAAGTGCAGCAGCAGCAGCAGTAGTAGTAGTAGTAGTAGTACGGTTAAAGGCATGATTGCTGCAGTGGCTGTTTGTGCATATGCAAGAAATGCTTCCAGTTAGTATTAATTTTTACGAAAAAGTTAAAATTATAAGAGAAAGAAGAAATATTTTCAGTTCAGTCCTTTAAGATGTTTGTGAAGTACAAACGTTTTGAAAACTGTATTGCAGAATAGTTAAGGATCATAATTTCGTTGTTTGTGCCGTTATGAAAATCGACAGACAGATGTGAAAGTTCTGTGAATTGATGTTTAGTGAGAAGGTTGTATAGGTCTATTTCAGTTTGAAATAAGAACAGTTTAGGCCAGAGGCGAGGAACATTATGTTCTGGGATTTCACATGATTCACGTTACGTCATACTAGTGTACCCTGCAGAATCATTTAATTTAACTGCATTCGTATAATACAGCCATATATGAGTAGCCTCTGTGTGCAAGGCTTAGTGTCTTATTTTTTGGTAATCTCTTTACACAGTGACCATGATACACGGGGACATATGCAAAAATGTTTTATTTTTTGTATTTATACGGAGTGACGCACAAGCCACTTGAGCCGTGATGTTTAAAATGTTGGCTATATTTTCACACGATATTTGCGCCACCCTGTATGCCTAGTCTTACGGATTACATTTGTGTAGCTTTTGTTTTCGTGGTTATAAATATGTGACACTTCAGTTCTCACGGAGGTAAATGAAAAGGTCTCTGTCTTATGACATGAAGCCGTGTGATTTGGTACGGCGATACGTACGTGCAGACAGTTCCACCATAACTTGAGTTCGACCAGGCTAACATCAAATTAAACAGGGTGGTGACGTCATAGATTTTTTTACTGAGCTCCATTCTGTTTGTTGACAAAATGAAGCTGCGGCCTGCATTAATATGGATCAGAATAGGGCCAATGGCGGACTGGTGTGATGACGGTAATGAACATGTAGGTTCTATAAAAATTAGGGATTTTTTTTGGCCATTGAAACGACTGTCAGAACTTGTAGAAAAACTTCGTCCCATATTATCGTTTTCAGTGTGATTTGAGGTTTTCACACCGATGATTAAGGCACGTTGGCCCACAGTCGTCTGTTTTGTGCTACTGTGAAGTTTGCTGGTAACTTAACATCAGCTTCGAGGACCCACCAGCTTCCATCTTCAGAGCTTCTACACTGAAGATGAAGGCAGTTGGCTCCTAAACTTTAACACGTTTTTACCATATGACAAGGCATTAAATCTCTAAAGCAGTTTTTTAAAAAATTAATCTGCATTCAGTGCTCAGAATGCCAGATTTGCATCCCCTTATGCGATAAAGAGTTTAAGAGATATAATTGTCGCTGTCCACAACATGAAGACAAGTTGCGGGCGTAGAGAACCTCCGAAATGGAAGGACGTTTGTGCTTAACTTCACAATCTGACCGCCTTTTTCCCGGGGTAAATGGCGTAGTTGTCCTTTGAGTAGGTGGCAGAAGGAGCAGAGCCGATATGGACATATTGGAGAGGGAGAAGTTTCCTTCCCCCTGTTCAAAATCGAACCGCGGATTTCGAGCCCCGTAGCCAAGTCACTCTAATGATGCTACGAGTCTGATTTATGTTTCTAATCGAAAGTAGATGATGAGACTGATCTCGGGCAAAGAAAATATGTCAGAGTAGATGGGGAGTGTTACCGGCATAGTTTGGTTAGAAGACGGCGACAAGAAAGTAATAAAATGTCTCAAAGGGTCGTTTTATGACCCACCACTTTTCCGCAGAGTGTCACTGATGTGGGGTAGCAGTGTTTGTTTTGCGTCAAGTAACTTGATGCATTCCATCATGAACACAAAGCATGAGAAAATGGATGTTCAGAAGTAAAATTGTCAAGTTTCTTTTGATTTATGACAGACGGCGTTACATCGCACCAAAGTGACTTACCGTTATTATTGTTGTTGATAGTGTGAATGGAATTTGTCATTTGTTTATAGCGGAATTATCTTGGAGTCGCTTTATTCCTACTCACGTTTAATCCCATTTCTCTTACCCCCAAAGACTAGTTTACGAATAAGAAGTGTGATGAGACAGCATTAGGCAATACTGCATTATCTGAAATGGTTGTTTCCAAGAGAAATATCTCTGCCTGTTAGCAGAGCTCAGTGGCTGGATTTGTTAAATTCAGTTTGTTGAATGTGCTCTGCTTTATTATGAAGCTTCATATCATTCCTTCCGCCTGATTTTCTTTATTCATCTTCGTCAACGCAATTAACGTCATAAGTATAGTTTCTTTTTCTGCCTATCTGGCCTTATTATTACCATTTTGTCCTTGGGTCTTTATTATGACTTAAATGTCTGCAGTTTCGGCTGATTTGTAGCCTATATTGCATTCCATCAAATTGCTTTTTTTTTTTTATCAGACCACTTTCGTCTCTCGTGCACTCAGACAGTCTCGAAGCCCAGCAGACAGTCCAGGGCTTGCCGCTTTTCGAATTAGCTGTGAGTTGGTGTCCTGTTGTATTATATTTTTACACACCACATTAAAAGCAGATGGTGGAAATTATTTCTTCCGGCTCGCAGACGCACGTTACATCTAACAAAAACGATGCTCATTACACGTCGGATTTATGCTAGGTTTTTTAAGTAAAGCGAATCGACGGTGACTGACTGACGACTGTTGTCAAATAAAATATTCCTAGAGACACTAAACTAATGTTTTGTTTACTTCTTATGACTGTAGCATTACGTTTGTCTACATGTACCCTATTTCTTTTAACACATTTGTGACTGAATTGTTCATTTAGAATATTTTGTCTCACATTTGTACTTTGTTCTTTTCACTGCTTTGTAGTGTCGAAGACTTAAATCCATGTAGGGACATCACACATAATGGAACTTGTTCGACCGATCATATCTGTCAGAACAGAGTTAGTGTTCAAAGTTTGGGAGGCAGGTTTTGTTTCCATCATCAGTGCCTGATGTGATGCTGTACGCATTCGCACATGCTGTGTATACTCCCCAGTAATGGCAGCCTGAACCCTGCCGATTCCGATAGAGACGGTGTCTGACGTGTGCATGAAGAACACATACACACGGTTTTTGTTGAGAAGCAAGCTCATTGCACAGCGTGCAGTCGCTGTGAAAACTTCAAATCCTATGCAGTATGTGTGCGGTTATCACGTTGTACAAAGTGATGTCCATTTTACAACTTTACTGAAATTCACAGAGTTGTAAATGATGTCCCAGCACTTAATTAAACGCCGAGTCACGAATTCGTAAGGGAGAATGGAAACGTAGCTCTGAGCATTCTTAACCGCGGGACTAGTTGGAGGTGATTGGTAAGCTTTATGCTTCGGCCGTTTTGCTTCCGGATGAAGATATCTAACCTAACCTTTTAACAGGAGGCTAGGCTGGGTGACCTCAGAGCAGGTTTGGAAGCTGCAGCGAAGAGAAATAACTTCCTCTTCCTGTGTGGAGTCAAATCACTGTTCATTCGCCAGGCACCCATCTGTCCTAGTCCTTATATCGAACAACTTCTGCCGGCTCCTTGAGTATTTAGACTACATTGAAACATTAAATTAGTAACATAAGAATCAGAAGTGAATTGGACGTATTTAATTTTAGTAACAAAATTATTAATTAACAATGCAAATAAGTTCAAGAAAGACATAAATATTTTTGAATTATCTGTTATGTACGTCTTTATCATTCGTATGCTGACATATCTTGCTTCCAAAAGGAGCAAGATTGACCCAATTCTCGAATGCACAATGATTTATACTTTCATTTGCCGATCACCTAATTTAATATCAGAGAACTCTGCTCTTTGCGAAAGACTCTTTACGCTACATATGACTGTCGTAAAGAAAGAAACAGCACTCAACTCTTGATGTTGTAGTAAACCAATATTATGTTCTCGAAGAGGTAGGATTTGAATTTTTTAAACACTGATGATGTTCTTCTAAGGATTTAATGTCCATTGCGCCCTGAAGTTATTCATTCTTACCTATATTTCTTCCTACATGAAATATAGTCTTCTGTTTCGTTTAGTAGCGAAGAAAAATGTTCCAGAAATGTAATTGTTTCAAATGGTGTTCCTACGTGCCTTGTGAAGGCAATATATTGTATGCAGATTGTTTAGTTATACATATTTGAGTCGAATTTATAAGTCTACATATTAACATTCTAAATAGCTTCTAAATTATGGACGATTATATGTCCTCAAATATAATTTAGCATGGAGAAAAATTGTTCACTATACTTTGTACTCAAAAAAAACTGCTTTAAGTGCTGATTTAAATTTAAGGACATCATCAGTTATTTTGCGACAGGATATTACCTTAGCACACAACACGAACTTGTTGTACACTGGTACTTGTAACTGAGACTTGTAAAATAAGATGTTCATATCTTTAGGATTGCTTGTTCTTTTTATTGTTTCATGGAATTTCGTTTGATTTATTACACTATTTCAGCTATCTGTATTGTTCTTGTTAGCTAACTTCCGTCTCATTTATTTTTCTTTTTATTGCTGTGTATTTCTTCCGTATTAACCCCTTCCGGTTATGGGGCTTCATTAATTGGTTTAAATTTACTCATCCGCAGCTATCAAAATATGAAACCAATGAAACCTGCTTTATGAGCTGAAATAAAATGATGAACTTTAACATTTTTGTTGTGAATATATTTTTGTACGGCGATCCGTTTTTGTCGAAGTCAGTTTTCGTGCTTACGACTACTTTGGACTCCATACAGGCCGAATTAGTAACAGCGTCACTGCATTGTAATAATTATTAAAAGTTCACCCTAGAACAGGCCACGAATGCCCATAGTGGGAATAGAAATATAGCTCTACTCTTTCTTTAACCTCAGCGATAGATGGGTTGGGTGACCAATGCCACGCCCCGGCCTCTTTACCCCCGATAAAGACCCGGTATCCATTGTATAGGAGGCCGGGTGGGCCCCAGGGCCGGTCTGGACAGGTAAGGAAAATCTCATCCCTCATCGGGATTCAGTTCCCAACCGCCCAGCCCGTAGCGCGTCGCTATATCGACTGCGCTATCCCGGTCCACTATTGTTGTTGTTGTTATTATTATTATCATTATCATTATCATCATCGTCGTCGTCGCCTTTGTTGCTGCTGGTTACTACACAATGATAATTTTGTTTTCTTTGTGTTTTCAGGTCACCGATACGAATGATAATCCCCCAGTGTTCTCAGTAGGGGCCTACTCATTCGACGTGGCGGAGAATACGGGGCGTGGGGCACGTGTGGGTTCCGTCACGGCCCGTGACATGGACCAGGGTGTCAACGGTCAGGTCAGCTACAGCGTCATCTCAGACTGGGCCAATGATGTGTTCTCGCTAAATCCACAGTCCGGAGTTTTCACTCTCACAGCCAGACTCGACTACGAGGAGGTAAGTGTTGATTGGTCAGTGACTTTTTTGACTGTCAAGACGTTTCGTCAGAACCGCCGAGACAGTAAATGAAATTAGCCTATGACCGCGTTCTTTTCGGTTTTTGAAAATTTATCACGTACATCTATTCTTGTCATTTGAAGCTGTAGGATCTGAGATAAAAAGAAAATGACAAATGCAAATAACAAGGAAGGAAATATTTGCAGAACGTGACATCTTTGGGACGTTTACTCTGTTAATTTCCGTGGATATAAAATTTTTAAATACTTTTAGCAAAACGCAATATAAAATTTCTCCATAACTTAGCAACATAAATTCAATCTATGCCGGGAAATATAAATTTAGTATCTCGTAACTCCAGTACCTGTTTACAATCGATCATGCTGGATGCTCGACTGTGTTGATTTTCGTGCCGTACCTCACAGAGAACACAATCTACCTCGGTTATAAAGACCAAATCATGGCGAGAGTTAGTAAACATGTACACGTCTTTGTGCATGGTGTATGTTATATTTGATTTTAACGAAAAGTTTAGTGAAAGTGGCAAATACGAAAAGTGTCGAGAATATTCGTCCTCTGGGAATTGCTCTGATACAATCGGACAGACGGACATACGGGAAGACAGTGCGAAGCTAATCGTTGCTTATCTCTCGCGAAGGCAGCTAAAACACTTGCACAAATATGTATTTTATACAACGTTGCCTATGTAAGTCGTTAATTCCAGTTTAATGCCCTCAAACCGACGTGGCGACTGTAGACTATGTAATACCTGCGTTGACATTAAAGATATCTACATTTTTGACAACATTCTTACGTGTCGTGTAATTCGGAAGAAGCAATATTTTTTTCCAAAATTGTAAAGCGGCTGGTCTTCGATGACGCAAATGCGGTGTGCTTACTGTGAGGTAGGAACTTAATTTTTATATATACCGTAGATGTAATTCAAGTTTTTAAAGTTTAATGGGTGAACACTTTTTGTGCCAAGGCAGTCGGGATATCTCAGTCGATATTGTGACTAGGCTACACTTTAGACGAGCCAGGATTCACATTTCCATTGGCGGCAAAGGCAGAAGACTCTTACAGACTCTGGGCACCACTTAGCCTCCTATGTTTTTGGCCTGGGATATCTCAGTCGGTATAGCGACACACTACGGGCTGGGCGTTCCGGGGATCGAATCCGGTGGGGGCGAGATTTTCCGCACCCGACCAGACCGGCCGCCGGGACCCACCCAGCCTCCTATGTAATGGGTTCTGTGTCTTTCCCGGAGGTGAAGCGGCCGGAGCGTGGCTTTGACCACCCATCCTATCTAGCGCCGAGGTTAAAGAAAGAGTATAGCTATATCTCTACTCCCCCTCTGTGCCTTCGTGGCTTGTTCTAGGGTGAACTTTAACTTTTACTTGGGGTTTTCCTTCCACGGGTAAAGCGGTCGGAGCATGAAGATGACAACTCATCTTTATCGAGGACCGAAGTCAAGAATGAGTGCAGCTGTATCTCCATTCTGCCTTGTGCCTTCACGGTGTGTATAGGAGCAACTTTACTATATTCATGTACCACTCATTCGAGGCCTGCTCATAATTTCCTCAGATCGTAAAACTTCACCGATCTAACTTTCGTAGAGCAGTGAAAGCCATCGCGTAGTAAATCAGCTCTTGTGGATGTGCAACAGACGAGCAGCGACTTGTTCTGTGCATGCATCATACTCGTGCGTCAGACCGGTAGCTCGGATGCTGTGGTGCTGGTTTTTTGTTTTGGGCAGGCACGGCTGGTGGATGGATGCTTATTGCAGCACAGGACTACCTCACAGCATGTCAGAGGTGGCCAAACTGCATCGCGCTGCTGGACAAACACACACATACACACACACACATACAAACACACACACACACACAAACACACACACACACACACACACACACACACACACACACAAGAAACGTATAACTGTTACTAGAAGGCAGTGCCATAGGTCAGGAGGTCACAAGCCTCTTTCTTGTGCGATGGACCTTGATTTCATTTTTTTCGTAGCCTGTCTTACAACAGGTGCATAGCCTCTGCCTAAGTAAGATCTTAACAGATGCGATCTAGTGCTTCCTCTTTCAATTTCCAGTATCCTCTCGTTTCATTAAGGCCATAAGTGAAATATTCAAAAAATAATCTTCAGGGAAGAGAGGTAAAAAAAAACAGAGTTGGCTGGTAGTAGTCCATTGAGGAGGCGAAGGTCCACATTGGACTGTAGTGTCTATCGAAGAAGAAGAAGAAGAAGAAGAAGAAGAAGAAGAAGAAGAAGAAGAAGAAG
>Ga0123355_10009389_pt1 | contig 14858 bp, 13 predicted proteins | sample TergutEmb28metaG_3_FD_89872 | JGI IMG/M metagenome (GOLD analysis project Ga0123355, IMG submission 89872) | Embiratermes neotenicus P1 segment gut microbial communities from Petit-Saut dam, French Guiana - Emb289 P1 | ecosystem: Host-associated > Arthropoda: Insects > Digestive system > Gut ...
ATAACACACCCACTCCCACGGAACAGCAACAAAGACGTACTCCGACGTCACCAGTAAATATACAGTATCCCATAGCTCCAAAAACAACCAGACGATAACGGGACTCATATTTGCAAATGGTGAACAGCAATACACTGTTAAGAATTTTACATATTTTAACTTTTTAGACACAAGTTGTATAATACAATTTACGAGACAAATGATCCAATTTTATGTATCACACTCTTGTAAACACAATTTGCACGTCACGCCCTTAGAGACAGACGGTTTAATTTGATGTATTCCATGGATGTAAACACAATGGGATACCAAAGTGTGCATAGCATCTTGTGACACAATTGAAACAAAATAGGCCTGAGGATGACTAATCTATAGTGGAAACATGTAGCCTTATAATTACCTTGAGCAATAAAGTGATTGTACTGACGTACACTATTTAATATTATATAAATTAATGATGATTGGCAGCTGGAAAGGTTATAATCCACGTCAGTGTGGTTGGATCATCCTGAGTATATCCTGTACTTCGGTAGGTACCTGCTGAGGTTGGGTAATTAGCTGCTCTGGTAGGTTAGCAGTTACAGTGCCAGGTACTGGGTTACATACGTGTAGTACATACGAATCTCGAAGGAGTCGGACTTTCTGAATATACTGGTCTGGCATGCTGCTCCAAATAGAAACCACAGTACTCTTCAGGGCTAAATTACAGTATCTACAGTCAGTACTTCCCCCCTCCCCCCCGTGCTACGTAACGGCCACGTCCTTTTGTTCGCCAGCGTAAGCTTTGGTTAAGAAGCTAAGGGGAAAATGGAGAGGGAAGTGCATGTTCTGTATATTGTCTGTTTTTATCCTTCCGCCGGTGTAGGATGTAACGTGACTGAGAGATTCAAACCGGATATTTCCAAAATGTGTCTGTAGGTTTACCGCTGCAAGTAAACTGTTTTCAGACTGTAAGCCAATTGGATACGTGGAAGAATTAATATGTAGGCATATCGGTATAGAGATGTCATTAGTCATTGAGGATTAGTCGTGTATTTGTGGTTGTTTCGTGTTGGAGGGTGAAGGTGAAAATGTGTGTAATTTTGTTCGAAAATAGTATTTGGTTGTTTTTCAAAACGAAGCAATTCAGAGTATTGTTTTTGCTTGTTGTTCAGACGCGTCCCTTAGCTTATTTAACTGCGGTTTTGAACCGCATGTCAAATTGGAAGACGGCTGATTGGTGAATTGGGGAGTGTATGACAGGTAATGATGCGGGCTGCATGAGATACCTCGAAGAACTGAGGACAACTACGGAAGTTCTTAGTCATGGTAATCATAAAGTAGAGGTGGTGGTGGTGGTGGTGGTGGTGGTAGTAGTGGTAGTAGGAGTAGTAGTGGTGGTAGTAGTAGTAGTAGTAGTTGTAGTAGTAGTAGTAATGGTAGTAGTAGTAGTGGTGGTGGTAGTAGTAGTAGTAGTAGTAGTAGTAGTAGTAGTAGTAGTAGTTGTAGTAGTAGTAGTTGTAGTGGTGGTGGTGGTGGTGGTGGTGGTGGTGGTGGTGGTAGTAGTTGTAGTAGTAGCAGCGGCAGCAGCAGCTACTCATGCGAGGGGACGGAGTTTAATTCTTTAACTATCCGCCCACAAACTGTATTGATATCTGCACGTTTGTCATCTGTACTATATCACAGTTCGACAGTTGTTTGATCATTTCGAAGTTGTCATCAACTAACGTGATGGTTGGTAAGGTGCAGTCCCCAAGACGCCGCCACTGCTTAAACACTGAAATACGTGTAAGGGGCATGGAGTTAAATTTTAACGCATTCCTGTCCTTGGCTTCAGATCATGAGTTCTCTATTTCATACTCCGGCCGCCTTGCCTTGGTACCATTAGTAAGGAGGCTGGGTGCGCCCGTGTCGTTCTGGACGTAATGACGAAGAGAAGAATTTATGCTTGTGCAGGGACTAGAACCACCACCATCCATTTCGTTGCAAGACGATTTATTGACTAAAGCATGCCGACTGTGTCCTGTTTCCTGTATTCCTGTAACACATTTCGAAAATTGATACTCTGTAATTTGGCAGCCGTTTATCAACAGTGATGCCATCTACTTCCTGTAATGGCTTTCTGGTCATTAGCAAATTAGCCGATGGATGGGGCTTGCTGGTACACTTGTCATTACTACTGACTGGTTGGTCCGATTGGTATGCCGTAGCGGAAGGGCCGCAGCCAACCTCCATGTTTCAGCTTGCGTAATTGAACAAAAGTGGAAAGTTTACTCCGGAGTAGGAAACATAGTTCAGTCTCTTCTTCCGGGGTGTTTATTTTGAGAGAAATGTGCTGACTGACGTAGTCAACAGTTGAGGCGGAACTTTGCGCAAAGTTATAAATTATGTTTTTGTGAAAACTAAATTAGGGGTGTCACACCATGTGGGCTGTAGTCTGAAGGTAGTATAACCCCGCGCCTGTTTAGGCGTGTTCGCAAAATTGCCAAAACCGACTAGTAACTTCGTCATGCCTGTCCGTCCTTCCGTCGGCCGGCATGGAATAACTTGGCTCCCAATGGTTGGATTTTCACGAAATTTGATATTTGAGGATTTGTCGCTAGTTTATCGAGAGAATTCACGTTTTATTAGAATCTGACAAGAATAACGGGTAGTTTGCGTGACGACCTGTGCACATTTGTGACAGTATCCCGCTGAATTCTGCTTAGAGTGGGAAGAGTTTGAGAACAAATTTGTAGGCACAAAACACATATTTGATGTTCCATAAATCCTCTCCGAAAATCTTACCGTTTATGTCATAGTGTGGAAACGTGGTACACACAGGTAACAAGAAAATAGGGCGCATTCGCTTTGAATGCTAGATAACTGAGGCTACAGACACACATTGAGAATATGGAATCTGTCTTTAGAGATGAAATGTGCAATTTTTATTAAGCGTTACCAATGTGTACATTCTGCAGGAAAGGGACTTGTGATAGACGGACTGCATTCTGAACCTGTGCAACCCGAACTGAACGGTAGTTCTTTATATGCCAATGGTTAATGCTTTCGAGGCTGGGATTTTTCTATTCAGTACGGATTATCGTATTTTAGGAAGTGGAATGCCATTATCATTTTTTAAGACATTGTAGTTATTGCAAAGTGGGACGTATGGTTCCCATTCTAGGGTGATAAAACCGTAGTAGTGGCAGGGCATGTAGCGCTCATGAGTAAGATCAGAACTTGTACAGAATTGTAGTCGGAAAAGAGAATAAAACCCGTAGGTGTAACGTAGATATGAGCATTTATGATAATATTAAAATGAGTATGTAGCGAATACAGAACTCCGACGTGGATCGAAGTCGTGTCTTTAAGGATAGTATCGACAGGCGGACTGCAGTGAACACGGCTATGTAACTATGTAACTAGGCCCCACTGACTGTGGCCAAAGACGCTGAGCCATGCTTGCATAACTCAGTTCACATAAGCCTATCTTTGTCGTTAGCACGCTTCACACATGCGTAATTCGTTGTCTCTGAGTAGGACGGACCGGAGTGTAGGTTATGGATAGGTCCTCACAGGCAATGAGGATAGAAGTACAAAATTGAAGAAAGATATAGAAATATTGCTAGACCCGTGTGTAGACCACGGATGCACAAATCCCGGGTGCCAGATCTCACAGGAGACATCTCCTACGGTGTCGCTTAATATTCATGGATCCTCAGTACAAAACTTGCGCTATGTTAGCCATGGGGCGCCTAGAATTTTGAGGTCGCCTCTAGATTTTTGGAAAAATTAGTGCAGCCGTGGTTTGTATAGAAATTGAGAATCTGCAAACAGGCGTCAGGGGCTGAACACTTGGTTAGGATATGGAAAACGAGGAGTGTGAAGTGTTCACAAGTTCTGATGAGGATATCTCTGAAAACATTCACTTGGAACACCCCCGTTCCAAAAAAAAAATGTGAACGGTTAAGATTAGAATGGACTTTAGGGACACTTTGAGGTTGGGAGATTTGTGGAATTGGCTAGATGCTACTTTTAATTTCAGGTTTCGGTGCTATCATTGCCGAAACGTCGGGATCTTTTGTGACAGAGTGTAGACGATACAGACGCAGCTCCAACAACGTTCCTGTGTTAATGCCCTTATGATGCCTCTTCCTCTTAATATGCGTGTAGCATAATATAAGCTTAGAGAAGAACACCAACTAGATGCTACTGAATGGTTCATTGCACTTATAATCCGCTCAACATGTTTCGGGCAGTTGTATGCCCATCATCGGGAGCTCGAGACTATACTTGTGTTATTGCCGCATATGGTGTGTAATGCCTTGATTGCTGGTGGTCGGCTGTTAGGGGCAGAGCAGCAGGCTATGCGTCCGGGATGAGGGAAATTGTTGTTTGCTTGTCATGTTCATACAAGAAAGTGTTTTGTGCACCTCTAAACAAGCCCCATTGTACACGCTTCGTCACACCTTTTTTCAATTTCCTTTGCTTTTTTCTGTGCTGCCCTCTGATGTCTACCTAACAAGACTCGCCCGTGGCTACGGTTTGTTGCTGTGCGATACTCTGAATTTAAACCTATCTTCTCTGGACTTAATGTCCTTCGGTTCTGTACAGAAATATTATCATTTTTTAGCTTACTTAACAACGCCTTTTCAACTGCGGAAATTGTGTAGCGTGGCGTTCAGTTGGTGAATGACTACGAAAGGGTAGTTGGAGCGGCTACAGAAGGCAAGCTGAGCGTTTTAAGATATGCCCTAGTGTTTTGTGAAGCGAATATAAAAGTGTTATCTATGTTAGTCGGAATGTACTTTTCTAAGTTCAGGGAAGAGGGTATTCCCGAAATGTAAACTGTTTGATCGTGATGTTGTGTTTTTTACTTATCCGACTAAAACGTCACATAAATTTTACATTCGTTGTTCCGTGCATCGTAATTCTAGGTTGAAAAAATCCAACGAGATGCAACAGCATGCAGATATTTATTTACTTCTAAATTACTGTACGTGTTTCGGGCGTCCATCGCGCCCATCATCAGGAGTACATAAAACTTTTGTTGTATCCTCTGGTACTATCTTTGTTGTATCCTCTGTTACTATCTGGTACTATCAGGGAAGCAAGCACAAGCTTGCTTCCCAGATAGTACCAGAGGCTGCAACTAAAGTTTTATGTACTCCTGATGATGGGCGCGATGGGCGCCCGAAACACGTACAGTAATTTAGCAGTAAATAAATATCTGCATACTGTTGCATCTCGTTGGATTTCTTCAATCTAAAGCCTCACATGTCATTATTTCTATCTTCCTTATATTTCTGTTCCTTGAAACAGATATTAGGCACTTTCCTTCATTCTCTGTGCTTGGGTATAAGATTAAATGTTACGGTCGTGTAAAGCAGTAGGTTAAAGATTTGTGTTTAAATTACAGTAGAGATGTGTTGGATTACAGCGTCTACATATCAAGCAAAATGCTAGTTATCTGGTCGATGATTTTTCGGGTTCTGTGTCTGCCTTGCTCTTCACTCAAGAAATGGAAGGGACAAAAAGAAGGGGAAGACCCAGGAAAGGATGGAAAGAGGAAGTAGAAAGAGATATTCAAAGTACTGCGTGTGAGAAGACGGAGAGAGTTGATGGCAGATAGGAAAAAACGGAAGGACATTGTTCGACAGGCCAAAGCCCACAGTAGGCTGTAGTGCCAATGGAAGAAGAAGTGTCTGCCTTGCCTGAATTTCATTCCACTGAGTGACGGATTGTGGGCTATATATTTTACATAAGGAGCTTCAAAACTTTCAGTACAAGAACTGAACCGGGAACATGCATTAGATGATACAGAGCACTGTCGTAATGAAAGGCGACGGAAGGATTATACCGAAACGAGATGAGGAACAAGGGGATAAGGAAGCGAAGTTCGCAAACAGGGACAATGAAACACGAGAACAAAGCAACCCTAAAACTTTGACTTCTAAGAGACAACCAACACGACGTCCTTAAATTGCGTCCAACGAAGTATGTCAGGTGATGTTCTGCGTGTTTTAAATAATTTTTAAATAACGAAAGCTTCTGCAAGGCAGTTGATGCACAAACTTAAAGATTTACAAAGATTCATCAGCTCTGTTGCTACGCTTTACAGAATGCACACACACACACACACACACACACACACACACACACACAACCTTTTTTATGTTTTGTTGACCGTGCATCTTATTACAGTCTTTGTAAATGACCAACTTGACGCACAATTCTTTTTTCTTATGTTTGTTTATTCCAATTCTCTACATGTTTCGAGCAACTAAGTGCTCATCATCACATCAAGAGAGTCAATTGTATCAATACGACCTCCGGTATATGTCACTCTTTGTAGGTGACCGTGTAGTATGCAAGTTTAGATGGAACCTGCAGGTTTGTAACCTGCATACCACACGGTCACCTACATACAGTGACATATACCAGAAGTCGTACTGATACAATTGACTCTCCTGATGATGAGCACTTGGTTGCTCGAAACATGTAGAGAATTGGAATAAACAAACATAAGGAAAAATAGTTGTGCGTCAAGTTGGTTGTTAACAAAGACACACAAGCTTATTTCGTTTCAGACCGGTTACCTGGTCATAAGCCAAGACCCTGTTACGTGTGTTTTAAAAAAGTATGATGATGTTGAACCTCGCTACTGCTTTTGCTTTTTTTTTATGAACATACAAACATGACGCATTTTGTTCTGATCTGACGTCCAGATTCTAATGTGATGTGATTTTATCAGGCTTGCGAGCAGAAACGAAGTACCCGTATGTCAGCAGATTTTTGTTTAATGAGACTTCATTATATTTAAGCGATAGTTGATACATCAGTGAATAATGAATGTCGGAGCGGTGGAAAGAAATTGCTTCACAATTTTTTAAATATTACAGGCAGTCTTTATCGTTGCACCGTGCATATTGTAGTTTATTTAAGTAACACGCAAACAAATGCACATGTAGATACTTTAATGATCTGAAAGTTACATTAAAACACTTAAAAACGCTCCTACATGTTTCGATCATACGATCATCCTCAGGGAGCTACTTTGTTCCTTGCTAGAGTTACAGCTTAAAACACTCAGTGCACAACAAGCAAAAATAAGCAACAACTATAAGAACACCAGGCTAAAGTTATTAAAATCACTGAGTGTTTTAAACTAAAACTTTAGCAAGGAACAAAGTATGCTCCCTGAGGATGTTCGTATGATCGAAACATGTAGGATCGTTTTAAGTGTTTTAATGTTACTTTTTGATTATTAAAGACTATATATGTGCATTTGTTGGTGTGTTAGTTAAATAAATTACAGCCAGTATTTTGCAGTATCTAATTAATTCATCTAGAAGTCTGTAATACTGAACTTACCAGCCCTAAGAGCTGCAATTTTCGAAATGTTTTAAATGTTTTTAATATCTGTAAAGGAAGCTCCCTGAATACACTGCGAATAATAACAAAGCTTACTGTATGCAGCATTTATGGACTGCTTCGAAATACATTCGCTCGACTTTTGCGAGGCGTTTTACGTTTTGTTGGTAGGAGGCACAAACTCATCATTGTCATCTTAATCTTAGTAATTAACCAAATGAATGTACAAATTCTTGTTTTATAATAAATTTATTATAAGCCTCTACATGTTTCGAGCACTATGCGCTCATCATCAGGAGGTCAAAATTGTATTATACAGCATCTGGTATCGTCACACCTGTCTGTGGCCGTCCGGTGCACAGGTTGAGAGAAGATTTTGACCTACTGATGATGAGCACATAGTGCCCGAAACATGTAGAGGCGTATAATAAACTTATTGTAAAACAAGAACTTGTGCATTAAGTTGGTTAATTACTAAGATTGTACTGAGATGCACGGTCAGCAAAACATCAAAATTCATCATTGTCATTTACATTATGGGGTTTTATTTGCGGTTTTTTGTTGATGTTATTTTGAAACATCTTAATTTAATATGGCGGCAGAAAGTTGCAGAGTACTTTTCTCCCTTGCGAATCACAGAATGGGCAGATAAGGGAATATCAACATAGTTTACATGCGTAGACCATCTTGAGACAACTGGTAAGTAACAGAACATCATTCGTGCCTTGTGGGATACCACACCTTGTCAGCCGGTATATAGTTCCGTACGGTCCTTCAGAACTTCAGTAATGCTTCCAGTCAGTGCGACATAACGTCTCTTCAGCCGCTCCGGTGTAAGGCCCTCAAATCTCGCTGATTCAATAACAGTCGACAGGTTTTCAAGAACCTACGATATGCGTTTTTGCACTATGCAATTAGTGCGGAGTTGTAGACGTTCCATCCACAGTGTGTGTTGACTGTTCGTTTTAATACCAAGTGAGAGACAACTCCATACAGCAGTGCGCTCATTGCGATGCCCAGGGTCCAACTGGGCCTTTTCAGAACCCGCAATGCCATTAGCGCCTTCTCTGATACGCACTCCAGTTTAAACGTATCCCTGTGAGTCATTTAAAACCAGTTTGAGAATTTGCTCCCAATTTCTGTAAGATCCCTTTTCCTCCCTTCTGAACCTCTGTTTATTCCCTTAGGATTTCTCGTAATATCGCCTGTGACGACGATGACTGTGTTTTCCGAAAGGCTGCGGCATTATGTGTGCGTTCTTTACTTCCCCGTGTAAGGCTTGGCATAAAGTTGAAAGCGTACTTCGATATGACTGAGAAACCGTCCCTCCCCTCTCTTAGGCAGATTAGAAATGTTTCTGAACTCACATTTAACTCCTATCGTTTCGAAAATTTCTGTCGGAGGGTGTCAGTGGGTTTATGCTGATGTCTGTAAGTGTAATAGTTTAACGCCTTTACTTCTTTCTTGTTTCCCAGTTACTGTAAAGAGACCTCTCACGTTTATTCAGTCAATTGTTTCTTGAAATCCGGTGAAGGTGTCTACTAAGTATGCCTACTGCCATTTTATACTGTCTCACGGCTGTATGACGTTGCAACGGACTTTCGGTTCATTTCTCTTAAACATCATCAACCGCTGGCTACGACCTTGGGTCAGCAGTAACTCCCATTGCCAAGGACTGCTGTACAGTGAACTATCAGGAACCCCTGGACAATAGTTAGGGCTTCCTCGGGCTGAGCCAGTGTCCGACGATGATTCCTTCTTTAGAATGTTCGTACACGGAGCGCCACCACAAAGGCCCTGTCTGTCATCTGAATGTGCAGACTGGAGTCATTTCGGACAGTTGGTTCAACAACTGACCTGCTGTGCGTTTGGAGCTCAACGGTCGTGTGTGTATGGATTTTTCGAAGCAATGTTCTTTTGATCCGGCATTTCAGTTGGGTTTTGGGCTGTTGTGTCTTATTCATTTGCTTCTAAGTGTTCCGAATTGCCTGTCTCCAGATCTGTCTCAAACAACCCCATCGTTCTTTTACCATTCCATGCTAGTCCGTCGTTTGTACGACGTGCCGAATACATACAAATATATAGCACCGTCGTGATGTGTGGATGAGAAGCGTCGTCATTCTCTTCCTTGAAAAGTTGATACTTTCGCGGCTGGTCAAGATATTCTGTACTCTTATGGACCGCAAAGGTTCATTACCGTGTTCGTAAATCCTTCCCTTTTACCGTATTATGAGCCACTTCATTTAAACCTCCCCCTTCATTTTATATTCATGCCCACTTTAATATTATCTTCATATCTGTTGCAAGGTATTCTAGCTAATCTATTTTAATAAGGGTATGCGGATTGAACTTTTGTCTAAATGTTTATTTCATCCGTCAGTCTTCCATGTCCCGCTGTGCCCAGTTTCAAAAATTAACCCTTGAAAGACTAAACTTCTTCTAAACAAGGTGTTAGAAATCAGCTGCTCCCACTCTGAGGACAGACCGTGTCTGTGTGCTGCTTTATAAGAAACCAAACGCCCGTTCTTGTGAGAGTGACATGAAACACGCAATGCGGAAAAAAATGCGGCGACTTTAATATTAGACGCGTCATGACACCCAGTGGCTACTTCACATTAAATGATTTACATAATCAGTCAAAATGCAATTTTCTTTACCTTCTTGTTAATTATTTTTGTTATGCCGAGGTAGTGAGTGTTTTGTTCCACGCATAGCACCACAAAGGCGCTGAACCATCTGCAGTTATTATGCATTGTGCATTTCGTTGGCGTTTAGAGATTCATTGAAGTACTGCAAAGGAAATGGTCGTCTTCCCTAAGAACTGTGATGGCTCATCGTGGCTTCAAAATAAACTCGGTCCTCTGCCTTACTGCTGATTCAAATATGCTGATACTCGTGGAAGCATATTCTGGGCTCGAGTTTCCTTTATTTGAGTGGTACCAATTGGATGTCGCGTTTTCTGCTGACACTGATGGTTCACCGCACTTCCATCTCGATCTGTCCGGCTCTTGTAGTGACTCTGTATGCTGGCAATGAATTTCAAGTACTGCATTTGGCTGTTTATTGGTATTTAGCCAAGAAATTTGGTGGTTGTTGGCAGTCTGGTTGCAAGGCTTGTCACTTGGTGAGAATTAAGCGAATTAATGTCAGCCTTAATTACTGCTGCTGTACGCTTCTTTCAGCAGCCTTCACAGCATAATGTCATTTTGTGGTGAAATGTCTTTCAGGCGACATTAATGAAATTTAGATTTCTTAATTTGAGTCTAGAGACCCCCAAATGTCAGATTTTGCACAGACGGGTTAGAGGACATTTGAAACTGCGTATAATGGTTGATGTGGTCGCGCTTTTCCCAGGTCTTGACAGAATTCTGATATACACAGTCGGGTCTTCGGGTAACGTTCATGTGAAAGCTCCGGCAACGTTGATGGCCGCTCCTCTCGGCGTAAGTTGCGGCCTCTCGGTCGCCTTCTTGCGTGAATCACACAGTAGTATCTTCTGACCCTTCTCGGCTTCACATTCTCCTTTAACTTTTCATAAGTTGGTACTGTGGTTTGTTGCTTCAACCGAAATGCGATAATTTACCTAATTTGTCTTGTCTCTGTATTGTAACAATAGTAATATACTTATTGGCATAGTTGTTCTTACAGATAAATTGGTTTTGTAAAGTATTTACACTGCTTAGAATACGGAGCGGGTACTGTATTATAAACCCTACCTTGATACTGACTTTCCTGTTTCTCGTAGTTTTCCTCGGTCTCTGCGCTCATATGACGTGACCGTATCACCAGCCGCCCACTTCATCTTTTAAATTCAAAAACTATTCATTGAAGATAGTTTTCCCTCTCACTGAAAAAATCAAGTCTAAACTCCGTTGTGTTGCAGTATTGTGTCAGGCATTTGGGGTTGCTGCCTCTGGTTTGAACAATCCACTGTCTGAGAGTTGCTGGGCTGGCAGGCCGTACAGTTTGATGGATGAGCGGTAAATGGGGAAACAAGTAGCTAGGCTCTTGCGTTAAAGAAACAGTGGGAAGGCAAAGGCTGGATTCATCTGGCTTAGAATGGGGAAGAGTGGCAGGATGTTGTGCACACGGCAATGAACGTTCGGGTTCCATTAAACTCCCGGAAAACACTTTACTGACTGGGGAGCTATCGACTTGTCGAGAGGGACTGTGTTCGGTGTATACGCTTGTGTAATGCTGGTGTCGTTTTTGCTGTTTCACCGGCAGAGTGTGGCGTCACATTGCATAGCATGACATCGCCTATGTATCTCACTGGCCCGTAAACTCATTTGCATGTTTCAGTAAATATAACACCATTGGAAACACAAACTTTAAATTAGTAATCAACATTGAATATTTCGTCTGTTGTTGAAATTAAATGCAACCCAACGAGACAGAATGCAGCGTATGCAGTTTGTCACTCTGACATAATTATGACGCATGCACATCACGAGGGCTATTTCCGTTGAGCGTGATAATGCGAATCATTGATTGTTACGTACGGAAAATTTGTTCGCGGATCGAATCACTGGGAATCCCATTGCGTATATATGTCAGTGATATTGACAGTGACAGACTCCAGTGGACAACATATTCTGGATAATAAATCCATAATCATCGGTCATAATCATAGGATATCAAAATGCCAATCTTTCCTTGAATTTGACGTTCATATCTCTATGGTAATGACAAACAGCCACGGTATTTTGTAATGAGGCCAGACAGGGGCATAATTTTAGGTAACCATGGGCACACAAATGTGTTTTGCATTGCCGCATTTTGCGGATCGTATCTCAATGGATAATATGAATTCGTACCTTCTTCTAAACGCATATTAATTAATATATCGATAATCTGATAGACATCCCTTCCTATGTTTTTCGCCCTCTTTCTTTTTCTAACGAAATAAAGCTGCGACGAGTTCTTAACGAAGTTTGCATGAACTCGCAGGAAATTTAGACGTCTGTGCATGCCAGTGACTTGGCGTCTTACGCCGTCCGTAACCTGGGTAATCGCTAAAGACAGAGCCATGTAGTTACTTGTCTAATCACTTGAGGTAAAGCGTTCCCTGCCACACTATGAAGGCATACAGAGGGATTAGAGGTGTTGCTCCAGTTGTCCTTAATCTCGGCACTAGGTGTAGGTGAGTGGGTAACTTCTCGCCTCACCACTTTACCCCCGGGGGAAAACCCTGGTTTTTATTGAATAGGAAGCTCGGTCGACCCTAGAATCGGTATGTACGTTTTAGAGAACTTAAAAAAAAATTCTTCCCTGTACCGATAATCAAACCTCGGACCAGATCTGCTTCACACCAAATATTATTCGGATGGCACATGTGGGGGAGAAGAAGTTCATTCGGGGTTACGGTAGGGAAGCATGGAGGAAAGAGACCACTTGAAGACCTGGTCGTAGATGGGAGGCTAATTTTAAAATGGGCCTTAAAGAATGGAGTGGGAGAGTATGGGCTGTGTTCATCTGACGCAGGATATGTGCAAATGACGGGTTCCAGAAAGTGTGGGGAGTTTTTTGACTGTCTGAGGACCTGTTAGCTTCTCACACAGAGCTGTGCGCCTCTAAGTTGTTTGGTAGGTGCGTTAGTGAGGCGGCTAATCGTTTCGCTGCTCGAGTAATATACTACTTAGTCATTTGGGTAAACTAAATTACAGTTTAATTAGACTGTAATCGTTGTGTGTCAACTCGTAGATCCCTTGTAGTCACTTCGCTCGCTGTCTGTGCCTGTCAATGCCTCCACTGTCAAAACGGGAAATTTGCGTTGCTTTGATTTGTTGCGACTGGAAAGGTGCCATTCGGAATGGTCTGAACCAGGAGGTTCTCCTTCCGCATTGCCCTTTAGCTTCGCGCTAAGTTACAGTAAACAAAATCAGAATGGATTACAACTGAATACATCGCATTTTGTTCTATGCTGATATTACTCGTGTCTTCCTGGGTGGAAACGTAAGAACCGTAAAGAAAACACAGAATATCTCTCAGACGTTGCTAGTAATTAAGAAGCTTAGTTTGGAATAAATGTACAGAAAACTGCATATATATGATCGTGCCACTTTACCGGAACGAATAATAAAAGACGACTAATTGGTCCTGCTTACACGTAGCAGAGTAACTAACAAAACTACATTAAATTAAATTAGTGGAATACTGGCTACCATTGATTTTAGAATCGTTTTGATTTCTTGTCTGCTCTCTGAATTGCCAAGGTAGAGTATGCGCAATTATAACTGTGTTTGTCTTTATGCAGATGTTATACTGGAACACCATAAATCTAGGGTGCTGTGGAACAGAGCGTGGAACCGAACATTGGTATTACGGGGGGTAGAATACCGGTCGTAGGGAGGAAATTGCGTCTTTAAGTTTCACATTTTAACTGTTCATGAAATATTATTGGTAAGTTGTGATCAAAACAGGGAGGAAGGATGAATGAAACATGTAGCACGCATAGGGGATGTAATGCATAACAGCTTAAGCGAAAGACGTAGATGTGACAAATCACTTCACAGGTTAGATGAAGTTTATAGTTTATTTTAATATAGACATAGAAAGTAAGGAAGTATGGGCAGCATAGTCGGTATGGTGACTTGGCTAGAGGGAGTCGTGGTTCGATACTTGACAAGGACATTAAGATCGGTCTTGGTTCCTACCCACATTCCTATGCTACGAGTACCAGGCGATTTGCCCGAGGATACAGCGGTCGGGGCTTCAAGCTGGCCACTCACTTTGAAGTGCCGAGATTAGGAAAGAGTGGATCCTCACAACTACTTCCATCATATAGGCTACCTTCATAGCATATACAAAATTAAGTAGACTGTGAGGATTTGGACAGGATTCGGCTGTTCCAGTGCAGGGTGCAGTGGCTGTCTTCCGTGACTACGGTAATCCGCTTGAGACGGTGTATTTGTTCAACCTTTGGCTACTTCCAGCGTCTCAATAAGAACTGTACATTATAAACCGAGTTAGATGCAGAAATGCTCACCAGGGCATGTTTTCTTTGTTTCAGTAACCAAGTTCATCCGCATTGGGATTGCCGACAAAAATGACAACCCTCCTTTCTTCGACAAGGCGCTGTACGAGGCGGAGGTGGATGAGAACGAGGATATCCAACACACGGTCCTCACCGTCACCGCGAAGGACCACGACGAATGTGAGTACTGATGGTTCTTATGGCGCTGTTCACTGTGGAACGGCCCGCTGGGGCCGTCGCTGTAGGTTGAATGCGTTTGTATCGGAGGATAGGTGGCAATGCGCAAGGCGTTATGTCGAATACAAAGATGTGGGTTTGTATATTTAATTTCTGACTTCACATGTTTCTTAGAAATAAGTGGGAAAGAGTAGTAACACCAAAATCACTAGCTCTAATCTTTTGGGCTGCAATGACAGTTACTGCGGTCGGGGGGGGGGGGGGGGGGGTTGTCTTTAATAAAATAGGGGGCCCATTACAGGGGGGGACACGCGGTGTGGTTTCCCGCGAGGGATAAGGGGATTTTCTTTTTCTAAAAAAAACACACAAA
>Ga0123355_10009390_pt1 | contig 14857 bp, 9 predicted proteins | sample TergutEmb28metaG_3_FD_89872 | JGI IMG/M metagenome (GOLD analysis project Ga0123355, IMG submission 89872) | Embiratermes neotenicus P1 segment gut microbial communities from Petit-Saut dam, French Guiana - Emb289 P1 | ecosystem: Host-associated > Arthropoda: Insects > Digestive system > Gut ...
CCTAACCTCTGGCTCATTTAGCTTCCTCAAGTTAAATCTTTGCCTATCAAACCTCTGTGCGGCCTGTTTACCCACTGCTAATCTTTCCCTAACCTTTGCAATCTCTATCACAATCAGCTCCCCTAAGACTTCGCACATCCAGTACACTCGAATGCCATCTCCTATCTATGAATACGTGGTCAATCTGGTTGTGAGTCTTACCATCAGGGGAGGTCCAGGTGTACTTATGAATGTTCCGGTGAGGGAACATCGTGTTCTTAACAACCAGATTTTTTGATGTGGCGAAATTAACTAGTCTAACCCCATTATCATTACTATCCTGATGGAGACTCTTCTGCCTAACTGTCGGCTTGAAAATATTCTCTCTCCCCACTTTTGCATTAAAGTCTCCTAGTAACATTTTCATATGATAATTCGGGAAGTGATCGAACACCTGCTCTAATTCCTCATAAAAACTATCTTTAGACTCCTCACTTTTTTCCTCACTTGGTGCATGCACATTTACAAGAATGATATTACGCCAGCGACCTCTCAGCACTATATACGTATGACAACCTATCGCTAACAAACTCTACTCTCTTCACTGCTGATGCTATTCTACGGTGTACAAAAAAAAAACCTGTTCCCAATTGATGCTTTTCATTTCCTTTCCCGTAGAAGAAATCATAATCCCCTGCTCTTACTGTGCCCCCTTTGTCCCACCTGACCTCCTACACACCCACTACAGCTAATTTATACCTCGGTAATTCCCTCGCTGCTGCCTTAAGAGACCCTGCCCTATACAGACTGCTAACGTTCCAAGTGCCTATTTTCAGCCCTCTTTTTATGCTGCGAGATGTTTCCCCTAGAAACACTCCCCCCCGGAGATCCGAGTGGTGGAGTAGTTTACCTCCGGATTGTTTTGTCTCCAGATCAAGCATCCCGCATGTGCGTGTTTCTTAACATAAGTGTTTCACAGGGAGGGGTTGTTAGCACCTCGCCCAACCACCAAGCTGGAGGACCACCCCTCGTCGGCTGTCAGCGACTGCTTATTCAACTTATTCGCAGCTACCCTCCTTATCGGAGGCTGGCAAAAACGCTGTACAAGATTATTTAACTCTTCGCTAATGCTTATCTGAAAGTGCCTGCAGCATTGCCAGCCTCTGTCAAGCCCGTTCGTGATGTGATGGCATCACGACGCAAAGGGCGCTGGCTAGCTTGGAAGTTGTAGGGCGGGCACTTGATGGGCAGCTAGTGGTGAGTGCAGCGTGTCACCGCTCGCTAAAATTGTTCGTCTGTGTCCCTACTTCAGCATAAAAGTGCTGTGATGTTGGAATGTTCCACGCCGATCTTCGTGCTCCCGGCTTGTGTCAGAACCAGCTGTCCGATGCACTGTCCATGAGACGCTCGTTCTCTCCATAATTATTCTCGAGTTCTGTAAATGTCTGCACACTGGCACAACTCTTTCGTTTCTATTAATGACATTTGTATTGCCCCAGTCTTTTGTGTCCCGTAGCTGGACAGCCATATTTTTTCCAGTCACCGACTATTTTCACAATGGCTCAAATATTTTCTGTTGCCACAAGCTACTGACAGTAGGGAGGCCGCTGTAAAAGCATGCACACGTTGCGCCAAAATTCTTCCAACAATAAATGTCTCTGAACCCGGGTGTATTCAGTTAATAATTGCAGGAAGTTCCATTTCACTGACAGGAAATTAATTACTGACAAGTGATCTGACTTTGGACCTGAGGATGAGGAAAGGGCAGGTTACTGTGATGGGCTGAACTACCTGCCTTGAAGACTGACTTACGGCCCATCAGACAACACTAAGGCCACCGTTATGGGCATCAGACAACACTAGGGCCACTGTTATGGGCCATCAAACAACACTACGGCCATTGTTATGGGCCATCAGACAACACTACGGCCACTGTTATGGGCCATAAGACAACACTACGGCCACTGTTAGGGCCATCAGACAACACTACGGCCATTGTTATGGGCTATCACACAACACTACGGCCACTGTTATGGGCCATCAAACAACACTAGGGCCACTGTTATGGGCCATCAAACAACACTACGGCCATTGTTATGGGCCATCAGACAACACTACGGCCATTGTTATGGGCCATCAGACAACACTACGGCCACTGTCATGGGCCATCAGACAACACTACGGCCACTGTTATGGGCCATAAGACAACACTACGGCCACTGTTATGGGCCATAAGACAACACTACGGCCACTGTTAGGGCCATCAGACAACACTACGGCCACTGTTAGGGCCATCAGACAACACTTGGGCCACTGTTACGGCCATCAGTCAGACCTTAGTGTAACAGTGCTGTAGGATTATTACATTATTGCAGTTCCTTACTGTTATGCTTATTAATACGACAATAACCATCTCCGAACGATCCATTCTAAGCCTGTGTACAGTCACAGCTCTGCTGCGTGGGGCTTTGCGCTGCTCCGAAACTGGGAATATTCCTTCATATATTATTCATGCGCGAAAGTACAGTGTGCACTAGAACAGCAACAGACAGCTTTAGGTGCGACCACGAACACACAGAACAGCTGAACCGCGTGCTGGATGACATTTTAAGCCCTCAAAAAGGTGTCTGTTGGGATTACATTCTTCTGTGGTGGGACGGTGTGTAGTTTCGTAAAAACGTTACCAAGTTTCGGAGGAACATTCTGTCGTCATCCTGAGCAAAGGGCAGTGCAAGCTGTGTCTGTGCACAGACCGCAACATCCGTAACGAGCGACTGCACAACGTGGGATTAAACTGGCATCACTTAATGCGTTACTGAGAAACGTAAAGTTACCCTGTGTTCATATAAGGACTGCTGTATGAAGACCTACAGGAGGTGGAGGTATGGTCATTGCATCTTAGCTGCGGTCCAGCAGTCCAACAAACTCTCCTACCCCTCCCAGAAAGTGGACCCACAGTGCACTGACTGTACCGGCCGAGCTACACCGGATCGTCTACAGTTAAATAAAACAGCAGACACACAACAACAAACATGCTGCAGGATTCTATGCAACAAATCTCTTAGGAAGCTGTACTTTGGGAAAGTCCCGTTGCATGCAATCAGGGCCGGCCAGAGACAAATGGGCGCCCCGGCAAGCTAGCAATTGGGCGCTTTTTCATACCCGTATCCTTTAAACGTTTTCGACCTGGAACAAAGTTGGCGAACGTTTTAGAAGGCGCGTGTTTAACCTGCGGTTAATTTTCTGATAAATACTGTCGTGCGTGGAAAAGCTAAGCCTACCAGCACCACACTCGCTATTATTCCAGTGACGTCTCACTTCCCGTTATAATTTGGCGCTCCGCACCGTCGCCCGGCCGGCCAGCCGCACGTTCCTGCTACACTGAATGTGGTCTCCACGCTACAGACACACGTGCGACCGTCCATCCGTCCGTCTGTCTGTCTGTCCGGTCTCCATGGCTGTATTGTTCGGACAAGAGCGACTCGTAAACGAAGAAGCGTCCAATCTTTTTGGCAAAGGGCCACAACAGTTCTTGTGGGTGGATTATGGCGTACCGCGCAGGGCGCTTTGAACCGCTGCGGTTCCTTTACCGCTTTGATGGAGCGTTTTGTTGGAAACAGCAGCGACCGTACCAGCGGCTGCTTCACCGTGCTGTTTTCCCAAACACAACTGCTGCGTTTTCTGGGCGCTGCGGCGGCCGCGCGGCAGTTGCCAGTGGCTGCGCGACTGGAAACAATGCACCTGCTGGCGCACATGAGTGGCGTACGAACCGTCCGGCACCTGTCTTCATCTGCCTGCCGGTGGAAATTTGTGTGGCTGTTGTGCCGAACTGGAGCCGACTGGACACGACACACTTCGCGGAATTGCGTCGAATGTTCAGTCCTCCCTTAGATACCGCCGGCTCGTTCCAGACGAGAGGCCTGACCTGCCGACGACCTCCAAAGTGATAATCTGTCAGTCTTTACGATCGTGTTCAACGTCTTCGTGTGTGTGACCAGTGAAGGGAAAGTCTGAACACTCACAACTTTCAACCGAGGTTTCCTACTCAAATTTCCGTGTTCTCGTACGAAATTTTCACTGCAAGGTGTTTTCAGCACTCCATGTATTTTATATGCCGTTTTCTCCAGTTTATCGCTAAAATTTGACTCAGTTGCACTGTTCTTTCACTATAAAATTGCAGATCGCTCTGAAGACGCACAACAATAAACACGCGACGGGAAGCAACGCGGAAGGGTTTCGGCTGCAAATGTCGCTCAACTGATTCAGAGGATAGCGGTTCAAAGCCACCTAGTGGCATAGAACTGTGTTACTTCCCGTTGTCGGACCTAGCAGTTACTTTGCGAACTTGGATAAGCATTCGTATGTGGTGTTTGTCCGTGTGATCAGCCACACCGTTGGTATGCTTGCAAATTGTGTGAGCTCCTCGTTAGGCAGTTTGCTCCATTCTGTCTTAGTCAAGTGGGCGCAATTCATCTGTCGAGACGATGATTTAAAGCGATGACAGTTCATGTCATCTGCTAGGGCATGGCAGCGTGTGTACGTGTGTTGCGGGAGACTCCTTACCCTTGTACTTGAGGCAGTGTAATTTATAAATAACGCCACTCCAACCTACCAGACTATACAGCGTCACAGTCCAGAAGAGGAAAATACGAACTCCAACGTACGTCTGTTCATTTAGGGCAATAAACGACGTTGCACACCCCAACAGATAACAAACAAGGTGAGATATGTATTTATTTGTTTGTTGACATTAAACAATGTTAGTGTAAAGTCACTGTTGGAAGTGGAACGGGAATCCCATTACAGATAAAGGTCGGTAGACGCCAAGTATGTGCGACGGTAACACCACCTGTTAGGCACCGAGTGATATGCGCCGTCTGTAAGTGAATAAGGTACAACCCACTACGACCTTTTATAAAGCTTCTCGTTGTATATAAATTCTGAACTTAATTTCACACGCACGCACGCACGTACACAAACACACACACACCTAAGTAGTGTGCCTTGTAGGCCTAAATTACAGAAACAAAATATACACACATCTGCCAAAAAACACAAACCCGCTGAATTCCTGCACACAAGCGAACAAGTGTAATTACAGCCTTGCAATTGCAATTCGGTACAGTCTTGTGTCCAAACCAATAACTGATACACGCCTTGCCTTTTGTCAATTCTCGTGGCGGTCACATTGCAGCGCTGCAGGTTGCATAGTTGCCGCGGGGAAACGCCGGAATGGATGAGAATGTGTGGGGTGAGTAGTGTGATTGAGGGGCATTCGCAGAGGGTGGAAAAGGGTTGCTGGCTGAGGGTGGTGAAGCTACAGGGGATTTTAATTGCACTCCCCTCCACATGCCTGTGTTACCCTCGTCTGTCCGTACAAACGACAGGACTATTGCATTCACTGCAGCATGCGATAGGCTGCATGCACCAGTGGAAACGGCTCATCGTCAGTATTGACATACCGCCCTGCCCTTCCTCGCTACCACCATAACAATTTCTCACTGCCTAAGCATTTCGGCAGTTTTTGGCTACAGGAGGCGAGTGGACCAGCAGGGTGGTAGGAACAATTGCGAACATGCAACATGCACATATGAAGGACACTCGCAAAATTTCGGCAGTTCGCACACCTCAAAGCCAAGCAACAAGCCTAACTGCTTTACGCTTCTGCGCCTCGTTGCACCTTACGAAATCCTTTGCTCGCTTGTCTGCACCGAGAAGAGCGCAATGCTAAATGTGGTTGAACGCCAACACTTGCGGCAGAAGGACGAACTGACATGTCATTGTGTCTTGCAGTGTGGGCATTGATGGACGTGAAGAGTGTGGACATCAGCAGGGCTTCACCTTGCATTTAAATATTAGTAGTCAAATTGTCTGGACAACAGTGAATAAAGAAACAATTACAGAGAAGCAGTAAACACGTGCTAAACACTAGCACGTTTAACACATATTTAATCAAAAATAAATAAAAAGGAAATTATGTCCAAGTGCACAATGAACTGCTACATGGCAGTGAGGGAAACTTAAATAATCTGTGAGAGCAGGTGCGAGTGTCGTCGGACTCCAAACAGCGCGTGACGATGCAAATATTCGCCTTAACGCACGGCCCGCTAGCTGCGGACTGAACTGGTAGGATGTTGATTTGTGTAGTGACGTTGAATGATACCAGCGACGCGTACGAGCGTAGCGCCTTCGGCTTCAAGGAGTAGCAATGAATTGGTTTAGCTATTCCTTCCTTGTCTCTTTCACATCCTACGAAGGGGCATACCAGTGACGCCGGCTGTATGGCGTCCGCAGACAGGACGGTTGCTAAATACTGAATTCAAAAGTTCTACAATGAAACAGCCGTGAACTCCACGTGACGTCAGGCTTCCACCGAAGTTTGGATGAGAACTGCCCTCGTATATGATTTTACGCAGCATGACCCTTGAAGAAGGAACACAGGTTGTACCGAAATGTCCGTAACGAACTACCAAACGACGCTGCGTAAAATCCTAGAAGAGCGCAGATCTCGGCAGTCAACTAGTTTAAAGCACTACTGGACACACCAACAGTACCACGAAACAGCTATGACAAGCCGATACGGCGCCTAGGCTATGGGCCACACAGCCATTGCGGCCAGAGACTACAAACAGTTCTCTTCCCCAAAATGTACAAACCGAATCCGAGGCCAACCCAATCCCCTCATTAGCGGGCACCGGAACTTGTTTACCTGGTTGTGAGCCGACCGGAGAGTGCAACCGAACACAAGTCTGCATTTAGTGGTCAGGTCGAGAAAGCGTGGAGCAGCGTGTGTCCGCCTCCACTGGCGCTCGATGACAGCCGCAGGAGTACTTGATGAAGTTCGAATTGTGACAACGTGTCAGTTTTATTAAATAACATGGGAAATTATATTAATTTTGCTAATAATAATGTATTATTGCACTGCACTAGTGCGGGGAGCGGGGAGGGGACGTTCAAACGTGATTTTAAGCACCGCTAATACGACCAGACATTGTCATAGTGTGGGTTTATTGCATTTGTAGGTTGCTGTACATCATGGTCTAATTCTGTTTCTTCTGCAGCGACCTGCACAGTATTGCAGCATTCCAAATAGGCCATTTTGAATGTGACGTCACACAATATAAACTGTTAACACATGGACTAACGTATCTTAGTTCTTAATGGTGTGGAGAGGAACAACTGCACAATTATGTGTATGTTTAGCGCGAGTCTCACGACATCATGCTTACTGCGGTACACGAATTAACCAATGCCAGCACTTCTTCAGAAGCTAACACTTCCGCACACAATCACGTACATTACCTGTAACTTCCCACGTTCTGTGGACCCCACAGTTCATTTCCGTATGCTCAAAGGCCCACCACTTTGCACTATCCTCAGCCACATGACTGAAGTTATAACTAACTCAGTCTACTTGCTTGCTTCAGACGGCTAACGAACCTCGTATAACGTTCCGGATTCAACGAAATTATATTTCAGATCTATGTCCAATAGACGCCATCAAGTGTCCTTCCCCCCCCCCCCCCCCCCCCCCCCTCTCCTCTTTTTCTCCTTCCCTCATCACACTAAAAAAAAAAAAACCAAAAAACCTCCCGGTTTAAACAAAATTTTTTTTTAAACCTTTCTCCCAAAACCCCCCCAAATTTCCTCCCCCCCCCCCCCCCCCCTTTCTTCTTCTTCTTTTTCAGGCGAATTTCATAACAAATATTCAAAACAGTGCGCAAAATTTCCCCTGGTACAGATCGACTGTGGGACAAACACAGCCTGTCGGCGAGCGGTTGCTCGGGTATGTTGCTGCAAGTACGTTAGACAGAACGCGAAGTAAACGGCTGTCCTCAAACTACCACGGAGAGGAAGACTGCGTACAGCTTTGCCTGCAGAGCTGCTGTAGCCCACATAGTGCTATGGGGTCATTTGTACACAAGTTCAAAGAAGACTATTTTCTGAGGCCGCAAGAAACTAAAATGTTTTATCATTGAAGATTAAAAAGGCGAACTATTTAACAACGCTCTTATTGTTCAAACTATAGCAAGCGATGGCGGTATGATTTAATGATTACTCAACTGGAAAAGGTGTGTGCTGGTATGATACGCGAGCTTTATCTTGACATTTGTCTGAAGGGAAATACAATCTGACAGAAACAGTGTGGGCGGGACAGCTCAGTCGGTATAGCGAGTCGCTACGGGCTGGACGGTCCGGGGATCGAATCCCGGTGGGGGGCGAGATTTTCCGCACCCGTCCATACCGGCCCTGCGGCCTACCCAGCTTCCTATACAATGGGACATTCCCGCGCGTTAAGCGGCAAGGGCGTGGCGTTAACCACCCACCCCATCCGGCACCGAGGTTAAAGAAAGAGTATAATATACCTCTATTCCCCATCTGTGTCTTCAGGGCGGGTTATAGGGTGAATTTTACCTTTACCAGACATCTTCAGTATTAGAATATCTTGGCCGAGACTGGAACTAAGTACCTTTAGAGTACATAGTGCTGCTGCTGGGGTGTCTAAAAATGTCTTAACGCCGCACGGTGTGCCGGTCCGTGTCGTGGGCCAGGCGGACAGCAGAAGTGATCCGTTTTTACCTATTACAGTATGACATTAACACATTTTGCATTAATTATTTATAATTATGCACATTTACATGGCTGAACGATTTTAGACATAAGTACAGATTATTTTGTTTATCGTATTATTCCGTAACTGTTTAAATCTCTCTTCTTGTGTTACATAAACACTTCTACGTTTTGATCTGCTGTCCAGGTTCCTTTGATTTCGGTTGCCAAGATACCAACGCTGCTTTTATTAATTTCTGTGCCTGCAGAAAAACATCAGGCCGTTGCGTTTCCGTAATACTGTTTAGTTTGTAATTCCAACCCTCGACTGCTCTGTTGGTCCTATGCCGATGCTTATTAATATCGATAGGAACGTTCTGGTTCTCCATCCATCGATAGACAAAGTAATGGTGAAATAAGGTTCACTTCTCATTTTGTGGATCATTTTCCATGATCATAAGCCTACGTTCTTGTACTTTACTGATAAGTTGGTGTGCCAAAGCAGCGCACTTTCTGCACGAGAGTCGAACTTGTTCATTTTCTTTGTATTCCGCCATTAAGACCAACATTTTATATTTGTTTCCACAGGCTTTGATTAAATTGAAAATTACATCCAGTAATGACGGAGTCTGGAATGGCTACATTTATTGCACCAAATGACCGCTGCTTCAAAATCGATTTTTATAACTTTTGGTGACCAGACAGAATACCGACTGTTCAGCAGAGTTACCAAATAATGATATGTTCTGTCTCGTTTATCCGGTAAAAGTGCAAACATCACCGCATCACCGGCTGTGTATAGTTTTCAAGCGATGTGCTCCCCATATCTACGTGTAAGCTGTACAACTGAGCGAACTGCCTCGGACAATTTTTAAATGTGCCTTTCTAAAAAGTTCCTGTCCTCAGTACATATTCACAATGTTCCCAGCGAAGAGAAGAATTATTTCCCAAGAGTCTTCAGTGCCATCTGTTCGAAGATAAGCTGCAGTTATTTGCCAGACGTAAGTCGTCTTCCAAAAATACAATTTTCGAAATGTCTTCCGGATTGTACTTAGCACCCTGACTTTTTCGTCGTTCTTGACACAGTCCAGTCTTAACATTACAGTATTTTGGTATTTCAGTTACCATGTCAGTAAACGACAATTGTTCCTTAGAAACTGCAAGCACAGGCACAGGCACAGGCACGTCTTCCCCAGCTCTTTTTTCCTGCAGTTATCCAGTTTCACTTTAACCTCTGTTCCAGCCAGATGTGGAACGCAACTGCGGTCCGCTGTACTGTACGAACCATTTCAGACTGTCAATTCGTTTTCAGCTTTCCTCTGCACTTCGTCTTTAACACACACCCAAACTTATCAACTTCGAATTTTTCCCGTAAATTCGATCCACCAAGACCGAAAGACGCGTGTCCCATTCTGTCAGAAACCAGTGCAATTTCACCAGCTGTGATTAACTTACAACTCGCGCACGCACAAATTGTTTACCGTTTCAAAACCAAATAGCAAATGATGAAGACAAAAGGCAGGCAACTCAATATCATGTATACGGCGGTACGGGTGGGGGTGTACCAGGGTTTTAACGACTCAAGTATGTTGTGCGCTGCAGATATGCAGGCAGGCAAAGTATTTATTGTATTATTTCGTATTTCTTCCTTTTTAAAAAATATGTCCGCCCCAACCACGATATGTCTTCTAGTGGCCGCCTCGCCCACCGTCAGCGTCGCCCACTCCGCTAAACCTTCAGTATCGTGCCGTCCTCGTATGAAGGTTGCTGCTCGATCCAATTTCATTGTCGCAGTTCAGGTGAGGAACTGCATCGAATTCACTGGGAAGACTAGCAGCAGGGTGGAGACTTCGTACCCTGAATGTTCCGGGTGTCTTGTGGTCAAGCAGGGGACAAGTGTCGTTTGGAAGACAGGTAATGACGTTTCGAACGAATCTGCGGCCTCCATCCTCAAGGAAAATAAGTGTAAATTCTTGTAGGAAAATATTACTACATTATCTTGATCCTTAGAGGCAGGCGAATGTGAAAGAAATTTTCCTGTGCAGAACTTGCCGATGTTGGAAGGAACGTCGCTTGGTTTGACAGTTCGCTGGCTTCGACCGGCTGTCATTCTGATAAGAGGAACGTTAAGATGAATCCGAGTGTTGACTGCTCGTGGAATGATGTTGGCGGGGAAGAATTGGGACTGGATGTGAAAATTATACAGCAACTGAGCTGGCCGATTGCAGTTCGTTACAGGTTGACCAACTTATTCTCTGCAGAGAACGGAGTTTATATTCAGAAACTAGTAGTTGCTCAGCTACTCATTATATTGCCTGTAGTTCGCCACTGTTATCACAAGAGTCCACCACCTGTCCCTGTCCCTCACCGGAGCAGTGAAGCAACACTAATGTAATTGTAACAGGCTACGGATTACTCCGTTGTCATCATTATGTCGTTACGTGTATTCATTACATATGTTAGCAAGAAGTTATGAAGAAGAGCAGGAGATGACAAGAGTGATATATCTGCTACGTCGACATTATAGCGCGTAACTTTACCGACAATAATTTCAGCTACGTAGCAGGACCGGTTAGCGAATATAGCTTCTGTGTCAAGTTTCGTACTGTAGTATAAATGCAGCTCTGTTTTGACAAGTCTTCGGTACGTGTCTGGGTTTTCAACCAGACTTTGCTAGCATTGCAGTCAAACCCTGTGGTGACCATTTATCCTCGCTGGATTGAGCAGTGTGAGCGCACGCAGCCGGTGGAGCTCCGAACAGTATTTGCTGTTCTGCCTGCCACTCATGTGAGCCTGCATACAAATCATGTCAATACATGCAGGAGGCCTGGGATCGAGTTTCAGCGGCTCCAAATCATTCCGTTCCTGTGCTGGATCAATACCTTCAAATACACTACCAACACCACCAATACCACCACCCTCCCCTATGCCGATTACACTCTGCCAGCCCACACCGTATCATGCACACGCACGCACGCATGCAAGCAAACACACACACACACACACACACACACACACACAGAGTTTAAACGTGCAACGGCTCGCCTCGGTTCGCTGATTGCGAACTACCAACTTTCGGAGGAACCTGTTGCCTGCATCTTCGTGGTACTCGCAGAAGTAGGCCACGCGGAGAAAAGAAAGAACTGGCAGTGAACGGCACAGCGGGAACTGGTGGTCGTTACGAGCAACAGCGAGAGAAACTGTTGCAGGTTCTACAGCTAAAGGTAAGGGCAAGAAAGAGCAGGAATCAACGAACATTGCACGGCGCTTTGATCCACCGACGGACGGACGGACGGGCAACAGTCTCAAGAAGTGCAGCACGTATTAACACTGTTACAGACGAGATACAAAATAAAAATCGTATCGGGATATAGCATGGATCTTCGGGAAGTGGGAGGGGGTGGAGACTGGATGGAGTTGGCTCAGGATAGTGACAGATGGCGGGCACTTGTGAATACGGTGATGAACTTTCGGGTTCCATAAAGTGCGGGGAATTTCTTGACTAGCTACAGAACCGGTTAGCTTCTCAAGAAGGACTCTGCTCCACAGAGTAAGTAAGTAAGTAAGTAAGTAAGTAAGTAAGTATCGGGATATAACACCCGAGAATAAAATCGAAGCTGGGACTGCGCGAACAGGAAGAAGCGCCAAACACACAAACGGAATGACACTGTACCAACTACAGTGACTTGAAAGTGACTGTCTGCTGGGATGTGCAGTTGAATCAAACCTGAGTACAGAGGAAGCAGTCTTCTGTCAGACTACACGGCGTCACATTCGGACATAGCAGTCTGTCACACTCCCCACCTGAGAACCTTACATTGTTAAGTGGACATTCAAAGTTTTATCACTGCAGAGTTTAAGCCTGTTTAGGAATGTCAACATACATAGAGTGAAATGGACGGCGTTGAGGACTATAACAGGCACTGCTGTGTTGCAGAGAGCGGCCACTGAAAACGTTCTGAATGCGACATGCGACATGGTGGACCTGACACGTTTGCCGTTCGAACAGGAAAGTAGTCACTGTGTACAGTGCTGCACGTTGGGTTGGGGAGGGCAATGTCTTGTTAACCTCGGCTCAGATGGAGGTGGGTGGTGAGCTTCACGTTCCGGCCGCATTACCACCCGCAAAACGGAAGTGACTCAATAAGAAAAAACAAGTGCCAGTGTGTGGTAAGGCTGTCAGGTACCGGTGACTAGCTCACAGGCGTCCTACCATACACTGTCGCCACAATGTCTGGTAAGTTCGCGATGACCACCTTCTTAGGAGGGTTAGCACAGTCGCGAAAGCGCCTATTAACTTCGTCATGTCCGTCCGTCCGTCTGCGTGTATCAGAGCAGCTTCCACTGGAAGGCTTTTCGTGAAATTTTGGGTTCAAAACTTAAACACAAATCTGTCCAGGAAATCCAAATTTCCTTCGAACGGGAGAAAATGTCGGACACTTAACATGTCGGCTTAAGCAGGCTACAGTTTGTTGTTGCCGGCCGCATTAAATCGCCATGCAAGCGCATCAGGATATTATAACAGCCGTAGAGGTACAGGCATTACGCGAACGCGCACTAATGTTACGTTCTATTTATATTCCCCATCTTGTCACTATGTTCCACCTACATCTAAGAATCTTAGCACGAACCAGAATTACTGCCCTTCGTCCTTTCAAGCTTAAAATTAATCAAAATAGCCTGTAAAATTGTATTTGTTGGCACACAGCAAGCAAACCGTGTCTCAAGTATCAGATTAGCATCTTCGTTTTTTTTACTAAAATTTTCTTATTATTATTGCTGTTCTTCCCTCAACTTAATGACTGGGCGCTGCAGTTTGCAATTCTGACAGCGACTGTCCCATCCACTGCTCAGTTGCTTCGCATGTCCCAGCCCCTTGGTGCACTGTAGGTTTGTTGAGCTTAAACTTCTCTGTCTTACATTCGACCTATCACGTTCAGCGTTAGAAATAGCGGAATTCACCAATTTGCAGTACGAAACAACGTATACATACGAAACACGTTTAACAAGCCAGCGTTCCCCAGGACGCTTAATTAAACGTTAGACATTTTTCAATCCACTGAATTATCATCATTCTTCAGCACAACCCCTGAGCACAGCACTGTATTTGGCCCGCTTGGCACGAGTCGATACATTCCATCGCGGTACAAATCGGGCCCTGCAGGTACCCCAGTTCTTCGTGTACAATTTTTGACCAATTCGATGAACAACTCCCACGCACCGGATAAATCTCGGAATAGTGGTGACTCGCCGGTTTTCCAAAACCAGTTCCTGCACTCTACAGCGTTCACATCCGTCCCTGACGTGCTGTGCCAACTGGTGTGATCGGCGTCATGCATGTCCGTACGACCACTTTCGAAACCTCTGCACCACTTTCTGACACTCTGCACTCTCATTACGTCATCACCACACACCACTATCGACTGGCGGTAAATTTTACTGCAAGGAAACATATATCAGCCATCATAACCTAATCACACTACAAACTTGTCCGAGGCACGAACTCTCCGATGGCACCGCCACTGTTCGTAACTTAACTACTGACTTAATTTGCGCTGTGCGTTGCCTGTTACCTCCACTACGAAAGCTGTGTGTTACCTTAAGAGCAGGACTCACGTTTATTGCTCACAGTCAAGGCGTTCAAATGTTGCAGTGGCTCATCCAACGTCACAAGCACAGACAAATGCAAAACGCGGCATGAAAAAATGGCGCCTTTCCCATATTAGGTACAGGGGTGTCCCTAATAGGGGAAGTTCGTTATATTGAAATCAGTGAAATGTAATTTTGGAAACATATAAGAAGCAGTCTTACAAAGGCTCGGTGCAAGATATCCGATGTATAAACGCAGTCATACAGCTGTGCAATGTAAGGAAAATACATTCTGGATTCACAAAAACATTAGCAGGCCTATTTATCTTTATCTATCCTAATTTTGTTCTTTAGACTGTTTTCTGTTTTTAACGTATTAATTTAAAAACAAAAAAAAAATTAGCTGAATATATCAATAAAACACAAGAATAAAAAGTACTTTTATTTTTTATGACCTACTCGCCAAAATTACAATAAACATTCACCGTCCAAACTGGTTAAAAATGTGCGACTCCACTAGAATCTAGCCCTCGCCCTGAATGCTATCCGAAAGCACCCGCTGCAGACGTGCATTCATTGTCCTCGTTATTTTTGACAGTGGCTCGTCGTCATCAGAATTTCGAAGTTCAACCGTCCCCCCCCCCCCCCCCCCCCCCCCCCCCCCCCCTGCCTTTTCCTTTTCCCCTCCCCCTCCCTGTGCGGGTGGGCTTTTTTGTTTTCGCCTCCCTCATCTTTCCTC
>Ga0123355_10009391_pt1 | contig 14857 bp, 11 predicted proteins | sample TergutEmb28metaG_3_FD_89872 | JGI IMG/M metagenome (GOLD analysis project Ga0123355, IMG submission 89872) | Embiratermes neotenicus P1 segment gut microbial communities from Petit-Saut dam, French Guiana - Emb289 P1 | ecosystem: Host-associated > Arthropoda: Insects > Digestive system > Gut ...
GTTTGCGGTTTTCTTTTTTTTAGTTTTTTTTTTCTGAAAGAATTTTTTTTTTTTTTTTTTTTTTTTGTTCCCCCCCCCCCACTAAATTTGTTGTCTCTTTCAGCTAATACTAAGAGATTAAATGTACCTTGCATGATAGTTTGTCCCAAAACACTGGTAAGGAATTACCACTGCTGGCTGCATAATAACCCAGAAGAGCACCGTTCTCTTTTTAAACGTACCTTGCTCACATTAGTTTAAACTTGCAGGTTATACTGTCATGTTCATACCATCTACTCAGAAAATTCGCTTCATTTCAATATTGATATCACAGACTCTTCTGCTAATAAGAACTCACAGAAATGTTGGCACTCTTATCCAAAAGGTAAAACCTAATGATCAGTAATATTTGATCAAGAAAGTATATTAATGTCACCAAATAAACAAACCATTTCATCATCACAGCAAAATATAAATCAGTAATTTCAACTCCCCCCCCCCAAAAAAAAAAAGTACAAGTGTGATGTATTGGTTATTTGCAAGCAGTGCAGTCTCATGAATGAAATAAGAATGTTTGTAAAGTTGTAGTTAACAAATTTATATTGTTCTCAAGGAACACAGTTATGTTATAAAGGAATTCACCTTTTATCTCATAGGTTGTCACCTAAAGTTCTCTTCTGTTTGGAAAGAGCCAACATACTGCCATCTCTTATAAGCTATATTAATTTTTAGCCACCACTTTTCTTTCGTAATGTATATAGAAATTTGGTAAATAATCACGGTTATAGTTTTGTCATAAGCAACAAAATAACTATGGCAGTGGATCTGTGTAGGAAATAATTGCAATGGAAAGAAAGATTGCCATTGAAGCACTAATTGATGTCTGGACTTATACTGGTGATGCATATGTCACCCTTTAAAGCTAACATAAACTCAGGAGCTGACAGGTACATCTCTTAAAATATAAGTGGACTGAGCAGGTTAACTTAGAACATGATTTTATGCAAGGGTGTACTCAGTTATTATAATTTTGCCTGTTGTTTTGTATGGGTGTGAAACTTGGTTGCTCACACTGACAGAGGAACATAGGCTGAGGGTGCTTGAGAATAGGGTGTTGAGGAGAATATTTGGGCCTAAGTGGGATGAGGTAACAGGGGAGTGGAGGAAACTACATAATGAGGAGCTTAATAATGTGTACTCCTTACCCATTATTGTTCGTGTGATAAAATCGAGAAGAGTGAGATGGGCGAGGCATGTAGCATGTATGGGAGAGAGGAGAGTTGTATGCAGAGTTTTGGTGGGGAAGCCTGAGGGAAAGAGACCACTTGGAAGGCCCAGGTGTAGACGGAAGGATAATATTAAGATGGCTCTTCAGAAAGTGGGATGTGGGGGTATGGACTGGATCGAGCTGGTTCATGATAGGGACAGTGGTGGGCACTTGTGAATGTGGTAATAAACCTTTGGGTTCTATAAAATGCGGGAAATTTCTTGACTTGTTGACAGCCGGTTAGCTTCTCAAGAAGGACTCTTCTGCATGGAGTAATTAAGTAAGTAAATGTATTCAGATATATGTCAGCTGGGTCACTGTCCTGCTGAGTGTTTTGTGGACTTCCTCACAGAGGTCATTGCTGTTTCTCCTCATCCATCTTACTATTTATGTTAACCCAGTGGCAAAGCTAGGGGAGGGCAAGTAGGGTGGCCACCCTCAGCAGCAGAATCCATGGGGTGGCAAAATGAATATTTTAAATAGAAAAAAAATTTGGTTTTCTGCACTTACCAAATTTTAAATTCTTAATAAAAATTAAATTACAAGGTGGTTCAAATATGACCGGGACTGATTTGTATGTAAACAAGCTACAGTCAGTCCCGGTCATATTTGAACCACCTTGTAAATGCAATAAAGATTGTTATTTTTGTAAATTCATAATATTTCTTCAGGGTGGTTACTGTGATTACTCACACCAGGCACCAAAAAACTAGGTATGCCACTGTGTTACCCTAGTACTTTCTATACTTCTGCATTATAAAGACATAAAACATAACCTTGCATGTAATTAATTGGGACCTTTGTCAGAGGAGCAGACAAACACCATAAAGTGTTTCTCAAACCTTCAGGACAAGTGTAGCATTTGCTGCAAATTTCTTTGTTATGTAGACTGTGATCTTCAAGCTTACGACATTGTGTAGCCTGGTAGATAATTAAGGTAACTTTGGAAGGATCTGCTGCTTCAATATCCTTGTACCCAATTTATAACCATGTAAACCCCAAATCACTGTTTTAAATTGGTAACACATTTTCCTAAATTTGATGGACTGAATTGTAAACTTCTTTTAATAGTAGCTTTTATGTGCTTTCAGTTGTAGTGGTGGTGTAAACCACTGCATCATTTTTGAGACGGAGCACGGCTTTGGATTTGTTGAGTCTTACACGATTTTTTCGTCACTCAAGTCATTGGTGCTTCATTATGCTCAGAATTCATTGGAAGAGTATAATGATTTGCTTTGCACAACTCTTGCATTCCCAGTGCTTGGGATGTCACAAAACCATCATCTGTTTCCACCAAAGGAAAGTGTGAAAGATAAATCAAAGCAAGAAGAAGAAACGCAGAAGCACAGTGAAAAGCAGGAGAGAGGACATGGCCAAGTGACATGGAAGGAGCAGAGTGAAGAGAGTGCGGATCGGGAGTCAAGGCAGCAAGAGAACCAAACACATGTGAGTGGCGTGGGGGGATATGTATTGGCCCACCCTCGATGATGTTCCTCTTCCTTCTACAATGTTGAACATTTCACTGTGATAGAGATTGTTAAAACAAATAGCTGTTGTACAAATAAAATTAGTTCCACCGATTATTAACTTTTTTGATCTGAAGTGAAATAGGAAATGATAAAGTAATAAACCATTCTTGATTTTAGTGAAATTAAGCAAAGTGAAAAAATGCCAGTCAAATCGTAAGTGGAAACAAATTTTTATTTCACCAAACATTGTGCTTATTTTAACTAACATTTTAGAGTGTCAATTATAGCTTTGATAAAAATTTTATGAATTTCACCATTGTTATATAAATTTTAGACCATCATGACATACAAGGTAACAGAGAATTACTACAGAACAATAACACTGTTGTAAGAACAATAATCATCATAATAACTTCTGGAAGTGATAACATATTCAATATTTGTGTAATAAAACTGCCTCAATAGGATTGTGATAATTTTTTAATTTCTTTTCGGTTTAAAGGAAAAATGCACAGTGAAAATTGAAAAGAAGCAGGTGAGTTCTAGACCTTGTTGCAAGTAATGCTGTGAACTGGGGCAGGCATTAGTCTGAATTTTCTCTTGTGTATATGTATTAATTTTTTGTACATATTGTATTTTGCTCTGACAATTACTACTAGAAGTATATGTCTAGCTTTTTTTTTAAGAAATATAAAATCCTTGCAGGATAAATATTTTGATCTCTTTTTTATTTTGTTTGTTATTTATTCTGTGTGTATGTAATTTTGTTTGTTTTGAATGGCACAGCGTGAAGTACGTTGCTGGGGTTGTATTGTAAAATGGAATATAGAGAATGTTAAAATTCATTGGAGTGCACTGAAGTTGTAGTGAACATTTCCTGCCTACTGTATGTGGCTACAGAATGGAGCAGCACATTGGGTTGTAGCTGTGTGAACTTCATTTAAAGTTGGTGCCCAGAACTGACTGTATAAAAATGCAATAACTATAGAAGACATTAGTTGTATAGATTTATTTCATTCCTTGAATAGTAACTTTAGTGGTTACACATGTGTGCTCTATCTGTAAACAGTGTTTTTCATCAAATCATTAGTTCACAAGGGAACCAAACTTCAGACACCCATGTAGGCCAGCTGTCGTGCAATACTCTTCTCCTCTTTTCGCCTGTAAGCGTGATTAGGCTAGTTCTATGCTGAGCTGTTGTAATTTTGTCTCCATGAATGACATAAATTGAAGATAGGTCAATTTTGTTGCTTATTCAGATTGGTCTCAAATGTCACCAGTACTTCTCCAGTATGTTTTGGAATAATACTATTGTGAGGTAGCAAGAAGACCATGAGGGACCAAAAATGAATGGGACACATTAGTTTTTGGTCTGTGCTGATAATATGTAGTCACCAAAAACATAAATATTGTGAAGGGAAACAAAGAAGCCCTGTTAGTTGCTAGTAAGAGGGTTGATCTAGAAATAAATGCTGAAAAATCTAAGTTCATATCCAAGCCTTCTTAATGTAATGCAAAACAAAATTACAGCATATTGATAGGTAATAAATGCTTTGAAAATATCACGAAGATACAATGTTTGGGAATGACATTCGTAAAAGAATTAGGAGCATCTTAAGGTTGGGGTTTCCTTGCTCAGAATCCTTTGTCTTCATGTCTGCCATCTAAGGACATAAAGGTTAAAATACATGAAACTATATTTCTGCCTATTGTTTTATATGGGTATGAAATAATGTCACTCATGGTGAGAGAAGAATGTAGACTTAGGGCATTTTACCTCAGGGTGCTGAGGAGAATATTTGGACATTAATAGGGAGAAGGTAACAGGAGACTGGAGAAGACTATATAATGAGGAACCTTATTATTTGTACTCATTGCTAAATACAGTTAGGATGGTCAAATTGAGGGTTAGACAAGCAGGGCATGTAACCCACATGGGAGAGAAGATAATGTGTAGACCTACAAGGTGTTGGTGGGAAAACCTGAAGCAGAGACTGCTTGGAAGAACTATGCATTTATGAGAGATAATATTAAAGCAGATCTTAAGTATGATCTAGAGGTGTTTACTGGATTCATCTGACTCAGGGTAGAGGCCAGTGGCAGGCTTTTTTTAGTGTGGTAATTAATCTGCAGCTTCTATAAAACTTCAGAAATATATGGACTTAAAAGTAAAGTTATCCCATCCTAGGCAGGCCCTTAAGACTCCAAGAGGTAGAGGCTCACAGAATTTCTAGACAGTCGGCGCATGAAGATGGCAAGGTTTTCAGTCTAATACACTGGCTGCCGTTACCCCCCAGGCTGAGTTGATCCCAGGTCAATAGTGCGGCTGGAAGAATTAAGTATTTATGGACATAGGTACTGTGATTTTCCAAGAAAGATTCTCCTCTGTGGAGTTTCGTTATATGAAGATCTAACTTTTAACATTTTTAACATTTATGAGGATTACCATTTACTTTGGGGCATGTCAGCTGAGCCACAGGAACTTAGAAGCCACAACGTGAAAATTTTGAATTTCAGGATGGATATAAATATATTTTGTTATTTAGCCATGTGTATAAATTTTTGAGATTGTGAGTTAATTTAAGATTTTTTTGGGGGGGGGCATGGGATTTGTTCTGTTTGAGAAGTTAGCTAGTGGATGGAATTTTAAAAGTGTTACTGTTTGACTAAAATGCCAAATACAAAACAGTAAAAAACACACAAGTATATTACAGCACTTGATTTATTTGGCTTTGTTTATTTTAACCTGAATATCCTTGAAAGACCATTAACCCACAGATAATTCTCATTATTCTGCTCAGAATTTGGTGCTGTGCTGAGATACGTGTGTGTTTTGTTTCAGTATATTGTTTGTGTGCACTGTTAGTACCCTTGACGTGTTGCTTCTTTAACTTTTAATCTAACTGGGTGGGTATTTAAATTTTGGCCCAAGGTTTGTGAAAAGCATTATTACTATTTGAACAGAAAAAGATGTAATTAATAAATAATATTTTGTGGGAAAAAAAAGAGATCATGCAACATGTCTTAAAAATCCAATAAATTTCCCTGTTGCCTAAATGTATAAAATTAATTTCAAGGGTTGTTTTTCTACATGTTCACATACATCCTATGCTGGATCAATCTACTGCAATTGCACCCAGTTTGTTTCAGCTAGTTTTTATATGTGAATTGGGTTGTCACATTACTTTGAGACTCTACTGATATATTTTAGTATCTGTATATGGTTCACTTTTATGGATCAAGGTATACAAGGGACATTCATAACTCTCTTACTCATCAAGCTGAACATTTATCCTGCTGTGCGGGGTGAACATGGTGTAGACCTGGTGGGTTCATGCTGTAACTTCAGATTATTTTCTGAATGTTCATGTAGACTCTTATATGTACACGGGAAGAGTAGAAAGTTTCCGGAATTGTCATATCCAAATAACCACACTTCTATTAAAAGCAAGGGGGTGGATTTCACAGGGATACACTGTGTCCTGTTTGTGGAGAAAGTTGAAAAAGTTTGAGGTGTGCTGGTATGCCACAGGTGTCCATGGAGTGAAAGTGTGTCACCAGTGCTTGATGAAGTGTCGTTGTTTGAAGAGTGGGTGAACTTAAAGTTCTTTAGGAAAATAGGGAAAACAACAGCAGAAATTCTTGTAAGCCACATATGGTGCAACTGATTTAAAGATTTAGTGAATTACATTATTTACATTGAAGTTCTGAAGCATTTTTGGCTGCCGTGTGGTGCAAAGGCCAGAAAAGTTGAGGAATAATTGAATTATGCACTACAACAATGTATGATATCACACATCCTTCACTGTGCAGCCAGTGGTAGATGATGACCAAAATCCAACCATCTGCCAGCCACTGTTCCCCAGATCTCACTCCTTCTGTGTGACTTCTGGCTCTTAACAAAACTAAAGATTTAGCTCAAAGTCAATGTTTTGCATCCATAGAAGAAATGTAATTAAACATAACAGGTGGTCTTACAGCCACATGAGAAGAGAGCTTCTAGAGATGCTTGCAGCAGTCGGAGTACTGCTGGAGCATGTGTGTGAGTACAGAGGGGCAGTACTTGAAGGAAGACCAGGTTAGGTTCTATACATATCCTTTTTACTACAGATTATTCCTGAATTCCAGGAACTTGTTTATCCATCCATGTATCCCATTCCACTAGTATATATTAGTGCTATGGGATGGTAAGGACTTGTGGCAACTTGACCGCAAGTTGACCACACCTTTCCGATACGTGACCATCATCTGTCTGAGAGCCTGCATCCAATAGGAGCATCATGTAGTATGTGCCTTAGTGTTTGGCATATTTTGTTTTCAGTGGGCTATATGTAGTGTAATGAGGCAAAACAGTTTTGTGTGCCAAGTATAGTGAATGAAATACTGTGATGACCATAACATTAGAGCTGAATTTTAGCCCTTGTACAAGCCACTGACATTTTGCATCTTTAATGACTTTTTATCTCCATTTTAATCTTTCTCTTGTGTGAGACCTCTATTGTCAGAGTCATGTTACAACTGACAGTCCATTTTGTTATTGAGACCTTTGTGGGGCTCATGACCAGATGTGAGTCTGTGTATTGAATACTGCTGTCTTGGAATGCCATCTCTGGGAGTAGTATTTGTCTGTTGTGTTGCTCCGTCACTGATACTAAATTTCTGTCTGTTTTGATACTCTGTGAACTTCTAAGATATTCTTGTCTTCATAGTGAATGGCATTGTTGTGTGTGCCTGAAACTTGGAACTTTTGCACCTTCAAAGATAAAAAAAGGGTGTAAAAGGTTTCCGATACACTACATATTCTCATATGTTCATGATTTTAGATTGCAATGTTTAGGCATTTTAAGGTGTGATTTTGAGACATGTGCAGCTCCTAATTTTGTGCCAGAGAGACTAGAGACTATCCATTCCTTTTGTACATTTATGAAAATCCCATTAACACATCAGTCTGTTCCACAGAGATAAAAATGTGGGTGCTAAAACTGCATTGTTAGCAATCCAATACAGATATATGAAGAATATATTTTGTTGCCATTTAAAATAACTGGAGTTTGGATAACATAGGCTCAATCCCGTGATGTGTGTAATGATATCATTGTTCACTCTCTCAAGTAACTGTGTACTCTTGAGTACTTATTCTGTGCAACATGTTGATTTTTGTGTAACTTGCAAGTCTTTGGTTACAGAACCTGAAAGGACCTATGAACTTCATTCTACTTCTAGAAAGACTATGCATATATCTTGCACATATTGAATTTATTATGTCCATGCTGAAATGAAATGACACGAAATGAAGCACTTATCTGCATTATTGCAAACTGATATTTTTGTGCAATATACAGTATTTCATGATTTCTGCATGCTTAACATGAATTTGCAAGACAGGCAGTGTACATATAACATAACATTGAGGGGTGTTTTTGTAACCATTGTTGCCATGGAAGAGCAATAATTATGACATATTCAGAGTGTGTGTCTGTAGCCTTCGTTATGCAGCATGGAAAGTGCATGTGCCATGTTATATTGTTATCTGTGGCTTCTCTGGCTCTATCATATTTTTCCACATTATCTCATTAATGGCACAGTTTTCATGAAAAAGTTATTGAACATAAAACATGTTCTGGTTTTCTCTACAATTTCTGTCTAAAACATTTCTCATTCTAAGAATATAGCAAGATATTGTCATAAATGTACATACGTCTTCATGTAAAGTGCCCATTTTTCTTGTTAGATTTTCTGAACCGATTTTCAAAAAAATACCCAAATATCAGATTTCATAATAATCCATCCTGTGGTAGCCAAGCTGTTCCGTGCAGATGGATAGACAGACATTATGAAGCTAACAGGTGTGTTCAGTAATTCTGTGGAACACACATAAAAATGATACACAGACAGGACCTGCATCACCTTACATCAGAGTTTTGAATGACATAGTACTGATGTGAGAAAATTGTTATCTGGAGTGGAATGTGATGAGATAAACTGATACAGTCTTAAACAAGAAAGAGGGGTATACCATGATCTGCACATCATTGTTTGGACTGTGGGACTTGTGGTAATGTATGCATGTGAGTCAAAAATTATCTGCAATCTAGGTACATGTTCTGTTGCAGTTGGCTAACAGCTGCTTGGGCATGACGTGATCACATGGTCTACTTCTCTCCTACCATTGTGGAGCAGGTGTGACCTTGATAGTCCATTTCTGTCGTGAGTTTTGTGCCATAAATATGGACACTCCGCTTTTTACTTGCATGAAAGAAGAGCAGAGGGCAGTAATCTGTTTTTTTGGGCTGAAGGTGTACGACATGCTAAAATGCATAGAAGGATGTCAGTGCAGTACGGGAACAGCATCGTGTTGGAATAGATTGTCTACGAATGGTTCAAGGGGCTCAAGAATGGTCACACAAGCGTTAAGCATGAGGAAGGAGCCGGATGTCCATCCACGTCCATTACTGATACAAACACGAAATGAGTCCATGACATGATTCTGCAAAACAGATGAGTGACTACTGATGAAGTGGCACATCAACTGCAAATTTTCATGGGTCAACCTATAAAATTATACACAACAGGCTTGCCTTCCATAAAGTCTGTGCATGATGGATCTCAAAGCAATGCACAGAATTGCACAAAGAGGAATGTTTGGGCATCTGCAAATGGCTTTTGAATCGCTATGGTGCTGAAGGTGACCACTTCTTGGAATGAATCATCAAGGGAGATGAAACATGGATCCACCATTATGAGCCAGAAAAGTAAACACCAGAGTATGGAATGGAAACATCCTCATTCACCCACCAAAAAAAGCTCAGAATGCATCCCACCGCAGGAAACCTAATGCTTACAGTTTTTTGCGGGCTAACAAGAGCTACTATTGGAACATTATGAAGAGAAGGGTTCAACAATGATCAGTGCTTGCTACAGTGAGATGCTGTGTGACAAGCTAAAGCCTGCGATTTGAAGCGAATGAAGAGGACTGCTGTCAGAAGGCCCTGTGTTGTTGCATGACAATGCCCATCCTTACACCACTGCCCAAACTGTTGAAACCCTTAAGAAACTAAACTTTGAGGTACTGGAGCATCTCCTGTACAGTCCTGACCTTGCCTCTTTGGACTATCACCTGTTTGGTCCATTTAAAGAGGCCGTCGATTTACCACGGACTGGCAACTGAAGGAAACTGTCTTTGAGCCCAAAGCTTTTTTTTGAGGGTATAAAGAAGATTGTATGGTGATGGACGAAGTGCATTGAAAAGCAGGGGAATAATGTATTTGTAAGATCTCTACCCTTGTTTTAATAAATGCTAATCATACAGTGCAGATAATTATTGACTCACCCCATAGTTGGCATAGAGACTAGGCTATTGGCTGGATGTCTGAGGAATTATGGTTTGATTTGAAGCAGGAGCAAGAAATTCATCTTTTCTTCAATGCATCCAGATTGGCTCTGGAGCCCACCCAGCCTCCTACCAATGGGTACCAGGTGTTAGGTGGCCAGGGCATGAAGTTGACCACTCACCCCATCTAGTGCCAAGGTGAAGGAGAAAGAGAATCTCGCTCTCTTTCACCCATTTTCATCTCACCTTCATGTTTTGAGCAGCATGTTGGATTATTCAGATATGTTGGGCAATAGCTGCACATGCTACATTAAATTCTTATTGGCACGTTTTTTTTCCCTGCTTAGAGTTGTCAACACAGCACCTAAGCCCCTACTCTAGGTGTAACCACATGTAGATTTTTGTTTCTAGAGGCATTATTCTAGTGGCTAGAAAGTTCCTGGAGAGATCTGGTCCATTATGCAGGGATGAACAAACAATAAATGGTATAAAGGCACTGCAACTTGAAGGGTTGGACAGTACAACATTTAATATGTTGTGATTGCACCTGAAACCAGTTCTTCTGTTTGATAGTGACAGTGTTTGAAAGTAATGGTGTTCTGGGTAGGGAAGATAAGGCTTGTAACTTTTGTCATGGAAATGTTATATTTTATTCCAGTCGTGTAAATTCTTTTGTCATGTTGCTAATTAATATGTATGATTCCCATTACATTAGTTGGCAGTAAATAACTTCTTTTCTTCAGTTGCTTTGTGTACAGAATTATGTTTACTAATTACTACTAAATTCATTTCCATTTTTAAGAATTATGTATTTATTTCCATATGGGATACACAGAACTGCATAATATAGTAATAACCAATAAGGAGTTGAGAAACTTACATGAATGAACCCAGCTTCTGATGCTACTTGGAACCACCCCAGATTCATGCAGAGTACATATCATGTTGGCTAACATGATAGTACATTTGTGTATGGTCAGCAGCAGCAACTTCAAATGAATCTGTGAGTGAGAGTGGCTGTGTGTTGTAAATTTTGTGCATTTCAAATCTGTGTCAAGATGTATAATATTATACCTTGTAAATTTTCAGTATTTTTTGAATGTCCATTTTCTCACTTGAAATTATTTCTACATCTGGTGTTATGTTGTGACTCATTAGGAGATCTTGAAAATGCTGGGTAGTGATAAACAATCATTTTAAGCACAGAAATTCATAACTGTGTTGATTACTATTAATAGAAGTGCCACGTTTGTTAGTATAATTGTGGAAGTACCCAGTTTTGAACTCTGTACCATTACATGCTGTGATCTAGAGAATACCTTTTTTACAACATTCCTAGAAATTTGGGTCCATATTAATGCAAGGGTCAGCTCTGAAATATATGTTGGATAAGTATTTAAAATGCCTTCACCGACAGTTTTATAAGATATTTTATTGCTGTCACAGTTGGTATGTTCTCAGTGGCAGTATTGAAAAACAAAACAGTATTATGTATGATGTATACACGAACATTAATTAGTATTATAATTTCATCCCAGCACAGTTGTTGTTCTGTTGCTGTTCACTATATGTAATTTAAAATAAAAGAATGCAGAACATCAGTGCCAATGAAACACAGGTTGTACATATTAAAATGTTTTGAATAACAGAACATTGTTCCACACATGTAAATATTTCAGTTTTAATTTTTGGTGGGTAACTGCTCTGTAGCAACTTGCATTTGATTCACAGTTTGAAGAAGTACAGTATGTGCAGAAATGAGAACTCTTTATGTTTTAGATGGCAGTTGACAATTTTAAACTCCATGTATTTTGAATTTGGTAGGAAATCCAGATTATTACTATATTTTAGGCTTATTTGCCATACTGTATTGTTGATTCTTAATTCCAGTAAAAGTAATTCAGAAAATAAATGTGTCAATTTCTTACCAGTTGTTGACAGGTGAATAATGGCATTCAGAAATCACTGTAATGACTTTAGTATTATAGAGCTGTGTTGGTACTGATGTGCTTGAGTCCTGTAGGCAGATGGAAATGAATGGGCGAATGGAGTACAGTTACAGTTGGAAGGTGTCCACTCGCCCAGAGAACTTGGACATTTCTTCAGTAGATCATATATTTGAGTTAGTGCAGATCATTAATTTTGTTCTGTTGAGTAATATGAATATTTTATGCAAGTATTGTCTTCTCAGTTTTACCTAATTAGTGCTTTACTTGTTTAGTATGTATATAAATATGTTTTCTGTGTGTCAATCTTAAAGCTCAAAAACTGTTGGGTTTTCAGTCTAAGCTGGAGTGAGTGACAGAAGTGTAACACAAATAAGGGGCGAGGGGGAGGAGAGACAGGGAGAGCAAAAACCTGAAGGATCATTACCTCCTCATAGGAAGGAAGTGAAAGTAAGTGAGGTAAAAGCCATAACTGATAGTTTTTCAGGGAATAGCTGCTATTCTTCAGTCCCGCATTTTTTGTCTTAATGTTGTGTGCAAACGTAGGGATTCAAATACACAAATTATAACTTTGCCTGTTGTTTTGTATGGATTTGGAACTTGGTATCTTACATTAGCATTGGCTGAGGGTGTTTGAGAGTGCAGTGCTGAGGGAGACATTTGGAACTAAGTGGGACAAGGTAACAAAGGGTTGGAGAAAGTTATGTAATTAGGAGCATCAAGATCTCTGCTTATCATAAAATATTATTAGGGTGATGAAATTAAAGAGGATGAGATGGGCAGTGCATGTGGCACATATGGGAGAGGAGAAATACAGGATTTTGATGGGGATAATTGAAAAAAAGACAATGTGGAAAACCTAGGCATAGATGGAAAGATAATATTACAATGGATCTAAAAGAACTCAGATGGGAGGGCACAACTGGACACATCTGGCTCAAGACAGGGACAAGTGGCAGGCTGTTGTGAGCTGGGTAATGAACCTTATGGTTCCATAGACCAGGGGTCCACAAGTTTTGCAAAAATGTAGGAGGTATTTCCAAATTTTAGGCATAAGATGGATAACACAAAGAAAGTACAATACTGAAGACACACAATTCCGGAATGGCCTTTGAGGCTGTGATGCTTTCTGCTAGGTGTTTGTGTGGTGATACACACATTTGTATGTAAGGAAGATACTGCCAGAGTTGTGCTGAAAATGTTAGGTGCCACAAAACAAAATTTAGTTGTCTTGGGTGCCCAGGCACTGGGGATTTGTGCATCACTGCCATAAGATGTGGGGAATTTAACTTGCTGAGGAACTATATGTTTCTCAAGTAGGACTCTACTCCATGGAGTTAGTCTGAAGAGTTTTAATTGCCCTGCGTCATAGGTTTCTAAGTAAATAGCATAGTGGACAGTTTTGTGTAGTATTTATTTAGAAGTACTTATTAATACCTTTTAAAGATGACTATGTATTTTACATTACATTCTTCGTTCCTTTGGTACACCTTTAAAGTAATCTCGACGGAAAGTCTCATTCATCAGCCCACCGATGTATGTCCTAATCCATACTGGAGGGATCACAGTCAGGAAATACTGGAACAGAAAGCCGTACAATTATTTCATATGTTGGCAGAAAACAAAGCTGTGAAAGCAGTGGTGACCTCTTGTGATACGACATTTGTACTAGGTTTTAATGGAAATCTGTAAATCTTATAGAAGGATGTTGTGGGGGAACATACACAGACATATAGACATGATAATACCATGGTTTTGTCTTACATTATGTGAGTTTTAGTTCAGGAAATTACAGGTGGCTGCAGTGGGGAACACATATGATGGAAGGCCATTTGATATTCCCACCTGAATAGAGACAAAAATATGTGTTACAACACCCTCAAGCATCTCTAGCTTGTAAACAATACCTGTATTTATCCATGGCAAAAGTGGTGTGTGAGAGGTGATTAATGCCAAAAATTGTTATGAATGTTGTAACCACATTGTAAGTATGTAACAATGCCCTATCGTCATTTTCTTTACTGATGGAATGGAGGGCCTGTGCCATAATTAGATGATTAGTTGCTGTCCTCTCACTGCAGAGTCCTGTGTTTGATCCGAGGCCACCAGGACATTAGCAAAGCGGTACTGGGACAGGTTTTTGTCTCCATGAATGCACCATACTTATTCATTGATCTAGTTCTGATGCCATGCAATCTCAGCAATTGTCAGCATAATTAAATAACATACTGAAAAGAGTTAACTGCTGGAGTTCTGATGAGACTCACTGAGCTCTTTAAAAGTATTCTTTGTCTTTGCCACATTGTCCACTTGTGATTGACGCAACTTAGTCTAGGTTGTAATGGCAGTAGCCATAGTATTTTGACTTGTCCATATTCACGTCACATATATCAAGTGTTAGGCCTGGGCACACTTTGTGTAGGCTGTCATAGTGACAACAAACCCTAATGCTGGGAATCAGTCATATTTTATGTTTCATTCAGTTATTTTTCAAGGGTTTTGTGCTTTGTTTAATGAAATTGTCAAACTTAAAATGTTATAAAATTTTAGCTGCCTTTCTGAAACTACAGTGTATTGATAACTTAAAAACATTTCCGATTATCGTGGGGAAGAACAGATGTTAAAATTCACAAACATACTTACTTACTTACTCCATGGTACAGAGTCCTTCTTGAGAAGCTGACTGGTCTGCAGCTAGTCAAGAAACTCCCCGCATTTCACGGAACCCAAAGGTTCATTACCACACTCACAAGCGTCCGCCACCTGTCTCTATCCTGGGCCAGTCCAATCCAGTCCATATACACACATCCCACTTCCTGGAGATCCATCCTAATATTATCCGCCCATCTACGCCTAGGTCTCCCCA
>Ga0123355_10009392_pt1 | contig 14857 bp, 22 predicted proteins | sample TergutEmb28metaG_3_FD_89872 | JGI IMG/M metagenome (GOLD analysis project Ga0123355, IMG submission 89872) | Embiratermes neotenicus P1 segment gut microbial communities from Petit-Saut dam, French Guiana - Emb289 P1 | ecosystem: Host-associated > Arthropoda: Insects > Digestive system > Gut ...
CTGCCGCGTCCTCCTGGTGGAAAAGGTCGATCGCGTTACCCGCAATTTTCGCGATGCCATCACCCTTGAGGACCTCGACATTGAGATCCACTTTGTAAAAGAAGGGCAGATCATCTGCAGGGAATCGAAGTCCCAAGCGTTTCTCATATACGGATTCAATCTTGTTCTTGCCAGGCATTACTCCAACAACCTTCGCGAAGAGGTAATGAAGGGGATGAGGGAGAAAGCCGCACAGGGAATATTTCCTGGCTATGCGCCCTTTGGCTATCGAAACAATAAGGGAGAACGCACTATTGAGATGGATACTCTAGACGCTCCGATCTCCCGTCGGATATTCGAGCTCTACGCAACCGGGCGCTATTCGCTTAGCACTCTGCGAAAGGCCATCCAGCGTGAAACAGGGAAGAGCCTCCCCCGCGCCAATCTCCATTACATTCTGAAAAACCGGTTCTATATAGGTTTGTTCGAGTGGGGTGGACAAGTCTATGAAGGTAGCCATCCTTTGTTTATCGATCGCTCACTTTTTGAGAATGTGCAGGCCGTTCTTGAGAAACACAACCGGGATAAATGTTTTAAGAGAGAGATTGCGTTCCGTGGCTTCATACGCTGTGCCTATGACGGCGGGATGCTGACGGGCGATGTGCAGAAAGAGAAATACATCTACTATCACTGCACGCGGTTGGGACAAAACAAATGTGATCTGCCGCGGTTTCGCGAAAAAGACATTGCCAAGCGCTTAGGTGAGCCATTACAAGGCCTGCAGGTCTCTCAGGAATACACCGCGCAGATCATCTCAGCTCTGCGGGATGATCAGCATAATGCCGCCGCCAGAGGCGAGGCCCAGCGTGCGCGGCTGGAATCACGCTTAACCGAGATCCGCAGCTACATAGACAAAACGTACGAAGATAAGCTCGACGGGAAAATCCCTGAAGACTTTTGGTTGCGCAAAATGAATGCTTGGCGCGGCGAGGAGCAGCACATCCAGGCGACGCTTGAAAGGCTCCACAATCTGAAAACGCAAGATCGCGTTGAAGCTGCTGAGAGGATCTTCGAGATCGCGACTAAGGCGCATTCGCTGTATGTTGCGCAGAATGATATGTCCGAAAAGGCAAAACTGGTTCGGATGTTTGTTTTGAATTGCCAGATCGATGTAATAAACGTTACGCCGATATTCAAAAACCCTTACAACCTGATTTTCAGGAAAGCCCATGCCAGAGAGTGGTTGGCAGACGAGAATGACTGGTCTGTTTGAATTTCGTTAGACCCGACGCGCGTTACGGTGTAAATGGGCTGACAACACTCCCCAAAGCGGCGGCCCTGTTGCAGCCAAGGGGGCGCATGGTGACAGTACATGGAACCAGGGCTGCCGCCATTACAATCCGAGGACGGCGACGACCAGGCCCAACGACCCCACCGATACAAGGCAGTGTCTACAGTGACGCAGCTCGACAGACGCAACAGGCGGCGGCCCAAGGGGAGCGCAGGGGAGAGTTGGGGAGTTAAAGGGGAAAGTTATCAAGCGAAGCCCGCGGCGAGTCCCCTTACGGTTACGCGGCTAATTAGCGGATACATGTAAGCCCCGGCGGCGACACCCCCCGCGGAAGGGGGGAAGCGGCCCCACAGGCGAAGCCCGCGCGCGGCGGCCCAGGGGCGGCCCTCCTGCCTATTACGCCATATTTCAGTACCCATACGCGAGCTGAGCCCGGCGCTCATCAGGGTCTGGTTTATTCCGTAATGTAATGATGACGACCAATAAGACGATCGCGAAAAGCAGGAAGAATACCCACCGTTTGCTACGTTGCTGCGATGAAGGGAAATTAAGGTAATCCTTGCTGGAATTATTGGAACCTTTGCGGTGTCGCCGTCTATACCTGCGGACACGTTCTCGATTGAGCCGCCGAAGCCGTTCTATTTCGGCAAAATCAGGGATGCCGCTATCGCTGGATCTATTCGGCGTATTTACGTCGCCACTGCCGTTTATGCGCATTATCCCTCCCAATAACTCTTATGCATTACATATCATCCAGTTTCCTGAACGATTTACCTTAATTTAAGTGTTGTAGGGGCGTTACTTGCGCAGTTAATCATTACAACGCAAATATGCAGGATGATATTAGGAAAATCATTTGACAGAAACTGACAGAAGCAGCGAGAACGCTACATTGTCACGATGATTTATTTCGATGTAAGTATTGTAGGGTGGTTAGTTACGTAGCTATTCTTGACGATGTAAATATACAGAATCATTAGCATTACATATTTACATCCAAGAATAGGCGAAATCGAGTAGAGATAATCAGCAGATAGCCAGGCTAATTGGGGACAGTCAGCAGCAGTTAGCGCACCGAAGCCAATGAGTAGAGTCCTCACTCGAAACAGTCTGAATCGTTTACATAATTTCTGGCGTCATGATCCCTGGGGCAAGGTTAAACAGCATCCTCATCACCGTAGCCCTGTGTCATTCTCGCGGATGAATGTCTTTATCTCCGCCGCGCTCGCGAGGATGTGTTCCCACTGGTCCTTGCGCAGAATGACCGGAGCCGGAAATCCCAAGCCGTAAAGCCATAACGCTCCCTTCGTGGTTACCCTCAACCTTAGGCGACCATCCTCTTTTACCTGAAGCGCCTCATTCTGCTCTCGCCAGCGCTTCAACCCGGTTTGCAATTGCGTTTCGTCTAGTCGGCCCATACTTTCCCCCATCCTCAATCAACGGCCCCCGCGGTGAAGGTTATTTTTACTCTTCGCGTAAGTTGTTGGTTTTATTCAAATGTGCGAGGGTTGCGAGGGTTTTTGCTATATCGGCGTATGCGCGTGTGCGCGTAGGCGCGCCCGCGTGAAAAATATAGTTAACCGTTGATATAGTAAAAACCCTCGCAACCCTCGCTTAAGATATATCTGCATATCTATACCTCGCAGTCACCCTTCCACTCCAGACGAGTAATTCACCAGCCTGAGACCTTCAAAAATCTTTATGTGCGAACTCCTCGACCTGAATCCCCGGTCTTTCAGCGTCTTCGAGAATGCCGTTTGCGTTCCTAGTGTTTCGTTGCGACCGAACGACCATTCCTTCCAGTCGTTCCATAGCTTCGTGCTTCCCTCTTCGTATCTGGGGGCGACCTCGCATCGCTCTTTCAGCCATAGACCTAACCGGTCTTCGCTTTCCATGTAATCCGCGCTGGCATCGAGAACCTCACGCGGTGGGTTGAGTCCTTCCCTCTGCCAGTCGAGACAGCCATCAATCATCCATTGAAGGATTCCCGGCATCTCTGCCTTGAGCTTCTTTTCGAGTTCCTCGTCGCGCTCCGCATCTGTGAGCGCAACCGGAAATGGAATCAAATGAAACCGTCGACGTATCGCTTCGTTGACGCTCTTCAGCGTCGGTCGATGGTTCGAGGAAAACAGAAGCTTCCCCTGGGGGACGTAGGTGAAGTTATCGCAGCGCATGTGCCGCGCTGTGATCGGGTCGCCGCCTGTGAACTGCTTAAGTCGACTCTCGTTCCAGCCGCGGCCCTCTTCCGGTTCCCCCGCCGTTATCAGCCGCGCCCCCTTCAGACTCGCCATGTCGGTCGTATGCCGGTCAAACTTCTGTTCCATGAAGGTTTCGTTTTCGGCGTTCGTGGCATAGTCGCCAACGATTGCCTTGAGTATGCGGCTGTAGACTCCCTTCCCATTTCCTCCAGGTCCGAACAGAAAGAAGAAACACTGTTCGCGGGTGTCGCCTGTCAAACAATATCCCGCGACTCGCTTGAGGTACTTCTGCATGTCGACATCACCCTGAGTCACCTTTTCAAGGAATGCGGTCCACAGAGGTGTCGCACACTCAGGGTCCGGCATCACCGACGTGATCTTCGTGCAGTAGTCCTCCGGGTGTGCGGGTCGTACCCTCCCTATTCTGAGGTCGACGACACCCAACGGTGTGTTGAGCGCGAAGTTATCGGCGTCCCACTGCTCGATAACAGACACGGCGCGCCGGTCGTAACGGCAGAGGTCGACGACTGCCGCGACCTTCGCTTTACTGTGGTACTGCTTTTCTTTGACTGTCTCTTTTAGAAAGTCTTTGGCGTGCGTATAAATCTGCATCACGTCGTCTTCGCGCCATGATTCCTCGTTCCACCGATACCACTGGTTCGTGAGCGCGATGTACTTCCACACAGGTTCTTCTGTCAGGAATCGCTCCGCGAGGTCGATCTCTGAGTTCTCAGCCGCACGAGGACCGTCGTTGATGTTCTCCGCAATCGTGCGCACCTTGCTATGCGGTACAGGCTCGTCGACCTCGACCTTCGGTTCCGGAGCGTGTCCGTTCGGCTGTACCTTTGGCTCGTCGACCTTCGGTGAATCATCAGTTGATGAAAGAGGTAACTCAGGCTTAACGGGAATGATGTTCCGCTCATCACCGTAAGGGGTATGTGTCGGTTTAAATTCCGATGATGCTATGCTCTTTTCAGTCACGGTCGCCTCCGCCAAAAGTTGATCCGAGACCTTTCAAACGAAAGCCCGCCTCTAACGCGGGTTTTCGTTTTTAAGATCTAAAGCTGCGCCTGTCTGGACTCGTTGGTTTGGGTGTGAGGTGTCGGTCTATCTTTCAGCCGAGGCCGCGTACATTCCGCGCGGATGCGATCGAGCTCGTCAGGATCAAAAAGCACCCGCGTCCCGATTTTGAGGATCGCAATCTCACCCTGATAAACCATCTTCCGCACTTTCCATATCGACACACCGAGGTACTCGGCAGCTCCGTCGACATTGACCAGGGGCCGAGGTTCCCTCCGAGCCTCTCCAAAACTACTGTTAGCCATTCATCACACTCCGTGTTCTCACGCCTTCACGGCACAAGCTAACCAAGAGAGTGCTTCTCAGAATGCGCAAATACAAGGGGGTATGTGGTACTTTTATTTTTGACGTTTTTGATAAAAAGGCGTCGAACGAACGTGATTCCCCGCTCTTTATCGATGTAAATGTGGTATCAGCTACTCATAAATTTAGTGAGCATGGTGAGCAAAGGGTTGTCGTCAGGATGACTGCATCGTCAACAGTTGCACCCCAAGGTTAGGAGACCGATGTGAAGAAGAAGGCGCAACGACGGCAGTTCACCGTCAAGTTCAAACGCCGGATCCTGAAGAAAGCCGACGCTGCGAAAGCACCGGGTGAGATCGGATCACTGCTTAGGCGGGAGGGGTTGTATTCGTCACATCTGAGCACGTGGCGAGCGGCGCGTGAGCGCGGCGAGCTGGCGCCCGGCGCGACAGCGAAAAGGCGCGGACCGAAGCCGGATCTCCGAGACAAGCGCATCGCCGAGCTCGAACGCCAGATCAAGAGCGTGACCAAACGCGCGGGAATGCTATCGCCCAAGAAGGTATTGAAGGATGGCGGTGTCGATTCCCTATTGTTCGCGTTGAATATCGGGTCGATAGTCTCGATACCTGCTGACGAAAAACTGGGACAAGAGGAGTCCCGCATACCGATGGGCGAACTTGTGCAAGAGATCAAAGCACAAATCTCCTTTGTCGACCGCGTAGGGGCTGACCAGCTAATGAATCACCTGGCGCGGTGGTCGAGTCTCCCGTGGACAGTCTCCGTACCCGAACCTAACGGAAAACTGGGACAACAAGAGTCCTGCATCCCAGGGGAGTTTTTGCAGGATCTTAAACCTCAATTCGCTTATGTCGACTGTCCAGAGGTTCGCGCGCTAATGGCCGACGCGCCTATGGCAGACTTTTTCTTCCGCTACGGACGGCACGACAGACTCTTTCAGAAAGTGCAGTTGGAGCGGGGCCTCGGTCTGTCCTATGACATCGAAACCAATCTTTCCCGCACATATGACCGGGGACTGGATCTCGCCATCGAGCAACTTTTCAAGCTCGCCGAGCGACGGATGCTCGGTTATCTGAAGCAATGCGGAGTCTGCCGGCAGCGCTGGTATCTGGCCACGCGATTCGATCAGATCTCCTGCTCGAAGACATGCCGGCAAAAAAAATACTGCTCTACCCCAGAACACAATCGACGACGACGCGCGAATTACGAAGCAAAGAAAACCGAGCAGAGAAAACTGAACGGAAAACTGAAAGCGAAATAGGCCTGAACAGTCGTCTCGAACAAATCTGCTTTGGTTCGCTCTTATATTTCGAACAGCTCGAACATCGGCTTACCGGCAACGAATGGTATTGGCGGCTGGGAACTGGTCGCTTTTTGATTTGATCGAACGTTTAAAGCCAGCGGATATCGAGATGGTTTAGTGAGGCATATAGTGCTGTTCAGACCGGAATGGAGAAAGAAAGCAGTCCCAGCAATTGCAAAATAATGGGGGCCTCCTTTGGCGGTACCAGCCAGGGGCCTCCGTTGCCGCCGACCGACAAAAGGCCCCCGATCTGCCCCTGAACCTCGACAGGAGCCCCTAGGAGCTTTTGGGAGGTAATATCCCCTCACCGAGACCCCAGCAACGCCGCCACGGGCCTCCTAGCGCGTTCTTATAGCCCTCGAAATTGTCGGCTCGAACATTGGCTCGCCCGGTATCGGTCGTTTTTGGATCCGGTCCGAGAGCGCTCTGGAGCGCTCCGAAAAATGCAAGTTATTGAAACCAAATAAGGCGCTCTAGGGCGCCCTGGAGCGCTCTGCAGCGCCCTGGGAGGGGTGGAGTGTCGAGATAAAGCCGGTGCGCAGCACCGTTCTCAACAAGCATCACCCTTTAGGGGCCTCCCATGGCCGAATCGAGATGGTCGCCGTCGCCCATAGATGCACGTATCCGCCAATAGGCCGCGCCCGCGCCAGGCTGCGCCGCAGGCTGTGGCTGTGCCTGGGCCGCCGGCCTGGGGGGCTTGCTGCTGCGTCTGTCTTTGCTGCGTCTTAGTAAACTCCACCGCTGCCATTGTTAGGTGGAGTTATTGGGCCGGGCCGTCGCCATCCACTAATCGCTATGGCGGCGGTCCTGATTCCCCATTGCGCCCCCACAGCCCTGCAGGGAGCTCCCCGCTGTTCTCGCGAGAGTGGAGCTTTTTGGGGCTTCGCTTTCTCGGTAATACGCGCGCGTGGCAGATTTCCACACTTTGTCGCCCACCGACTAGAGGATTCGTTAAAACCTACAGGCTTTAACTACAGGCTTCCTATTAACGCATTTCCGTTTCACCGTAGTGCCATTTCCGTTTCACCGTAGCGTCCCTGTACAAATCGCAGTTTTCGGGGGTTTTTCCCATTTCCGTTTCACCGTAGCGGTTCGGTGGAAGAATTTTCACGACCCACTGAGTCTATTTCCGTTTCACCGTATAGAAGAGGCACGTTTCCAATAACTTATCGAAATGGTGTTTAGTGCGGAGCTGATAAGGTTTCAGGAACGCTTCTTGATGATGATCTCCACTCCCTGCTCTTCCGGCTCGAGCTTTGCCAGCTCACCGTCCAGAGTCGCCGGAGGAATCGGCGTCTTGCCGGGACCGACGCGCAGGCCTTCGCCTGTCGCCTCGACGTTCACGCCGCGATAGACCAGCCGGATCCTCGGCAGGGCCTTCCGCACTTTGAACTTGAACAGAGCGAGGTCGCGCTCCGTGCCCATCTGCCTGTGCAGCCCCTCCCACGGAATCGTTTGCGAGGAATCGAGGCCCTTCTCCTTGCGCCGGTTCGCGGCGAAGGTTTTGTAGACCAGCAGAGCGTACAGGTCGAGCGTCAGCGGTGATTGCTTCAGTGCACGGAGCGCCCTCGTGTCGATCGGCACTGGACGCTCCGTTATGGCCTCGTAGAATGACTCGCCGAGCTGGACCCATGAAGGCAGTAGGTCCTGCTGCCCGCTGCGCTTTGCTTCCCAGAAGAGATACCCACGCGGAGCCACCTTCATGTCCTCGTAGGTCACGCCGCCGTTGCGCTCATCGAAGATGATCTCCGACCGGAACAGCCGCTCAGCCTGATTCCGCAGCCGCTTGGCATCGCCACGCTTGCCGCCTCCTGTGAGTGGGCTGAGACCAATGTCCCGCATGAAGGCGTCGAGGCTGCTGCCGAGCCGCAGGACTCGTTTTTCTTGGGCAGTCAGCGTCTTGTCGTTCTTCTGGCGGTTCGCTTCGGTCACAATCCAGAAAAGCAGCAACCGAGGAATCGTGCCGTAGGGGTAGAGAGGCTTCTTCGTCTTTAGATCGAAGTGAGGCTTGATCGCCAAGGTTAGCCAGCCATTGGTGCGCGTCCAGATTGGCGTGTCACCTGGATTCGAGTGCGGCAAGGTGCACTGGACGAGCTGCCGCGCCATGAACGCCTTCTCATAGTCGTCCGCACGCTCCTCCATCTCCAGAGCAGCATCCAGCAGCTTCGGCAGGAGGCTGTACTTCGCAGCCTTGGTGCGGCTCATTCGCCCTTCTCCAGATAGCGGGCGACGGCGATCATGACCAAAGCCTGCCGCGCCACGCCCAGCTTTCTGGCCGCGGCATCGAGACGCGCCAGCATGGTTGGCTCGAATTTGAGATTCACTTGACGTTTCTCTGTCCGGGCGCTTCCACGCTCTTCGATGGGCGCAGAGTCGATGAATTGTTGGGCAGTGGTAGCAGGCTTGCGTGCGAGTGTCATGCGATCTCCAGTTGAGGATAGAGGGATTGGAAAAACCGGCAGAACTCGGCGCGGGCTTTAAGCGAGCCTTCGCGGTTCGACGGTTCGGTGTGTTCAAGGACGCCTAAACCAATGGCTGCAGCGTTCGGGAAGGCCTTCCTGCGCCCAATGGAGTGCGGAGAGACTTCGATCCCTTCCAGTTCTGCCAGCGCCTCGATCGCCTCCCGATTGTCCGGGCCGCTGGGGTCCGCACCGTTGAGAACCGCCAGAGCGCGGAAGTCATGCACGGCCCGAGCCTCGCGGACCAGATCCCTGGTTTGCTCGACACCCCAGACCTCGAAAGAGCGAGGAGCCGCAGGAATGATGAGTAGATCGGAGATGGTGAGGGCCGCACGCAGCGAGGCGGAGTCACGGCCTCCAACATCCACGATGATGTGCTGGTAGCGTCGTGCTAACTGCTGCACCTGAGTGCGGATCGCCGCTCCATGCAGACCCACAGCGGTGTAGACCGGAGCCTCAGGCTGTTGGGTCGACCGAAGATGGGTGAAGGCTAAGGCCGTCTCCTGCACGTCGCCGTCGATCAGCAGCACATCCTCTCCGCAACGGACTAGAGCGATAGCAAGATTCACGGCCAAGGTGGTTTTTCCTACGCCGCCCTTCGTGTTGCCGATGGTAGTAATCATGCATCCAGAGCATAGCTTCCAGATACCTATCAGGTATCACAAAATAGCTTACGGGTAATCTCAGGAGGTACTCCCTTACACGATTTCCATCTGACGTCCAAAAGCTCGTAGGAGAGTATCCGATCCTCTGTGTGTGCTCACCTTCCCGGTATATGACGTACAACCTCCTTATTGCATGGCGTGTGAGGCCTGGGGTTAAGCGCGTGAGCTTCGAGGTCTTCGGCTTGCTCCAATATCCATGAATGATGTGCCGGTACCTTTAGGCTGGTTTGGGTCGCATGTAGATGGGGTAAAGGCTAAGGCCGTCTCCTGCACGTCGCCGTCGATCAGCAGCACATCCTCTCCGCAACGGACTAGAGCGATAGCAAGATTCACGGCCAGGGTGGTTTTTCCTACGCCGCCCTTCGTGTTGCCGATGGTAGTAATCATGCATCCAGAGCATAGCTTCCAGATACCTATCAGATACTAGAAACTAGCTAAGAGATAATCTCAGAAGGCACCGCCTCTGTATTAGAGGTCCACTCCAACCATGAGTCACCTTCGCGCTGGGCAGCCGCATAAGCCACTTCGAGGGTATCCGGATTCGCCAGGTCAGATGGGAACACAGCAATGCCGTAGTCTGTTTGTTCGCCTGTCTCTAGATCGGGCCCATAAAGGTAAAGCTGTACACCTCCGCCGAGCTGCGCGGGCCGAGCCAGAATCTCATAGTGGTATTGACAAGCCAAGGTGAAAGATCCTCCTGCATTCTGCAATTTGCCAAAGGCAGGCCCACGTTAGATCAGATGCGCAATAAGCCCCTCGCGTAACTACAAATGTTGTTATAATTGTTTTTATGGAGTTTGAGTGGGACCCCAACAAGGCCGAATCCAACTTCCGTAAACATCGTGTCAGATTTGAGATTGCTGTTCGCGTATTTTTCGACCCGCAGCGAATCGATATGTTCGATGACCGCGAGGACTATGGCGAAGATCGCTGGAAGACTATCGGTTGGGTCAATCCCGCCTTGTTGGTGGTCGTTTATACCCATCGTGGCGAAGACGTCATCCGAATTATTTCAGCCAGAAAGGCAGATGCTCATGAGATCGCGCAATATCGTGAAGTTCAGTATTGACCCTGAAAATCCGCCACCGCTTACAGCGAAACAGCGGAAAGAGCTTGAGGCTCTCGCAGCCATGCCAGATGAGGATATAGATTACAGCGATATCCCGACATTAACCGGGAAAGAGAAATGGACGCGCCCTGGCGCTCTTGTGCCTACAGAAAACAAACAGATGGTGACATTACGCCTGGATGCAGATGTATTGAAGTTCTTCAAGAAGACCGGAAAACGCTACCAGAGTCGCATCAATGCGGCTCTGCGGGAGTACATGCAAGTTCATAAAAAGCCAGCAAAGGCAGGCAGCCGTTGAACCGCATAGGCCGCGGTAAGCGGCGTAAATCACGTAAGACCCAGCGTCAATCGCGCATGAAAAAGCAATCGAGCCTATTAGGTATTGTCGGAACTCTTGGAGCCAAACTTATTTCAGCTCTGCAGCCCAGCACAATCCAAAAGAAAGTGAACCTGCCAATCAATGAACACCTAACACTGTTGCAGATCCGCGAACGTCGAGCCCTTTCCCAGGCGGACCTTGCTGCAATCATGCACTTCACTCAAACGCAGGTTGAAGAGATCGAGGCGCGTTCCGATATGTATGTCTCGACACTTCGCCGGCAGATCGAAGCCATGGGAGCGAAACTTGATCTCGTGGTTTATTTTCCAGGCGAGCAGCCGGTTATTCTGCGAAGCGTAGGCGATCTAACCACTCGTTTTAGCTTAGGCTGCTAATTCTGCTGCTGATGCCGCGGTCCGTCCCACAACCTTGATCACAGTTTGGACCTGTCTCATCGAAAAGAGGCCTGCCGCGATGAGCATAAGGCCTACGACGAGAAAAATCAGACGCGAGGAAAACAACAGGCCGGTCAGCGTGTTCCCCGCGTTGTCTGCAACGTATTGACCGGGATTCGATAGCATTTTCCAGTAGTCTTGCAGTTCTCCGAGTATCCCGCCGCCCTGGGTCGAGCTGGTCGAGCTGCCCGCTGCGGAGCTGGCCGCCTGCGGACTCCCCAGTAAAATGCTCCCAATGGTCGAATTTGGATTGACGCCAAGATAGTTCGCAACATTGTTAACCCAATTGGTAGATTGCGCTCCTGGCGCCCATTTCATGCCCATTTGCTGCAACGTCATCGAGGGATTGTAGACCCGACTTTGGCCGTTCATTATCATCGTCAACTGGTTGTTGAGAGCATTCCCAACCGCTCGTTGAGTCGGGGTAGACGGAGATGTTCTGTCCCATCGTTCCGTAGTTCAAATCGCCCAATGCGAGGTTGCCAGGATTGTTGGCAACGGTCGGGATCGCGCCCGAAACCCCGTATCCTTCCGCGTTCGCTATCGCGCTCGATAGCTGGTTGAGTCCTGGGAATGTAGTTCCGTTGCTCATTGGAAAACGCTCCGAAGGCTTCTGGGAGCTATTATCGCCGAGCGTATGAATTCGCGCCCCATAAAAGCCCTCCCGACACATCACTGAAGCCCCGTAGACGCCACCATATGCATTTTGCGGAGCGTATGCGGGGCCTCACATTGCCAGTCCAGAAATCCACCCTTGTTATTTCGATTATCATCGAACTGTTGCCGAGAGACTCCGGAAAAATCACCAGTCAGTTTCTCTACTCCAGCCAACTCAATACCTCCCTACCCCTCTTCGCCCGTATCGGGATCTGTAGCGACTCTCTTCACAGGTTCGGTATCGAGGTTGTGGCGAAAATCGCGGAACTCCGTTAAGAGTGCGGCAAGGGCTTCGTCGGGGAATTCCATCTTCGAAAAAAACCGATGCAACATCCCATCGGTCTCGGCGTAGCTCGCAGCCCGCAGCAAATCAAGCGCAATACTGCGAGCTTCCGCGATAGTTAACTGGGCAATCATGCGAGTTTCATCCGCAATCTGCACATAAGGCCGCTTGTCACGATGCGATACGATTCCCTGAACCCAGATCATTTCCATCCTCGCCGTGAATGCCGGATCACTGTTTTGCCCTTATTAATTTTTGGTTTCCTTTACGGACCTGCCGATCAACTCCCAATGAGGTTTAGCTCCAAGTTCTACCAACATCAAATTCGCATAGACGATGATGTCGGCGATCTCTTCCACAACTTCCTCCCGCACTTGTTCCAACGGGTAGTCTTCACTCCTGAGCTTCTTGAGCAGGCTGCACATCTCGCCAACCTCGCCAGCGAGAAAAGCAGCCCAATCGTTTAGGGAACGGACACAACTCTCCTTGTGCTTCTCCTGCTGAGCCTTGAACTGAACATTCTCATCATGAAGTTTCGCTACTTCCGCTTTGTACTCATCCAACCGATCCTGATATTCACGAATTGTCATCTCATAACCGTCAGTGGCCTGCATCACGCGCCTCCGTCCTTTAGTCAGATCCAATCGTGGTAAGCCTTTATGCAGATGATTGATCGGTATGCGCGTTAGTTGCTCATGCATCGGCGCAATTCTTCGACTATTTCTGCTCAGCAGAACGCTCACCAGCGGCAGCTCTTCCGCAATGCCAGAGTAGACGTGAGCTGCAATGCCGCACGTTACGAAGTGCAAGAACTACGCAGAAAGGCGCTGCGCGCCTGATTTAGTCGACACTCCACCCCTAGCAGGGTGCCGTTTCGATGCATATTAGGGATCCGATGGGATACCTGAGACCTAACAGTACTTAGATATGTCAGGTATCCCATGGGAAACTCAGGGATCCGATGGGATACCTGCCCAAAAGAGATCTTTAGGTCATCTCTGCGCGGTCAACCACGCTGTGAGACAGTCCAGGCAGTTTCTCACTACGCAAAAGCTGATAGACCTGCATTCGCGACCATTGCCCCCTGCGGGCGGTGCAGACTCCGCGCTCATTCAGCGCTGTGGCAATCTCGCGATAGCTCCTGGCTCCGCTGGCCTGAATACTGCGGATAGCCGCGATCTGACCGGCACGATTCCTGCCGGCCGTTGCCCGTCGCACTCGAATACTTGCCTCGTTCCCTTTTTTAGAGATAGTAGTCATATGCGCAACGTCAGTGCGTAGCCCCCCCAGCTTGACCCCACGGGCCTTCAATGCCGCCAGGGCAGCCTTTGTCCTGGCGCTGATCAGCCCAGCCTCCAGCTCGGCGACCGCTGCCATTTGCGTAATCATGAACTTTCCAACGGCACCAGGGGGAACGCTGGGAAGATCGCAAAAGACAACTCCCTCATCGCCGCAGCCTTCCACCACATCGAGCAGAAAACGGGTATTGCGGCTTAGCCGATCGAGTTTCGCAATCAGCAGCGCCGCGCCATAGGTCCGGCAGAGATCCAGGGCACGGGCCAATGCAGGCCGATCATTGCGGGTACCGGATTCAACCTCGATCACCTCCTCGATGAGCCTTCGGGGGCCGCCGTTGAGGTAATTGTCGACAACGTTACGCTGTGCCTCCAGGCCGAGACCGCTGACGCCTTGCCGTGTCGTCGATACACGCAGATAACTTACGAATTTTCCGGTTAACGCAGCCTTCATTCGCGTTTCTCCCTATATCTACATTCACCACATCGGTCCTTTTGGTAAATCTATACACTATTTTCAGAGAAAATGTACATCATGTACGCTTGACTATGTACATTAGTGATAACCTGTTTTTTATGGAAGTCTCAATCACTCAATTTCGCCGGGATATCTTCGAGCTGGTCAATCAGGCCATGAGCGGCAGTGAAGTGTGGGTTACGCACAAAGGGCGCCGATTCCGAATTACTCCTGAGAACAAGCCGAGCGGCCGGCTCGGTCGAATTACCCCGCTTGAGGTCGTCAATCCTGATTCGCCTGAATTGAATGATCCATCCCTGCAGGAAGAGATGGTCCGCGCCTGGGAGAAGGATTGGTCGACCTTGTGATCGCCTATCTCGATACGAATGTCGTGGTGTGGCTGGCCCAGGGCGATATAACGCGCATCAGCCGCAAAGCTCAAGATGTTCTAGAGAAGGCCGATCTGTTGATCTCTCCGATGGTGTTGATCGAGTTGGAGTATCTGTACGAGGTCAACCGGATCAAGCTCCGATCGCGAGACGTGCAGTTGAAGATTGAACATGAGATCGGTGTCCGCATCTGCGACCTTTCATTCCCGGTAATTGCGGATGTAATGGTCGACGAAAAATGGACGCGTGATCCTTTCGACCGGATGATTGTTGCCCACGCCAAGGCTAATGGGCTTGCGTTTTTAGTGTCTGCCGATGAAGAGATTGCGGAGCATTATTCCCGAACAATCTGGTAATGCGGGAGCAGCATGACTGAGGCAGTCATCTATACACGTGTTTCGAGCCGGGAGCAGCAACAGGAAGGGTTTTCGCTCTTTGCCCAGTCGAAGCTATTACACGACTACGCGCAACAGCACAATTTCAGCATCGTGCAGGCATTCGAGGATGTCGAAACAGCCAAAGCGACCGGCAGAAAACAGTTCTTGAAGATGGTTGAATTCTTCAGGCGTAATGCCTGCCGCGTCCTCCTGGTGGAAAAGGTCGATCGCGTTACCCGCAATTTTCGCGATGCCATCACCCTTGAGGACCTCGACATTGAGATCCACTTTGTAAAAGAAGGGCAGATCATCTGCAGGGA
>Ga0123355_10009394_pt1 | contig 14856 bp, 19 predicted proteins | sample TergutEmb28metaG_3_FD_89872 | JGI IMG/M metagenome (GOLD analysis project Ga0123355, IMG submission 89872) | Embiratermes neotenicus P1 segment gut microbial communities from Petit-Saut dam, French Guiana - Emb289 P1 | ecosystem: Host-associated > Arthropoda: Insects > Digestive system > Gut ...
ATAATCAGTCCCGCTCCGCCCGCGTCAACAACTCCTGCTTGTTTCAGTTGCGGAAGCATTTCCGGCGTCCTCGCCAAACTCTCTTTCCCTGCTTGCAAAATCGCGGCGAAATAGTCGGTTGCATTGTCAAACTTATTGTAATTCGCTTCTGCAAACTCTGCCATTTCCCGCGCAACCGTCAAAATTGTTCCCTCAGTAGGTTTCATAACCGCACGATAAGCCGTGTCCGCGCCAAATTTCATACACCGCATAATAGCAAACCTGTTTTTCTGCTCCGTTTTATTGGTTGACACAGGAGCGGCATCGCCGTTTGCAACACTCATTACATGAGCCGCTTTCGCGAACCCCCGCGTGATTTGAGATAAAATAACACCTGAATTCCCCCGCGCTCCACGAAGTGATGCTGTCGCCAAAGCATCCAAAACATCGGTGGGAGATTCTCCAAGCACCGCTTGCGCGGCAACATTTGCCGCCTCAAAAGTTTTACCCATATTCGTTCCGGTATCTCCGTCAGGAACAGGAAAAACATTCAAATCATTGAGATATTTTTTGTGATTTATTAGGTTATTCGTGGCAGAGGAAAGCATAAGTTTTAACAACTGCCCGTCAATTTTATGCTCCATAATGTCACTCTCCTATTCTCACACTTTCCACATTAACATTAACCATAGCCACCGTCAAGCCGGTAACCAATTCAAGCTGATATTTAACGTTGGTTTTAATGCTTTCTGCAATAGTTCCGATATTTACACCGTATTCAACCATAATGTAAATATCAACAGTAACCATATTTTCGCTGGTCTTAATTTTAATTCCCTTACCCATTGTTTCTCTTTTTAAAAGTTTCGCAATTCCGTCTTTGCCCGACTTTGCGACCATTCCGACGACTCCGTAACAGGATGTGGCAGCATATCCCGCAAGCTTCGCCAAGCAATCATTAGAAATTTTTATTACCCCAAATTCATTTTTAAGCATCTTGTGTAACTCCTTTCAAATCACAACATAACAACATTTATTCCCTCATACCTTTTCGCCATCTCAAGTTCGCGGAACTGACAAGTAAACATAATCACCTGACATTCCTTTGATAATTTCAAAATATAATCAAACGCCAATTTCGCGCGAACATCATCATATTGAGTGAATGTATCATCAAGAAACAAAATTTTATTCTCTCCGCCAAGTAATTTAATTATCGCTATTCTAAGCGAAAAATAAATTTGGTCAAAGGCTCCCGCGCTCAAAATTTCACCCTCAATTAACTCTCCGCCTTGTTGAACACGAATATTTAAATCCTCGGAAATTCTCAATTCGCGATATTTTCCGTTTGTAATATCCGAAATTACTTCATTTGCCGCAGAATTCAAGTGCGGCGTAAAATTATTCTTCATCTCAGAAGTGGCAACATCCAACGTGTGAATCGAAAGCTTAACTGCGTCAAGCTCAAACTTTGCCTTTTCCAAATCTTCTTCGCACTTCGCAATGTTAGAAATAACTGCGACAAGAGTTTGCTCATCTGCACGCAACATATTAACATTTCGTTTCGCGTCCTGAATTTTCTCGGATATTTGCAACAATTTCGTTTGCCCGTTATTTAGCGTTTCATCAATCCGGGTTTTGTTCATCTCTAAAACCTGCGACATAGGTTCAAATTTTTCCGTTTCACGCCGAAGCCCTATCAAATCTTTGCCATCCAGCAAAACACGAATATTTTCCTCTAAAAGTTCAATTTTTGTTGATATTTTATCAGCATTTGCCATTCGTTCAAGCAATTCGCTGTAATTTGTAACATTTAGCGAACAGTAAATTTTATCAATCTCGCATTTAAGTATATCAATTTTTGTATTTTTGTCAAGCTCATAGGATGCTGCCGCATCAATTTTCCCTTGCAAATCGGTAATAACTTTGCTGATTTTTGTCACGTCATTCAACGCAAATCCCACAATCACAATCCCTAACAGTGCAATCATTAACAAATACCAATCATCAATCATCATAGCATAAACAGCGCCTGCCGCCGCCGCGATAACTCCTCCGATTGCAACAATTGCCGCCCGAAAGCTTCTTTTCTTTTTAGCTATTTTCAAATCAGTATTATCTTGCTCAAAACCGTCATAATTCGTAATTTTTGCAATTTCCTCAATTTGCGAGTTTTTTTCGCTGATATCAATCTTTATTTGCTCGTCAACATTTGCAAAATCAACATAATCACCAGCTTTTTTTAGCTCGTCAATCTCCTCCAAATGCCGGTCAATTTTCTGCATAATTTCAAATTTCTGTTTCGCTTCAACTGATTTTTGCAACTCTTGATATTTTTCAATATTCTTCTCAATTGCCGTCTGTTCAACAAGCAAGGCTGCAAAAATTCCCTCCTGTTTTGAAAGTTGTTCCTGCTTTTGTTCAAGCCGCAACCGTTCATCTGTAAGTTCATTTAACTCGCGTTGTATCTTATCAATTTTCCCCGGCGCGCTACGATTATCAGGTGCTTTAAGCGATTTTTGCAACGTCATCAATTTTTCCGCCGCCGCTTTTGCCGAAATATCTTCATCACCGGAAACTGCAAGGTTTATAAGCCGTCTCGTGATTTCATCGTCATTACCGCCCATATATGTGCCATTTTGCTTAAACCACAACGTCTTTTCAAACATTCCATCGGAACAGCCGAACAAAATTTCGCCCAAATTTTCGCCGTCCCGAAAGCGCGGAACTTCTTCACCCGTAGTGTCGTTTAAAACACTTAATTTATCCCCCGCGGCGGTTTTTCCAAACGTTCTCGAAACTAAAATTTTTTCACCGCTTCCAATATCCAGTTTTAATGACCCCTGCATATTTCCGCCGGTTATTGGATTGTACCGTAAACGATCGTTAGTTTTTAAACCCGAACGATCACGAAGCGGCATTCCATACGCCATTCGGCGTATAAACGAATTAAGCGTCGTTTTTCCCGTCTCATTTTCACCGTAAATCAAATTAAATCCGCCTTTAAGCGGAAGGGAAAAATCTTCAAATTTACCATATTTTTTAATGAAAATTTCGCTAATGTTTATATAGCTCACTCCGTTCGCTGTGAAGTCCGTCAAAAGGGTCCGCCGAGCCGGCGACCGGGATGTTTCCCGGACCCTCATGCCCATTCGGGCAAAACCCTAATTCCCCATCGCTTCCAAACCATATTTCAACGCCAAGTACGGTAGTCGACATTTTCGTGAAATATAATCAATTTTCAGTAGGTTTCCATTGCTTGCAACCCATATTTCAACGCTAATTCCGCTTTTTCTCGCTCTGTTCCATCCGAATTGTGAATCCGTTCCAACATATCCTTCACAAATACCCCGCGAACGCCCACTTCTTTTGAAAGTTCGTCATAATCATATTCAAAAATCGTATTATCACTGATTTTTACATAATGTAATGTTTGATTAAGTTTATCAGTTATAACATCAAGGTTTAACGGATATTTCGACGGAATTTCCCCAATAATCGAAATTTTATAAAAATCATCGTTATTTCCAATATTCAACGCACAATCAAGCAAAAACCGCGCTCTGGCATCAGAATCCAAAATATCAAGCGGAATTTCCGTATCAATATCGTGATAACAGCGTTTGCAACATTTTACAAACTCCAAATCCACTCCCGAATTTGTAACAGCCCCGACAATAATCCCTTTATCGCCAAGTTCATCAAAGCCGCGTCCCTCAGGAATTCCGCTATAACTCCACGCAACCGTTCCCTCACGATTTATGCCGTTAAACGTATGAACATGTCCAAGAGCGATATAATTCATTCCGGAATTCTCTATAAACCTGCGTGAAATAGGGTGAAATTCAGAAGTTCCGCCATCACCGACAACCTCGCCGTGAAGTAGCATAATATTTGCGAAATTTTTATTCACTTCAAGTTCGCGAACAAGTGTTTCAGCGTGGTGCGCCTGACTTTGGCTAACGCCATAAACCGCCGTTTGAAGCTTCGGCAATTCAACTTTTTCAAAATTTTCAGAAAAAATGTAAACATTTTTTCCGAAATCAACAGTTTTATAATGCGAAGTTTCGGTTAAATAATCGTGATTTCCTGCAGCGATAAATACCGCAACATCAGGAATTTCCGAAAACTTCTTTTTTAAAAATTCAATGGTGTCACGGGATACAAATTTGCTGTTAAACAAATCCCCCGCAATCAACATTATCTCAACCGTTTTCGCAAGTTCAATAATTTTAGAAAAGGTCTCTTTCTGCTCTTCGCCTCGTTGCATTGCTAATTCCGCCGACATATTTGATGTCAGCGGCGAATCAAAATGAATATCCGCGCAATGTAAAATTTGGGGCATGTCAACACCTCCATTTAATTTGTGTCAAATTGCGTGCATTCTTCGTCAAATTCCCAATTGTGGTGCACCATCTGCACGTCATCGTTATCTTCCAAATGATCAAGCAACTTATCCATGTTTTTCACATCTTGTTCTTCGGAAAGTTTTACCATTGCAATCGGAATATATTCATCGTTCTCGTTCGTAAACATAAAGCTCACACAGCCCGGTTGTCCAAGATTTCCGCCAAATTTATCAAAATAATGACGCATATCACCTGCGGTTCGGTTTCGATTATCAGTCAAAGTTTCAACAATTACTGCAACGCCTGATGGTCCATAACCTTCGTAAACAATTCTTTCATAATTCTCACCATCACTACCCGCCGCCTTTTGAATGCTTCGGGTAATACTGTCGTTCGGCATATTGTTTGCTTTCGCGTTGGCAATTGCATCACGTAGTTTTGAATTACTCTCCGGATTCGCTCCACCGGATTTCACTGCAACCGAAATTTCGCGTCCGATTTTAGTAAACAATTTCCCCCGTTTATCATCGACCGCACCTTTACGCCTTTTTATGTTATTCCATTTAGAATGACCAGCCAAAATAATGCAACCTCCTACTTAACCGTTTCCATAATCCCTTTCGCTAATCCCGCAATACCTTGAATCTCAGACGGAATAATAATCTTTGTCGCCTGTCCGTCAGCAATTGTCGCAAACGCTTCAAGACTCTTAATAGTCAAAACGTTACTGCTCGGATTAGCAAGGTTCAGCATTTCAATCCCCTTAGCATTCGCTGCTTGAACCTTCAAAATCGCTTCTGCTTCACCTTCCGCAATTCTGATTTGAGCCTCTTTGCTCGCCTCAGCGCGTAAAATTTCCGCTTGTTTTTCCGCTTCTGCCGCAAGAATTTGTGATTCTTTTTGCCCTTCCGCCACAAGGATTGCCGATTTTTTCTCCCCTTCGGCGCGCAAAATAGATTCGCGTCGCTCACGCTCCGCTCTCATTTGCTTTTCCATCGCTTCTTGAATTTGACGCGGCGGCAAAATGTTTCTAAGCTCAACACGATTAATTTTAATTCCCCAAGGATCGGTCGCTTCATCAAGAATAGCGCGCATTTTCGTATTGATTGTATCACGAGATGTCAGCGTTTCATCAAGTTCAAGTTCACCGATAATATTACGAAGCGTTGTCGCCGTAAGGTTCTCAATCGCTGAAACAGGATTCACAACTCCATAAGTGAATAATTTGGGGTCGGTGATTTGAAAAAATACAACCGTGTCAATTTGCATAGTAACATTATCTTTTGTGATAACCGGCTGAGGCGGAAAGTCTGCAACTTGTTCTTTCAAAAGCACAACTTTCGCAACCCGTTCAATAAAGGGAACTTTAATATGCAATCCCGTGTTCCATGTTTGTTTATACGCGCCCAAACGCTCGATAATAAACGCGTTTGACTGTGAAACAATCTTCACATTCACCATTATAATTAACAGCAATAAAACTCCCAAACCAATTAATACCCACGTCATAATATCCATAATAATTTCCCCCCATATAATTTAATTTAAATTTATATCTTCTCTACTATTACCTTAGCGCCTTCAACCGCAGTAATTCTCACACTTGCATCAACCGGAATTGTCGTGCAGTCAACGCACTTGGCGGACCAAATCTGTCCCATGACTTTAACCTGCCCTTTTCCCGAAACAGGATTAATTTCTTCAATTACCATTCCGGGTTCGCCAATAACCCTGTCATAATTCAGCGGAACCGTTTTAGGCACAAATTTTTTCGCCAGCGGGCGTGTTGCGATAAGCAAAACTCCTGACACAAGTATAAAAATACTCCATTGTGCCACCGGGTCAAACCAAATCGCGACAATGGTTGCAAATACCGCGCCAACTGCTATCCAGATTGTAATCAAATTTGTCGTACAAGCCTCAATAATTAGCAAAACCACAGCAACAACAATCCAAAATATAAGCCAATTCAAAAACATCACTCCTATCTTTATAGAAAAACGGTCGCTTATCATGCGGCCGCTTTTTCACTTACTGTCCTCGTTTCCCAACACCGCGACGCCCGTTAGAATCACGCCGGAGCGCATGGATTTTTTCTTCACTATCCTGTTTAAACTTTAACATTTTTTCTTCAAAACTTCCAACCGGAACCGTCTTTTTCCCGGGCACAGGCGTAAATTCGACAGGCGAATTACTCGGGTCAAAGGGTACGGGAACAGGCCGCGGAGCAGATTGCCGCGGCGGACGCGCCGATTTTGGCCTAGAAGTTTTTTCGGCGACATATCCCGGTTGCGCTTGTTTAATAGAAAGAGCAGCTTTACCCTTTTCATCAACCGATAAAACTTTTGCCGAAACCTCTTGCCCTACTTTTAGGCACTGATTTATATCTTCGACATATTGACTTGATATTTCTGAAATATGTACAAGTCCCGATTTTCCGTCCGGAAACGCAATGAACGCACCAAAATTCATTATTCCCGAAACTTTTCCCTCTAAAATTTCTCCAACCTGCATTAAACAAAATCCTCCTATTTTAAAATCAATTATTTCTTAGTTTCTTGCCGCATCAATAAAAACTCTATCACTAGGCAGCGCCATTCTCAAACGTTCCCGCGCAACCCGCTCCAAAAATTCGTCCGTCTCAACTATTAGCAGTACTTCTTCAAGCATTACGGTTTGCAAGCTCGCTTCTGCAATTCTTGCTTCAACCTCACGGATTTGCTGCCTATTATCATTTATGGCGCCTTGCAAATCCAAAAATCCGGAAAACACAAAAACGGCAAGAAGAATAACCCCAACACACGTTAGCATTCGTTTGAGGTTTATTCTTACCCTTTTCTTTTTCGCTTTTATAGTTTTCGACATATTTAGATTATACCTTAATTACGGCATATTGTCAATTATTTTTTCTTCACGGCAAACAATAAATTTTTGGCACCTCGCAAAATCCGTTCTCGCTTGATTTTAATAGCAGAATTCGCCTTTTGAGTCTTTCGTTTTGTATGCCAAATAATTAAGTTTACAGGCTTTCTTAAAATTTTATATATAACATTAAACGGAAAAAATATAATTTTCATAAAAATAATCATAATTTTTATGAAAAATTTTGTAATTGCCATCATAATTTTTACAACCGAATTTTTAAATGCTATTCTATATAAAACAAAGCCTAAACACACACCTAAAAATTCAAAAAACCTTAAATAACCGCGTCCAACGGTAACCGACAATATAAATATTATAAATGCCGTAAAAACAAGAAACAAAATGTCATGAACAATTATAGTCCCATTTTTTGGCTTAGCCATTGCACGAATCGTACGAAAGATATCGTAAACAAAACCTGCAAATAATCCCGCAAGCATCGACCATATAAAAAATTCTAATTGAGCGTCTAATGTAAATCCCATCATTTAAACATTTTAGAGAAGAATCCGCCCGTTTCGCGCCCTACATTTTCACTGTACACAAGGCTTTCGATGTTCCCTTCCAAAACAACTTCGCCGCTGTCTACATTCAGTTTATTGATATGAAAATCGTTTCCCTTAACCGTCAAAAGTCCGGCGCTTGTAAATAACACAACAGTTTGCTCGTCAAAACTGTCAACGTCTTCAACCCCGGAAATACTTACTTTCGAGCGATTTTCCATAATTACATTATGGTTTATGTTGTTTGAAAATCCTGATATTCTGCGTTCTTCCATCAAAATCAATCCTTTCACATTTTTATACAAATATATTCATTTAGCGGACAACTTATGCCCGAAACTTTCTCCACGCCCGCGCCACAACAACAACCGTAACAATTCCAATTAATCCCCACAAAACGACAGTGAATGAACTTACAAACAGTCCGAATGGAGTAGTTGCCTGCGTTATGTTTGCAATGACAAAACGCGGAGCGAAAGCGTACTGCTCAATATTAAGCGGGAAAAATATACAAATGGCATATGTAATTCCTGCCGAAATAATTCCGGCAATAAACTTTCCCGCAACATACGGAGTCATTGAAAGTCCGCTTCCCTTAATAATTGCCGCGACTTGCGCCATTACCGACAGCCCGGAAAATGCCAAAACAAATGAAATAATGGATAATTTTAGCGGCAACGATAAGTGTGATAATTCCGCAAAACGTAAAACACCTTCGGTTATTTCAATTATTCCGGCAACTGACGCGTTCGCAACACCTCCGCCAAAATTCGGTATCGCCGCAACCACAGCAGCGAACAAAATTACAAATCCGCAAATTTTCGCCATGGTTTGAACCGCCGAATAAACCGCGTCTCCAATGTCTCCTACAATTCCTTGTGCCACTTCTTTTTTTACAACGATAGCGGTTACAGGTAATGCGATTTGTTCGTTACCATAAGGCTTCACATTAGCGGGTTTGTGATAAAAACGGAATATCATCCCAACTAAAAGCGCGCTTAAAACATGAGAAATATATAAAACCTGTCCGATTGCCGGAGATGATAACATTCCCGCTCCAACTGCGCCAATGATAAATAACGGTCCCGAATTATTGCAAAACGCTAGCATTCGTTCTGCTTCCGCTTTTGTGCAATCTCCTGACACATAAAGTTCCCGCGCGATTTTTGCTCCAAGCGGATAACCTGAAATTAATCCCATAATAAGCGCCAACGCACCGCTTCCCGGAATATTAAACAACGGACGCATAAGCGGCGATAAGTTGCGCGACATATAACGCGGCAATCCAAGTTTAACTAATATTCCAACACTAACTAAAAACGGAAAAAGCGATGGAATAATTATATCCAAGCACAATCTAATAGCTTCTCTACCCGCATCCAAAAATTTGGCAGGCTCTATTATAAGTAATACCATAAAAAACATTATTACAAGCACAATCAAGATTTTGCCGAATTTGCTCACGAACTAAACACCTCCGCAAAATATATATTCATTATTTGTCCGATTTACGCATAAAATTTCGTGAGGAGTGAGACAAACCCATGCCAAACCGAAATAGAAACAGAAATCCATCACCGGACAATTCAATACCACCTCCACCACGAGGTCTTAAACGCCATATCGCAGCGGCGCTTGACATGCCCAAAGATATTGCGCTTAATCTTCCGCGCATTGTTTTAATCGGCACAAATGAGCTTACTATTGAGAATTATGAAGGAATTTTAGAATACAGCGAGAATCAAATTTGTGTCGGTGCAAACGGAATGAATATAAAAGTTATGGGCAAAAAACTTGAAATCCGCACAATTTCGGCAGAAATGCTGTTTATCACAGGATATGTCCAGAATGTGGGGTTGAGTGTGTAGGGCGCGATGTCCCCGGCGCGCCGACGTAAAATATCAAAGGCGCGCCGAGGGCGTCGCGCCCTACAAAGGAGATTATTATGTTTTTTGTTAAACTTATCAACTACATTAAAGGTTATCTGCTCGTTAGAGTTGACGGGTATTTTTTAGAGAGATTTATCAATATGTGCATTAGAGGAAATATCTTTATTTGGGATATTCATAAAATAACAAGCTCTCAAATGCGGGTAAAAATTTCGGTAAAGGCCTTTCGTCAAATCCGCACCATCGCGCGGCGAACAAAAAGTAAAGTTCGCATTTATCGCCGCCGCGGCGTTCCGTTTATTCTTCATAAATATCGAAAGCGACGCGGAATTTTAATCGGACTTTGTTTGTTTCTCATTATAATGTGGTATTTTTCTGCATTTGTCAGCGGAGTGGAAATTAACGGCAACGAAATTGTTTCAAACGAAGTAATTGAACAATATCTCGCTGAATTTGGCATTCATCGCGGCAGAATGATTAGAAATATTGATGAAAGAAGTGTTGAAAACCAAATAATGTCGGCAATCCCCGAACTTTCGTGGGTCGCCGTAAATATTCAAGGCTCCAAAGTTTTTGTTGACGTTCAAGAGCGAAATGTCATTCCGCCGCGAATTCCTGCGGATGTTCCAACCAATATTGTTGCAAGTCGTTCGGGATTCATTGAAGCCATGAATATAAGAAGCGGGCAAAGCATTGTAAGTATTGACGATTCTGTAAGCGAAGGAGACTTGCTTGTTTCTGGAATGATAGATTTTGCGGAAGGCGGCGCGACTTTTGTTCATTCCTTCGGTGAAGTGTTTGCGCGAACCTGGTATGAGGCAACTGCCGACTATCCTCTTGTCTTTGAAGAACGGGTTAATACAGGGCGCGAACGCAATAAACGCTCAATAAGATTTATGAATTTACAAATAAACCTTTACATTAGCCGAAGAATACCGTATACTATATATGAACGAACAAGAACGGTTAATGTGTACCAACTTCCGTTCCTGCCGCCCATAGAAATTTTGAGAAACACTTTTACCGAGCAACAAATAATCCCTCGAGAGCGAACGGTTGAAGATGTTTTAATTCTTGCGGACTTTGAGTTGCGTTCACAGATTGAACGCGAACTTCCGCTTGATGTTGAAGTGATTGAAGTGACTATGACTCACGAGTTGATTACGCCTGAGTTGGTGCGGGTTACAATGACTTACACCTGCCGCGAAAACATCGCGCGACAGGTTCTTATTGAAGTTGAAAATAATTAGGAGTTAGGAATTATGAAAATCTACATTACAAACAATACCGGCAACTCTATTTCTATGAAAATCCGCGGCATTATAAAATCTGCAATTAATGCCGCGGTTGCTGAAATTATGCCGGAGAAGTCGTTCGAAGTTAGCGTTATGTTAACAAACAACGCCGAAATTCACGAACTTAATTTGCAGCATCGAAATATGGACAAGCCCACCGATGTATTGTCATTCCCAATGTGGGAAGACGGCGATTTTGACATTATTGATGATGGCAATATCCCTCTCGGTGATATCGTAATTTCAATGGAGCAAGCCTCAACCCAAGCTGAAAATTATGCCCACTCTCTTGAACGGGAAGTCGGATTTTTAACGGTTCATTCGATGCTGCACTTATTCGGTTACGACCATGAAACATCTGCGGAAGACGAGACGGTTATGTTTGCTTTACAAGATAAAATATTAGCTTCAATGGAGTTGATAAAATGAAATTCCTAAAAAGTTTCAAATACGCGATTGAGGGGTTTTTGCACTGCGTAAAAAGCGAACGCAACTTTCGTGTGCACTTGGTTGCAACCGTTGTAGTTATTTTACTTGCGGTATATTTCGATTTGTCTGTATATGAAATTCTTACCCTTACAATTGCAATCGCGCTTGTTTTGATTTGCGAGATGCTTAACACCGCAATTGAACGTACTATTGACGCCATCAGGGAATTAGACGAACGTGATAATCGCCCGAATGGGCATCTGGGGAATTTTCCGGTCGCCGATCTCGCGACGGACTCTCTTGATGGACTTCAACAAAATTATATAGACCAACTCCGCAAAATCGGAAAAGATGTCGCTGCCGGAGCCGTGTTTGTGTCATCAATTTTTGCGATGATTGTTGGCGTTGTGATATTTTTACCAAAGATATTGGAGGTATTAAGATGAGTAATTTCAAATCAGGATTTGCCGCCATTTGCGGACGCGCAAACGCGGGAAAATCAACACTTTTGAATAAAATTATCGGCGAAAAAATTTCCATTGTGTCAAGCAAGCCGCAAACAACCAGAAATACAATTCTCGGGGTTCATACAACCGAAAATTGTCAAATAGTTTTTGTTGACACTCCCGGAATTCACCGCCCGCGCAACTCTCTTGGTCAACGCATGGAAAAATCAATTAAATCAGCAGTTATCGATGTTGATGCCATAATTTATGTTATGGACTGCAATGTCTACGGCGGTGGTTGGGCGGAGGAAGAAGCCGCGTTGAAATCGGTTATTCGCGGCAATGTTCCCGTAATTTTGGCAATTAATAAAGTTGACAAGGTTGCAAAAGAAAGTCTTTTGCCTTTGATTGAAAAAGTGCAAAGTTTACACGAATTCGCAGCAATCATTCCTATTTCGGCACAAAAAGGAATTAATGTAGAAAATTTACTAAACGAGGCAGAAAAGTTTATAGGCGAGGGGCCGAAATTCTTTCCCGATGATGTTATCACCGACCAGCCGGAACGGCAAATTGTTCGCGAAATCATACGTGAGAAGGCTTTGCGTCTACTTAACAAAGAAATTCCGCATGGAATCGCGGTTGAAATCGAGCGATGGATTGAACCCATTCAAGACGGCAAAAGCTATACTATCAATGCCGCAATTTATTGCGAAAAAGCGAGTCACAAAGGAATTATCATCGGCAAAGGCGGCGAAAAATTAAAACAAATCGGACAACAATCACGCATTGATATTGAGCGAATGTTAGGCGAAAAGGTTTACTTAGAATTGTGGGTTCGCGTAAAGGAAGACTGGCGAAATAAAGAAAGTTTTATTGCAGAAATTATGGATGATATGTAACAGGTGATTCTATGGCGCACATAAAAACGCAAGGTTTGATAATTAAATCAACAAAATTCGGCGAATCAAGTAGGATTTTGACGGTTCTAAGTCGCGAATTCGGCAGAATTCAAGTCGCAGCAAACAATGTCGGGCGCAACAAAGGAGGGAGTACAAGTTCGCAAATGTTTGCGTACAGCAACTTCACTCTTTTTAAAGGGCAAAAATCACTCTATCGTCTTAATGATGCTGATTGTGTTGAATTTTTTGATGATTTACGAAGTGATTTAGAAAAGTTATCATATGCGTCATATTTTGCTGATGTTGTTTGTAACCTTACAAGCGAAAACAATCAGGATGACGAAAAATTATTAAATTTACTACTAAATTCACTTCACTTATTGTGTAAAAATGCCGTAGCGGCAAAAAAAATTAAGCTCGTCTTTGAGCTATGTTCAATCAGTTTGGCAGGGTTTATGCCGGATTTTAGCTGTTGCCACAACTGCGGCACAACAATAAATATAGCGGCTTTCGACCTTGCAAACAGCGTTATCCGTTGCAAAAACTGTATAGCCATCGCCCCTAACATTGCAGAATTTAATGACACATTACGAAACGCTTGCAATTATATCACAACGGCGGATATGAACAAAATTTTTTCTTTCACTTTAAGTGATGAATTGTTGGAGTATTTAGGAAGTATTGTTGAGCGTTACGTTATATTTCATATGGAAAAACGGTTAAAAAGTTTAGATTATTTGAAGAAGATTTTGTAGGAGTGTTTGAACATGGTTAATTTAGGAAATCATTGGGATGAAATTTTAAACAACGAATTTTCGGCGGAATATTATTTGCGTTTGCGGCAGTTTTTGAAGGCACAGTATACAAATTTTACGGTTTATCCGTCAATGTACGACATCTTTAATGCACTAAAACTATCGTCATATGATGATATTAAAGTTGTAATTTTAGGGCAAGACCCATACCATGGGGAAGGTCAAGCGCATGGCTTGTGTTTCTCTGTTCAAGCGGGAATCAAACCGCCGCCATCTCTTGTTAATATTTTCAAAGAAATCGCAAACGACATTGGTATTGACATCCCGCCAACAAGCGGTGATTTAACAGCTTGGGCAAAACAGGGCGTTCTGCTTCTTAACACTACGCTTACTGTGCGGTCAAACGAGCCAATGTCACACGCAGGACAAGGCTGGGAAATCTTTACCGACAGAGTAATCAGCCGGCTAAATGAGCGAGAAAAACCGGTAATTTTTATGCTTTGGGGATCACATGCGCAAGGAAAAATTAAAATTATTACTAATCCGCAACATCATATTCTAAAAGCGCCGCACCCGAGCCCGTTGTCTGCCCACCGCGGATTTTTCGGTTGCAAGCATTTCTCACAAGCAAACAAAATTTTGGAATCCTTAGGGCAACCGTCAATTGATTGGTCTTTACATGTGTAAGGGTGACGTGATTCACCCCTACTCATCCTTTTTCTTATTTTTATATAATACTTTCGGCAAAAATTTTTGAAGCATACTAAAACGCGTCAGTCCGATTTTGTAACCAAATGACGTAAAAATCGGAATAAAAGGTATGGGCAGAAAATATATGAAAGTGATTCCGTATTCGAAATCTTGGAAAAACATATTAAACGGCACTAACCAAAAACGATAAGCCACATTAGATAACGCGACAACTATTTCATCTGCAAAATGTGGTGTAATCATTCTTATTCCAAGCAAAATAAGCGCCGGAATGGTTGCAAATAACGATGCTTTAACCATTCTTGCAAATCTTACATTCAATTTCTCGCCGTGTAAATATTTTGGCGTATCGCTGTGCACTGTATCCGCAGTTCGGCGAGAATCTAATTTACCGAAATTCCAACCTACCGAATATATCGTAACAACATAAAAGAACACTCCGGCAATACCAATAATCATGTTTGCCGTATCGCTTAAAAAATTCATTGGCGTTATAACAAGCGAATAAATAAGAACAAACACAATATGATGTAACAAAATCCTTCTTACTCCAACAGAAATTTTATTCATTGAACTTCACCTCAAATACATTGTACCACATTTTATGTAAATTGAATAGTATATATTAGAAAAAATTTTTGAGGAGGTGAATTTTTTGAGAAGAAGATTTTTTCCG
>Ga0123355_10009395_pt1 | contig 14856 bp, 9 predicted proteins | sample TergutEmb28metaG_3_FD_89872 | JGI IMG/M metagenome (GOLD analysis project Ga0123355, IMG submission 89872) | Embiratermes neotenicus P1 segment gut microbial communities from Petit-Saut dam, French Guiana - Emb289 P1 | ecosystem: Host-associated > Arthropoda: Insects > Digestive system > Gut ...
GTATTACTGAGAGTCAAGGAGCAGAGGAATATCCTACATGAAATAAGGAAACGGAAGGCTAACTGGATTGGTCACATTCTGCGTAGAAACTGCCTTCTACAACGGGCTATTGAAGGAAAGATAGACGGAGGTATATAAGTGACAGGAAGACGAGGAAGAAAACGTAGGAAGCTACTGGATGACCTTAAGGAAAGGAGAGGATACTCACAGTTGAAGGAGGAAGCTCTAGATCGCACTATGTGGAGAACTCGATTTGGAAGAGGCTTTGGACCTGTCGTAAGACAGACTACTAAATGAATGAATGAATTGTAACATACATAATGGACTACATATTTCAGCTTGACCGAGTCATTCTCCGGTTGAAAGTACAGACATGATATAAACAAACTTTTTGTTGGTGATTTCGGGCGAAGTTTCTTGTTACACAGCAGCGTAATCACTATGAGCAATGGCACATGGTGTTCTGAACTCCTAGATTTGGGAGGCTTGAAACTGCAGGTAAAGGATCCGCAGCTTAATGCCAAAATGTTGTTTCAAAGACATGTAGCAATCGTGAAACATTCGAAAAACATTCAGGATTGCGCAGCAAAACATTATGTTGACGTGTTTTTGACGGTGTGACAGTTGCTAATGACACATGCCACTCATGAATGTGCGTTCTAAACACATATTCGAGTGCGTTATTGTTATGGTCGTGTGAAATGAAACAGTATTTAAGTATGTGCCACATCATTAAATTCCGATACACCTGAGATGGGATAGTCTACAGAATTAGCGTTGCCATATGTTCACGACGTTTCGAAGTTTTGTAGTGCGTAAATCTTTTTGGGGTAAAGCAGCTAGACTGATTGTGCAACATTTGTCCGAAACAACCTCAAAGGTTGACATTGTCGACACGCCTGTAATTCAGACTTTTAGGTCTACACAACACTGACTACGAAGAAGACTGTCTTCTGGGATGATACGCTCTGTAGACCGGTAGGAATCTACCGACGTTTCGAATGAACGTGATACACGGCGTTACTTGCCAGAAGATTATCACATACATAAAATGCAAGGATGTTGACGACTGTCTCCATGCTAAATTTCACATTCACAGCTGCTCCGGTGGTTATCGCCATCAAATTTTTCTTTAGCACAAGCTAAAGAAAAATTTCGTTCGGAGGCCACGGTGTTACTTAACATTCTATAAAAATGTCACATACACAAAACTTGCATATTTTTCCTAAATTTGTCACTATACAACAGCTCAGAACCGTACAGTAATTCAGTACCTTCCATTCTACAACTTCGCGCGCCTTCCGTCCTGTTATTACTGGTCATCATCATCATCATCATCATCCATCACGTGTTAGGCCTTGATAACCGGTTTCGGCCTCGTCTAATACGTTCTTCAAAGGCCCCCCAAGTTGTCTTCGTCCATTTGGTCTGGTTATAAGGAATTAAAATTTACAAAGTCTGAGAATCTTCAAATTGCATGACATTCGTACTGTGACCACTTGTTAAAACAATGAAATGTAGGGGCACACTGACACACATAGACAGAGTCCCATTCTCATCAGGCTACAACTGCTTCTTTTGAGAGAAGACGGCGTGCTAGAAACTGCCACTAATATAGGACAAAATCAAATATGCACGGAGCTTCAATGCACAAAGAATATTCCGTCCTGGGGCAGCTAAATCCAATCTCGGTTTTTGTTCAAGCCAATTTCAATACAACTGTCCTATCCACGCCAAAATCTACTAGTTTTCTACTACATCCTCCGAGGTGGTATATTCAAAATCTTCACCATTTCTTTATATCCATGTGTGCGCAGTATCTCGCAACTGAAGTTTTTAATTTAAACCAAAATTACATCAAGATTATAAATTATAAAGCTAATCAGCACCGTACATTGTCTTCATCACCTAAATCTAGACAACCCAGTTAACGAAGCAAATTTCTAAGTGGAAACTGCGCGTTAAACGTGAACATGCGTAATTTAAGTTACGTAATTTATTATTCTGGTTTTAAGTAAAGGACACAGAGCCGTGCTTCTGATTAGGCGTAACCTTGCCACCACTTACCGGAACACAACATTTTATGCCCGTACTTGAAATTAAAATTCTATTTACATTACTACAAAGCACAATCACAAACTATCTGTAATAAATAAAAAGGTGTTCTCTTATCTACCTGAGCTTCAAATTTAATCGTGAAGCCACACGATGCAACAAATAATGCTTTATATTACTTTTGTCTGTTTGTTCTTGCTTTATTTAATGACAATTTAAAAGTCTTAAATTATATGTCTTGACAGGGGAATATTAAAGGAATAACCAATAGGAAAGGACAAGAACCAATTGGGCAGGACAATAACCAGTTGGGCAGGACATGGAACAAAGTGATCGTGGACTAATTTGAAGAACTGCTGTGGAACTCAGTAATATCCCACACACGACAGGTTAGTGTACTGGCCGAGATTTGAAACCTGCATCACCCTATTAAAAAAGCTGAAGGTCTAATCACTTGCAATTGACTGCAACAATTGGTACAAACTTTCTCGAGTTGGGCATTGGTGTCAAGGGAGGAAATTCCGAAAACTAGTAGATGTTTTTAGATTATTTTGCCTAGGCATTGCTCTGATACTAGTAGCACCAACGTTAACAAATGAGGATGAAACGGAATAATAACACTCACATGAGTGGAGTCTACAGTCTACAGTCCATGTGCCTTCATGGCGTGCATATGGACAAACTTTACCTACACCTTTACAGGTTAGAGTGCCAGCATCAAGTAATATTCGTGCCTGCTTGTCTATTTGTCCGCTTGGTACATAGCGTGAAGCACTGACTTTGGTATTTAGAATTCCACACTGAAGCTTGCCGGGCAAACTTCATTTCGTTCCACGAGGGTTAAATATGGTAGATACATCTCATTACAGGCTTTTAGGGCAACTTAAGATCCTTATATGTAGCAAGACACATGAAAGGATAATTTATGGATTTTAATACCTTTACTACTGAAAGATAAATATAATTAATGCTTTTAATCTAAGACTCCTTGTGCGTACCAAAAGACAGGGAAAATAATTTATGACGTTGCAGTATCTTTACTACTGATGTAATTTGTCAACAGAGCAGGGTTACTTGAGAACAGAACTGATATGAAATGCCAGTGTAATCCAAACTGAAGTATGCCTACGACACGTTGTTTTCTTGAGACTTACGTAAGCTTACACGTTACATTGTGATACGGACCAGGGCATGCGATCACTTAATAATCGGGGAGCGGAGACAAAATATCATCTGTTATCTACATAAAAATGAAGAAAGCTATTGAACCAGGGCAGAGAATTCACTATCTGCTCAGTATTCCACTAATGCAGGGTCTATTAGATGGCTGAACCAGGAAATTTTAAGAGCTAATAGGATTGCTGCATCTCGAAAAGTACATAAATTCATCTTCTATTTTGCAGAGTAATCGTTCTGATAACGGGAGGGGGCTCATAGCATATTTATTAGCTAAAGAATCAACAGAAAAGAAGTAGGTCTAATAAGAGTCGAGATTTCCAAACGAATGTGGAAATCTGTGGACATAATACCGCATTCAGCGTACACCAGTTGCAGACAATTCTTTAAATTATTGTCCAAACCAAAACAAAAATACGCCTGTAGCAGTCCTTTCCGTATTATCTAAACGTCGTCTGTGTGACTCTTCACAGCTCACTAACCTCGATATTTATCGTTTACAGATAATACACGTTTTTGCAAAGCTAATCACACTAAAGATATAGTACACTTTCCACAGTCACAACACATTTTTCCTCTATTCATTAAACGTTCAACACACGGCAACCTTATTTGCTGTGACATACCTATATTCTTCATTCTGAACATTTATGTGAAAGTTTATTCCTTGATTTGAAATTCAGGAAGGAGCTGTACTGGACTAAAATTAATATGAATTCAACAGTTTCCATTGCCACAATTAATACGAATCCGTCGAGTGTTTCTGCAAATGAATTACGTTGCTAGGCAGAAGCAGAAGATGTTTGTCAGTATGTTGCGCAAATAACGCATAAAACTACTAGTAACTGAAGAGTTATTTTGAGCACATGCTGTTGAGAAATTTGTCAAGTGTCAAAATGATGTAATTATGAATTGTGAATTGAGCGTCGGAAGGCGGCGACAGGTAGTGCCCCATTTTAAAATCGATACCGCCATAATTGCAAAGGCACTAAGAAATATTTCGAGTAATTTGCGAGGATAGAACGTCTTCTTTTCGAGAACAGAGTCCAATGCAAATCAGGCGTGTCAATCAGAGCAACGCAATTCTCATTGCACTGCCACACTCTCGGTCAAGAAATATTTCGTTAGGGTGCTCAGTGGAATTCTTTGTCCTGTGGCCTGCCTGACGGTCCAAGCAATTTCCGCGTCTTTTTCAGCCATTAATGTACACTAATGTTTTTTTATCGACTCTGAACTTGCAGAGTCTTGTTAAAAACAAGGAGAATTATATTAACTGTCGGCTTCAACTAAGCGAGGACAAGTAAAGAGTACGTCTACCCAGTTGATCTCATATCAAGGGCGTCTTCAGTTTCTAATTGGCTACTTGCATATATCAACACTGCCGTGCGGGTTTTATTATGCTAATTCCACGCTCAAGTAAATCAAGGACGAATACGACCTTCAGTCAATATGCTAAGAAATTTCATCACGTTAACTGTCAATGCAGTGACAAGTGGAACCTGGTTTTACGTCCCAAAGTATACTTGAACGATGTACAACCTACGTGAATCGCATGACAGTGCAGTGAAACCCTACTCACCTGCTGTTACAAGGATCTTACCAATAAAAGGTATAAATTGAAACACGTTATATGGTGCACTTCAGGTCTTCGTTTCTCCTGTTATGTGGCACTGCGTGACTGGTGCCCCAAATTAGGAGATAGTGACAGTTCATCTTCAAGGGTCGAAATGCCAGTGAAGGAATTCATTTCATTCAGTTCATGTGAAATTCTACTCTTAAAGTTGACATCTCCAGGTCATCTCGGAACATCGGGTACAGTACCGATCACCCAGTGAAGCAGAGTCACATCCCAGCAGAACGCAGACGTCTACCGCAAAATGTTTCTGTGTTTCACCCTTATATTAGTACAGCTTAGATTTTCTATTGAAAATATTGTATAAAGGAATCAGAAGTACACAAGTTGCGACAGCAGATGCCAGTATTGTAATCACACTCGGACTTGAAATGTTTGAAGTTCTGACGTATTTCAAACACAAAATTCAGGGAAATGATAACTGACTTGGAAGTGATAAAGTAGGTTTATCAGTTGTGTGCGTGTGTGTGTGTGTGTGACTGCAATATACAAATCGCACATTCAGAGCATTTAAAATTCGCTTCCAAATAAGTTGGAAGGCTGTCTATATTGTTGACAAGCAAAGCGCGGACATTTGTACGTTGACGTTCCTGATTTTCGAGGTTGTGTTTTCGAAACACGCCTCCGGAATGATTGTGGAAAATTTCGCGACGTTTGACAGACAACCCACTTCACTGGTGTTCGCACAGTTGGCAAGCTGTTTGGGAAATGTCGTGACGCTCGTGGCGAATCAACAGCGACAACGACAACAACGACAATGACGACGAAAGCAATAATTAAAGAGAACACAGCAGGCAAAGACAACGGTGCATATATTCCAGTTCACTGTTCCTATTATCCAATCATCCGATGCTATAGACTAGGCTGAGTTACTGAAAGCGTCCTTACATGAAGTGCAAAAATGTTACACATCTCACACATCTCACCATAAAAGATTAGGTATTTAAACAGACCCTTACAAGCTTCATGCTGTGCGGTACACAAGTGGTATTTTAATTTTAAGAAAAGCGGCAAAGGTGAGCGCGCGCGCGCTCACACACACATACACACACTTGCACACGGAAATACATTTAAATAAAGTCTGCAAATATTTACCAAATAATGGCGACATGACAAGCAAAGGGTTGTTCATGCATCAGGAGACAAAAAAGACTGGCATCATATCCTTCATGCTGTCAGAAAAGAAATGGTTGATACCGCTTTGTTGTTGTCGTCGTTGTTGTTGTTGTTGTTATTGTTGTGTGTGTGTGTGTGTGTGTGTGTGTGAGCGAGTCACGGCGAGAGTGCAAGAGAGAGGTAAAAGCAGTGTAAACGCAAAATTGAACTGTATCCGTGACAGGGATTGTAAAAGGGTTGTTTCCACCTTTCCAACATAACTGAGACACATCCCCCAATATAAACGAAATACGTAAAATGTTCCTTATAATAATTCCTGCATACTTCCCAATAATTCTTTGTATTGGACATTTTGTTTTTAATTCTATTTTGATCCCTGAAAAGGGGAAGTTAAACTCCGTGTAAGATGGAAGTCATGCTCTGATATGTATGTAGCCATACAATGAAATCATTTCAACTGATAAAAGATTTTCCGATAGCTTAGGAAAATTATTTACTTTATAATTACTTTTTTCCAGATTTTATTTGCTGTAACTCTTTACAATTAATTTGCCCTTCTCATAAAACTGAATACTGCAACTTTTTATATTACTAAATTAGAAATTTTTGCGTATTTTGAACTATCAAAATTTGCTAAGCTTCTAATCCAGCCGATCTCCACTAAATTAAGGAAGCACATTTACAAGCGAAGGCCTCGTATGAACCGGTAATGCACGATATGAAAAATCGAATTTCCCAATCGCGCCCCCCCCCCACCAAGTCTTGGAATTTGTTCAAACTCTGCCTCATCACCATGTAACAAATTATTCGATTTAGCAGTGCGTGCCTAGACCTAAACCGCTTCGCATTCATGGGTCGGATCTGTACAAGGCGACAAGACATTTTGTTTCATTTGAATACTCTCGGCTGTACCAAGGAGACTGAACAGGGCGTTTTGTAGAATTTCATCAGACAGAAAAAGCTTGGGCCTGCTAAAAGATACGCAATGTACAGTACAATGTATCAACGTATCAAACAAGCAAAGACGAGATAAAAATATGAGTAGCTAACCTTAGAGAGACAGGCAGAAAGAGAGTGAGAAGATACTGGAATCTGATGAAGGAAATACTAGATCACCCTCGCTGGGGAACTCGATTTGCAATGGCTTGTGGGCCTGTCGCAAGACAGATTGCGCAAAAACATTTGCGTCAAGAAAATAGAGTTTATTAAACGGTTATTATACATGGCTTTACTTGCTGACACTGTCACCTGCATAGGCTACATTCGTCCATTCGATTAAGAGGATCTCTTTGAAAGAGAAATGAGGAAGTTTGCAAATGTATGCACAGAGGAACAGATCTGGCGCCTTCACTCTCTTTTGCCTCTACACTTGCAATTCGTGAATTCTAACTTTTTTATGCTCTGTAAAACAAGAAAGCTAATGATTTCGAGTAAAATACTTTAAAAATGTGAGTATTTTAGATGTTTTCAACTTTTTTTTTACACAACACACACAAAGGTTTATTCGCAGCTTAGCAATAGATGGGCAGTCGATCACTCCCGATAGTAGTACTGTTGCTACAGTACACAGGAAACTTACATTACGTGTAATAACATGGAAGGTAGAAAAATCAGTCGCATTTTACTGACCGCACTACCTAAAAAAATCGAAACAAGCCTCTTGTCCATGACATCTTAAAAAAAAAAAACAAAAAAACTAGATAGCAAGGACAAGAGACGTGTAATGATGGCTAGGCACATGAATGCTGGGTAAATGAAAATAAAAGTTCAGACAAGGTTTCGTACAGGTTTGTTCGATAAAAAAAATAATAATTTAAAAAAAAAGAATGGCAGGATAATTTCTCACGAAGTTGCTATGGTTGACTCCATGAGGATCTCTCGAATTGTTACATGCATATGGACGGACGGAGCAAGGTATTGTAACAGGCTCTACGCAGGCAAGTAAATGCCTCACAAAAGCTTTTGTAGTCTACTTTAAAGTGACACAGCATTTCTTTGAAGAACGGAAGAATTCCTCAAAAGCTCGAAGCCGATACTACCTGACTGTGAAACAGAAGTACTAACCAAACACCGTGACGTTTGGTTCCTTAAACTGAACATTCTTCATGTGGTGTTTCGCCAGTAGAAAGCTCAATAATCTGCCAGGATGCTTTGAGGCAGATCTTTCATCCGGTAATAGTCATCGAACAGTTTTTGTGGTCTGTGCTTGGTGAAATGTTTCTGTATTGTGCCAAGTGGCACGACTATTGTTCAGAACTCAGCTTTGCAGCCTCTACAGTAGATCTATGCAGCGCGACTCTGCGTGGTAAAACAGCCACTCGTTGCAGTCAGGCAAATGTTTGTGAAGAAAACAAAACATGTCACCGCGACTACAAGGAAGTCAGGCAGGGTTACTTCTAACTAATTCTCCCAGATAAGAATGCAAGTCTTCGGGAATGTGATGCTTTGTTGTTGGGTGTGTAGTTTCCTCTGGTTCGAAGAAACTACGATCCTTCCAAATGTCAGGAACTACACACCCGAAGATATAGTGTCAAATTCCAGAAAATTTATTTCTGGCTTTTTGGTATTACATTTTCCCAGGTCAGAATCAGGAGCCAGAAGTATGATGTTGAAGTTATCACAAAGACTGAACTCAATGTGGAACGACATTTTTCATGTCCGTGGTCGTAGTTCTAAGGCCTTGGTTACTTCATTTGAAAATCCTTGAGGGTAAATACTCGTAGTTTCTAAACACACCGTTTCAATGTCTCAACTTACTATTGCTGATTTATGATACTCCATCTGTCACAACGAGAAACTGAATGAAACAGGGGACAGTGAGGACAGGAAAGTATACATGAAAATGTACTGTTTTAATTTGCATGTGATACGTTTACATTGTCATAAAATAAGCAAAACAAGTCTGAATACAAAACACACCTGATGTCACATTCAGAGTGCAAACCATACGAATTTCATGAAAGACACCATTGTGGCCTGTTTCTTTTAACAAAGTGCAATAATGATGACAACTTCTACAAAAATACCTGAAATTTCTGATATTGGATGTGACGCTGCGGCCTGGGTAAGTGGTACCCGAAGTCGAGGGAACAAATTGCCTTCACTTACAGGGTTAGAGGTCAGTAAAGAATGACATCGGGAACACTCACCCACCGCGACGCAATATCACATCCCAGGATACTGGAATCCTTGGTTACACCGTTCTGAAAACCTCACAACTTGTACAGGTCTGAAATTAGTTTTCAGCCTATATAGTGAATCAGCTGCCTGCGTTGATAAAGCTCTGTCTCGTTTCGAAAACTTTAAATTTCACGTCAATGACTGCCCCGTAGCCACTGTTTCTCTTGCAGAAAAGCGAAACAGTCTGTAACGCTATATCAATTAGTTAACAGGGTGTAGTGACCAGCAATCCTGACTTGTATCCTAGGCCTGGGGTAGAATGCCTAATGGGAAAATGTGTGGTTTTCGTGGTCATTTCCATGATACTCTCCAACTTGGGAAACGACAACTCCTGTGCGGTGTCACTTATCACTGTGTAGTGGTTACCACTTCTGATCGTATTCAGAATATCTCGGGTTTGAATCCTGGCTAAGAATTTTCCTCAGTCCTTAAAAATGTGTCGCATAATAGATACGTGAATATTATGTTGGACAAAACCTCCTGTCTTGATATGGCCCTACACATTTCCCCTTCTGTCATCAGAAAAAAAGTAATATTGTAAAACCCAGTCTGTTTGATCCATTAGATCGAGTAAATATACGTGTATATCCCTGAGATTGGCTCAATTTATGGTTGTTGGTTCAGGCTTCACGCTTCTGGGTCCTATGAGACTTGGTATTATCACGACGCCTCGCTTGACAAAAAAACACCATCAGTTTACTTCCAACATTCCACGGCCGTCGAATCAAGCTGTTATTCTCGCACAATTTCAAGACTTCGTTATGAATTGTAACTGGCTGAAGACAGCCTACATTAGAGGTGTCAGAGCTGCTTATTATCTTATCTTTCATGTTCTTCTACTTCTTCTTCTTCTTCTTCTGCGCTACAACTCTGGTAGAGTCTTGGCTTTCTCAACAATATCCTTCCATTTAAGGCGATCCTGGACTTGTTCTGCCCATTTTATAAGTTTCGTCTTTCTCAGGTCATTCCTGATGTCTTCCCATGGGGACTTAGGCCTTCCCACTGGTCTAATTGTAAATGGTTTCCATTTGTATATTTTCCTTACAGTGCTAGTTTCAGACATTCTATTTATGTGTCCAAACCAACTCACTCTTTGGGCTTTAACATAATTTATTATGTTCCGATGATTTATTAACTCATCTAGTTCCTTGCTTGTTTTAATTCTCTTTCATATTTACCTTTCATAATAACTGCTAAGTACAACAATATGCAAACACGCGTTAGAGAAAACGTTATTAAATAAGCCAATAAAAATACGTGTTAGTCTCAAGTGAAGTTAGGCCTACTGATGAGGAGTCCTTTCACTTCCCGCATGAATAAGTGTGTGCTGGCTTACATTGCTAACCACTTACAGGCACTGGCATCGCTGGTAAAGCTCAAAAAGCTCCATAACTTTTAAGCGAAACTCTTTCATTGAAACTTTCAGAAAACGTTCCTTCCGGTCAGGTAGCTTGGAGAACATTGCTAATTACCAATGAATCTCTCTTAGCTCTATTCTCTCTTAAGCATCTGGTATGGTATTTACTGTCACGTTCATCCTAGTTATGTCTCGTCAACGTTACCTGTCAACATCATAGACAAGTGAAGACATGAAAGGGATGGTCTAACTGTATAGAAGACGGTGAACAGAACCTGGTTTCCTCAACACTATAACAGCTGGGCAGAATACAACTGCAACTGCAAATAGAGAAGTCAAATGAAACCAACTAAGACCAAAATAAAATTCGCCGACAAATATCGCTGTCGACCGTCTAACAAAACGTACCCAGCTTAATCTTGATTTTCAGTTTAATTAACAACTTTTCAGTAGACAGATTGTGTCGAAAAGAAGGAGCAAGAGTGAGTGAAAAAGAAACAGGGAACTGGAAGGATGTGGTCGTGGCTCATCTTCGGTTACTAGCCCGTAATCTAGTGGAGATAAAACTAGTGGAAGAAATGTCACACCCTCCACTCGCTTGCCACGGCGTGGCACAAGTGCTGTAGATTGCTGACCTCTGTATTCTTACGGTGTCGAAGAAGTAAACAGAAGCCATTTCTCACCTTTAATATTTTTAGGCTTACGGTTTGTTTACTACGTGGGTATAAATAGCTCTACCGCAAGGTTTACCTTCTCTTCAGTTGTTCTGCTCTTCATATGAAGGCCGTAGATCAGCTTGATTATCAATCGTCTGCGAATACCCGATAACAACAGTTTTGTGCTAACTAACTAACTAACTAACTAAAGTAAACTAAACTAAACTGACTGACTTCATGGAACGGAGTCGTTTTTGAGAAGTCATCAGTTCGTCACCCAGTCAAGAAACACTCGCATTTTATGGAACCCGGGGGTGGATTACCTTGTTGGCAAAGTTCGCCACCTGTCCCTATACCGAGCCACATTAATACAGTCCCATCGTATTCAAGATCCACCTCAATACTATCCCCCCATCTATGCCAAACTATCTGTACAAATCCGAAGTAACATTTCTTAACGTTTATTATTTTAGGTAAGGAATTGTTAGCCCATGGCCCAATCCCCAAGACGAAGGACCACAGACAGTCGACTGCCCGCTACTACTTACTCAACATACTCCCAGCTACCGTCCCTGTCTGGAGGCCGTGTCCTCAATCCGCAACCCGAGGAAGCACCATACCATAACACTATAAATTTTTAGCATTTTTTAATTACGAACACAGTTATATGTGATTGTGTTTAGTTTCTGAAAGGGTCTTTCCCTCCTCGTGTTAAGTTTCGGGTATCTCACACCACACACACACACACACACACACACACACACACACACACACAAATGCGCGCGCATAAACAGACTTGAACTGTAAGAAATAAAAGAATGTCAATGCAGATAGATACATGTGAAGTAACTATACAAGACATAAAAAAAAATGTTGCTCGTGTCTGTAATCAGCCGAGTCATTCAGTGCCTTGCACTGGTTTCGTAGGCGACGAGTTTCCTTTTATTATTCTGCCATTAACACGTGATAATAACGAACGTCAAACACAGACAAAAAGCTGTGTGGCTTCATACGTCATTATGACGTCAAGCTGTACGACTGATAGGATCACTGTTCCTATACTGACTTACGAAAATCCGGTATGTGTTGATACTATTCTACATACAGCTGGATCGAACATGGCTATGGTATACATGTTACCCTACATGCTGAAAACTTGGTCTTTGTATTCTAATATTGTTTCAACAGTTAACTTTTCCAAAGTAAATATATATGCGAAATCGGGTAAAGTTTACATAACAGAAAGCAGAAACATAAATACGGTTGTGGTTTAGCAAATATTAGGGCTAGATGTTAAAATTACCTATACGCGGCAGAGTAGTTCTACATAAACTAAAAGTGGTTAATGCTCGTCGGTCAAGAAATTGTCGGTTTTAATGAACTCGAAGTTACGTACCTCATCTATCGCAGAAAGACGGGCAAAGGTTCGCGTCGACCCATCAACACGTCCCTTATTGCGTGATTCTTATTAATTAAAGAAACGTCTCAGGATCCCGGCCGGAATCCCAGATTTCCGAAGTACACAGTTTTGAAACACTGTACTATATATTTCTTTTAGCTATTTAGCTATTTTTGAGGAGCGGGGGGTGGGTGAGAAAGTATTCCAAAAGTTAGTCAATGACTCAATCATTCCTTCACTCAGCGTGAATCCTAATACCCCTTCATCTTGCAAAAGACAGAACCCTGATTTCGCAACTGCCAGTACCAATAAGCCACAATTCTAACTACAATTTAACTTCATTTCTTGCTATAAACCACTGACAGCAGGTGGCAATGTGTAAATCTGCTCTCGAAGTTAAGAGCCACCGCCCATGTTTGCCTGGAAATGCTGTTTAATAGCCTACAGAGTAGATGATACGACTGTATTGACTTTACACACACTTGTCAGTCAACTGCAACAATATTTGCATTATATGCTTGGTGACACATCAGAGAAGTATTGATGGGATAAAATCTAGAAACTGTAGGCAAGGAACTGGAGCCGAGAGCTGACCAGCTGAGTCCCAATACATTTCCCAAACCTCAAACATAGTCTATTTACTGGTCTCTTGTTAGTTTTATTCATTAACGAAATACACGCCAAAAAGAGAATTGGAAGTACCCCGAGAAAATCTGATCCATCTGCACAATGGAGTGCTGGGTATACGTCGTGCCTCTTAAAAACCTCTCCGACCTTAGCCAATTGTAGTCCAGTGGTGACTGTAAATGAGGAAGAAATGCACAACAAATATTGATCGGAAAACCTCAAGAGAAGATATCACTTTGAAGACCTACGCACAAGTTGCAGGTTACTGTTCAAACGGACGCTAAAGAAGAAGAGTGGTTCAGGAATATTCTTGAGCAGAGGTACTGGGCCTTTGGTTTCCGTAAGAGGTGGAGCAGAGACTAGCTGAGCGACTGTTACCTTCACAACAAGGACTGTTTTTCACGAAGTGACGTAGCTGGTGTTCGTTACTCTCGTGCATAATTTTGCACTGCACTCCATACCTTTATGCTGCACTAATTCAATAACATACTTATCAAACCATAACCAATATATCTTCGATAACAAACTTATTATCCACAACTCGACATGTTTCCACGAAAGTCATCATAAATATATTAAATTTTTGAGACAAAATATGTGTGATAATGTTACATTCCATTAATGCCTAAACATCTGTTACTGTTTAATTACACTTTTCATGCAACTGTAATCGTAAGCAGATTTGGTAACTTCATTATTACCAATGTAACATCCGTAACAAATTTTACATATTTTTGAAAATATGACATGATCGTTTGTGTTTAAGAATCGAATCTTCTCATCATATTCGTTAGAAACATGTCCAACTGTGCATAATAAATCAGTTATCAAAGAGATATTAGGACATTCTGCATATATTCAAATTGCGAATTTAGTTTGTAGTGTCAGACATTCACTCTTCAAAATTAGTAAAACAATGCGGGGTTTTAATTTAGACAACATCGTAACGAGACACGTTGACCTGTACCGGAATAATTAGTCATGTGACACAGCTAACCAACCACTTAGAATTTTAGTTGTCCGTACAGCAAAAACATTGAAAACCACTAAATCGGCCACTGATGAAGGAACGAATGGTTACGCGAGCCACACCTTGCAGGGTGTTGCAGATTCATGCACATCATATGTCATTAATGAATCCGTATAAGAATTCTTCAAACCTACGTTTATCCTTCATGACATTTCTTGTCCATCCATTGCAAGTAGAAGTGGTTATTTCATAACCGCCATCTGTAGTTTTTTTTTTTTTTTTTTTGAAAAACAAGATAATAATACGGGCAGAGTCCCACCCCTTCCCGGAATCTGAGTGCTATCTATGAGCAGATAAAACATGTTCACAGCATTGTCGGTGAACCAATTCAAAAGTCAATAATTATCATTGCAGTTCGTACATAAAGATCCGAGGCCGCTTCTTTTGGCATGCCCACGGACTCGCCGACAGCCGTTCTCGATTCATGCGTCAGATTCAGAAGAGCTTTTTGAAACCGAAATCTAGATGCGCATTTACGGCGTTCTTTACGATCAAACAAAACCCAAAATCTCGCACAAATAAATACACACGTGATATACATACGTGTCACTGTATTAACCTTTTGGCGCCGGAATTGTCTTTTTTTTTTAATTTTAGCACACCCTGTATATAAAATGTGAATAATAC
>Ga0123355_10009396_pt1 | contig 14856 bp, 7 predicted proteins | sample TergutEmb28metaG_3_FD_89872 | JGI IMG/M metagenome (GOLD analysis project Ga0123355, IMG submission 89872) | Embiratermes neotenicus P1 segment gut microbial communities from Petit-Saut dam, French Guiana - Emb289 P1 | ecosystem: Host-associated > Arthropoda: Insects > Digestive system > Gut ...
ACTCTACATGTTTCGGGTGTCACAGCACCCATCATCAGGAGTATCAAAAACTGTACCCGCAGCCTCCGGTACAGGTCATACTACTTGTACCGCTACTCCCCTCCTACGTGGTCTGGTCTGGACCAGACCACGTAGGAGGGGAGTAGCGGTACAAGTAGTATGACCTGTACCGGAGGTTGCGGGTACAGTTTTTGATACTCCTGATGATGGGTGCTGTGACACCCGAAACATGTAGGATAGTTTTGCAGTGAATAAATATCTGCATATTGTTGCATCTGTTGGATTTTTATTCACATCAACAACGAATTCTTTCAAAATCAGCTTATATACTTTTCACAATAACAAGGATAAGGGGGTACGCGGTGGCGCAGTTGGTCGAGGCACTGCGTTACAAGTCGGAAGGTCGCGGGTTCGATTCCTGATGGTGTCATTGGAACTTTTTATTGACATAATCCTTCCGGCCGCACTGTGACCCTGGGGTTGATTCAGCCTCTAACAGAAACGAGTACCAGGAATATTTCCTGTGGGTAAAGGCGGCCGGTGCATAGGGCTGACAACTTTACCACCTTCATTTGACGATTGTCTTGAAATCTGGGAGCCTCAGCCTTCTGGAACCCTCTGGGCCTGTCCAGGCCTCTAACGGGATGGCTTTACCTTATTATAACAAGGATAAAGGGTACATCACCACGCAACACGTAAAGCATGTCGTTTAAGGAATACAAACAGAACAACAGGAAAATCTTCGGGTAAGCTAGATTACAGTTACCTGCAATGGTGTTATGAATACTGTGGGTCGGTTCGGCCGTAAAAAACGGACTTCCATATTTGTAACAATATGCAGCGTTAGTGATAACCAAAACAAGAAGTAACTCCACACAGAAATTAACCACACATTACTTCACCATTTTATGTTTCACTAATCGTTACATATTTTAAGAAAACAATTAATACATTCAGGGTAAAAAAATTTAAGATACCGAAACTTGTAGCGAATATGAGATATGAAAAATATTCAGGAATCACGTTGCAATTATACATCAGAAATATTTAGTAATGTATAATATTCCATACATTGTTAAACATAGGTCGATGGAGTCTACAATATTCCGACAACTTTCTCTGCTAATGCGATAAATTAAATTTGTGTAATACAAATTATTTTGTAGTTCGCTCTGCACACGTGTGAATTGAAGTTGGGGATGGTCAGTCGCCACTTAAAAACTGTGTACGTGAGCTGTTATTCTGATATGTAGTCGTTCGTGCAAGTGACACTGTGAACAAATGGTAAGTCAAGTGACACTCTGAGACCAAGCGGGGTGAAGTGTCACTCTGAGACCAAGCTGAAAGTGAAGAGTCACTCCGAGACTAAGTGGGGTGAAGTTTCACTCTGAGATCAAGCAGTAAGTGATGTGTCACTCTGAGACCAAGCGGGGTGAAGTGTCACTCTGAGATCAAGCGGAAAGTGAAGAGTCACTACGAGACTAATTGCGGTGAAGTTTCACTCTGAGATCAAGCAGTAAGTGAAGTGTCACTCTGAGACCAAGAGGGGTGAAGTGTCACTCTGAGATCAAGCGGAAAGTGAAGAGTCACTCCGAGACTAAGTGGGGTGAAGTTTCACTCTGAGATCAAGCAGTAAGTGAAGTGTCACTCTGAGACCAAGCGGGGTGAAGTGTCACTCTGAGATCAAGCGGAAAGTGAAGAGTCACTCCGAGACTAAGTGGGGTGAAGTTTCACTCTGAGATCAAGCAGTAAGTGATGTGTCACTCTGAGACCAGGCAGTAAGTGAAATGTCACTCTGAAACCAAGCGGGGTGAAGTGTCACTCTGAGATCAAGCGGAAAGTGAAGTGTCACTCTGAGGCACACGATAAGTGAAGTGTCAATCTGTGACCAAGCGGTAAGTGAAACGTCACTATGTGACCAAGAGGTAAGCGAAGTGTCATTCTGAGATCAAGCGGAAAGTGAAGTGTCACCCTGAGACTAAGCAGTAAGTGAAATGTCACTCTGAGACGAAGCGAGATGAAGTGTCACTCTGAGACCAAGTGAGATGAAGTGTCACTCTGAGACCAAGCGGTAAGTGAAGTGTCACTCTGAGACCAAACGGTAAGTGGTGTCACCCTGAGACTAAGCGGTAAGTGAAATGTCACTCTGAGACCAAGCGAGATGAAGTGTCACTCTGAGACCAAGCGGTAAGTGAAGTGTCACTCTGAGACCAAACGGGAAGTGGTGTCACCCTGAGACTAAGCGGTAAGTGATATGTCACTCTGAGACCAAGCGAGATGAAGTGTCACTCTGAGACCAAGCGGTAAGTGAAGTGTCACTCTGAGACCAAACGGTAAGTGAAGTTGCACTCTGTAAACCAGCTGTACGTCGATAGAAAACGGTTCAAAATCGCTACGCCTTTTCTAAAGGAAACCAACATTCAAGCGTGTCACTAAACATGACCCTTACTCCTTTCCATCCTCCTCCTATCTTTAAACATATTTCTTAATATTCACGATGTTAATGACCCCACGCTAGCATGTGCCTGATGTTCATTCAAATCTTCATCTCCTTTCGTGGCAGCTAAAGATTCGACACGTCACACCCAAAGCCCCACTGGAAGCGATCTTGAGCCAGTCCATATGCTTTCAGTCCATGTACTTTCCTACGAAACACCCTAAAATCACTTTTCACTCGTCTTCTCGATGTTTCAAACAGCAGCTCTGCAAGATGTTTCCCGGTAAAATTCTGTCTCCATTGTATGTAATGAAAGACAAGTCTGCAATAGATCGTTCCACATTCGCTTTTACTGCTGCTTGCTCTACATGGCAATTCGAACCTAATTTCTAGTTTTGCTTATCCTTTTCGCGGCTTGTAGAACACTAAATATTTATGGCTAGCTCTGCAGTTTAACTTCCACAGCTCGACTGTCTCTAAGGCAGATCTACATGGAAGCCCGTTCGCGAAAGCCGTGGGATTAATTATCGGTCGGCACTGCGGTATTTCTGGGCGTAAAACTAATATTGCAGCCGGTAAGGATGAAGAGATTCAGTGTTCTGGAAGACGTCTGAACATACAGAAGAATAAGTAAAACAACACGGTGGTGGGGGGTGGGGGTGGGGGGTGGGGGACAGACATTCGGATACAGTGTGAGGAAATTTGTGTTTTAAGCACTCTCCACTATTGCTGGGAGGGAAATTAGCGACTTTGCACCAGGCCAAATATATGACATAGTTTTGATGAGAAAAACACGGAATGCCGATAGAAGGGGTGTACAGAAATTCGATTAAAAAAAGCTACCCTAAGACCTAGGGGATGGGAGAACATGGGAGAACAGTGTTATAACGCATAAGATAAACAAATCCGTGAATATTCGGACCGGATTCCCTTAGCTCAGAATTGCATCAACAGCCTGTGATGTAAATTATTTTGAAACTTCCGGTCCTGTTAACCAACATATTATTTATAATAAACAAGAAAATTTCAACATGAGTTTCGATATGTTTTGTACTGTACATATGTAACCGTCAAGATATTTCACTATTATTCTCCCCTTGAGGCAGTTTGTTTTGAATTTGGAACTTCCTAATTTAAAAAACTGGCCCGAATACTGACTGGTTAATGGACATTCAGAGGACTGCAGTCTCGTTGTGCTTTCCATCAAAATTCATCAACCTGGCAATCCTGACACTAAACCCGCGTGGTGACAAAGACTGAAACACCAGAATACAGTCTTGATCCGTGAAACAACAGACCTATTTATTTTGCAATTTCGAGAAAGGTATTTTAGGCTACGATGCCAATTTATTTGGTAAAAACGCTCAAGCGTTTCGGAGCGACTTTCTACTTCGATCTTCAGGATAGATTTACATTACTATCTTGGTACGTACCTAAAACATTACAGGCTGCTAACACAGGCCTATTCTGGACGACAGTAAGCTTTGTATTCATCGAAAAGTGAACGTAAATTGCACACATATAATTTTGGGTTTATCTGAGTATTGTGCCCTCTAGGTGGTGATTCTTCCACTTAAGAAATCATTGCCAGCATTTTCGTGACTGCCAGAATCATGTTCAAATTTAAACGTATAACTCACAATTATTCTGTTACTATATTACACGTCATATACAATCCCTGAAGGGGAAGCCCACAATTTATAAACTACGGGGTCCATTTGCATTATTTCCAGCGCCTTGTCTAAATTAAAGTGTGTAACTCACCGTAACAGCGTTGGTGTTGTAGACCGCCCTAGGGGGAGAGGAATGTGGGGTGACGGGCAACATCCCAGTGTTCTCCTGCAGATGAGGATGCAACAGGTTCCCTTCTGAGTTGAATATGTCGTATTTGTCACGGATATACTCGGGGGAGTCATCTTTCCGGTTTGCGGATTCTTCATCTTCCATTGTCGATGGATCTGAGTTAGTCATCGTTGGACTGTACCCTGTATTCAGTGCTGGCAGCCATGAAGACATGTACGGGGTTATGCTTCAACTCATGTAATAAGTAAGTGTCATGGAGTTCTTTCCGTTTAAACTCGATTTTTATGCTAAACGTGATGCTCTCGGAATTATGCAAGACTTGGCCACTAAATGTCGCCACTAATAAATTTATAAGTGTGGAATGCATAAAGATGATAATTTATTTATCATTAATTGTAAGATCACCGAAAGAGTACAACAATTATAGATTCGAAATTTGCTCTTTCTTCTTTCTTGAAAAAAAGCGTTAGTAAATTGAGAAAATTTTTTAAATTTTACACTGGCATATTTTGTGGTAGCCTTCAAGTAATGGTAATTAATAAATTATGTATTTAAACTCTTACAATAAAATTCCAAGACATGGTAGAAAATTCTATCAAAACTTCACAAACTTAGGGGTGCTATAAATTACAGTGTTCCATGCGCACAGAATTTTTGTCCCTTACAATCACGACCTATTCTTTTCAGTTTGCGATCAAATAATTTCCGATAATTTTAAAATTATTGAATAATTCAGCAGAAAAAAATTTCCTTTAAAGGTAAGACCTAATTATTAGCCCACAAGGAAGATTACGGAATTTATTTGCAACATGTCACATGCCATAATTTAATTTCAAAATTAGAGATTTCTCCTGAAGTACATATTCAAGATACAATAATTGCTGCCTTTACTTTATTTTCTTTTCAGTTTTCGTGTTATGTTTATGATAAATTTAGAATAAATGTTAAAGGCAATAACGTTTTAAGTAATTTTTAAAATGTCAAACTTTATAGAGTTACTCTATATATACTCTTCACAATGAAAAGTATCTTTAATACTATAGCAGAGTAATATTCAAAATTGGCCCACAGATAAGCACTTGCCAGCATACTTAACAAATGGGAATGAGGAACAAAATAACTTTTTAGTACACGACCAAAATCTTCTGTCCTTATAAATGACCAGTTTTCTCAAAGAATCATAAGTGTTATTCACCTCATTGCTAATGTAAAATTCCAGTGCTGGTGCAGCCTCTTGTGCTGCACAACACGGTACACGAAATGTATTACAATTAATTTTTGTGTAATCACTTTTCAGATAATCAGGCTTTAGAATGCTGACTTTAATTCCATTCTATCTAATTAAGTGTATCAGAATCACCACGACACTTCCACTGCACGAATTCCGTTCCAAATAACGCACAAAAGAAAATCACTGAAAATGTACTGATTGTCATAAAAGACGATGCGATTCAAAACCACTCGCCCTCTTTTTGTACAGGAGAGTACAAAGAGTGGGGCGACCAACAGAAGTCATTACCAACACTTTATATGTCTTGTTTATACAAGTACAAAATTATACAATATCCCACGTTTAGTTTTAATGATGCTCTGAGCAGGTTGTAATAACAAAAGCGGAATATTGTTTTTGTACAGCCGTCCGTAAATATGAATTACAGGCAGACACAACAACTGATACAACCTCACTTCATAAATTCAAGCACTGTACTGAGTTATTTGATCACATTACTTTCACACCACATCCGCTGGATACCCATCATAGCTTGAACTGAACTGAAAAGCCACACTGCAGTCTCCACCCACTAGTTGTAAAAAAAAACGTTAAAAATATAATACAAAACTAAAAAAGCGTTTCCAACTAAAACAGCGGTAGCAGCTTCATCACATAGCGGGCGTAGGGATGACACAGACACACACACACAGACACACACACACATACAGGGCCACTATCTCTCTTTCAACACGAAGTTACTTCTCTTTTCTCCTTCACATGATTATCTCTCTCTGCTACATATGCTTTCTCCCCACCATTCACACATGGGTGGCATACTGCGGAAAGATGTGCAGTAATGTTGGTAGCCCTACAGCCACACACACACACACACACACACAAACAGGAGAAATATTACCGTCATTCAGACAGTATGTATGGGTATTTACGAATAAAAATCCAGTGTTTAAAGCGGCAAGCTAGGATGCGGACAAATAAATAAATATACATAAATATACATAAATAAATATACTCCACGAAGCATAATACTTCTAGAAAAGTTACTGCTTCTTCAACCAGTCAAGAAATTACACGCATTTAAAGCAACTCGAAGGTTCATTGCCGCACTGACAAACACCCCGTCACATATTCCCATCCTAAGCCAGATCAATCCAGCCCACTTCTTTCCCAGTGATCTATTTTAGGTACTTTTTAATATTATCCTCCCACCCACGCCTAGGCATTCCGAGTATTATTCTGGAAACCTGAAAGGGTTTCCACACCACAACCCTGCTTGCGCCTCTCCTCTGCCCAATACTTGCCACAAGCCCAGCCAATCTCATTTTTCTTGAAAATATATAAACACACACAAAAATTCAAAAGAGTAAGAAAATTAAACACACCATATATATATATATATATATACATAAGTGTAGATACATATATAAGGCGACGATGTTCCAATAGAACCGAATGCCGTAGCTCGTTGTTAACGATCTATTGTTAAGTAATAAATATAGTTGTGTTTGATGGTGGCTTCCAGTAATTATCAGTTATTTATTAAAAACAGAATAGAATGTATTCCATTAAATTACGCAAGTGCAGTATTGGGAGAAAAAACTGCAAGCAGAAATTAGGGCAGAAGCCTTCATTTTATTTTGCATCTTTTTATCATAAACACGGTAACGGTGATATTGAAAGCGTGTCAATAGATACACCAGACTTAATACTTGCATTAATAGTATCAGAGTGGGGTTCAAAAAAATGCAGCTGACGTTCATAAACGAGAAATTTGGCTCGTGTTGTGGAAAAGAGTTACTAAAGCAATAATATAAACAGCCAACTAGATACAACAATAACAATATTTTATTGATAATTACAATCAGCTCAGCATGTTTCGGGCGATAATTTCGCCCATCGTCAGGAGCACTAGACTGTGTTTACAGCTTGCGGTATAATGCACCGACGATGCTGCCTGCAGGCAGCATCGTCGGTGCATTATACCGCAAGCTGTAAACACAGTCTAGTGCTCCTGACGATGGGCGAAATTATCGCCCGAAACATGCTGAGCTGATTGTAATTATCAATAAAATATTGTTATTGTTGTATCTAGTTGGCTGTTTATATTATTGCTTTAGTAACTCTTTTCCACAACACGAGCCAAATTTCTCGTTTATGAACGTCAGCTGCATTTTTTTGAACCCCACTCTGATACTATTAATGCAAGTATTAAGTCTGGTGTATCTATTGACACGCTTTCAATATCACCGTTACCGTGTTTATGATAAAAAGATGCAAAATAAAATGAAGGCTTCTGCCCTAATTTCTGCTTGCAGTTTTTTCTCCCAATACTGCACTTGCGTAATTTAATGGAATACATTCTATTCTGTTTTTAATAAATAACTGATAATTACTGGAAGCCACCATCAAACACAACTATATTTATTACTTAACAATAGATCGTTAACAACGAGCTACGGCATTCGGTTCTATTGGAACATCGTCGCCTTATATATGTATCTACACTTATGTATATATATATATATATATATGGTGTGTTTAATTTTCTTACTCTTTTGAATTTTTGTGTGTGTTTATATATTTTCAAGAAAAATGAGATTGGCTGGGCTTGTGGCAAGTATTGGGCAGAGGAGAGGCGCAAGCAGGGTTGTGGTGTGGAAACCCTTTCAGGTTTCCAGAATAATACTCGGAATGCCTAGGCGTGGGTGGGAGGATAATATTAAAAAGTACCTAAAATAGATCACTGGGAAAGAAGTGGGCTGGATTGATCTGGCTTAGGATGGGAATATGTGACGGGGTGTTTGTCAGTGCGGCAATGAACCTTCGAGTTGCTTTAAATGCGTGTAATTTCTTGACTGGTTGAAGAAGCAGTAACTTTTCTAGAAGTATTATGCTTCGTGGAGTATATTTATTTATGTATATTTATGTATATTTATTTATTTGTCCGCATCCTAGCTTGCCGCTTTAAACACTGGATTTTTATTCGTAAATACCCATACATACTGTCTGAATGACGGTAATATTTCTCCTGTTTGTGTGTGTGTGTGTGTGTGTGTGGCTGTAGGGCTACCAACATTACTGCACATCTTTCCGCAGTATGCCACCCATGTGTGAATGGTGGGGAGAAAGCATATGTAGCAGAGAGAGATAATCATGTGAAGGAGAAAAGAGAAGTAACTTCGTGTTGAAAGAGAGATAGTGGCCCTGTATGTGTGTGTGTGTCTGTGTGTGTGTGTCTGTGTCATCCCTACGCCCGCTATGTGATGAAGCTGCTACCGCTGTTTTAGTTGGAAACGCTTTTTTAGTTTTGTATTATATTTTTAACGTTTTTTTTTACAACTAGTGGGTGGAGACTGCAGTGTGGCTTTTCAGTTCAGTTCAAGCTATGATGGGTATCCAGCGGATGTGGTGTGAAAGTAATGTGATCAAATAACTCAGTACAGTGCTTGAATTTATGAAGTGAGGTTGTATCAGTTGTTGTGTCTGCCTGTAATTCATATTTACGGACGGCTGTACAAAAACAATATTCCGCTTTTGTTATTACAACCTGCTCAGAGCATCATTAAAACTAAACGTGGGATATTGTATAATTTTGTACTTGTATAAACAAGACATATAAAGTGTTGGTAATGACTTCTGTTGGTCGCCCCACTCTTTGTACTCTCCTGTACAAAAAGAGGGCGAGTGGTTTTGAATCGCATCGTCTTTTATGACAATCAGTACATTTTCAGTGATTTTCTTTTGTGCGTTATTTGGAACGGAATTCGTGCAGTGGAAGTGTCGTGGTGATTCTGATACACTTAATTAGATAGAATGGAATTAAAGTCAGCATTCTAAAGCCTGATTATCTGAAAAGTGATTACACAAAAATTAATTGTAATACATTTCGTGTACCGTGTTGTGCAGCACAAGAGGCTGCACCAGCACTGGAATTTTACATTAGCAATGAGGTGAATAACACTTATGATTCTTTGAGAAAACTGGTCATTTATAAGGACAGAAGATTTTGGTCGTGTACTAAAAAGTTATTTTGTTCCTCATTCCCATTTGTTAAGTATGCTGGCAAGTGCTTATCTGTGGGCCAATTTTGAATATTACTCTGCTATAGTATTAAAGATACTTTTCATTGTGAAGAGTATATATAGAGTAACTCTATAAAGTTTGACATTTTAAAAATTACTTAAAACGTTATTGCCTTTAACATTTATTCTAAATTTATCATAAACATAACACGAAAACTGAAAAGAAAATAAAGTAAAGGCAGCAATTATTGTATCTTGAATATGTACTTCAGGAGAAATCTCTAATTTTGAAATTAAATTATGGCATGTGACATGTTGCAAATAAATTCCGTAATCTTCCTTGTGGGCTAATAATTAGGTCTTACCTTTAAAGGAAATTTTTTTCTGCTGAATTATTCAATAATTTTAAAATTATCGGAAATTATTTGATCGCAAACTGAAAAGAATAGGTCGTGATTGTAAGGGACAAAAATTCTGTGCGCATGGAACACTGTAATTTATAGCACCCCTAAGTTTGTGAAGTTTTGATAGAATTTTCTACCATGTCTTGGAATTTTATTGTAAGAGTTTAAATACATAATTTATTAATTACCATTACTTGAAGGCTACCACAAAATATGCCAGTGTAAAATTTAAAAAATTTTCTCAATTTACTAACGCTTTTTTTCAAGAAAGAAGAAAGAGCAAATTTCGAATCTATAATTGTTGTACTCTTTCGGTGATCTTACAATTAATGATAAATAAATTATCATCTTTATGCATTCCACACTTATAAATTTATTAGTGGCGACATTTAGTGGCCAAGTCTTGCATAATTCCGAGAGCATCACGTTTAGCATAAAAATCGAGTTTAAACGGAAAGAACTCCATGACACTTACTTATTACATGAGTTGAAGCATAACCCCGTACATGTCTTCATGGCTGCCAGCACTGAATACAGGGTACAGTCCAACGATGACTAACTCAGATCCATCGACAATGGAAGATGAAGAATCCGCAAACCGGAAAGATGACTCCCCCGAGTATATCCGTGACAAATACGACATATTCAACTCAGAAGGGAACCTGTTGCATCCTCATCTGCAGGAGAACACTGGGATGTTGCCCGTCACCCCACATTCCTCTCCCCCTAGGGCGGTCTACAACACCAACGCTGTTACGGTGAGTTACACACTTTAATTTAGACAAGGCGCTGGAAATAATGCAAATGGACCCCGTAGTTTATAAATTGTGGGCTTCCCCTTCAGGGATTGTATATGACGTGTAATATAGTAACAGAATAATTGTGAGTTATACGTTTAAATTTGAACATGATTCTGGCAGTCACGAAAATGCTGGCAATGATTTCTTAAGTGGAAGAATCACCACCTAGAGGGCACAATACTCAGATAAACCCAAAATTATATGTGTGCAATTTACGTTCACTTTTCGATGAATACAAAGCTTACTGTCGTCCAGAATAGGCCTGTGTTAGCAGCCTGTAATGTTTTAGGTACGTACCAAGATAGTAATGTAAATCTATCCTGAAGATCGAAGTAGAAAGTCGCTCCGAAACGCTTGAGCGTTTTTACCAAATAAATTGGCATCGTAGCCTAAAATACCTTTCTCGAAATTGCAAAATAAATAGGTCTGTTGTTTCACGGATCAAGACTGTATTCTGGTGTTTCAGTCTTTGTCACCACGCGGGTTTAGTGTCAGGATTGCCAGGTTGATGAATTTTGATGGAAAGCACAACGAGACTGCAGTCCTCTGAATGTCCATTAACCAGTCAGTATTCGGGCCAGTTTTTTAAATTAGGAAGTTCCAAATTCAAAACAAACTGCCTCAAGGGGAGAATAATAGTGAAATATCTTGACGGTTACATATGTACAGTACAAAACATATCGAAACTCATGTTGAAATTTTCTTGTTTATTATAAATAATATGTTGGTTAACAGGACCGGAAGTTTCAAAATAATTTACATCACAGGCTGTTGATGCAATTCTGAGCTAAGGGAATCCGGTCCGAATATTCACGGATTTGTTTATCTTATGCGTTATAACACTGTTCTCCCATGTTCTCCCATCCCCTAGGTCTTAGGGTAGCTTTTTTTAATCGAATTTCTGTACACCCCTTCTATCGGCATTCCGTGTTTTTCTCATCAAAACTATGTCATATATTTGGCCTGGTGCAAAGTCGCTAATTTCCCTCCCAGCAATAGTGGAGAGTGCTTAAAACACAAATTTCCTCACACTGTATCCGAATGTCTGTCCCCCACCCCCCACCCCCACCCCCCACCACCGTGTTGTTTTACTTATTCTTCTGTATGTTCAGACGTCTTCCAGAACACTGAATCTCTTCATCCTTACCGGCTGCAATATTAGTTTTACGCCCAGAAATACCGCAGTGCCGACCGATAATTAATCCCACGGCTTTCGCGAACGGGCTTCCATGTAGATCTGCCTTAGAGACAGTCGAGCTGTGGAAGTTAAACTGCAGAGCTAGCCATAAATATTTAGTGTTCTACAAGCCGCGAAAAGGATAAGCAAAACTAGAAATTAGGTTCGAATTGCCATGTAGAGCAAGCAGCAGTAAAAGCGAATGTGGAACGATCTATTGCAGACTTGTCTTTCATTACATACAATGGAGACAGAATTTTACCGGGAAACATCTTGCAGAGCTGCTGTTTGAAACATCGAGAAGACGAGTGAAAAGTGATTTTAGGGTGTTTCGTAGGAAAGTACATGGACTGAAAGCATATGGACTGGCTCAAGATCGCTTCCAGTGGGGCTTTGGGTGTGACGTGTCGAATCTTTAGCTGCCACGAAAGGAGATGAAGATTTGAATGAACATCAGGCACATGCTAGCGTGGGGTCATTAACATCGTGAATATTAAGAAATATGTTTAAAGATAGGAGGAGGATGGAAAGGAGTAAGGGTCATGTTTAGTGACACGCTTGAATGTTGGTTTCCTTTAGAAAAGGCGTAGCGATTTTGAACCGTTTTCTATCGACGTACAGCTGGTTTACAGAGTGCAACTTCACTTACCGTTTGGTCTCAGAGTGACACTTCACTTACCGCTTGGTCTCAGAGTGACACTTCATCTCGCTTGGTCTCAGAGTGACATATCACTTACCGCTTAGTCTCAGGGTGACACCACTTCCCGTTTGGTCTCAGAGTGACACTTCACTTACCGCTTGGTCTCAGAGTGACACTTCATCTCGCTTGGTCTCAGAGTGACATTTCACTTACCGCTTAGTCTCAGGGTGACACCACTTACCGTTTGGTCTCAGAGTGACACTTCACTTACCGCTTGGTCTCAGAGTGACACTTCATCTCACTTGGTCTCAGAGTGACACTTCATCTCGCTTCGTCTCAGAGTGACATTTCACTTACTGCTTAGTCTCAGGGTGACACTTCACTTTCCGCTTGATCTCAGAATGACACTTCGCTTACCTCTTGGTCACATAGTGACGTTTCACTTACCGCTTGGTCACAGATTGACACTTCACTTATCGTGTGCCTCAGAGTGACACTTCACTTTCCGCTTGATCTCAGAGTGACACTTCACCCCGCTTGGTTTCAGAGTGACATTTCACTTACTGCCTGGTCTCAGAGTGACACATCACTTACTGCTTGATCTCAGAGTGAAACTTCACCCCACTTAGTCTCGGAGTGACTCTTCACTTTCCGCTTGATCTCAGAGTGACACTTCACCCCGCTTGGTCTCAGAGTGACACTTCACTTACTGCTTGATCTCAGAGTGAAACTTCACCCCACTTAGTCTCGGAGTGACTCTTCACTTTCCGCTTGATCTCAGAGTGACACTTCACCCCTCTTGGTCTCAGAGTGACACTTCACTTACTGCTTGATCTCAGAGTGAAACTTCACCGCAATTAGTCTCGTAGTGACTCTTCACTTTCCGCTTGATCTCAGAGTGACACTTCACCCCGCTTGGTCTCAGAGTGACACATCACTTACTGCTTGATCTCAGAGTGAAACTTCACCCCACTTAGTCTCGGAGTGACTCTTCACTTTCAGCTTGGTCTCAGAGTGACACTTCACCCCGCTTGGTCTCAGAGTGTCACTTGACTTACCATTTGTTCACAGTGTCACTTGCACGAACGACTACATATCAGAATAACAGCTCACGTACACAGTTTTTAAGTGGCGACTGACCATCCCCAACTTCAATTCACACGTGTGCAGAGCGAACTACAAAATAATTTGTATTACACAAATTTAATTTATCGCATTAGCAGAGAAAGTTGTCGGAATATTGTAGACTCCATCGACCTATGTTTAACAATGTATGGAATATTATACATTACTAAATATTTCTGATGTATAATTGCAACGTGATTCCTGAATATTTTTCATATCTCATATTCGCTACAAGTTTCGGTATCTTAAATTTTTTTACCCTGAATGTATTAATTGTTTTCTTAAAATATGTAACGATTAGTGAAACATAAAATGGTGAAGTAATGTGTGGTTAATTTCTGTGTGGAGTTACTTCTTGTTTTGGTTATCACTAACGCTGCATATTGTTACAAATATGGAAGTCCGTTTTTTACGGCCGAACCGACCCACAGTATTCATAACACCATTGCAGGTAACTGTAATCTAGCTTACCCGAAGATTTTCCTGTTGTTCTGTTTGTATTCCTTAAACGACATGCTTTACGTGTTGCGTGGTGATGTACCCTTTATCCTTGTTATAATAAGGTAAAGCCATCCCGTTAGAGGCCTGGACAGGCCCAGAGGGTTCCAGAAGGCTGAGGCTCCCAGATTTCAAGACAATCGTCAAATGAAGGTGGTAAAGTTGTCAGCCCTATGCACCGGCCGCCTTTACCCACAGGAAATATTCCTGGTACTCGTTTCTGTTAGAGGCTGAATCAACCCCAGGGTCACAGTGCGGCCGGAAGGATTATGTCAATAAAAAGTTCCAATGACACCATCAGGAATCGAACCCGCGACCTTCCGACTTGTAACGCAGTGCCTCGACCAACTGCGCCACCGCGTACCCCCTTATCCTTGTTATTGTGAAAAGTATATAAGCTGATTTTGAAAGAATTCGTTGTTGATGTGAATAAAAATCCAACAGATGCAACAATATGCAGATATTTATTCACTGCAAAACTATCCTACATGTTTCGGGTGTCACAGCACCCATCATCAGGAGTATCAAAAACTGTACCCGCAACCTCCGGTACAGGTCATACTACTTGTACCGCTACTCCCCTCCTACGTGGTCTGGTCCAGACCAGACCACGTAGGAGGGGAGTAGCGGTACAAGTAGTATGACCTGTACCGGAGGCTGCGGGTACAGTTTTTGATACTCCTGATGATGGGTGCTGTGACACCCGAAACATGTAGAGT
>Ga0123355_10009397_pt1 | contig 14855 bp, 11 predicted proteins | sample TergutEmb28metaG_3_FD_89872 | JGI IMG/M metagenome (GOLD analysis project Ga0123355, IMG submission 89872) | Embiratermes neotenicus P1 segment gut microbial communities from Petit-Saut dam, French Guiana - Emb289 P1 | ecosystem: Host-associated > Arthropoda: Insects > Digestive system > Gut ...
AAGACCATCTTCTACAGTGCCCGAAACTAGACCACAATTACAAAGAACTACCAAAGCTGTACTGGGATGCCAGAAGATTAATGGAATGAATCCAAGATCTGCCATTAGACAACAACAACATTTTGGCTAGTTGGAGGAAAGATTTCTTTCAGCTGCTGATTGAACATGGGGTTAATGATGTTAGTCAAACAGAGATACATTCAGCAGAGGTACTAGTGCCTGAACCAGCTGCCTTTGAGGTTTAGGTGGGTATTGAAGAGCTACAAAGACACCCAACACCAGGTTTTGATCAAATCCCATCAAAACTGATTAAAGCAGGGGTTAGGACAATTCGTTTTGAGATACATAAACTTACTAGTTTATTATCAAAGTTGTTCTATTCATCAACTGATGCACAAATGAATTGTCTTAAAAACAGTTTTAAAGTCTACATTAAAATTTACATTAAAGCAGCTCTGACAAGTTTCGATGCAGTCACACCATCATGAGGGAGCACATTACTCATGCTTGCTAAAGTTACAGTTGTTAAAATAGCCAATTAAAAGACATCGGTGTGTGGTGATGTGGCTGCATCACCACACACCGTTGTATTTTAATGGACTATTTTAACACCTGTAATTTTAGCAAGCAAAGTAATTTGCTCCCTGATGATGGTGTGACTGCACCGAAACATGTCGGATCTGTTTTAATGTAAATTTTAAAATTGTTTTCAAGTCAGTTCACTTGTGCATCAGTTGGCGAATAGAAAAACTTTGATAATATCAAGATGCGCGGTACTTACGTGAAAATTACTAACTTTTATTCAGAGTAAGTTGGAATTGCCTGAGGAATGGAAGGAGTTGTCCAATGTACCTATCTGTAAGAAGGGTGATAAAACAGGTTGTGTTTATATAGGCATGTCACTACATACAAAATTTTGTCCAACACCCCCCTGTTGAGGTGAACTCCATATGCAGAGGAAATTAGTGGGGTTCATCAGTGTGGATTTCAGCCCAACAGGTCTACTACAGATCGTACACTCTGCATTTGTCAAATACTTTAGCAAAAAATTCTATCCATGAAGTCAGTCCATCCACTTCCTCACAAATCTTTGCAGTCAAGTCCACACCAGCAGCAGCCAACACGTTTGCTGTTGGAGACATCTGTTCCTTCAACTTAAATGCTTCTTGTAGGAAACTGAAGTGAATCAATCCAAATCCTCTTGGAAACCTAGAACAAGACACTTTACTCAACAAATTGAATTTGACCACAGTTTCTGAGTTTACACCAAGGGAAAAATTGCTTTATTATAAGATTCAGAATTAGGAGGGTGAGCTCTGTAAATTAAGAAAGAAGTGTTGGCAGAATTTGAAATTTGTTTTCTGATGTGGAAGGAAATACACTGATGGAAGACAGTTCAACATCTCTGAATGCAGAGGCTATCAGGTTATTGAAGGGTATTTTTGAAAAACAGTAAGCATAAGTCAAAGGCTAGGAGGTGGAACTTTGGAGGCTAAATGTTGGCTTTGTCTGTTCTTACACGCAACCCAAAATCCTGCTCCTTCCTGTGAGTACTGCTGCCTCTTCCATCAAGTCACACATTGCAATCCATAGTTGTTACCGTTGACTTTGCGGCAGGCCTCGGTGCCCTGTGTGTGTGGTGCATTCCAGCACACTCTGCAGAATATGTCTGACAGAGACTGGTGCTTTTGTCTCTTGTTTGATGAAATGTCATTCAGAGAGAACATGTCAGTTTCTATCAGAAGCTTGACTGTATTGAGGATTTGGAGAACTCTTGAACAGAGAGAACATTCTATAATGCAAATCATGGTCCAGTGTTCATGGTCCGTGGTTTGCATCGAAAGTGGAAGCAGCCAGTTGCTTACTACGTGAACCGTGGAAGCACTAAGGCTAACCTCTTGGTGAAGTTCTCTAATGGTGTTCTTGGTGCATGTCAGAATGCTGGACTGCATATTGTTGCCACTATCTGTGACATGGGTGTGAAAAATGTCCAGGCCCTGAAACTGCTGTGTGCTACCAGACAGAAGACATTCTTCAAGTTCCAGAATCAAGATACTGTGACAGTGTACGATCCTCCTCACCTGAAGTGCACCAGAAACCTGTTCCTCAAATACAATATGCAGTTTCAGTTTGAGTTTGTGTGTGACCATTTTCCTGTAACTTCTTAGTGGGAACATACTTTAAATGAATACAACTAGGACAAACAAAATATTGTCAGCCTTTTCTACAAGCTCAGAGATGCCCACCTGTCGCCTGCTGCACAGAGTGCAATGAAAGTCAGCTTGGCTGTACAGATGATGGGCCACACTGTAGAAAGCAAGTCTTAATGCTGCAACTTTTCTAGGCAGGGAGCACTGCTCTGCCTTCATTGTGTTGTACTAAGAAGTCATCATCATTATAAACATCAAGGATTTGACCCTTTGATCCATTCTGTCTCCAGAGTTACAACTGCTCGTGCCAACGATTCTTCGGTCTTCCAATTGGTCTCCTACCTTGTGGTCTGTAGTGGTATGATTTCAAAGGGATTCAGTTTTGTGGCATTCTTTGCAAGTGTGAAAGACAGTTCCGTCTGTATTCATCTGTCTTGTCTAGTATGCCTGTAATCTGTAGTTCACGGCATATGTAGTCATTTGTTTTATGGTCATAAAGGGTGTAGCCTGCCAGAGGTCTCAGTAACTTCATTTCTGCTGCTTCAATTCTTCGTCTTTGTAAGGCTGTTAGAGTCCAGTTTTCTGACCCATATAAAAATGTAGGTAAAACTAGTGTGTTGTATATTTTCAAAATAATTTCCGTTCTCACTTTCTTAAAAATAGTTCTCTTAATAGTACCTATTAATTGTAAAAATTTTACCAGTTTGGATTCTACATCATTGGAAAATTGGTAAGATATACTGCAACCTAGATAAGTAAATTGGCTAACTTGTTCTAGTGTTTCATCATTTATAACAATTTTTGTTCTTAGGTGATCTGTCCCTACAAACCAAATACCTTCATCTTTTTTGTAGCAATTTCCAAATTATGTTCTATATCATTATATTCTGTACTAAGAAGTAAAGTGAAATATTCAAATTTAACCTACATCTGAGCAGGAAAATGTTACTTGTCCATGACAATTACTGGAAATTCTTATTTTTAATGTTTCTTTTGAGGAACTTTGGTGCTGAATGTGTTGCAACAGGTGTGCTTGTGGAGGCAGTCTATCAACTGACAGTTTTAACCCTTTAAACGCCGAATTAAATCCCATCTGCCATTTGCTGGCATTATTAGGAGCTCACCTTATTCTCCACGTTAGCAGGATAAGGGTTAATAGCGTGAAGCGTGCTGTCCCAGGAAATAAATTGCTTGACTTACCTAGTTATGACAGTCCTCATATAGGTTCCTGGGCAGAGACAGGTGTGTGGTTAAGTAGGTGGATATCCTGACGGATGCTAAACGTGCATTTACTAAACCTCCTCCATCACAAAGTGGGTGGCTCATTAATATCTGTGCTGTCCAGCATGTGTGGAGATATGTTGAAAAAAGGCAGGTTTCAACAATCTTGAGACCTGAACCTCAGTCAGGATCCCCCTTGAGAACACATTTGGTGTTATCCATTTGCACAATGGTTCAAACAATGACCCAAATGTGGGACAGATGATAGATGTCCTGAAGAATGGTATCATCAGGGGCCATACTTTTAGAGGTATGAGTAACATAAACTGTGAGGATGGTAAGACTGAGCTGCTGGACAATCTACAATCATTCTTTGAGGAATCTGATGCTTTTCTACCACAACCATCCACAAATCAAGGTATTGGAACAGATGATGCTGTTCCTATTCATGTTGCAGAGCAAGTGCAGCAGGATGCAGCAATCAAGTGTGACAAGAAACTCTGTCAGTAGCATTTGTCATTGCCAGAGGTGACATGTCGCATCCCCAGTGATGACTATAAGACATGTCTCACATCCCCAATTGCGTTGGTGACCAATGCTTTCAAGTATTTCGAAGAGTATGAGGGGAACAAAAAGTTTCTAACCTATCCTGTGAAGCTGGTGGAGACTGTAAGTGGGTCTATTACTCTGTTGGAGTCTAAGATGGCATAGGTTGCTCACATGGGTTCAGTTGAAGAGATGATCACAGTTACCGTCCAGGACATGGCTGAATTTTGATGGATTGGGTCTTTTGGTTGTTCGCTACACCGCCAAAAAACAGTAGAGAGTATTGTGAGAGATGTCTTGAGAATTGCTATTCTATGGGTCAAGCAAACAAAGAGGTCAGTGAGTGAAGCAAGTAGGCAGAGGGCCACAAAGAGGAAGCTGAAAATCCTGTTACAGAAGTAAACAGAAAAATAATAATGACTCTTTCTTCATGTTTGCACTGTGCATCAATGATAATTAAACACTTTTTTAATCCAACTAAGGCACAATATATTATTTGTAGATACAATTAAAATTATAAAATACTTAAAAGCACTTCAACATGTTTCAGATCACAGAGGATCCATCATCAGGGAGCCTTGTTCAGTGCTTGGCTAAAAATTACAAGAATGATTCTATCATGTTCGTTAACATGGACAAGGTCAGTGTTATGGCAGCATATTCTGATCCATTGTGCGTGTGTGTAGTTCACTGTACATGGAGGCAAAACTTAAATACACAACTGTATTGGATACACTTACAATTTGCTGACCAGTGTAACAGTGTATGGCAGCACTCACAGAACTCCATTGAAATTAAATTAAATCAAAAGCTGGACACTCTGTATCAAAAACTCAATAAGAAAAGTGCCTCCATATACAGTGAGCTACACACACACACACACACAATGGGTCAGAATATGCTGCCATAAGATCGACCTTGTCCATGTCAACGGACATGATAGAATCATTCTTGTAATTTTTAGCAAAGCACTGTACAAGGCTCCCTGATGATGGATCCTCTGTGATCTGAAACTTGTTGGAGCACTTTTAAATATCTTATAATTTTAATTGTAAATATATATTATATATTGTGAATTAGTTGGATAATAAAGTGCTTAATAATGACTCTTTTATTTTCTCCCTATAGCTAGTGGTGTCTCCTGCCCACACAAGGTCACTATAAGCATCAAGATTCACGTGACATGAATCCTCAATGCCAGTATGAAAAACACACGAGTTATTCAATTGATGGAAGTGCGTGTTTTGCAGCTACTAATGTGCGATTCTTCAAACATTACACTTGACACAAGGCACGTGAGGACAGCACTGTAAAACTTAAGTCTTACACATGTCTCTGACTTCAGCACACATCATTTCATCTTGACATGAACTGTACTGCACTACAGTAACACATATATGTAGAAATGAAGTGGCATTACTTTTATTCACAGAATGACGTAATGTTCAAATCATCTTCTATACAGGGTTCTCAAGAATTGTATGTATGTAAATATATGATTACATTTATGTACATGTAATCACATGTGAATCTCATGTTTATTAGACCGTGCATAATTGTGATAGCTGAAGAATAAAAGACCAACTTGATGTCACTTGCTATTTTATTTCACTTCTTATGTGCTCAGCATATTTCGGACATTAATATATCCATCATCAGGAGATTGCGACTATTCTGTTGAATTACCACATTGGTCGTTTTGTTCTTGGTTTGATGTGTGTAGGAGATTCAGTACAGTTGGGTTGGAGTGGTATCCGTTTTGCAGGCTGAAGTTGTGCTTCAGCCTGCAACACAGATACTACTCCAACCCAACCGTACCAAATCTCCTACACACATTGAACCAAGAACAAAACGACCAATGCGGTAATTCAACAGCACAGTCGAAAGCCCCTGATGATGGATATATGTCCGAAACATGTTGAGCACATAAGAATTGAAATAAAATAGCAAGTGACATGAAGTTGGTGTTTTATTCTTCAGTACATGTAATCAGTATGTAGTTAATTTTCTGAAGGTAGTGTTCTTTTTTAAGATAATTACATTTCTGTGTAATTCTAGGAGTACTTCAGATTGGTTCAAGTACTATTTGACTCAGAATACAGACAGTTAAATTAAAATCATGTAAAACAATTTACAGTTTTTCTCTCACTTGGTTACATTGACACAAGGATCAGTTCTAGAGCCTCTGTTGTTCATACTGCATGTACTTGACCTTCCTTTGCTAATGACACTATTAAAGGTAAAGTGATCCCATTACAGGCCTGGTGTGGCCCAGGGGGTGGGTAGAAGTATGACTCTTCTCTTTCATGACCGCAGCACTAGAAGGGAGTGGGTGGTCAGCAGCATGCCCCAACTGCACCTACCACCGGGAAAGACCTGGTACCCATTTTACAGGAGGTTAGATGGGCCCCAGGGACCATCTGGATGGGCGGGAAATCTCGTCCCCACTGGGATTCGATCCCAGACCGTCCAGCCCGTAGTCAGTCGCTATACTGACTGAGCTACCCGGCCCACACAAAGACACTATTATCATAATTGTAAAAATAAATTTTGAAGATTGTGTTCAGTATCAAACTTTCTCATATGGTCAGTGCTACTTTAGTCCCAAAATGGATAAAAGCAATATAATGAGATTTATAACAAATAACGCATCACATTTTTCAGTATGTATTATTATATATATATAATTTTATTTTTTTATATAAAGTAATCTAAATTTCTCTAAGTGCTATGATGTGTGCAGTATACACGGAATTGAGGTTGTGGTAAAGACTAGAAGAAATGTTTTTTCTGTATAATTACAGGAATAGTAATCGATCGTTTTTCGAGTTTCATACACAGAGTAGAGCACGTTTGAAACGTGATGGCACATACGCAGAAACCAGATTTGGTCTTTCAGTGAAACGGTCGTGTCCATTGAAATCCGTGGCGGATCCATGGTAGAAGTAATCTGTGGTAGGGAGGTTCAGTGCAGTCGACCATGGATCAGAGTGCACATGGATCAGAGTAAGAGTGCAGTCCAGTACCGGCAATGGAGGAGTGTGGTTTAGTGGCAGCCATTATAGTATCTTTAAAAAGTGCGTTGATCACAGCGTGAAAATGTCCTTACAAGGCGGGTAAAAAGGAGTGGTGAGAGTGAAATAGTTTACAATGTGTACATATTCATGAAAACTATCTGAGGTGGGTATCTACCACAATCCCTCTTTTAAAAATGCAGCAGTGTAGCTGAAGCAACACGTGTTAGAAGAAGAACTTTATATAGCGTATTGAAAGAAAAGTGAAAATGTGGAAACTGGTGTTTTTTTAAGCACAAGTAGACGCGTTGCTACGGATTGTCACTGAATTGCTAATCTTTCCTCTGATCCATGATAACAATCTATGGGTTAGCTAATCAGTGATTCCGTCCGTCTGCAATGGAACAAGATTAAAGGCGTGCTGCTCGGTGGTGGGTGGTTGTAACGATATTGTCACAGTTCATTCGGCGTATTGCACAAGAACATTAGTAATCTGTGCACTAGAGTTGCGTACTTTCTTTGTTTTTTTGCGCGCGCTTGGCTTGGCTACCCTCGAGGCGTTACCGGGGACCGTGAATGGCGTGTGGTTTGTAAACTCTGTGTGTAATACATAATATTAAGAATAATACATGGGTGCAACAGAAATTGGTTGGCCGGTTTTGGGCATGTATATATTTGGGTTCAAATACCAGTCGTCGGTCGGCAAAGGTGGACACTATACTAGGCCTGAACTTGTTCGTTTTGGATTTGGCGACCGTGACGTCACATCAGAACTCCTGAAATAGTACGCCACGTTCGGCGTTGGAGCACTGTATCAACAGCCATTTACAGAATGGCCATCTTTGCAGGTCAGAGATACGCAGCCGTAGTTAACACTAGCTCTGGAGAGATGTGCTGCATTAATTAGACGGTGAATAGTAACTAAACCGGTCCTAACACGCACGCCAAAGTTTGAGACAAGTGACCGGAAACTTAATGCAATCCAGGTTAGGTTTGGTGAAATGCCAGAAATTCGCAACAAATATGAAATGGCACAAGATGAACTAGAATGTTCAGGTGACACATTTTGCAAGTAGGACCCACTGTTCAACAGGATTTTAATCCTTCGGGCTGCGCTTTGGGAACCACCAAATTTGCTTCAGAGTAGACACTGCAAAAATGTACCGCCATTTTGTGGTCCACCCACGGGATCAGGATGTACGAAGCATTCCAGGGAGGTAATAATCAAAAGACCCCATTCAGGAACACAGACTCTCAACAGTCACCTTTGGGACCTCATCAGCACCCTTCCTGGCCAGACTCTTCGTGAAGAAACTGCAGATGACAAGCAGGAACGACATCCTAGGGCTACCCAAGTACTTTACAATGATTTCTATGTTGATTTATTGAGTGGGGCTTCAACACTAGAAGAAGCAATGCATTTGCAGTGAGATGTCTCAGCACTGCTTTAAACTTCAGGCTTCACACGGAGGAAGTGGGCTACTAACCACCCCACACTTCTGGATGCTGTTCTGGAGGAACTTCAAGAGATACATCTTTATTACTTGATAGTAGGGATGGGGTGGTCACTGCCGGTCTGCTGTGGAATCCTGATACTGACCAACTTCAGGTTCAGAGCAGCATCACTCACACATTTATATCATGTTTCCCTGCAGTTACAAAATGCAAGGTGCTATCCATTGTTGCATCAATTTTCGAACCCCTTGGCCCACAAAGCCCAGTTATCATCTGTTTCAAACTCTTCCTACAGTTCTTGTGTTAAGATAAACTAGAATGGCATGAGTGACTTCCCGCCCACTTGCAACAGAGTTGGAATTAGTTACTTCAAAGGACTCCTGAAATTTCACAAACCAAGAAGAACAGATGGCTCACATGCACAACTGCCATAAACATTCAACTCCACAGCTTTTGTGACAGTAGTGAAGGGCTTATAGGGCAAGGCTGTACCCTCACTCTACAGACTGTAGCAATCAATCCACCTGTTAGTGACTGTGTTCAGTATCAGAGGTTGCACCCCTGAAGCAGTTATCAATACCGAGGCTCGAGCTCCATGCAGCTGTATTGCTTGCCAAGCTTTGCAGAAACACCACATTGGCCTTCAACATTGCAGTCAATTAAGCCTTCTTATGGACGTATTCCTGCATTGTGCCTACTTGGATCCAAGGACCATCCAGCAAGTGAACTGACATCTGTGGGCAGCAGGATTGCCACCACCCAAGAAGACACATCTTCTGCAACTTGGAGACATGCACCATCCCAGTATAATACTGTAGATTTGATATATTTGACATGTATATTTGTTGCTGCTGCAACTCGTCAGTTCTGCAGCATCATCAGTACAAGGTATGTTCCTTCCATTTTTGTGCCTGAAAACAGTGGTGTAGGTACGTTTCTCAATGTTCCAGGGGATCTTTACAATGGCCACCAACAGCTAACATTATGGATTTTGAAAAAACTATAACTGTCTATTGAATTTACTTCTATTTGGCTCAGTAATTTAGGATTGGTTGAGCACAGAAAATAAAATTTTATGCATTTCAGATATTAATTTAAAACCCAGTGTCCTGCCTTTGGACCGTGCCAAGTGGTGTGGCCACATTACCTCTCCCATGGCTGCACCACTGTCAGATGGCCTAAGGTTTGAGAATTCATTGTATTTTTGATTATGTTGTATGGGTATTCAAATGGCAACTGAAAGCCAAACCTACGTGAACTACAGGGTATACTTCTAACTTACTACCTACAGCCTACGGTTTGGGGATTAAATGTTTCGGGGTTCATGATTTTACATTATTCATTCTGTGCACTGAAATGTTTTTCTATCATAATGGAAAAATGTTGGTACTTATAAAGTATATATAATTATACTTTTTTTTTCTCCCACATATTTCATATTTTTGCAGTCAACGGCCATCTTCAGGGAGTAATGCCAGTATTCAAAACGTTATAAAATATGATATATTGGTACTGATAAAATACATTATATCATAGTAATGTCTCAGACTTGCTGGGATATGAAGTACATAAAGATGACTTGTATGTAGTTGAAACTCTTCATACTGATACAGTGTTTTGTCTTCAATAGTGCACCATTAACTTTGAGTGGATATTTTCTTCATTTCAATATATGACACACGTGCAATAACAGGTCAGAGGCCAGGACTAGACTGTAGGCTGTAGTGCCTTAGGTTGGATGTAATAACTGACATGTTTTATCACGGTGATATCCAGCTTATGTTCGTATCATGTACAGTTCTGTACGATGGCATGTGTGTGCTTAAAGTTCCATTTCTTGGATATATCACTGTGTATTTCTTGATTGAATATGACCATTTTTGGATACTTTGCTATCCGTAACCATTTTTGGATACTTTGCAATCCGTAATGGTGACTGACCTGTAGACATGTAGGTCATATTATATAAGATCACTGTCATACATATCTTGAAATGTAACCTAAACAGATGTACATACTTTGTGTAACATGTAGTGTGTGATGCAGAGGCTAATGTGTGCATGCAATAGATAGTCTTTTAGTCACTATCATGGGCATTTATGTGCAAGTTGTTGGATTTATGATAGAAAGCTTCCCATTTCAGTTCTGTGACTAAACTAAGGCCATGGATTAGTGATTATTTTGCTTTTGACTTCATGTTCAAAATCTCAAACCCCAACCCTTGACTATAAATTTGTAGCAATTGGGTTTGTTACCATGAATCTTGAGTACCGTGGACTTAAACCTGTTTCACCCTTCTTTATTAACATCCCTTATACAAAATGTGGAACAGACATAATGACAGGGCAAGATTGGATGTGTGTGTGTGTATATATATATATATGCTGATATCATTTTCACAATAGTATGGTATAGTGAAATCAGTAACTAGTAGCTTGTGGGGGTTGTAATGAATAAAACTTTGCAAAACTTGTCTATTGTATAGGAACTGTCACAGCATTCAGGACCAAAGAAAATATTTTTCAAACAAACTGACAGTTTGCAAATGATTACATGAAATTTGTGATGATGATGATGATGATGACAGCGGTAGTGTTCTAGTAATAAAAGAATGGGTTGGTGCATCTCACAGAAACATTTATCCAGGTGACAAGTAGTACAAATTATGCTAGGGCATGCAGCAAACTTTAACCTTTTGACGCCCAGCGACGCCTATAGTGGTCGTACAGCACCGCTAACCTCTAAACGTTGCATTTTATATATTTATTCAACAAATACAGGTACTGAATATTTTAAACATGGTATATACTCTCCGTTTTTCTCTCTTCAAAATGCAGTCTGTTTCATAATTCTAACTTATTTGGTTCCTGTTTTATTCACAGTTTATATACAGGGTGTGTTAAAATTTAAAAAAATAATTCCGGCGCCAAAAGGTTAATACTCGTATCTTTTACTCATATTTAAGACAACTGCATACTGCTTATGTCCTACCTTCAAATTCTCGGTTTCGGATTTATGGCGGGCTGAACAAAGTCACGATAAAAATGTGGTAATGAACGTCTCTTGTTACTGTCTCTCCAGTGACAACTGACATACCAAATGATGACAAACCAAATGGCAGTACTAGTCTGTACACATCCGTTCAAACAGATCCGCCATTTCATTCACAGATATTGCAAACGCAGTGTCTTGCACTTCTGTGTATGTTCCAGAATTTCTTCTCGGAGCACATTAAGGCAAAAAACACCATACACTGCTCTGCCGTCATGACAGAAAAATTGCATTGCACTGACTCCAGGCGTAGAGAATCTAAGCGTGTAGCCTGCAAGACCATTATTGTTTCTGTCAGCTAACCAAAGATATTTCTGCCAGTGTTACCACTACACGCTGGATTTGAGGGGGAGGGGGGGAACTATTTTGGAAAATACTAAAATTGAGATGGAAAGTGTGTTACTTTGTTGTTGAAAATTCACATTATCCAGCAAAGGAGATACCTTGTTATGTAATTTTGTTAAGAAATGATAGAGATTAGTGATTTTTAGATATGAAGGAAAACCACAGGTGAATATTGTCGACTTTTTATTACACCAAAGAATCTGTAGGTTCCATAATGTGTAGGAGTTTCTGAGAAGGTTGAAGTGATTGTTAGTATCTCAGTGACTCTGTTCCATGGTATAAGCTAATGACTGCCTGTGCCAGTTATCCTCCACCTTCTGTCCCTGAAGGGCCAGGTTCAGTCCCACCATAATCCATGTGGAAATTGTAACTGACAAAGTGGTGCTGTGTGAGGTTTTATCCTAAATATTTTTGTTCTCCCTTAATAATTACTCATCTGCCATCGAACGTGGGTAGAGCACATTTGAAACGTGATGGCACACGCGCAGAAACCAGATTTGGTCTTTCCGCGAAATGGACGAGTCCATTTAAATCGGCAGGGGCGTCAGTTCAGTCGACTACTGGCAGCCGACGTGTGCGCATCAGCAGTAGTAATGGTAGTAATGCTTGATACACTATGTTCTGAGGTAGAGTGCAAGACTACTGGCTACCCACTCCACTTGCATGTTTCCCCTTCACTTCCCCTACCGTGCATCACCGTGTGCCATCAGGTTTCAACTGAGCTCTACACTAGGCCGATTTGAAGGCAGAGTTTAAAGGCTATCATTCTCTCTCTTTCTCTCTAATCCTAGTCTAGTAGTTTTTATATGTCGAAGTTTGTAAGCCATAATTCCTCCAAAATGATAACACGCTGTCCAATTTCTAACAGTCATCCTTGAGCAAGTCTTCTCTATGTATTGGACATACTGTTCTAAGTTAAACGTCTCGTTATCTGTAGAAGAAAGGGGAACATATACGATTATAGTCCATGAAGTATGCGACAGGGTGACGTGACCTAGATGCTCAAAATAAACGCCAGGCGACTCTTGATATACCTCCATGGTGTAACCGGGACCTCCCTTAGCTACATTCAATATCGCCCAAACAACCAGTGCAAGCATCCCTCGCCTCATCTGCAACAAACAATTGCGCAGTGTTACTGCCCCTTGTCACCGCATCTAGTAAAATGGCTTTAACCGGTTAATGTGTACTTTAACAAACTTGCATTCTTGCGCTATTGTAGCATTAACCTTATCTATTTCAGTTACGGTGTATGGACCAAGCCATTGTGCACTTAATTTACGGGATTTACCGCGGCGCACCGTCTCATCAAACAGCAAAACCTTATCTCCGACTTTTAGTTTACTTTGTCCCGCGGTCTTGTCGTAGTATTCTTTACTTTTCTCTTTGTTTTTAATTAAACTCTGTTGTGCTTGTTGGTGAGCCGTCTGTAAGCGACTTTTCAATTCTGACACGTAGTCGTCATAGTTGTACCTGGGTTCAGGGGGGTCCCTTAACTGCCGATGGTAAGGTTGAGGGGCGCCCAAACATTAACTCAAACGGCGTATACGCTGTGGCGGAGTGTTGCATTGTGTTATATACATACGTAGCAAATGGCACCCAAGCGTCCCAGTCGGTCTGGTCCCTGCTCACGTAGTGGCGAAGGTACTCAGCCAACACGCGGTGACTGCGTTCTATGCTCCCTTGGGATTTGGGGTGAAATGGTGTGGATTGAATTTTCTTGACTTTCAAAAGACTACAAGTATTCCTGAACACTTCACTCATAAAATTGCTACCCTGGTCAGTCTGTACTACTTGCGGCGTACCGTACAACAGCACTACTCTTTCCACAAAAGCCCTGGCTATTGTGTGTGCGTCCTTTCTTTCTATTGGAACGGCTACTACATATTTACTCAAGTCGTCCTGAAATGTCAAAATGTATTTGTGTCCCTGCGTCGTTACTGGAATTGGCCCTACCACGTCCATGTAGCACTTCTCAAAGGGACGTTCTGCTGTAGTAGTCACCTGCATCGGCACTTTGTTCCTAGGAGTGAGTATCTTGTTTGTTTGGCAACTCTTACACTTTAATGTACTCTTCTATTTCTCGCCTCATTTTAAGCCAAGTGTACCTCGAGCTGATGGCACGATATGTCTTGTTCATTCCTCTGTGGCCTAATGGTGAGTCATGAAATTCATACAAGATTTGCTTCTTCACCTGATCGTTAACAACCTCCATTGGTCCTTCTAACGCACCTACGCTACCAATTCTGCTCAGCGCATCGGTGTTAGTGTTCTGGACCCCCCTTTTATGAACAATGTCATAGTCGTACTCAGCTAGTTGAATTCGCCACCGCATTAATCGTGATCCTGGGTCTTTAACGTTCATAATCCACACTCGTGGCTTATGATCGCTAACAACCTTAAACCTACGCCCATACAGGTAAGGCCTAAAGTACTTAGTTGCCCACACTATGGCTAGGAGTTCCTTGTCACTGGTAGTATAATGTGATTCTGCTCGGTTTAAACTACGGCTCGCATAAGCCACCGGCAAGTCCTTCCCAACTGGTCCCTGTGACAGCACGGCGCCTAGTCCTTGATTACTGGCATCTGTTGTCAAAACAAACTCCTTGGAAAAGTCAGGGTATTGCAAAATAGGTGATGTCATTAATTTAGATTTCAAATGCTGAAATGCATTCCCTTGAGCCTGTGCCCACTCAAATTTTGTATCCTCCTTCAACAGCCTATATAAGGGCGATGCAATTCTACTACAATCAGGAATAAACCGTCTGTAGTAACTTATCATGCCACAAAAAGCTTTTAACTGCCTCGGGTTAGTGGGGGTAGGAAATTTCTCTATTACCGATACCTTGTCCGGGTCTGGTCGTACTCCCTCCTCTGTAATTACGTGTCCCAAATAATTCACTTCTTTCCGAAGAAATTGACACTTTTCAGGCTGCAGCTTCAGCTTATGGGTACGCAACCTGTCCAATACCTCCCGTAACTTTACATTGTGTTCCCACAGAGACCTAGCGTACAAAACAATATCGTCTAAATATACAAAACAGCGAGTCCCCGTCAGTCCGCTCAGCACAGC